>Ga0209488_10001876_pt1 | contig 17781 bp, 11 predicted proteins | sample Rivendell_Oct201_8_FD_188349 | JGI IMG/M metagenome (GOLD analysis project Ga0209488, IMG submission 188349) | Vadose zone soil microbial communities from the Eel River Critical Zone Observatory, Northern California, USA -... | ecosystem: Environmental > Terrestrial > Soil > Vadose zone >...
GACGTAGAGGAAGTACTTGGCCATCGCGCTGTTCTCTCACACGCGCAGCAACTCCCCGCACCATGTTTGCTCAAAGAGGGCGAAAGCTCAAATCCTGGCGCGCGTACGTCGAGCGCCTCTTTCGTCAAACACCTGCTCGTCCGCGACCGCGAGCCGCGCCGCGGCCGCACGGCAGCAAGGTAGCCCTCGAAGGCCGAGCGCACATTCCCGCGCAACGCGGCACGACTCTTTCTCGATAAACGCGCCAGAAACTCGTCTTGACAGACGTCACATGGTCGCCGCGGTATTGCTGCCACCCCGCCCTTGCCGAGGGTGGCACCCCGTACGGCAGCACTGTGCACCTGACCAAATAAGGGGCTGCACGGAGAGTGCACGGAATCTTGGCTTCTGGCTGCAGAGTCCTGCCATGTCTGCTAGCGGCCCGTTGACGCGGGGTCCACTTTCTTCCGGGCAGCACTCTTATAGAACAAAGGGGAATTGCGTCAGAAGTCCCTTATGAGTTCGCATATGTCGCGGCCGGCGATTGTTCAACGTCCTCGCGAGACCCTATTGGGTCTAGATTATGGGTTCGACACCTCAGAGCTCACTGGGTATCTGCAGAGATATCCGGAGAAATTTCGGGCGCCCATTCGAAAGCGCGACAGCTACCGCCAGGTTGAACCGGAGCGCTTCCCGACTATCGCGGAGGCCCTCCTGACACGGGGTTACAGCGAGGAGAGGTCCAGGGCATCATGGGGGCACAACAACCTGCGCATCGCTCGCGCGGTCTGGCGTTAGCGGGGAAAGCGGTGGTGACCAACGACGAAGCCCCAGGTTGGGTCTGTAATGTCGCACGCACTACGTCTCCCAGTTAGCTGTTCAGTGGGGTCCTGAGCCGCGGAGGCAGGTGTCATATGAAATCGCGCAGATTCTCGATGGGGGAGCGCTATGCGCGCGCCGTACGGCTGACTGCACCGAAGATGGCGTCGGAGACCCCGGGACTGGCGGTGGAGGGTTATTGGCTCAACCCAAGCGAGTACTTCTTCCTGCGCGAGATGTTCGATGTGACGCTCGGTCGCATCGTAAATACTCCTTCGATTGCGAACGCCGAGGCGGGCACCGTCGAAGAGGTCATACCGAATGAGGATCTGGCATCTCTGATATCCACTGAATCTGCTCGGCCACCCGACCGGGCCGCCCTGTTATCCGCTGAATTCGATATGCCAGATCGGGACACTCTGGCTGTCTTCGCGGGAGGGCAGGATCTTCTGATCGACGTGCGACGAAGGTGTGTCGTCCAGCGGTCGGAATCTATGGCGCTACCGGCTCTCTACTCACCGGACAACAGATTCGCCTGTTTCATAAATGGTCAGAACCTGTGGGTGCGCGAACTCACGACAGGGGCTGAACGAACATTAACCACTGACGGCATGCCCCAGTATTGTTATGGACAGGAATCAGAGACCTGTCTCAATACTCTCATGTATCGCCAGCGCCGATATCCGTTGGGATTGTGGTCACCGGACTCGCAGTGGTTTCTTACGCAGCGCATCGACGAACGCGCGTTACCGGACTTTTCGGTCATTCAGCACGCGCCACCCAGTGGTGGCCGTCCTGTCTTGCACTCGCTTAAATATTCAATGCCCGGCGACCCGCTTCCAATTGCAACTTATGTGGCTATTCATGTGCCGTCCGGCCGTACTGTCTCGTTTGACGACTTCCCGGGATCTATCCCGACTCTCTCGACGTTCTTCTTGCGCACGGTGTGGTTCAGCGATAACCAGACGGCGTGGTTTGTTCGCAGTGACAGGTACGGCAGGCGGCTTGATCTGGTGCGTCTGGATGTTGCGCAGAGCCGCGCGCGCATTGTTGTCACTGAAACAGCCGACTCTGGCTATCTTGACCTTCATCCTTGTGCGTTCGGCGTTCCGAATGTACGCACGCTGACGAAAAAAACCGCTGAAGTTATCTGGTTTTCGGAACGCGACGGCTGGGGCCATCTTTATCTCTACGATGGCGTAACGGGTGCTCTGAAGAACCAGATCACGAAGGGCCAGTGGCTGGTTCGCGACATAGTGCACGTCGACGAAGAGCACCGAAGGGTCCTGTTCCTAGCTGGTGGCGTCGATCCGAAGGTGGACCCAGCCCGTAGGTCGCTCTGTGCGGTAAACCTGGACGGAACTGCATTTGAGGTCCTAGTTTCTGCAAACGCGGATGTATACGTACCACTAACTGACCCGTGCGGATTGGACCGGACTCGTCCATTTCGACCGATGGCCGCACGTGCCGGAGTATCACCCGAGGGCCGCTTCGCGGTGATTCGATACGCGAGTGCTGAGAGCGGCAATCGGACCGAGATCAAGAACCTGCGTTCGAATCGCGTCACCTCTATCGCGTCCGTTGTCCCGGGGGCAGACCAGGGACAGTCCCGTGAATTCACCGCTCTGGCGGCGGACGGAACGACAAAGCTTTACGGCATGATGTTTCTCCCTCCGGGATTTGATGCGAATGGCCGCTATCCCCTAATCGACTATATCTATCCGGGCCCTCATCTCACACACCAGCCCCAGTCATTTCGCTCGGTCAATTCTGCGCTCTCCTCGACTCTGGCAGAACTGGGCTTCGTAACAATCATGCTCGACACGCGTGCAACGCCGACTCGCAGCCGGTCGTTTCACCAGGTTGGATACCCCGCGGTGCAAGAGCCGCAGCTGGCGGACCACGCTGCCGTTGCTCAGCAGCTGTGTGCGCAACTCTCTTTCCTTGATGAGAGTCGTATCGGCATGATCGGGTACTCTGCCGGCGGCGGCGCGACGATGCGAGCGCTGTGCGACTATGGGCACATTTTTCGGGTCGGCGTAGCGGTGGCAGGGGTCAACGACGGCGGTGTCCTCATGTCGGCGTGGTCCGACAAGTATCGCGGTCCTAGCGCGGGCGGGACGTCGGCGGAGCAGCCAAACAGCGCTATGGCCGAGAAGCTGAAAGGGAAGCTCCTGCTAGTCACCGGGGATCTCGATGAAAATGTGCATATGGCGCACACGCTGACGATGGTTGAAGCATTGGTGCGCGCGAACAGGGATTTTGACCTCATCATTGTGCCAAACGAGCGCCATTACCTGCTGATGACCAGTGGGTATGTTCAGCGGCGGATCTGGGACTTCCTGGTGGTCAATCTGCTGGGTGAAACACCGCCACCGAATTTCGAGCTTAGCTTCGAGCCACACGAGTTGGCTCATTTCTGGAAAAATCTGTTTCGCGACTTTCGCCAATCGTTGTAGTACTGGGTCTGCTGCATGCCGTTGTACGCGTTACCGTAGAGGTTTACGGATGAGCATATACGCACATCGCGGCCCGCAGGCTCTGGCGGATGGCGCACCGGAACTTCAGCAGATTCTGACACGTCCTTTCGAGGCTCCTGGACGGTTCGCGCGCTTGGATATTCGCCGGGTGACAGTCTGGGTCACGATGCGTGATGGGGTGCGTCTGGCGACGGACCTTTACCTGCCACCAGATGCGCCGTCTCCCGCCATAGCTGTGCGTACGCCGTACGGTCGAGCTAACCCGAAATTGGTTGAGCCCTTCATTGCTCAGGCTCAGCACGGATACATCATAGTTGCTCAAGACTGTCGGGGCACAGGTGACAGCGAGCCGGATAGCTGGGACTACTATGTTTATGAGCGCGAGGACAGCTTCGACCTGGTCGAATGGGTGACTAGACAGGACTGGTTCAACGGATTTCTGGGGGGCTGCGGCGGATCCTATCTTGGAGCCACACAGTGGTGCATGGCCATGCATCCTCGTATGTCGACCATCATCCCTGAAGTGTGCGGTCTCGGTATCGTCGTGCGCACCGCGCACAATCACATGTTTCTCCATGCCTACGCACGCTCAGTCGGCAAGGGCGCGGACAAAGTTCCCTTGGGCTATGACGAGTTGGAACAGCAGACGTCAAAGGCGACCCTCGCCAGCGGCTACTACAACGAACCCCTGAATAGGCCATTTTCGCGGGCTTTGCTTGACTCTTATCCAATGCTCCGATCACTTCCGCCCACTGACGCCAAACAGTGGCTTTGGGATTACTACAGCGGAATCGATGGCGCGCAGCGCGCCCGCCTGATCAAGGAGGCACTCGGCTGCAACGCCATTACCGTAGTTGACGTGGAAACTCTGACAGAAGTCTTCGGGCATCAGATCGCCCACGACGCGCACCTGCTTCCTAGCAGGCGACGCGCCGAAGTCCTGCGGTCGCTCCACGCCCCCGCATTGATGATCACTGGCTGGTACGATTGGTATCTCGACGATGCACTCGCAACCTGGGAGCTGCTGCGGCGTGAGGCACCTGAGCCAGTGAGCTCGCGCAGTCGACTAATTATTGCTCCGAGCGCGCACCTCATGCCGGGCTATCATGAAGGAAGGGAAGGGCATCCGGAGCTGGAGCGAGTGTATCGCACTCAACACATAGTCGACCTGCTGCTGCGGTGGTATGCAACGGTGCGCGAGGGCACTTGCAACTCCTGGCCAGTCGTAACGTACTACTTGATGGGTGCTAACGAATGGTGCCTCGCATCGGCCTGGCCCCCGCCCGAGGCGCGCAAGCTTCAATACTACCTTGGCGAAAGCGGGACGCTCAGCACGAAGCCGCCTCGCGGTCCCTTGGAGCCGGACGACTACATCTACGACGCGCGAGATCCCACGCCGACCGTTGGCGGAAGCATCATTTCCTTCGTTTATCCAACCGGCGCGGTTGACGTCAGCGCGGTGCAGCGGCGATCAGATGTATTGACGTACACAACGCCGCCCCTTCAACAAGATGTTGATGTGGTTGGACCTGTAAGAATGATTCTCTACGCGAGCTCCAGCGCGGTCGATACCGACTTCGCGGCGCGGTTGAGCGATGTCTTTCCCGATGGCCGCGCGATCCAATTGCAGAACGGCCTGTTGCGTGCGCGCTACCGCAACCTAGACGGCGAGCCAGAGTTACTCGAGCCCGGCCGCATCTATCGATTCGAAATCGACATGTGGGCGACGGCGAATCGCTTCAAAGCCGGGCATCGAATCCGTGTCGATATCGCATCGGCAGACTTCCCGAGATTCGATCGCAATAGCAATCGGGGCGGTCAGCGCGGCGATCCCATTCCAGCGCGCCAGAGGATTTACCACGATCCAGAGCAACCCTCCCATCTACTGCTATCGGTCCTTGGAGACTGCTCCATGACGGGGTGGGCCTGACTCGTTGCCAGATGGAGGGTCCAGTACCCTCGCCAGAACGCTCTGCTCGAATGAGCCGTAGAGGTGACCACCGTGATGAATCTCCTCAGCTGCCAAGAGCTGATTAGCCAGGCGGCAGAGATGATATGGCGCACCACATGAGCGAGCGCTCCGGCGTGGCGACGATTTCCCTTTCACTGGATGAGATTGGTGCGCTCGCGAACCGCGTGTTCTCGCAAAATGGCTGCGATGAGGCCAATACGCAGGCACTCACTCGGACGGTCGTGACGGCCGAGCGCGACGGCTCGCTCTCCCATGGCCTGTTCCGGATTCCCGGCTACGTCGCCTCGCTCCGCAGCGGCAAGGTTAATGGCAAGGCGCGGCCTGTCGTGACCCACAAGACACCGGTTGTCGTGAGCGTTTATGGCGAGAATGGCTACGCGCCGCTCGCTATCGAGCGCGGGGTCCCCGTCCTGGCAGACGCGGCGAAGAAGATGGGCGTCGCGGTCATGGCAATGACGCACTCGCATCACTTCGCAGCGCTTTGGCCGGAGACCGAAGCGATCGCCGCGCACGGCCTCATCGGTATGGCCTGTGTCTGTTACATGCCATTTGTCGCGCCGCACGGCGGACGGAAGCCCATCTTCGGCACCAATCCGATCTCATTTGCCTGGCCGCGGCCCGGAAAGACTCCAATGGTCATCGACATGGCCACCGCAGCGATGGCCCAGGGCGAGGTGCAGATTGCTGCGCGTGAGGGACTTCAGGTACCGCTCGGCACGGGACTCGATTCCCGGGGTGAGCTCACCACCAATCCCAACGAAATTCTCAGCGGGGTGCTGCTCCCATTCGGCGGCTACAAGGGCTCGGCAATCGCGCTGATGGTCGAGCTCCTCGCGGCGGGGGCGGTGGGGGAGCGGTTCAGCTTCGAGGCTGCGGAGGCCGACAACAAGGATGGCGGGCCGCCGCGCGGTGGAGAATTCATGCTGGCGATCGAACCGAAGCTCCTGGCAGGGCCGGACTGGGCAGAGCACTGCGAGAAGTTTTTCCGGCGGTTCGAGGCCCTCGAGGGCGCGCGCCTTCCGGGCTCGCGCCGACATAAGAACCGCCCTGCCGGCGGAAAGCGTGACATCAATGCCGATCTGGTTGCGCGTATTCGGGCGCTATGCCAGTAGCCTCGTTCACGAGAGGAGACACGCGTGAGCCTGTGGCGCACGGCCTCGATGTGGTCGGCCCCGTGCCCCTGATCCTCTGCGCGAGCTCGAGCGCCCTGGATAAGCACTTCGCGGGGCTGAGTCCGGTTGCGGCTGTCCAGACCATCTATCATGATCCGCACCATCCCATCTCCTGCTCCAGTGTCCTTGGCGCATAGCACCCGAGCGTTCGAACCCAGCGAGATGAGGGCGCTCAGGTGGGAGGGGTCCAACTCCTGCTCTCATTCAGTCTCTTGAGCACTTGAACACCGCTTTAGTGCCGATGACCGACCGAGACGCGAGATTCCGCCTGGCCGACTGGTTCCTCAAGTGGCGCCAGCCCCTGCGTAAGTTCCTGATCGGAAAGGGTACCGTCCCAACTTCCGATCTGGACGACGTCGCTCAGGAGGTCTTCCTGCGCCTGATGCGCTATGACCGCACCGAGCTGATTGAGCACCCCCAGGCCTACCTCTACAAGATGGCGTCCAACGTCGCCGCTGAATGGGCTATCCGCGGGCGCTACCAACGCTCCCGCGAGCCCGACTGGGTCGCCGCGCTCGCAGCAGACGACCATTCAGACAACGTTGAGGATCAGGCCGGCCAGATCGAGCTGCAGGACGAGATCGAGCGGGCGCTCGTAACGCTCACGCCCCAGCAGCGCCAGGTGCTTAAACTTCAGTTCTACTCCGGCCTTAACCGCGCCGAAATCGCGGACCGAACGGGACTGACCGAGCGGAGTGTCAAGCGTGCGCTCATGAAAAGTTACGAGCGGCTGCGTCACCGACTCGACACGGAGCGCTTTGCAAAGGTGAGCCATGCGAGGGTCAGCCATGGACGCGAGTGACCGGCGCCGGCGTGCCGCCGAAGAAGCCGCCGAGTGGTGGGTGCGGCTCCAGGAACACGTCTCGAGCGCTGAGCGCGAACAATACGTCGACTGGCTGCGCGAATCCCCCGTTCACGTAGCCGAGATGCTGCGTATCGTGCAGGTGCACGGCGCCCTAGCTCAGTTTGAGCGCTGGACCAAGCTTCCCGCCGAAGCCTCCAACGAGCCCGAAGCCAAAGTTGTCTCGCTTACTCCAGAGGACAACTCGTTAACACCTCCAGCCAATCACCCAAAACATACGACATACCGCTCGCTGCTCGTGTGGGCCGTAGCCGCCTCGCTTGTCATCATCGTGGGACTCAGCGCGCTGTTTGCGCTTTCTGCTCGAGGGCAGATCATCGAGACACAACGCGGAGAGCGGCGCGAAGTGGCCCTCTCCGACGGCAGCGTTGTGCAGGTCGATCCCGAGACGCGCCTCACGGTCAACTACGAGTCGCAGTCGCGTCGAGTAACCCTCGAGCGCGGGCGCGCACTGTTTCACGTGGCAAAGAATCCGGAGCGACCGTTCTTCGTCAGGGCCGACGGTACGACCGTGCGCGCCGTGGGTACTGCGTTCGCGGTGGAGCAGGCGTCCAACTCGGTGGTGGTGACGGTGGCGGAGGGGAAGGTTGCAGTCCTCACGGCGCACCAAAGTCTGCGTGTCGATCAACCCGAGACTGTCGCACCTTCTGGGACGGCTTCTCCGAAGACTTTGATCACCGTGCACGCGGCGTCCACCTCCGCTCCCCAGGTGACGGGACGAGCATCTCGTCCGACGGTCGCTGAGACTTCTATCGGCGCGGCTGGCGAGATCCTCCTGACCGCGAATGAACAGGTCACCGTCGGAGGCTCCGGTACCACCGAAGGCGTGCGGGAGGTCGACTCCCGCCGAGAGCTCGCCTGGGCCGATGGCCGGCTGATCTTCGAGAATGATTCCGTGGAGCACGCCGTCCACGAATTCAACCGTTACAATCGCATCCAGCTCACCGTGACCGACACAGCGCTCGCTCGTCGGCCCATCAGCGGCGTATTCAGCGCTTCTGACCCTGACTCCTTCGTGGCCTTTCTCCAAACCGTGGCGGCCGTGCGCGTGACCCGAGACGCGGCCGCCGGCATTACCATTCACGAGCTAGAATCGTCGCACTGAAAATAATCCGCTACCCGGGGTCCAACTCCCTGGCTCACATACTCTTACCCCTGCCCACAGAACAATGGCTACAGCGGGCGGGGAGAGTCGTTGTGAGAGTCGCACTCTTGACTATCATTCTTGCGGTTGCAACGCTCGCCTTACCGCTATCAGCGCAAGCGCTCACAGAGCCATATCACCTCAACATACCCCGGCAGCCCCTGGACGGCGCGTTGAAAGACCTGGCGCAGCAAACCGGGCTGCAGATCGCCCGCTTCAGCGACATGCCGGGCGGCAGTGCGATCGTCGGACCGGTGTCGGGCGAGATGTCGCTGGGGCAGGCGCTCACCTCACTGTTGGCGAAATCGGGGCTGACTTACAGGATGGTGAACGACCGGACGATCGCTGTAGTCACTGTGGCTGCGCCGGCGCGCTCGAACGCAACCGAGACTTCTTCGCGTGCAGGAAGCAATGAGGTCTCAAGAGCAGGGCATAACCGAAGCCCGTTCGCGTCCTTTCTGCTGGCTCAAGCCGGCGGGACATCGACTGGCAGTGCCAATTCCGCCACGGGCCAGGAAGCACAAGAGTCAGGACGGACAGGGGAGAAAAATGCGCCCGAGAAGTCAGGTGTGGAAAAGCTTGCCGAAGTAGTGGTTACCGCTACCCGACGCAGCGAACGCCTCGCGGACGTGCCGATAAGTATAGGCGTCGTGAACAGTGACGATATTGGTCAGCGCCAGCTCGTCGGCGCCGCGGACTACTTGCGCGGGATGCCGGGGGTAAATCAGACCGAAATAGCGTACGGCGGCCAGGCGATCATCATCCGCGGTCTGGAGACTTCAAATTCATTCCTTAACTTCAGTGGGGGAACGACCGTTGGCACCTACTTCGGGGAAACGCCAACGACCAACTCGGAGGGATTGGTCGGCTCAGCTGTTGACATCAAGCTAGTCGATGTCGCGCGCGTCGAGGTGCTTCGAGGGCCGCAGGGCACGGCATTCGGCAGCTCCTCGATGGGAGGCACAGTGCGAACCATTCCCGTAGCACCACGCCTCGGCAGCTTTGACGGCCACCTGGAGGGCGGCTACTCAAATACCGCAAACTATGGCGGCGATAACTACAATTTCCAGGGGATCGTCAACATCCCGCTAGTTGAGGACAAAGTCGCCCTACGCGCGGTAGTCTACAAGTACTCAGACAGCGGCTATTACATTAACAGAGCTGGCTCAGATGCCACCTTTCAAAGCACGCTGGTTGCCCCGTATGGAACGCAGGCGTTTGCCATTTCCCAAAAGAATGTAGGTGAGACCAATGCGCAAGGCGGACGTGTTGCGTTCCTCTACCAGGCCACCGATGCTCTTCGCTTTCACGTTAACTATCTCAAACAGTCGACACTTACCGATGGCTATGCAATGTCGAATAGCGGGACGTATGAGCAGGCATTGCTTCAAGTTGCGCCCGAGTATGTTCGCCGTGATGTGACTGCAGGCGCTAATGACACCCACATCGAGATCGTCAATCCAGACTTCGAGTATGACTTTGGGTGGGCGAATCTGCTCGGCACCTATTCCTACCTCTACGGCGAAGCCGACCACGCCTTGCCAGCGTCGGTATTTGGACCCACATTCCTGTGGCCTGTGGCGTTCCAAGAAGACACCCCTCACTACGAGCGGTCTGGCGAACTCCGCCTTGTAACCAGGCTACACGGCGCATGGAACTTCCTCGGAGGTCTGTATTACGACCGGCAAAACGACACGTACTACTCAAACTGGGTATGGTATGGAGATCCAGGGACCAACTTCTTTGTTCCGCCACTCCGGGACTTATTCTTCTACGACGACCGTCGCAAGTTGACGGAAAAGGCGGCGTATGGCGAGGCCTCGTGGGAGTTCGCACCGCGATTCACGCTTACGGGAGGCATGCGACACTACAACTATGATCGTAGCGGGCATATACACGAGACTGGTCCTGTGGTGGGCAATACTACGATCATCACTGATGTCAGCAATACTGCTTCGGGAAATACTTATCGCGCCAATCTGTCTTTCAAGCCAAACACAGACTCGCTTCTCTATGGCGGATGGTCGCAGGGTTTCCGCCTCGGCAGGCCACAAGCAGAACTTCCGGCAGCCGTTTGCGATAAAAACGGCGATGGCATCATCGATGGAACCAACGTAGCGCTTTCATCAACCACCAGTATCAGCTCGGATACTGTGGACAGCTATGAGGTGGGTGGAAAGTTCGCGTTCTCAGACCGTCGGATTTCGATTGATACGGCTCTCTTCTACATGAAGTGGAAGAATATTCCCGTTTCAATCATTCCTCCGTGCGGATTCGGGTACACGGCAAACGCGGGCAAGGCCCGCTCCTCGGGTATCGAGTTACAAGCTAACTTTCAAGTTACGCAAGCGTTTCTCATAAGTGCCGGCGGATCGTATACCGATGCGGTCCTTACCACGGATGTGCCCGCGCAAGGATTTCACTCTGGTGATCCGTTGCCTGGCGCACCGAAGACGATCGCTAATTTGAGCCTGCAGTACGCCTTCAACATGGCAGGGAGAGCCGCCTTCGTCCGTGCCGATACAAGCTATGTTGGAACGTTCTATCTGGATATACCGCGAACCCCGACTCAGAAGGCGGGGGGCTACACGAAACTAGATATGACGCTGCGCGTTCCAGTTGGTCAAAGTCTCGATATGGACCTATTTGCGCACAATCTGACAAATCAGGACGCTTACGTTGCGCGCCAGTCGGGCGGCGGAGAACTGACTGGCTACAGGATGCGACCACGCACGATCGGTTTCCAGCTGAGCTACGGCTTCTAGTCCAATGCCCTCGGGTCTCAGCGCTATGCATGACGTGCGGCCGTCTGGCGACGGTGGTCGCGTCGTGCGACTACCCCCGCGTTAATACGCCGTTAAGTGGGCTCAGGATAGAGCCGCTATGCTCACCGTGCATCACTTGGGAACGTCGCAGTCCGAGCGAATCGTCTGGCTTTGCGAGGAACTCGAGATCGTGCACAGGTTGGTGCGGTACGAAAGAGATCCGGTCACGTTACTGTCACCGCCGTACAGAGCGCTGTATCCATTCGGCACGGCGCCGGTAATCACGGACGGGGCCCTTGTGCTCGGAGAGTCTGGCGCGATAGTCGACTACATCATTGCTACATACGGCGCCGGGCGTCTCGGAGGGAACCCCGAGATGCCCAACTACGCTGACTACCTCTACTGGTTTCATTTCGCCAACGGCACTCTGATGCCGGCCCTGAACCTGGACATGATCACAGGGGCGATCGGGATCAGCCGGGATGCGGAGACACTTGCGGCGTGGCGCAATTGGTGGCGCGCTCACCCTATCAGGCGCCGGCCAGTGAGCGACGAAGAACTGGCCAGAATGCTCTCGGCGCTACGCAGTGCGTGGCACGAGCGACCTGTCAACGCCTACAAGCTCATCGAACATCATCTTCAATCTCACGCGTATTTCGCTGGAGCAGAATTTTCGGCGGCAGATATCATGATGGTGTTCCCGCTTACCACCATGCGTGAGTTTGATCCACGCGATCTCTCGCCGTACCCGAACATTCGGAACTACCTACGCCGTATTGGAGCCCGCGCTGCGTATCAGCGCGCGATGGCGCGAGCGGAACCAGACCTGAAGCCGCTGCTGGATTAATTAGGAGAAGGGCAGATGCTCGAGTTCAGTCAACGTGTACTGCGGCCAAATGACTTGTTTGCACTTCGGTACGTCCATGACGCGAGGCTCTCTCCTGACGGACGCTCGGTCGCCTATGTGATTTCGCGCACGGCGGAAGAGAGCGAAGACGAATTCTTCGAGATCTCAATCGAGGAGTTGGAGTCTGGGAAGCGATATCAGCTTGCCCATAAAAACGCAAGATTTCCCCGGTGGTCCCCTGACGGCGCTCGGCTTGCTTTCATCGGTAAGGAGGGGAAGTCGCACAGGCTATACATCACCGATAGCAGCGCGGACGTGATCAGGGCACTGACACCCGAGGGTGGTCAGGTGCAAGGCCCACCCGCTTGGTCTCCTGACGGGTCGATGCTGGCCTATACGGTGGTAACACATCGACAGCCCGAAGGTCTGCGACGAATCACCAAGAGAGTGTTTCGGTCCGAGGGGATCGGCACTATCGATGATTTGGAATTGAGCCTTCATCTCGTAAACATTCGAGGTGGGGATAGTCGGACGATCGAGCTGGGCAAGGCAGTCACAGCCGGGGTACAGCCAGAGTTCAGTCCTTGCGGCAAGCGACTTCTATTCATGGGATCGGACTCCGCGCTCGGCTATACGTGGCTCGGGGGTCTAAAGGTCTTCTCTCTCGAGCTCTCTGATGGGCGCGTGACGGAGGTGCTGAGCAACAGTTGGTTCATCGTGACAGCTACATGGTCACCCTGCGGGGAGCGCGTAGTTATCGCAGGTCATCCTCAAGGCAAGGCAACCTTTCCTTACATGGGTGTTTGGGTCGTGAATCGCGACGGGTCGAATCCACAGTGCCGAACGACGGGCTTCATCGGCAATGTCGGGTTGCGCGTCCATCACGACATGCCGACCTGGGAAACCTCGCAAAACAATATCATGCTCGTTCCCGATGCTGGCCACGCCTACGCGACCGTAGTCAAGCGCGGATGCACAGAAATCAGCAAGATCGCGCTCGACGGTGCCGTTCGGTGCGAGCCTGTCGCGTCCGGCGCGCGGTCTTGCGTGATTATGGATGTGAACTCACGGAGTTCCCAACTGCTATACGCGGCAAGTGACCTCAATTCCCCATGGGAGCTCTATCTATCACACCTGAAACGTGGCGAGGAGAAGCGGCTAACGCATCTCAATGACACGGTCTTGTCGACCTGGCCGACGATGAAGGTTGAGCATCTGGAATTCCAAAGTTCGGACGGCATGCCTCTGGAGGGTTGGTATCTTTCGCGCGCGGACCGAAAGGGACCTCAGCCCACAGTGATGTTTATTCACGGGGGCCCGATGTTGTCGGTGGGCCACTGTTTCCGCTACGACTTTCACCTGCTGGCGGCAAACGGCTACGGAGTTGTCTTTTCCAACTACCGCGGCTCATCGGGCTACGGTGAACACTTCATGGACGCCTTGATGGATGATTTTGGTGCGCGAGGCTTTCCGGATCACATGGCGGCCATTGACGCCGCTATTGCCCGCGGCCTGGCGGACGCTAACCGCCAGGGTGTCTGGGGTCCCTCAGCAGGCGGCTTCGCTACTTGCTGGATCGTCGGCCACACAGATCGCTTCCGTGCTGCGGTTGCGGAGTCGTCCGTCACGAATTGGGTCACCTTTTACTATTTGAACGACACGGATGTGTTCGTTCACGAGTTAGGCGGGCGACCTCACGAAATTCCGGAAGTCTATCGCTCACGCTCGCCACTGGCCTACGCGGCAAGGTGCCGGACTCCCACACTCATGCTGCACGGCGAAGAAGATGCGCGCTGTCCCATTGCCGAGGCTGAACAGTTTTATCGAGCGCTTCATGATGTGGGATGCAAGACCGAGCTGGTGCGAATTCCCCGCATGAACCATATGGGAGACTCCGACGGTCCCCTCGCCGCGCGGCGCGCGCAAAACGAGGCGCTTCTTGAGTGGTTCGAGCGGCACCTGTGATGTGCTTTCAACAGCTGTTGTATGTCCGCTGAAGTCCGGGAAGCCTTCGAGAAAGCTGTTCGAGTGAGCGGCGCCGTTGGCGCGCAACTCTCGATCGTAAGAGGCGGCGAGACCCTTGACCTTGTCCACGGTCTCGCGAATGCCGAGTTATCGCTCCCGATGACAGAAGACACACTGGTGCAATGCGGCTCGGTAACGAAAGTGTTCAACGCGACGATGATCATGTCATTGGTTGAGGAAGGGAAACTCGACCTAGATGTGCCGGTGAAGGAGTATTTCCCCGAGTTCATGGTGGCCGATCCTAAAGCCACAAGCACTATCAGTCTGCGGCATCTGCTTACGATGTCGGCAGGCATAGACAACGGCGACTATCGTGACTTCGGTGAGGGCGAAGATGCCATCGCTAGACGGGTAGCCTCGCTGAGAACACTTCCACAACACTTCAGCCCCGGCAGATATTTTGGTTATTCCAATGCGGGCACGGATATCTCGGGACATGTGGCGGAGAGAGTAACAGGAACGGCCTGGGATCAGCTGCTCAGAAAGCGAGTCTTACAACCCGCGGGCTTGAAGCACGCGGCGTCCCTTGATCGAGATCGCGTATTTCATCGGGTGTCAGTCGGGCATGCATTGGATAAGAACGGTCGCGCCCAGGTGGTCCGCCCCTGGGGTCTGACGCGCGGCCTCGGACCTGCCGGTGGCACATTTACCATTAACGCCCGAGATCTCGCTAAATTTGCACGGGTTTTCATCAATAGCGGAATTTCTGAGTCGGATGAGCGCGTGCTCAGCGAAACGTCTGTTAGAACGATGATGACACCGCAGATCGACGTGCCAGTTCATTACCAGGCTGTGTCATGGTGTGTCGGTCCCTGCATCCAGGACTGGAATGGGGTCAAGCTGTGGGGCCATCGCGGCGGCAACATAAGCGGAGTGTCCTATTTGTACTGGATACCCGAGAAGAATGCCGCAATGGCATGGGTTATGAACACTCCGTCGGTTTTGCCGCGCTTTGAGAAGGTGATCGTCCAGGAGGTCATGCAAGCTGCCTTCGGGTTTGAGAAACCAGAGATCAAGCCGCCGGCGTTGCCAGTCAAGATTGATCCGAGGCGATATTTAGGAACCTATGACGCGCTTGGCGGCCGCTGTCTGGTCGATGTTGTGGATGCAAAGCTGGTCATGAGAAGGATATGGAAGGACTTCGTGAATGAGGCCGTGGAATTGGAGGAAACCGTCTCCCTGGTTCCCCTTGGAGGCGACCGGTTCCTGATGGATCGCGGTGAGGCGGCTGATCCACTCGCATTGGTGGAGGACACGGCATTCGTTGGGGATGATAGCTACGGTAGTGCCGCAAACCTAATCAGCTTTGTATTCCCTTACAGTAGAGCGAATGGACGGCGGAGCTAATTCCATGGGGCGAATTAATCCGGAGTCCTTTGACAGAGCTCTGTACGACAACGCTATCGTCGTCGACGCCTGCGCACCCGTAGCCCCGTTCGCGGCAATCGAGCCGGAAGGCGGGCCGGAAAAGCTTGTCAGCACCTATGTGGAAGCTGGCGTCACACTTGCCGTTTTCACGGTCGTTGATGACTTTCCAAACTCGATCGAACAGACCATCAAGTTGATCGGCGCGAACCGCCGTTTCTTCCTGGGGCAGCCCGAGAAGTTTGTGCTCGTCGACACGGCGGACGACGTGCGCACTGCTAAAGCCGCGAACAAGCTTGCTGTGGGCTTTGCCTTCCAAGGCAGCAATGCACTACTAGGTGAGCTTGCGCTCGTCGAGGTGTATCGCCGACTCGGCGTCATTCAAATGCTACTTGCCTACAACATAGCGAGTCTGGCCGCCGACGGCTGCCACGAAAGCCGTAACGCCGGCTTGAGCGAATTTGGTCGCAGCTTGATCGCCGAGATGAACCGCGTCGGAATGATCGTCGACGTCACGCACGTAGGGCTGAGATCATCGCTCGAAGCGCTCGAGTTGACAACGAAGCCGCCGGTATTTAGTCACTCTACTCCCAAGAAGTTCGCGCCTCACGATCGCAATATCACCGACGAACAGATTCGCGCGTGTGCAAACAAAGATGGAGTCATAGGGCTAACCGGTATCGGTCTATTTATGGATTCGCGGTTCCAGAAGGCGACAGTCTCCAAGCTTGTTGACACCATCGAATACGTGGTGCAGCAGGTCGGCCCGAGGCATGCCGGGATTGGTCTGGACTATATGGATGCCGAATCCATGGCCCGATATTTTAGGGAGCATGCGACGCTTTACCGCGGAGGGGATCAATATCCCACCGACGGGTATATCGACTTTGCGCCGCCCAGTGTTCTACCGGAGATTGCCGAGGGGCTTTTCCGCCGCGGCTACTCCGCGGACGAGTGTCGCGGCATCCTTGGGGGGAACTATCTGCGCGTGCTCGAACGCAACCGGCCGAACTCATAGTACACAGTAAGAAAGGGTTGTTCGCGAATCGTTAGACGAATTCCGGCGAGAATCTCGACCTCAAGTACGGATCAACTCGATGCGCTTGAATTATCCTCCAACGCGTACGGTTAACGCGAGTGAACAGGTCGGGGCCAGCCAAGTGCCTGACCCTTATCGCTGGCTCGAGGAGGAAAGCGAAGAGGTCCACCGCTGGCAGGGAATGCAACGTGAGCTGGCCGCTGGACACGTTCGTTCCTGGCCTCACTATGAGGCCGTTCGTGCTCTCGTCGATCGGTACACAGTTGCTGGGTTGACTTCTGTGCCGCGGTTTGCCGGCGGTAAATGGTTCCGCGAAGACGTGCCGGAAGGCGCAGCGGCTGTGCAAGTGAAAGTCGCTGAGCAGCCCTTCGGTAGCGGCCGTGTGCTGGCCGATGTCGCCGAGTTCCAGATTGGAAACTCTTCGGCAGTCCTCTCCTGGCTATCTCCGGCACCGGACGGCAGCGTGCTGGCGATCGGTATCTGCACCGACGGCAGCGAGCAGAATACGATGAGGCTCATCGATGTCGAGACCGGGATGGTCCGTGATGACGCGCCGCCGCAAGTCCTGTATGACGCGTTCACCGGTGGAGCAGTTTGGCTGCCGGACTCAAGCGGCTTCTACTATCTTGCTTTGACCGGTTCCGTTCATGAGTTCAATCAGGCCGTCTTCTTGCACAAGCTGGGGCAGGCGCCGCCGATATCGCCGCAAGCCATACCGCTGCCCGCAGACAAGGATTACACCCTCATACAGATCTCCCGTGACGGGAGGTGGGCGGTCGCGGTACACCGGGGAATCAACCCGATCCCGGTAGCAGTCCTCGACCTCAGCGATCGCGGAGCGTTGTGGCGGCCATTCGTGACCGACATCACCGGAACCGTCGCCGGCCGCGTGATCGACGGCCGATATATCGCAGTCACCGACGTTGATGCGCCACGGGGTCGGGTGGTGGCTATACCTCTTGACTCCCCGGCGCCGAACAATGCTGCGGCGTGGATCGATCTTGTGCCTGCCTCCAACTCGGTTTTGATCGGCGTCACACCCGTGCAAGATCGGCTGTACGTGAACGAGTTGGAGAATACGTATGGGAAAGTAAGAATTATCGACCAAAGCGGTCGTTACTTCGGAGACGTGCCGCTGCCAGGCAAGGGCGCCGTGGAGTTGGCGAGATACATCCGCCCGTTCTTCTTGCTGCCGCCGCGCGGGCACCCTAACGAGTTCCTCTTCGCGTTCTCCTCACTTACCCGCTCGTCGGGTGTATATCGTCACCTTCCGGGAAACGAGACCGTCGAAGAGTTACTCCCCCCGAGAGTG
>Ga0209488_10001878_pt1 | contig 17780 bp, 14 predicted proteins | sample Rivendell_Oct201_8_FD_188349 | JGI IMG/M metagenome (GOLD analysis project Ga0209488, IMG submission 188349) | Vadose zone soil microbial communities from the Eel River Critical Zone Observatory, Northern California, USA -... | ecosystem: Environmental > Terrestrial > Soil > Vadose zone >...
CATATAGCACGATACCACACGTACCAAACCTCAGATCTTGTTCCCGAGACTGAGGTTAGTATCTCCTACTTACTGTACGTACGTCGCTTACATTCCCCCGTCTAGACACGTGCACAGTGCACTTGTAACAGGTCAGACGACTGGTAATCAGATCTTGTTCCCGAGACTGAGACGCGTGCACTTGTAACATTATTGACTTCAGGGCTGAACTACCTCGAGGATCAAGTATTCGACCTATTACTGTCGAAGCCAAGGAACACCAGTGTTAAGGATACTGTAACTGAGTATGGCGGTGGCTAATTTTAACAGTCATTTTGGATTGTTGTACAAATAGCAGTCCGCCGAATATCTCGGTGAACTTTGACAGCCATACAGTACGCAGAACGTTAACACATAAGTAGTCCAACTCACTAGCCAAGTGACTCAAATTCCATAGAACATACTGGTTAAAAAGATACTGTCGCGCTTGAACAAACTAATGGTGGAAAGTATGAGACAACTAAACATGTCGCTCTGCGCTCGATCATAAATGAATATTGGAGTCTGCGACATAGCATGAGTCTATGTACAGAGCTCGATCGCTAGGTTCACATCTGGTGGCTTTGCACCCGCAATTGTCGACCAGTTACTTCCACATCAGATTTGCTTAGATATTTGTGCTTCGTAAGTCCACCGTCGGATTCTCATCGGCTCTATTCAGGTTCTCAGACGTCGTCAAAGCGCATGGCGGGCACGGTCGTGATAGTAGTAGTGGTGTTCGTGGTTGGTTGTAACTCAATTACTGGCTCCACTTTCACCCTTTCGTCTGGCGGTTCCTTCAAGTCAACAAGCCCGGGCTGGGCGCAGAAATGTACGCACCACGCAGGTGATTAAGAATCCGTTGGCTCATTATCCAAGTAACTGCATAGCCAAGCGATGCGCTGCACGGCCCGTCTAGTAAGACTCACAGCGAAGGCTTAGGAAGGAGTAAAGAGATACCCAGATGTTTGAATGGCATGAGCGGCGCCTCGATATAGAAATACATTCATCAAGTTCACGGCTGTACGAAGATCGGTTGGTTGATGATTAGTAAGGTTCTATTGAAGGGACATGCCTGTAAGCGCGACAAAATATCCCAAACCATCATATAGGAATCTTGATCTGGGGTAAGTTTATTGCCATCGCTACCAGAGACACGACTTACATTTTCAAAATGCTTGCAGCGCTGTGAGGAGCCGGAATTGAAACTGCATGTGACGGGAATATGACTTCCGCTGCATTCGGCCTGAGAAGGTAGAATGCCGAGACGGATAGTGTGAGACAATCGTATAGCATGGCTGTGAGGTAAAAGGTCCAGGCAGAGATGGGCTGGTGTGGGTGAGCACTTTGAATCATGCAGCTAAAATTTGTCATCAAAATAGGGTAGGTGGTGGAGATGGAATTAAGCGCACTTTCCCTGATCGGAGAGTTAAACGCATAGCCTGGAATAAATACCAGGAACGCAGTAAAACGATAGACTTACATTCGTCATCACGGCTGAAATAGAGTCAAGTTGATAAGCCATCTGTGACCATCTGATTGATATGGCTGAACTTACGAATCCGGTTGAATAGATCAACGTACCACTGGAACTATGCTGATATAAGGATTGGTATCATCCGGTAAAGAGACAAACAACGAACCATTACAGCGACGATGTACGTCGACAGAAGAACATTGCGTATCCGGACATTACGCAGAGCAATGTTATATGTCCTGCAGCTCGTTGTCAGACTTGGCGTCGTGAAATGAAATAATCAGGACACACCTGAAACCCAGGATTGCTTGTGAGACCATGACTTGAATTACTGGAAATTCACTCAGTATTGGATGCCTAGATAGTGTAGAGCATTGAAACCATACCTTTGAAGGAAGCAGAAAGATAGCAATAATGGGCACACACTCCTGGAGAGAAGTGGTGGTAGAAAAAACCGGTGTTGCTGACAACGATCTCAACCATGCTCGTGTACCTACAGAATACGTGAACAAGTTTTCCGGAAGGCATCGTTAATTTACATACCGAATAAGGACGAATAGTATGAGAAGTGGGCTGCCCAACCGATATGTTCCAGTCAAAGGGTGACCTCTATCTCCTGGTATCAGTTTCTTACCTCCGTATACTTGAGGTCTTGTATAGCCGAAATTCGACAGGGAGAGTGATGAGATAACTAGGGGAATATAGGCCATAGCGAGAGGTTACAAATATGGGTGGCAACGTACTCATATGCAGCAATGGACATAGATGCAATACGCAAGTTATTGGCCCATGCGAGGGCACTATTACTTGGATCGACAGTTTGAACGGCCACGTCAATGACAGCCATGTTTAAGACGGGAAGACAAGAAGAAAGAACTTGAGATAAGGGGAAGGGGGAACGTTTACGCCTCAACAACCATGAAGTATTGGAAATTTTAAATAAAATCACCGTGTGTAAACGAGGCCAGAGCCAACTCAAAGATGTCTCCCGATTTATGGAGCGAATACGAGGATTATAACCTAAAACCCTGCAATGGCATACAGGCACGTCTGCAACGCCCAGGGTCTCTCCCTTTGTAGGTAATCAGAAAACGCTTGTCGAGAGAAAGCCTTTCTGTCGAGATTCTCGTTACCCACAGCATTGGACGACATCGTGTAATTCAAATTCTGCATTTGAATGGCGTATCAGGCCGCCCATAAGATGTTTTTGGGAGAGATGTGGTCAAGAGAACTCACAGGAGGAGTGCCAGTGCTATTTCCGCGTAGTGGAGTGGTCACCCGCGACTGGCACTGGCACTGACTGGCATGCGTTGGTCGCTTTCGCTTAACACTTAACACATCGCTCACGTGGTCCGCACACGTCGCGTGTGACAATCGGTGGGGTTAGGGGTTACTACTATAGCAGGTGAAGGAGTTAAAATAGGAACATGGCCACGTTCCGCCGTAGCGTGCTTCGCTCTTTGTGCGGTCAGTCATTTTATCAGGGTGGCAATGTTCTAGCACCAAAAAAGACATCCACCCACAGCATTCGATCTCAAACTCCCGATGTCGTACCTGGACTGATTGGCGCAAACGCTAACCCGTTCCAGGTCCAATGGATAGGGCCCTTCGGCGTCTTAGGTTTGTATCATCCGACCGAGAATGGCGCCTTCCTCCCGGAGACTGACAGGCCCATTGACAGGCGTAACAGATTCGGAACCCCGTCGTGGAAAGCATCAAGCTCAATTGATTTGCTCCAGGCTGTGAACATTTTCGTTTTGTGGCGGAGGCGTGAGAGTGCGGCCTGATCTAGAGTTGTTACGGCGAAGACGATAACGCGAACCCCGCAAGCAGTATGATAACTCAACCTCAACGAGGCTCTGCTCTGGCAGGCCTACCTTAGTGCGATGGGATGGACAACGAACGGTGTCACGAAATGGTAAACGCGAAGTGGGTACTTTGGACATCGTTACCGGTACGTAAACGCCCAGAGGTAGAATGGCAGTACCATGTGATCCAGGGGACTGAACATCGGCTTGCAGCTGCGGCCACGCCCGGCAAGGGCTGTGATTCCTTTTTGACAGGCATGAAATTTTGAGATGCATCCCGCCAACCAATTGGTCAGAGAATCGTGGGACAGTCGGAAGATCCCGTTCGGCGCACCCCGATTACCATAACACTGGCACCTCATGCCATGAGGCTCCACAATTTCGAATCTTTCCTATTCATTTTTCAGCACCAGGAATGGGAACGGAGCCTATGATTAAATCACTGTCAGTATCTCAGTACCATCAAATCTGATCGTCACCATAATCATTACCATTACAAGCCGGCGCTGGACTGACAGTGATCCGAATCAGATCACGGCAGAAAAGTAATGTCGGTACCGAGACCGCCTTCTAAGCCCTTCTTAGAGAGTCAGAAGATTTCAAGTTAGTAATGAACCCAGGTCGTCTTGAGAGGACCTGCCGTAGCCTCGCCATGTGCGGCCTCATCCTGGCCTCATGCTAGAGTTGGGAATACGGTGTCCCGCCATACTCATTATGACCTTAGTGAGGACCGACTACCAGGAGCACTGGTGCAGCCCACCTTTTTGCCGTCACAACAGATCTGCGCCACTTGAAGATAGCCACTCGGTCCCGTCTGAGTCTGGGCTGTGCGAACAGCTCCCTTGAATTTGTCGGAACCGTCAGCATACTACCTTCCTATGATGAGTGGCGGCATTCCGAGTGACGAGACGAGTGAAAAAATAATGTGCAGGTTCATGGGTCCATGGGGTCTTTGCCGCCCCAATTTGACCTCGGAACAGAAGACGAGAGATGCTTGTTTCGAACTTCGAGTTTCGGCGTTCTGATGATCATGCATGACCGCCACATCAGAGAACGCCACTCGGGCCGTGTCCGAGTCTCTGATCGATGACCGACTTAAATCTAAGCCCAGAAAGAACGCCAAGCAGGCATAGTAGTGACCGATTTGTCCTGTCATTTTCGTGCAGACACCAGTCCGCGGAACGAATCCGAACCTCGTGCGAGTCGTGCCGAACTTCGAATGTCATATAATAAACACGTCCGTACATACACACGTATCTACAGTTGTCCAAGCCAAGAGACTTAAATCAAATTCCCAAATCCAAAGAAACGTAGTGAGGATGAGACTGGTCGCACTCGAATAATTATTAGGAAAAGGAATATGAAACGGTTAGACGCGATAGCCCGGAGCCCGATCCCAAGCAGATCTTTGGGTGTGTGAGGGTGAGTAAACGGCTCGACCACTCTGTTCCTCGATTGTCGACCTGGGACCCATGAGTAGGGACCGGTCGAGGCGCACTTCAACATCAAATTCGCTCGGGAGGCGGTCAGAACTGCCTCGGAAGTCTGTTGTCAGATTCCTATCCATCGTATCCGCATCATAAGGTTTCGTCTCTTCATCAAAGCGCCCACCAGACGGGGCCATAGTTGCTGTGTTGGCCGTTGGTAGTTGGGATGGGACGACTGGCGCACGTTGCACGCCTGCCTCTGCAGCCACTTTTAAGCCAACAAGCCCCGGCTGAGCGTAGTAAGATACGCACCACGTATGTGAATGAGAATCCGTTGGCTCATGATCCAAGTAATTGCATAGCCAAGCGATGCGCTGCGCGGCCCACCGGGTCAGGCTCAAAGTGATGGTAGAGAAAAGTAAACGGAGATACCCAGATGACTGAATGGAACGAGCGGCGCCTCGATATAGGAAGACATTCATCATGTTCGCGGCTGTACAAAAATCAGTTGGGGGAACATTTGAGGGCCTACTGAAGGACGTACCCGTAAGGGCAACAAAGTATCCCAAGCCATCATACATTAATCTTCGGCCTGAGGTAAGTTTATGGGTACCACTACCCGAGACGCGACTTACATCTTTAACAGCCTCGAAGCACTGCAACGAGTCAGAACTGACACCACATGTTACAGAAACAGGGCTTACGCGGAGGCTGCGGCGGCCTTCATCTGAAGCAAATAATATGTTGAGATGGATAGTGCGAGAAAATCGTATAGCATGGCCGTTAAGTAAAAGGTCCAGCCAGAGACGGGCTGCTGTGGATGAGAAACTCCAGGCGTGCAACTAAAGTTCGTCGTCAGGATGGACTAGGTGGTAGTGGGGAAGGGGAAGTAAACGTACTTTCCCTAAACAGATAAATAGCCACATAACATTCGATAAACTTCGAAAGCACCAGAAAGGAGTTGCACTTACTTTCGTCATCTGGGCTGTTGTAGTGCTAATGAGTGGACCAGTCGTCTGCGGCAGAGACTGTTTAACTTACGAAATCGGCCATGTAGATCCGTAAACCATTGGAACTAAGCTCATATGGGGATTGGCAACACCAGTTAGAGGGCGATGACAACGAACCACAACAGCGATGAGATACGCTGATAGAAGGGTACGGCCCACCCAGACATTACGGGCGGAAATGTTAAATGTCCTGCAGCTCGTTGTCAGACTCAGCGATATGGAACGGGATAGCCAGGACACACCGGATACCAAGGATGGCTTGCGATATCATAACTTGGGTCACTGGAAAATCGCTAAGTATTGAATACCTGGAGAACACAGTGCGTTGAAGTCGTACCTTTGAAAACAGGGGCGAGATAGAAATAATGGGCACAAGTATTCGCAGTGAAGTGTTTGTAGAAGAAACCCGTATTGCTGACAATGATTACGATCATGCTCGCGTACCTACAAGACATGTGAGTGATGTTCTGGAACGAAAAACACCGTCTATTAACATACCGAATAAGGACGAATAGTATGAAACCCAAGCTATCCAGCCGATACATATATTCCGGTCAAAAGATGTTCATTCCCTCCTGGCATCGACGTTCTCACCTACGTCGTTTTGAGGTCTTGTATAATCGATATTCGGCAGGGAGGGTGATGAGATAACTAGCCGGGTGCAAGTCACAACGAGAGATTACTAGACTTAGGTGGCAACGTACTCATAGGCAGCGATAGATATAGACGCAATGCGCAAGTTATTGGCAACTGCTTGGGCGCCAGAAGTTGGATCGGCATTTTGAGCGACCGCGTCTATGGAGACCATGTTGACCACGGAAAAGCACGAGAAAAGGGCAAAGACGCGGGGAACAGGACAAGGGCAGCGTTCGAAGTCCAACAATCATGGCGTGGCGTATTTATGAGTTACACCATCGCGTTGTTTCGACGAATCAGGTTGGAGCCACTAAGCGAGCTCCGCAACGTATTGGGCGTAAAACAGGTGGGATCAAAACTTAAGTTCCCGCAATGGTAAACAGGCTTGTTCATCATTGTTCGGGGTCTTACCGCTCATAGGGATTTCAGGAAAAAGGCGACGACTTGAACATCCGCTTAACAGGAGGTATCCCCTTTAGTACCACGGGATTGGACATCGATGTGAAAGTTCCCAAGGGTTTCCAGGAAAGGCCCGGCAAACTCCTGAATTTGACTAGCGCATCATAACCGCCCCAAGAAATCTGTGAAAAAGAGTTTGAATACACGGAAAGGAGCGCCAATTTCGCATTTTATTCCAGGGGGTCACGCTGGGCTGATTGGCGCACGCACGGGATAAAACACAATACGTTTCGGTCCCAAACAGGACGGTCTTTTGTCCTGCGTTGCCGGCTTGGCTATTTAATTGGTACAGTCATACAAGCTGTCAGGGGGACATCGAACTCATGTCACCTAGTGATTTGCATATGGTAGCACCGAAGCTGGTGACCAGTCGCTTCGGTTGTGGTGACAACTGCGCCGACGCCCGTCCGCTCCCACCCCCGGAAGGGCATTGATCACAAACAGACGTCGGAGGGAGAGGTTTGTAGAATCGTATCTTGGGCTCAAACCTTGTTCCCCGTGCGTACTAGAAGGAGCATGATTTGATCTAAAAGTGTATCATTCGTGGATTCACGAAACCTAATACGCACACAGCTGGAGTGCCGCGATTTACGGAGCAAACCAATTCAGGACGACGGCGTACAAGAATTAAAAAGTCTCCTCAGCAATGTTTGGGACAGTCTATCGCATTGCTCCTTGTAGAGCCGAGGATCGGGTGTACACCATGGACCGTCGGTGGAGCCCACACGGGGTCAACCATAGGTGGTTGGCATTGCTACCCACGATCGACGGACATCACTCTTAATGCACCACTGTGGTCGTGCCTGATCGATAACCAGGAACATTGTCGAGAGCGCAAGGGCCCAGAAAAAGTAATGCGAGACGGCGAACTTCAGATCAAGGCAGCGGACGGAATGGTGGAGAATGTCGGTTGTGGAGCAAAATCGAAATGCTTACCAGTTTTAGAGCTTAGGTAGTCATGAGGAACTTTCCACCATCTTGTCTCGACGCTCCTAGCTGGTGTCTCAGAGGTGCAGTTGATGCATGCTAATATATACGGGGTAACGGCGTCTATTGGAAGCCCGCGGTCGAGTGAGGAATGTTCATTGGATCCATTATGGTAGTAAAGTTAATGACGACCTCTTCGAAAACTTCTTCATCGGGGGTATCACCTGTGTATCAGAACTTTGTTTCCTCCGTCTAGAGGCCCAGATTGCTGGCGCTTGCCACGTTTTCCAGGCGTACCGTTGAAAACGTGATAGCGTAGTCATGCTACTGTGACGTGGCCAGGTGGGGAGCGACATTTAAGATGTCAGGGCTACGATATACAGTGGGCAGTGTGAAGAGCACAAGTCGGGAACGGAAGGTGAAGTGGTGAACGGCCCAGGAGTGGAAGGGTGCGATCACGTCACTATGGTCCGTCCACGTGATCGTGGCCAGTCGGCAGAAACCGGGCAGTTGTTCCAAGTTTCTTCGAACATCCCACTAGTGGCACGTCGCTGGGTCCGCACATTCAAGTGTGCTCCAGAGCATGCCCATGCCCGCACATGTGGGCAAGTCCCACAGTCCATACTTATAGCCTGAGAAAGCACTAAGCTTGCGCAAGTCCAATTGACCAGTAAATTCCCCGCTCAACAAATGACAGTGAGAACTATAACATTCAGTTACCAAATGTCCAGGTAGCCGTACTCGGCGTGCGATACAGACTAGACGTGGCGACCCACATCCCTGTCCCAGACAGATCTTGGAGGAGTGTATGTGACTCCATCGCTAGGTTCCCCATTCGTCGGCTTGGCATCCGTGATTATCGACTGTTCGATACACACTTCGATATCAGTCACAGGTTCGCGTGGGAGCTTGTAGGATCTGTCTCGCGAGTCTGCTGTTACCCTGTTATCTGACCTAATGTTATACGTCGTCTCCACTTCAGAACCCAGCGGGGAGACCGTTGGTAGCTGCACAATGACCGATGTGCCTTCCATCACTGCCTCTACCAAGGCCATCAAGTCGTCAAAAAGGCTTGAACTGAGCGGAGGAGGGTACGCACCACGGGGGTGAAGAAGAATCCGTTGACTCATGATCAAAGTCATCACATATGCCAAGGGACGTGCTATACATTCCACATGTAATGCTCACGGCAATGACCAGGAAAGAAAAAAGATGACACACCCAGCTGTTCCAGTAGTAAGACTGCCGCTTCGAAATAGGAAAATGTTGACCAAGTTTGCGGCTGTTCGAAGATCGGGTAGTTGAGAATTAGTTGAGAATAAACGGCAGATTGAGGGAACGTACCCGTCAGTGCGACAAAGTATCCCAAGCCATCGTATAACATTCTTAGGCTTGGGTAAGGCCATCGCCATCGCGAGCTCAGAGACGACTTACATCTTCAAAAGCTTCGAGGCCCTGCAAGTCTTCAGAGTTGACTTCGCATGCTCTTTGAATACGACTTACTTGGACTGGGGCAATGCGTTCGGCTTCTTTTTGAGAAGGTAAACTGTTGAGATGGAAAGTGCAAGGGAGTCGAATAACATGGCTACCAAGTAAAAGGTCCAACGGAGATGAAATAGTCTGGGCGAGCGTTTGCAGTCAAGCAACTAAATTTTTGGTCAAAATGGATTGCCAATGAGTGGTAGCAATGGAGGGGGAAGTGAACGCACTTGTTCTGATGAGGGGCGTGGCCACATAAGCGTTAACACAACACACATCGGGAGCTCAAGAAAAGATCGCACTTACATCTATCATCACGGCTGACACAGTGTTAGTGAGTCAACAAGTCGCCAAGGGCAGGGGCAATCAAACTTACGAATCCGGTTGTATAAGTCAGTGACCCACTGGACCTGTACTCATCTAAGGACGGGAAGGACGAGGTAAAGAACGGTAATAAACTGACCGCTACGACAGCGATGTACGCGGGTAAAAGGACGCGGCCTACCCAGACCCTATGATCGGCAATCTGATATGCCCTACAGGCTGTCAAATTCATGGTCGTGGAACGGGGAAATCAAGACGCACCGAATACCTAGAATTGCTTGCGACACCATGACTTGAATTACTAGAATATCTGACTTCTCAATTTGGGCCACCAGACAGCGTGCTACTAGAGCATCAACTCATACCTTTGAATATGGGACCGACATAGGAATAGCGGGCGCAAGCTTTGGAAGAGAAGTCGTGGTCGAAGAAGTTTACATTAGCGATGATGATTATGGCTATGCTCGAGTATCTACAAAACATGTAAGGATGTGTTCTGTGCAGCGACGTTGACCAACATACCGTATAAGGACAAATAGTATTACACCAAGGCTGTCCAACAGGGTATCCTAGTCAAGCGAGATCTTCGCGTCCTCGTGTGGATTTTCTTACCTACGTAGACTTGACGACTTGTATAATCGGAATTCGGCAGGGAGTGTGATGAGACAGCTGGTCAAATAGCATACGTCACAACGTTGATGAAATTTCAACAGCGGCGATGGACATGAAAGAAACACGAAAGTTATTGGCAACTGTGAGGGCGGCCGTACTTGGAACGATGGGCCTGGGCGTTGCTACGAATATGCCCATTGCAGCTGCTTGGAACACTGAGAGATTGGGAAGGTAAAGGCGAACAGAAAGGCTGGCGGCCCAATGTAGGTGGATGGCCCTTATAAACAAGACATTAGGCTGCGCCCTCGCATATGTGGACGAAATCAAAACTCATAACTTGGTGCCAGGAGGATGACTATCTTCATCATGAAACACCACTCCATCAGTAGGGAGTCAGGGGTCGAGTTAAGACACCGTAGCTTACCGTAGGGCGACAAGCTTTGGTTATTGCCAGTCACGTATCCAAGTACAAGTAACCACTGGATTGTGTTACATTAGAGGAATCGGACGTGCCATTTTGTTCCTGATAGCAAACTCCGCGACTGATGGCACACACGGAAAACGATAGCGTCCAGTTGTTTCACTCTAAACCTAGGCTGTATTTTCTTGTACAATATGGCACCACACTGGGACGTCAGCGACATGAACTTCTGGACGTGCTCTCGGAGTCGGCATTTAAACAGATGGGTTCGCAGCACGGCACGGAGGACTGACCACCGGTCGCTCGGCAGGACTCAGGCTTCTGGTGGACAGGTCTAGGATCCTGGGCCATAAATACACCTGGATCTCCGACTGAACTTACTTTCATTGCCCTCCGAAGGCCCCAGAAGTGTCCCCTTTAACGATTTGGAAAGACGAGCACAGCTGGAGCGGCGCTTGTAACCCGTACGGTAAGTACGTAAGTAATGCCGACACTTTTGGAGCTGAAAGTGTATCAACTGCTATTGTGCTAACGCAAGTGGACAGGGGGCGGTGATTGCTCAATAATCACTAAGCATCACTTATTAATGGTATTGCCACCGGACATATTGTATGCTAAATCTCGGCTCTTAATTGAAGTACCAGGGGCATCAGGGCACACCGCGCCAGCCGAGGGCACCGCTATGGAGTTTCAGATGTGGGGCACATAGAAACAGTATAGATCCAGAATGAGCAGTGTGAGCCGTCGAGGTTGAAGATCGAGGATCGCGCTCAAGGTGCCAGTAAGGATGGCCATGGTCACGGCGAACAGAGTAAAATTGAGGAACGCCAACTTTTGGAAATTCGGCGTTGGTACACGGCAGCCAGCGCCGGAGTTGTTGGGGGGCTAATTAGTTCAGGGCACTCGGCAGGAACTATGCAATCCACCGCACATGACAGTGAGCGAAACTCTTCTCGAAGTGAGAACAGCACCACCGTCAAGAAGGGCAACTGCGATTCAGGATTCTGCGCCACTCAAAGACAAGGTCGCATCACCGTTACCAGTCTCTGGGTAGTGGAACCTCGCAACGCTTCGATCCCAGTTCAAAAATGGCCACCACAAGTTACCGAAGCAGAAACTTGGCGATATCTGGAAAATCTTACATCTACGCACGTAATTTACTGGCACCTTTTGTCGTTAATGATTGTAAGATACCCTTTGACCCTTCGAATCTGCGCTCGGATCACCACACCGGAGCGCTCGCCAACGCCTGCTCAAGCACAAGTCCGAATCTGTAAATAGGTACAAACAAAACCCTTATACCGATACCGTCACTTGCCCCCGCTGTCGACAACCAAAACGTCGATGGACCGCAACAGGCAAAATACCAAGTCACCAATCCACTCCCTTCACAACCTTCTTCCCATCTATCCGTCCTGATTATCTCTACACTTACCCTCTCTCGTCCTCGTCACTCGCTACACCTGTCATCTCTTTACTGTGTCGCTAGCCATGCGGCCGTCGTATGCTCATTCTCTATGATACCTGTCTATCCTAACAATACCTTTACGTTTGGCCCTTGTTACCCCCACCACAGCCTTTCACCTTTGCTCGAGTGTGCATATTTTACCATGGTAGGTACATCCCTAGCTCTGCGGCTAGGATGATCCTGCAAAGCTCTGCCAGTGTACCAGTGCTCAGGTGCGCGAATAGCTATTGCAGGGATGATGTTAACTGAACGCGCGCTTACATACAACGCTACACCTTTCACTTCGTGCAGCACCGCCTGCGTGCTACACACAGAGGGACGGATTAACTACTGGAACACGCTTCTGAACACCAGTGCAGAGGCACGGTTTACGTGGAAAGCAGAGGCAGGCGTCGGACTCATCTCCGTCACGACGTCGCCAGCTTGCCCCCAATAATAAAACTCCGCGACTAGTTGGCGTGTTGTTTCAGTAATGATCGGATGTGTTTTCTTGTGCGATGGTACAATGGCAGGTTGGCAAGACCTGTTTCTGAAGCAGTATGAAGTGGTGGTGGGAGGCCTCGAAATCGGCGTTCCAACCCGACAGGTGGCCAGTAAACGATGAGCAGTTGAGTTGAGTGACAATACCCACGACTCCGGCAACGCTGCGATAACGTTGATCACCTGTGGGTCGCGGATGATGAAACTGGAGCATAGACCAATCTTGCACCTCTTCTCAAAGGTCCAAACCTAATCAAGGGCCAAAAAAACCATTACGGAGCACAATTGGAGTGCCGAAACGGCACAACCCCATTATTTGAAGGTGGAATAGGATAAACACATCCAGCAATGCAGAGAGGGCCAAACTCGTTCGTGTGTTATCGAATCGACTATCATAAGGCTGACTCTGGGTGGGCCGCAGGGAGACAGAGTGGAGACAGACCGCGATAACCGCTAGGCGTCATGGTGCACGTGCCTTCGGTTATCGTTATTCAAATCACGACAACAGTGAGCATGAGGCGGTCCAGTTCGTTTCACGTTGAAGACTCACCGGGGCCCGACGCGAAACGGCGCTGGCCAAGGGCCGCGTCAGAGAGTTAGTAGAGCTCCGAGTGGGAACATAGTAAGTTCGCGTCAAGAAGGGAAACGGGATCTGCGCCACACCGTCTGGATACAAGTGTATGCATCCCACGCGTTACATGCATAATGCCGCGTAACGATCCACCTCTAGTCCTTCAAGTTGTCCCCATGTGTTGTAAGCCACGATTCTCATGAGCGATGTAGCCCTCCCGAGCTTCTCTTGTTATTGTTTAACGCAATGTTGACAACTCTAGGCACACCTCTAGCGGTGTTGTCAAAAGCGGTGCTGGAAAGCTCGTTGCTCACGGAATGAGGAGGACGTATCGACTCTGGAAACATGCTGCGGAAGATCAATACAAAACGCAGGGCTACGCCACCACAGGCGGGACAGGTCTTGTCAAGACCTCTTGGAAGCATCTCCACACAGCCTGAGCGAGATCATCCGCCAACGACCTCGGGGTTGATCAGAAATCGTGATTGATAGCTAGCGCTGCAATCGGCCCTCGTTTATCCATCATGATACCAGGTGCTCAGGCTCTTCCATAGATGTCATGGTGTATGGCATGAGTGGTGATTTGACTCCAGGGACAAGGTCTGAATAGCTTACCGTCGAAAGAGGGGCGACGGACCTTGAATTGAATCTGATCCGCGTGCTGCACAGTTGCGCCTTCTCCCTCGTTTCATTGTGTGCTTCTCGCACTCGATTTTCAAACTCACAGCAGTGGGCAATTAGTTTGACCTACACCTACAGAATCCGACTTCCGAAGCAGAACTAAATACTACTAGCTCAACGAAAATTCCCAGGCCCACCAGAGACAATGAGAAATAGCAACCAATGCCCTCGAAAAACCAAGTAGGGAATAAATACTAAGCATAGCCCGTCCTGAACAGAACCCGGAGAAGCGTAAACTCGAAGGGCGGGCCCAGGCCAATCTCTGTCTGTCACGTGGTCAACGAACATTGGCATCCGCATCCGAGTCAAATCCGGTCGGATTGTCAACTTCAACTACGACTTTCGTCAGACTCTCAGCTATCGTTTGATCTGTACTTTGATCTGTCATGTTGTTGTTGCCTTGCTTCTCTACGCAAAACCGCATGGACGAGTCCGTTGGCATCTGTGACACTATAGCTGTTACCCTTTGCGTGCGTGCCTCTGCCAACTCCGTAAGTCAACACGCCTGGTCTGGGAATGGTAGGGCGCACCGAGTGGGTGAAGAATAATCCTTTGACTCATAATCCAGGTGATTGAAACTCCAAGAGATGCACTATACACCCAATAGGTCAGGTTCTGTGGAAATAACCTACGAAAACTAGAAAGCTACCCAGATGTTCCAGTGGTAGGACTGCCGAATCGAAACAGGACAAGGTTCATCGTATTCGAGACTGTACGAAGGTCAGTTGAGTGAGGATAAGCGACCTACTGAGGTTGAGGGGGACGTACAAGTAAGCACGACAAAATATCCCAAGCCATCAAATAGAAATCTTTGTCGAGGGTAAGAGCTATTACTAGTGCTATCTGAAAGATGACTTACATCCTCCAAAGCCTTGTAGCACTACGGAGAGTCAGAGCTTGACTCCACACGGTCCAGGAATGCGACTCACGTAGACTCTCGGATTCCGGAGGGCCTCATCTTGAGCAGGTAGAATGTTGATATGAAAAGTGTGAGGAAATCGAATAGCATGGCAGAGAGGTAAAAGGTCCAAGTGGAGAAGGCCCTGTGAGGGTGAGCGAGAGCAGTCGAGCAACTAAGATTCGTCATCAGAATAGATCGGGTAGTAGCGGTAGAGGTGAAATGAGACGTACTTTCCCTGATCAGAGGCATGACCGCACGTCATTTGATACACACTCTGCGAATGTAGAAATGGGCCAACTTACGTGTATCATCACGGCTGATACAGTGTCAATGAATAGTTAAGTGCGGAGACTGTTTGACTCACGAATCCTATCGTATAGATTAGTGAACCACTGCACCTGTGCTCGCATAAGGTCAGGAATCATGAATTAAAGAGCGATGACAACGGACCCCTGTGACAACGATATAAACCAATAAGAGGGTAATACCTATCGAGGTATTTCGCTTAGAAAGGTTGTATGCCCTAAATGTTCGTTGTTACACTCAGTGGCGTGGAACGAGATAAGTAGGGCATACCGGAGCGCCAGGATGGCTTGCGACGCCATGACTTGAATTACTGGGAGATTCATTGCTTGGCCATCGGGCCTACACATGACATCGCATTGGCACCGTACCTTTTAATACAAGGGAGATCTGGAAGTAGTGTGCACAGACGTTGGAAGAGAAGTGGTGGTAAAAGAAGCCAGTATTAGCGGTAATGAGTAAGATGAAGCTTGAGTATCTAGATAACATTGAGCACGTGAACAGAGTGCATGACTAATAACATACCGAATTAGGACAAATAGGAGGCAAGCCAAACGGCGTGTCTTCGTCAAAGTGCGATCCGCCCTCTGTCGCCTTAGAGACTTGTAAAACCGAATTTCGGCGGGGATGGTGATAATATAGCTGGTCCAATGTAAGTCACACTGAGACCCTACAGGAGGACGAGGAAACGTACTCATAGGCGGCCATAGTGATAGACGCAATACGGAGGTTATTTGCTACTGTAAGTGCGTTAGTACTTGGAGTGATAGTTTTGGGGGTATCAGTGAACAGATCCATGATGGCCGTCCTAAGTAGAGCAACGCGAGAGGCCGGGAACGGGGTGGGGAACTGTTCAGGTCTCAAATGTCATTCGAGGTACTTATGAGAACCACCGCCTCCGCGCGTTGTTGCAGCGAGCATGCCGGAGTCCAAAGTAATGCTCCCTCGTGTTCTGGAGATCGAGGGGCATCATAACTTAAAGCCATAGAGGATCGACTCCATTTGCATGGGATTCAGGGCCGAGACAACTGTAGCTTGCCGTAAGAAGTCCTGGGGTTCGATATCATTGGACATCGCTACAGTACTCGCTAGTTAATTTATCCAAATACTAATAGCACCTGTATTTGAATGTCAGATTACGCTGTCTGGTAATGACAATCAGTCAGATAACACGAGTGAAGGGAAAGCAACGTCACTTTGCTGTCCCTGATATCAAACTCCGCGACCGCCGGTGATTGGCGCGCACATGATAACGTCGAGTTGTTTCGGACTGAAGATTGGCTGTGCGGACCTGAGCTAGCAGGTTGGTGATGTGTGTTCCCGAGATAGCACAAAAGTGAGGCATCCAGGGAGGCATTCCAACCCGCCAACAGGTTGCTGGTGAAAAAGGATGCAGTTGGGTGATGACGCCCTCGATGGTCGGCAAGTGGCGCTCTCATCACCGGGGGTGGACAGGGAGCGGATGCTAGAACTGGAATACAACCCCGACCTCTCGAGCTTACCAATAGTCTGAACATGGTCTGAACGTGGGTTAAACGTGGGCAGCATAAATAAACCCTAATATCAGCACTGCTGGAGCGCTGGAGCAGTACCACGCCAACGTTGGACAGCACAATGGATACATCCGAGATCAGAAAGAACGTAGTTTATTCCGAGTCTCGCTTGCGGAGCAAAGGAGGGGCTGTTGTCGAATCGAGAGCCGTTAGACCAACTCTGGGTAGGTGGAAGTCTCACAGGGGTGCACAGGGGTGCACGGAGGAGACTGCTTGGGATAATCACCAGGCGTCACTCCTTAATGGGCCGCGGACGTTCCTGAACGTTATGATCCAACCGACGTGTTGAACTCTGTACAGGGTCACATGAGGCAATCCTCAAAGAACCACGCAGAGTCGCAGACGCAAATCGCATGATCGTCCGATGGCCACGTCGGACACTAGAGAGCCAGCTAGGTTGAGGATCAACTGCCATCCTGCCCGCGTGAACGTCAGTGGTGCAGAGCAAAAATTGCGGAGCGCGGGACGCATGTGCTTCCTATTTTGGAAATTCCAAGTGGTCATGTGGATCAATTTTCTTGGCATGACCGCTCGGTGGTTTGCGGGTTCTTGCCAAATAACTTGCCTGCTTTTCCAACGAAAAATATCAATTTCGCTGTGGCAAGGATATATCTCCACGTCGCGGGTGTTGTTGACCAACCATTGATTGTAAGCACCATTGCAGGATGTCGATTTCACGCAGACGCTGAAGTAATTGTCTCTTTGGAGTGGAGCCGTTGTAACCAGAGTGCCGTGATTCTAAGTTTGTGGCCAGGTTCCATCACGAAGAAGGACGTCGCGCTCCAACAGTACTCCAACACCCCCCTGAGCGATGCCTGTATGGGCGGTTTTCGAATTTTGGATTCGGCATCCTTATCGCTGACTTCTCTCTGGAATTGCGACATTTGTTGGCAAGTACAAGTACCTGTTGACGATAGCTGGAGCTGGCTAAGGGTGCTGTACGAGATCTCTTACTCGAAGTTACTGGCGCTCATGGCCGCACGCGATGCCCTCAAAGTCCGTATTGTAGAGAAGGCTGCTATCGCGAGTAGAATCGGATAGACCAAAAGATGAAGATGGAGAGAGAGAGAGTGTGTGTGTGGACGCAAGCAGGCAACGTGAAACGAAATGACTGTGATTGACCTCGGGCAGGGTGGGTATCGAGTATTAGGTGAGATGGTTTATATACGTCCAGAGTACCTACAGTAAGGTTTTGAGAGTATAGTTGCTCCGGTGACATCGGGGC
>Ga0209488_10001879_pt1 | contig 17777 bp, 25 predicted proteins | sample Rivendell_Oct201_8_FD_188349 | JGI IMG/M metagenome (GOLD analysis project Ga0209488, IMG submission 188349) | Vadose zone soil microbial communities from the Eel River Critical Zone Observatory, Northern California, USA -... | ecosystem: Environmental > Terrestrial > Soil > Vadose zone >...
GCAAATGATGCCGCGAACAATACGAAAATATGGTTGATCCGTCCTGGATTTACGACACATGCCATGAACATGGGGCAACGGATGCTGCAACTGAACCACACATACACGGTTTACGCGAATGGGACAATTTCTCTCCATGTGTCTCAAGTTCCGCCCAATCCTAACTTGTTACCACCCGGACCATGCATGGTTTTTGTGGCCATCAATCGTATCCCAAGTGTCGGGAAATTCGTGATCGTCGGAAACGGAATGACCGGCACCCAGCCCACCAGCCTTGCTGCTGAACTCCCTGCAAACGTACTCAGCACCTCAGCATCCGGAACAGCGCCTAGTAGTTCTTCGGGCAATAGCAATAGTAGTGCAAGTCCTTCCCACATTGGCGCTATCATAGGTGCCGTTGTCGCTGGGATTGCTGCCGTGGGTGTCCTCGGTGGTGTCTTCGGTTTCTGCCTTGCACGCCGCCGTCGCCAGGCCGCCGTCGCCGATCCAGCTTCAAGTTACCCTATTTCTAGCGCAGGATTTGGTGGTTTTACTGGACGCGAGATGCGTAACTCCGATTCAAGTGCATTTATGCCTTTACGGCATAGCAACCAGCACGATGATGGCTCGATGCTCTCGCCAACGCAAATTGACCAGTTTGGACCGCGGCCGAGCTCACAATTCAGTCAGAGCGGTGAGTTCTACCTACATGGAGGCGACTATATTTCCCGCTCGGGCACTCCTCGATGAATGAACTGGTGACGGCGGGCGATGGTCGGACGGTACTGCGGACCTTGTTGTGTGACATTGCGCCCTTATTCTGTATCTATTCTATTCAATCTATATCCCGCGCTCCACTCTTTGATCTGACGGGTTTACTTTTACTTACCGATTGTACGTTTGGGGACCTTTTCGAACTAGTTCGTGATTTTTTGAACTCTCTTCTCATTCTGGAACTTTTCTTTAAAGACTCCATGCAGCGGGCTGTCACTTCGGAATGCAGATGCAGAGAACATTAATTACACGCAAGTGTGAAGCAGCCAGTAAATAAGGACATGTACAAGTCATCGTCGATGTTGGAACCTTTCCAGTGCAGAGCGCTGTTCAGATTCCATATAGTCATTCCCCACTGACCGGGTCGGGGTCTGTTTTTTGACAAGTGCGTCGCGCACAGCGATCTGGTAGTGACAACCTCCTGTGAGAGTAGAAACAAAAACAAAATTCGACGCACAGCTCTGGGATCGATGACATTTTTTCTCTGCTTCCGCAAGTATCTAACGCAAGACCAAGTGAGCGTTTACGGCCATAGATAGAAAATAATCCACGCACCGCTTGAGGCTTTTCCCCTTTCCGCGCATCTTACGCTTTTCCGGCCTCATTATGTCACGATTTGGTGAATTGTTACTGCACGCTGGTTGTTCCCTTGCTTCGTTTTCGCTCACGTCCTCCGTCTCATCAGCCTTCCCTTGGATCCGCAAGCGGTCGAGACGCGGCTGTCGAGCGAACGGCACGGTGCCTGGGTCCCTGCCTTCCGTAAGCTTGCTCTGCGGGGCAAAACTGCCGAGGAATTCTGGGTCGAGCGCGATCATGTCTGGCTGGATCTAGAGCACGATAGTTTAAACGATTAGAGGGGAGGCCGAGGGAAAAAAAAACCTTGTCCAGTAGCGACTTGATCTCGCGCTCGCGGCGTGCCTTCGAGGTTTCGAAGGGATCTGCCTCAGTGCTGTCAAAGTTGGGCTCACCAGCGCCTGGGACCAATATACAGGAGATTCCGGCGGCGTGACCAATCGCAAGCACGTCCTGAAATGGGCAGAATGTGAGGGAAGTGTGGGGTTTCGCAGGTTGGGGATGCGTCATGTATAGTGGAGGTGGTGAGGGGGCAGAGTGAGGCGTATGTATTGATGGCCGGGAATATACCTGGCGGGTTTCAGAGTGTTAAGCATGAGTTATAAATGGAGGTCAAGGATAATACATACGTTTACCGCACCGCCTGATGCCACCGCGAGGTAACCCCGTTGACTCCATGAAAGGGCGGCATTACCCCCACGACTGTTCCATGACCGTAGTGCTTCTCTCCAACTGCGACAATCCCATAACTTCACGGTACCATCCACACCTGCGGTAGCCATATAACGACCTCCAGTGCTCTCATCTACGGAGACGCTGCAAACCGGCCCAAGATGCGCCAACAACCGGACAGCCGGATGTGGAAGGTTCGGGGTCCACAGTGTTACGGTGCCGTTCTGATGGCCGAGATGGATAACTGCGTTATGTTTGTTCTGGGTCATGGTGACGCACGCTCCGAGCTTCGTGCGATGCTCTGCGACAAGTTGCCCTACCGAGACGTCTTGATACTTCAAATAACCCGTATTTCCCTATCGATAGCGTTAAAACCTGGCGCCCGCTTCGATGCACAGCAAGTTACCCACAACGGTGGCAAGAAGCCAATGAAATGGAAGGAATTCCAGGCATGTCGGTTCGACGTGAGATTTTAACCTATGAAGTTCGACGCCGTCACGATCATAGATAAAGACATATTTCTTCTGTGCGACTGCGTATTGTGAATGATCCTGCAAAAACCTGAAAACAATCAAGCTGCATGTTTGAGACAGGGTACAGGACATACGTGATATCTCGACAGGTTTCCCGCAGTTGTAGCTCCGAGTGCACATTTCCGGTCTGCCAGTCAAACGTAGCGACATGGCCTTTTTGTCCAACAACTGCCATATGTCTGCCGTTGTGGGTGTATCTGGCTCGGTAAGGGCCACCATCAAGGACAAACTCCTTGCGAGCACGAGCCGCCTCCGTACTTGTCGAATTGACTATCTCATCCTGAGATATTCGCCATGTCCTGTCCATATCTCCCTCTACTTCCATCTTTCCTGCCTCGTTAGGTAACAGAAGTTCCGCATCTCGAAGTAAGGCCTTCGATCGTTCGTTATGAACAGATTGTCGTTGCAGGGTTGTTCGGAGCTTCTTGTTGACTATGTGGTTGTATTTACGTGCTGTTTCTGGAACAGGATCGGTCGTCCTGAGCGATTTTGGGAGTGCCATGTTGGCTTTTGAGATGAGCGAGTCCATAGGTGACGTCCTCTGGCTTTCTCTTAGTTATCCGACAGATTGGGGTTGGTCAAAAAAAGGGCGGGCCGATTAGCCGGCGACGCGTGTTTCATTTCTTGTAGGACTTCACCTAACCACTAGCAGGCCGTTGTCCAGAACCAACATGAGTGTAGTCATTACATGTGAACTAAGTACATGTGTTGCAAGGAATGCAAGCCCAAAGAACCAAATTGAAAGAGGGGTAGGAGGAGATATCCAGTCAAAAGCAAGTCTCTGGTTGAATAACAACCATACAATTTCCCCGGAGCATCTCCTCCCTCAATGAGCACCCATGACATCACGAGAGAGCAAGCGTCACCACGATCGCAAACAGGCTGAACGTGAATCCAGCGGCGGCGTGAGTGGAACGGGCACTATTTTGCCCATTGCCATCGTTGGTGCTGTTTGCGGATCCACTGCCCGAAGTGGAGCGGATGACTGGGGGTAGCGCGCCAGCTGGTGCTGTTGGTTGTTGACCGATTTGCCCGTTCCCGACCAGTACATATGTACCGTTGCTGGGAACACCGCTAATCGTCACAAATAGAAAAGCAGGTCCTGGTTGAAACACATTGGGATTGGGCGGAAGTTGAGCGGTATGGAGAGTAATTGTCCCGTTCTGATACGCCGTGTATGTGTGGTTCAGTTGCAGCATCCGTTGGCCCATGTTCATCGCATGTGTTGTAAATCCAGGACGGATCAACCATATTTTCGTATTATCCGCAGCATCATTTGTAGAACCGGAATAAGATGTCGAAGGAATGGTGATATCAAAGTAATTTCCACCGTATGATAGCGTCTTTGGGACGTTTTGCGGCGCAGGTCGTGTCTTCGCAGAAAAGTAAGGTGGATAAAAATACTCTGCGGTATACGTCGTCGGGTATATCGTGTTGAGATTCATGTCGATATTCGGATTAGACCCTGCAACCAGAACAGATCCATCCGGGAGTAACAATGCCGATGAGTGATACAATCGAGGAATGGTCGAAGAACCGAGGTTAGCTGTCGACCAGCGGCTGCCAGCAGGTGCCTCGGGATTGTAGATTGCAGGTTGAAGTACAGGACCTGTCGCAAGTGATTCCCCAAACGGCATGGCTTCGGGAGGGACTGTCAGAGTACTTTGGGCATACCCTGCTGTACCATATTGAGCACCATTGATAACGAGGAATGTGCCGTCGGGTAGAGCGATGAACTGGCCCATAGTACGGCCTATTGGAAGACTATCATCTTGTACGTAGGCCGGTGAGGATCCGTCGATAGGTTCAGGGGTGATACGCTGGCAGTCGTTCGAGGCAGAGATATTCCACGTAGGGACAAACGGGTAACTATAGTTGCCCCACGAGTAATCGTCCATGTGTTGGCCGCCACAGAAAAGGAGTGTTGGGGTGTAGTTATTGACAGGTGTCAAGGGAAGCATGGCATTCGCTCCTGACGCGGGATACACTCGGACAATTTGCCCTGGCATGTCCGGTAACGGGATATAACTATTTGCCGTATAGTTCCAAAGAGCTGTAAGTGGTCAGCTAAGGGTGCAAATCAGGGGAAGAAACTGCTTAACTAGTTGAATAGTTGGCCTGAAGGAACATGTTGCCGGAGGGCATGAGATATGTCAACGCATAGGAGTTCAGTCCGCTGGTTTTCACCATGAAATCCATAATCTGAGGGGATTGTGATCCCGGAGGAATAAATTCGTAAGTTGGCTCAGCGGCGCCACCTTCGTAGGTTGGGTCCGTGTTGGGGTAATTGCGGTTTATGTAACCACCGGCGACGAAGCCACCAATCACGACGATGGTTCCATCAGCCAGCGCTTCAGCAGCCGGATACCAACGACGCTTTGCCAACTGGGCGATATTGTCAACAAATGTACATGGAGTGCTTTCGTCACACGGGTTGAAAATGCGGATGGCGCGGGTGCCATCGTAGTCCTGGTAAACTGGGTCATAGGTGGTGTTCGAGCCAGGGGCGGAATTGTTACCGCCAGGACCGACAGCGGTATTTCCGCCAATGAGGTAGTATGAGCCATTGGGGTGGTGCATGCCAGCGGCACAAAATGCATTGGTCTCAACATCTATGGGTTTTGCAGTCCGGGAAGCTATGTCCCTGCCCTGGATATTAGACAGGGACACAGAAGATAGAGAAACACGCACCACACTGCAGCGTAGAGGGAATGGTTATTGATTTGATAAGCATTGCCTTCCACTTTGTCGAGAATGTAGACCTTGTCGGGGCTGACCACAAACATCTGCCAGTGAGTCCAATCAGCGAATGAGGGTGGCGAGCACACTGGCAGCACACCATCATAGCGCTAACGAGGGTGTTACCAACGGTAACAAAGGTGCCAGGTTGTTGTGCGAAGACAGTGGGGGCCATAAGTGCCAAGGCAAGCAATGAGGGGAGTAACATGAGGACGGTTCCAATCGCCTGAAGAGGCAGTGTGTGCGAGGAAGAGCGAGGAAACAAAAGGAAGGGAAGGGAAAGTGAGAGGACGACGACAGTGTGAAGGGGGAGTAGGATTTTGCCTCTCCACTCTCTCCCCACTTGCTTTTAAATGAATGGGGGAAAAAAATGTGCATGGGCGCACCGCCCGAAGTGATCCATTCATGTCGGGCGCCGAGGGCCGGAAACGTAAAGCTGAGAGTCTTGGCGGGGAGGGCATTGATGAGATGTCGAGCGGAGTGACGCTGGTGGAAGTCATGTCGCTTCGCTTGTTGCAGATCGTTTCGGCTCAAGATGCCTTTAGCACGTCGAATCACCTACGTGGCCTCTGAGACACTTGCAAAAGTTCGTTCGTTTGTCTTGGCATTCGTTCGAACCTGATCCATCATTTCTCAGACTTGCTCTCTTCTTCCTTCAAATAGGAATCGCTCTACATTCGTTCATGCCCTTGTCACCGAGCTCGGCCTTCTCCGGTCCCCTCCCAGTGGAGCCTCTTATGCTATTTCCCTCCTTCGTCCCTCCCCTGCCTCGGCGAATGACCTTACAGCGTACCACGATCGATCTTATGTTGATGCATTACTTGCTGGTCCACCTGGTCCTGACCATGCATCTTGCAAGGAATTTGGTCTTGAAGATGTACGCTCCATATGTTCACCAGCTCGTCATACTCATGCGCTGGATGTAGGACTGCGCACCTTTCCCCGGGCTCAGAGAATACGCCTTACGAGTTGCAGGCGCATCAATGGCAGCCGCGCAGGAGCTTGCAGAAAACAGGTGTGATGTGGCCATCTGTTGGGATGGTGGAAGGTCCACCTATCAATTCTTTATCCTAACCCTACGCTGAGCAGCGGATACAGACACCACGCTCACAAATCGCTAGCTTCAGGGTTCTGCTACGTAAACGACTGTGTGCTGGCCCTTCTAGTTCTCAGGCGCGCGCCACCATTGCCACCTCTCTCAAACCAGCCCAACTTCCGGAAGAAATCCCGCGTCGTGTATTTAGACCTAGATGTGCACTATGGTGATGGTGTCGCCGCCGCTTTTCGAGGTGCGGGTGCCCGAGGCCAGATCCTTACATTATCCATCCACCACGCTGGACCCGGCTTTTTCCCAGCTTCTGAGCATTCTGCCCTGCCGGACATCTCTTCAACTGCCTTCGATCCTTTCGCGCTTTCTTTACCACTCCTCACCGGAGCGAGTTGCGCCACATTTGCACGCGTATGGCGGGCGGTTGATCGTGTTCTCGAGGCTTTTGCGCCAGACTATGTCGTGATGCAATGCGGGGTCGACGGCCTCGCAGAAGATCCCGTCGGCGCATGGAATTGGACCCTAGGTGGCGAAGGTGGTCTGGCCTGGTGTATTCAGCGTGTGCTCGACTTATCTGCAAAGGTGCTACTCCTCGGTGGTGGTACGGTGCTTGTACGATCTTTTTTTTTTGGCCCCTCACATACTTTCCAGGTGGGTACAGTATTGTCAACACCGCTCGTGCGTGGGCACTGCTCACTTCGGTTGCGGTACGTCAGTCTGCAAGGGGACACTTATTCCGGCTCACCAGGCTTGAACAGTGTGGTGTGCCCCTCGCTCTTGACACGCCAATCCCTCATCACGCCGGCTTTCCGTTGTATGCGCCATCCTTTATTTTAGACGTTCCACCCAGCACTGTTCGCGATGATAACACCGACGACTACCTCAAGAAAGTAGACACTATATTCGAACGTGTCGCCGAGATCCTGCGAACGCAGCTAGCCTAGCAGAGCTCTAATGAATTGTCTCATTGCCGCGGCCGGTCACACAGATTCGTAATGCGGTGCATCCTCGGTTGAAAGTGGTTGCATCGAGCTACTTCCAGTAAAGTCATGGCCGTGACCACGCTGGTTGCGCAGAATGATAGGATTAACCTCACGAATAACCCCCTCTCAGTTGGGTTGGTCGGCTACTTTGACTGTGCATGCTCGTAACATAAGTGACTATATGCGATGGTGATAGATATCGAGCCTATATGAGTTCGTAAGAATGGGGCCGAAAAGTCGACGGGACAGAAGAGCAATCAAGAGAGCGCCCAGTAGTCGAGACTTGGATGATTGCGACGCTCCGGGAAGTCAAGAAAACTGAACTAGCTTCAGTCTGGCATACAAGAGCTGAGTCACTCTTATAATTAATCTCCAATCCTACTAGATTGACACTCTTATACAGTCTACACAGCCCTTAGCCTCGCTTCGCCAATCCACCAAGCGTATATAGTCATGTAAAGTCTTTGCCCGCGAGTAGAACGTGGGTCTTGTGTACAACAAGGGTAGTACCCATAGGATACTTTATGGAGGCAATGGGACTGTGCTCGATTCGTCGGGGTCCTCCACCGTGAACCCTTCTGGTCCGGACGTCGGCTGACAATTTATCTGTGCTTCATTCACGGGCGTGGACATACGGGGCGATACTTGACCGAATCCCCATCGATGTCGTCGGGGACTCTTAATAAATGAAAGGGATGTGTCCACATTTTTGTCGAACACGACAGGAGACAGTGAAACCGGGGGCGTGGTAGGCGCGCACGCCATGCGTCGGGCAGATGTTCGCAAAATATGACGACGCTTCGGGGGAAGAGGCGAGCTCATGCTGATATCCCCATCGTAATTCGTATCCTCGAGGAATGGGTCGCCATTACTCCGTCCGTGATAGGTGACTAGAGGATCGAGATGAAATTGGGACAAGCCTGAGGGCCCAGGTCCGACTCGCACGGGAGTCACAGGTTGACCACGTGGACGAAGACCAACGATCGTTTCGATTTCAGCTCGGATTTCTCCTGGTTGACCTTTTGCTTCGGCATTCAAGGTGATACGCAAAGGCAGAGGCAGTGCGTCGTTGAGCACGCGAGCAACAGCAATGAGCTGAGGCGCGCTCATTGTCAGCAAATCGGCATGGCAACAGAACGGGGCAGCGGCGAGAGCGCTAACGACGATGACTTCGTCTTCTGAAACCTCGCTGATCATGGCGATGCGATAGCTATTCGCGGGTACTGAAGGGCGCGGTGTCCGTGACGTGATGGAGGGGGCTCTGAGGCGATAGGCAGCCAAATGAGCACTGTATTTGGTCCGCTTCTTGCAAACTACAGCCGCCTCGCGAAGACGGTGGACTAGTTTAGGTAGAATATTGTTTTTCGAGGAGTTGGGCATTGGTGCTTGGCGGGTGCAGGCAAAGCGTACGAAGGGCACGCCGTATTGAGATTGCCGTCACAGCACGAGCCGGATTTGAGATAACGATGTTAGTCTTGACTACTGGGCACTAGGAAGTCGATGATGGCACGGCATGAGGCACCCCAGGACTGTGCCGACTGGTTCAAGAATGTAAACTAGCAGCAGCTGGTCGATCTCTCAACTTCAAGCAAAGGTCTTTATTTGGCGGTGGTTGATGGCCCATTACGTCATCCACAGGGCTTGCGGTGGGCGCTTCCAGGTCCCCAAAGGACTGGCTGTGGACTACTCCCAGCTCGCGATGAAGGAAGAAGTTAAATCCGCGGGGATTAGGAAACCGGAGGTGTGTTTTTTTGTGATCTATTACTGTGCGCCTCGGGGTACAGAACCCCATGTAGCACTTTTCGTGTGTGGGTACATAGCTTGGTTGTAGGTATTCGGAGGTTCGTATCGGGTTGAACTGTCAAGTTTCGGAATGTTCACATTGACTTGATTCTCCGACCAGTTACTTGGCAGTAGAACAAAAACAAAGGCCGCTCCAGGACGCCACTGGCATACTGCCAACGCCTAAGGTAGTCAGTATAAATTTCTTTGAGTGAGAGCAGTTGGCTGTTCGAGAAGTGTTCTGGTTTCGACTGGATAAAAAGACGGCTAAGGCATGCTTTCTCAGCCCGCTTGGTGCTGGACGATAACGTACCCCTAAGGCATGAACGCTGAATATGCGTCAAAATAAACTGTCCACAACTACCATGCATGTGCTTCTCAATAGGGATCAGAGTAACTAATGCAGTCGCATAGTAAAAGCATGCAGGGATCATCCCGACGATAAAAAGTCGCGCCCGGATTGTTGGGCGCACAATATAGGAGCGCGTTGAACAATCAAGGGACATTGAATGTGTGGCTGAGGAATACAGATAATACAGAGGGAAGTTGCAGAAAACAATGCCGTTCGGAAGCTTCGCCTCGGAAATGGCCAGAAGCTGGACTGCACTGGAGCACGTGGAAGCCGAAGAAACCAATCTCGGGGAGAAAAACTAGCAACGAATTACACTGGAACGCCGAAGCCGCAGCCTAATAGTTTAATATCCGTTGATAGAAAAGGGGTCCGCAGTTCTAGGAGAGGGGATATGAGTCGAAGCAACCAATTGTGAAGCCTGAAGCCTCGCTTCAGCTCGGATATTTGCGCTCTGTACGACCTGTTGTAAGACCTGGTACTACAGTGAGTGTTCGTGAGTCTGAAATGGTACGGAGCACGAACCCGAAGTCTTGTTGGGTTGTGTGCAGCCAGGTCGGATGTTCCTTGTGCCAGTGAGGGCTTCCAGTGAGAAAACAAACGGGGTTTGTCACACATAGGTGCGTCAATACGGCTGTTGAACACGGTGGAGGTGTACATGAGGAGTGGGGTGAACGTGAACGAAACGAAACGAAAGAAAGTAAATAAATTTTAGGAGTCAGCCAGGAATGCAGATTAGGGGTGAATAACAGTTCTGTCAGGGTCACAGTCGACGGCACCACAGATAAGTCCAAGTCCATTGCATTGCATGATAGAGCGGAGCAAAGGTGATAGCGGTAATTATACCGAGGCACTGAGTCACTCTGGGCTCCTCCCAATTCAGCTGTGCAAGGAGGGCAAATGCCGGGTCTAATCGTATATGGAAACATGCTCTGACTATAACCACGGTCCGGCGACAACTCAGGCTGCGGGATAACAAGCAAGCATGGTGTTGCCACCTTCCTTATTGGAGACCCATATTTCGAGTGATACGCATAGGGGACCGCGTGCTGTTTCATCTCTCTACCCCAGGGTGTCTGGCTATTTTCCTAATTGCCATGGACCAATTTGGCCACGAGGGCCTTCCAACTCACGCACAAGTTCGCATTTAATGATCATTAGGAACTCATCACTCACTCTCGCTTCATACGTATCAGGTTGGCGGCGATAGTGTGATGGACGTGGAAATCGCAAGTATCACCCAGCTTACCGACTCTGTCCAACTCGCTGAATCACGAAACTTGCTCTCCCCACAACTTGAACACGACCCTGATACCGGCATGGATCTTGACGGCGATACTGACACATCCAAGCAATTTCCAAGTGCTCTCAGCTCAAAGTTTGATGCTCTCCCAAATGACGTTCGGAAATGGGGCCACGACATGGACTTCGGCTCGCATACCGAGATGGGTGGGAGTTGGAACGACTCTGAAATCGTCAGGGATGACGAAGCCCTCCTCGCTACCCCCATCAGACTTTTGCCACCAGCGCTTGCCAACACAACCCTTCTCCAAACCATGTTCGGGAACATTCAAAGTCACGAGGATGACCTGGACGACAGCGAGTGGCTCGACAGCGCGTCGGTGCGCGCAGATACGCAAAGTATCATTGGTGGTGGTAATTCTGAAGATGAATATGATGGAGAATCAGGTAACGATGATGAGATGCTAAGCGAAGATGATGCGGTTCTTACTGGTGCACCACACGCCGTGAAGGCGTGGGAGGGTCAATCTGCCCAGGAGTATATGCGTAATATTAAATCAGAATAGATGTCCGCATCCATGTCCATGTTTCGCGTCTTAGCAGACTCAGACTTTGTTTGTGACGTACACTGTACTGTATTCAGCTTGGTGTCGTTTTATCGTTCGAATCGAATTACGACATTCTGGCCAGAAGCCAAGCCGTTTGCAAAAATACTGGGACAAATTCACAAAGTGAAAGTGATGGGATGGAAAATGAGTGTGACGCGAAGCGGCCGCTGCCAACCCGAGGTCACGTGTAGCACTACGTAAGCGATTGACTTCACCCGCCCCCGGGCCGGTCCTCTCGCACCTCCAGCGCGGACATGGGCAGTAGTTCGCCAGCTGGCCACCAAGTGTGGAATGGTATTCCTACAAGTGGTGTCGGTGATACCGATAAAGTCTACAACATGGGTAACAGGGCACATAAGCCTCCAACAGGAGTGGAGATTTCGGCCATAAGGGCAGCTCAAGATCTTTTTTTGTCTAGCTCTTTCAAGCTTCAGGTGAGTCGTATCGTCCTTCGCTGTATCACATTTTTTTACTATTACCAGATCGATGCCCTTCTACCAAACGTTCGGCCGAAAGATTCACGCAAACAATCATTGGACAGATTCCTCTTTTCTCTTCACGCGTGTCTGTCATCTCTTCCCTCCATTGAACCCCGACATCCTTTGGCAGCCGCCACGGCTCTTTCGGAAGGTCCCTTCCCGTCTTATGCATCTGGGAATGAGAAACGTGGCCAACGAGATATACACTCACCCCTACAAACTATCTCAGTTCCTTACCCCTTACCAGGTCCAACTGAAGACGCCAATTGGAAGGTCGCGTTTGAGAAACCGGCGAATATCGCAATCGTCGGGAGCTGGATTAACAACGTTGCTGTCAAACGTTTAGATGATGAGCCGTGGGTCATTGATGTAGCCGTCGAAATGCCATCTGCATGTCTATATTTGAGGTGACGCTTGTCTACCACTGACCACCCGTGCTACAGGGTTTGTTCCAGGAAAAAGATTACATGAATAGTCGATTCTTCCACAAACGAGCGTTTTATCTCGCTGTAATTGCCAAACGCCTAACTGATCCTACAAGCGAGCTGGCCGTGGATGCTTATTACGAATCTAGAAGAGCGGATCCTCGGCTGACCCTGCTGATTCTGCGACCCAAGCACGGTGCCTCTTTCCGATATTGGGTCACCTCGCTGACAATGCTGACAGTCCCGCAGATAACACAACCACGGGTCTTGCAACATTGAATGCAGTGATACGAATAATCCCAACGCTTTCCGCATCCTCGCCAATTCGATGGACACGGCTGTCTCCTATTAGGAGCAATCTTCGCATCCACCTTCACGACTCCGCTGACTCAAGTCATGAGAATTTTCCTACCCCACTATACAATGCTGTTCTTATGCTTGCCTTCACTCCTCAACGTCATGCTTTGTCGGTAAATACGTTAAAAAATGATATTCCTGAATATCGCGATGGCCTTTCTCTCCTGCGAGTGTGGGCAAATCAACGAGGGTATGCGGAAGGCCGGCGGACTTGCATTCGAGGTTTCGACGGTGCAGGTCCCTGGTGGAACGCTGTACTAGAGGTGTTGGTCCGTGGGGAGGAACCTCACGGAAAAACAACGTCAAGGAGGCGCCCATTAGGCAATGGCCTCAGCTCATACCAACTCTTCAAGGCAACGCTAGATTTTTTGTGTATGTGTGCACGTTGGAAAAGCGAATGATAGCTGAATGTCCCTTAGCTCAACATGACTTCTCTCGGGATCCCGTTTTTGTGAAAAACAGCAACGATGGTCATTTGGTCCGTGGTCCCTTGTTTTGGGAATGTAAATGTGTTGAAAGTTTTGGTTTCTCAGTTTCCTCCAGAAGAATATTTAGGGAGATATGATGCTGTCCTAGTTGACTCATCATGTGTCAACGTCCTTGCAGGTGTCCCTCTCACATCCATTGAAATGGTAAGTCGTTTTCTCAATCAGTTTCATCTCGCTAATCGTCACGAAGCTCAAACTCGACGCACGGGCTACCTTGGAGGTCTTAGACGGGAGTTCACCGGCTAGTGACCCATTCACGGATGTCTTCCTTACCGATCACAGGGACCTAACTTCCCGTTTCGACCTCGTACTCCTGTAGGCTTTCTGCCTCCCATGATATGTCCAATCACTAATTATGCAATTCAGAGCCGATCTATCGTCTGCTAACACGGGGCTCATGTTGATTCACAACGTATTGGAAGAGGGCTCGTTTTCGGCTGCCCTGCTTGCTTCCCTGTCCACACGGCTTCGTAGCGCACTAGGTTCGCGGGTGAAGGCTCTGTCCATCTTACACCCGCCGGCGCAGCTGCGCACGTTATCCAACGCACTTCCAACGAGTCCGAGCGTCGTATTCCTCGGGTTATTACTTGATCAAGAACATGCATTTCGTCTCGTGGATCATGGACCAGTGGCCACGGACGCACCTTCACACGCAACAAAGGCGTTCCGTGAGTTATGGGGCAGCAAAGCAGAGATCCGACGATTCCAGGACGGGAGCATCACAGATTGTGTCGTCTGGCATGTTCGGGACTCGGATGAACGCACACATATACCGGCGATGATCGTACGGCACATTCTTGCGCTACACTTTGGTGTGCGTGAGGACTTCATAACCTCGTGGCAATCAGGATTTGATGCACTTCTCCGGCTTCCGCCATCCATAACCTCGCATTCTCATTCTTCAGGATTTAAGGCAGCTCTCACGGCATTTCAAAACCTTACCAACTCCATCAAAGCACTTGATAAAGAGTTGCCATTGGCCATCGTCAATGTCAGCCCAGTCTCCCCGGAGCTTCGATATACTAGCGTCTTTGCTCCTATTTCCGTCCCAGCTGGCGCTGTGTCAACCCTTCCGATCTGCTCAAGATATGTCCCACTCATTTCTCTCAATCTTGAATTCGAGAAGTCCGCGCGTTGGCCCGATGACCTGGCAGCGATACAAAAAATGAAAACTGCCTTCTTGGAACGGATCGCGCAAGCGTTGATCAATGCTATACCCGGCCTACGCGCACGAGTTGCTGTTATGTTACCAGTTGGTGTCCCACTAATCGCAGATCACGTGCAACTTGAGATTACCACACCAGATGGCTGGGCATTCGCGCTACGCGTATGGCATGATCGCGAGGCCACACTACTTGATCGAATCCTTCACTCCTCGCCTGTGGCATATCTTGCACATGATTTGGAGAACGCACGCACGGCACGCAGGTTGTACACCCGACGTTTCCTTGGAGCGCCGCGACATCATCGCGCAGTCGCAGCTCTGCACCATCGGTTCGTTGCATTCGGAGGCACTGTGCGGCTCGTAAAGCGTTGGTTGGCCGCCCATTGGCTCCTTCGGCTGCACGTGAGTGAAGAAGCAGCCGAAATACTCTGTGCCGCTGTGTTCATAGGCGTTGGCCTGACGCGGGCTCCCAATACACGCGAGCGTGGTTTTGCATGTGTCATTCGGCTGCTGCGTGATTGGAATTGGTCAGAAGGGATGAAGATCCCGCTTTACGGCGCCTCCGATCCAGAGCCCGACGTATATCCGAGCTCAGTGGCAGGCGCGAAAGGTGTTTGGGCCCTGGTGACTGAAACCGATCCTGATGGACGCATGTGGACAGTAGGCGCGCCGGATGCTGTTGCAGCTCGTCGAGTCCGCGCTCTTGCGCATGCGACACACGACTACTTGCAGGGTATGGAATCGGGCGTGCTGGATGTCCCTGTGAGTTTAGGGTGGTTTCTCAGTCCTCACTATGTGATGAATCTGTTCCAGGGCATGTTCGTCCACCCGGAAGAGGACTACGACTTCGTCGTGAAGCTCCAACCCGCCGTACTCCCGCGGTATTTTCAGAATATAACAGCAAATTCATCTATCTTGATCGATAAACATGCGTCTCCCCTACCTACGGATGGCGAGTGGCCGTTACGGCCTGGCTTCGACCCAGCAGAGGCGTACCTTGATGACCTTACGGTATGCAAAGGGCATCGTCTAGCACGGTTCCAATGGTTGATAGGGATTCGAGCAGCGCATCTACACTGGTACAGCTAAGTTCTTCTACGACCCGTTGGGCGGCGATCGGATTGGGGGTATTTGGGATCCCAGTCTCACGAAGCCGATGCCGTTCCATGTGCTGAGTCACTTTTCAAGCACTCCAGCGCTAAAGGTTTGTCTGAAAACTAGCTTGAGGGAGATACCAGATTCTGATGCTTTTCCAAATAACAGGAAAAGGGAAAGGGCAAAGGCGGTGACCCTGTGCTCCTTAACGATGGCGCGGTGCTGGGAGAGATTGTTCGGATGGGCGAAGGGCTAGTTTTAGGCTGACATAAGAGATTTGTCTTCGGCCGTAGCCGAGTCTCACCAGTCCGCTACTTACTGCCAGTGTGACTCTCGCTGGTATTGGTAGCTACATCAATCATAGCTCAAGAGCGCTTCTTGGTTAACACTCATGGGAGAAGTCGTCAACGTTGTCGTCGCCTTTGCCGTCATTATCTTAATTGTTCGTTGGGCTACAACGTCTAGTACGTCCCGATCACACTCTCGTCACCCATTGTCATTTAGTAGCACCGAGGTGGCGAGTCTACGGCAGAGCAAGCTGCTGCCCGTGCGTTGCGTTTCAGGCCAAAGAAAGTGACCCCCGAAATGGCATGCCCCTACTCTGCCTTTTGGGTAACCCCGCTGAACTCCAACGCAGGTTGAAACAGTCACCGGAATGTTTCCTGACATACCATCGTGTGTTGATCTAATACATGGAACTGCATTTATAGGATAGGACCTGATTTTCATTCTCTCGCAGTGCGAATATTCACTACGATCTTCTTCGCACGGGTTCAGTCGAACTCACGACCAACAAGATCCTCGAGCGCGGCTTCCTTGATGCCGTGCGCACTTCCTTGTCCTCTCTCATCCAACTCTTCTCACTCGCTGTCCCACAGCCGCCAGAAGCTTACTTCACGATCTATCCACACCCATCGAGCGCAAATGTAGCTCCGCGACCTGTTGGCACACCAACCGCGGCACGCACTGCCACCACAGGGGGTGCACTGACACGGCCAAAGGAGACTTTGATATCCCGCTTCGGGCTTGAGCCTCGGCTGCCTGCTGTGGATTCTGTTTCGTCGCAGGAGCACGAGGCAGGCGGGCGCGCCGTGTGGGAAGATACAGCTGAAAAGCGCGAAGCGAGTCTCCGGGAGCGCAAGGCGCAGATGATTCTGGCTGCGCGACAGTACGTACCGTCATCCTTTCTCGTATCTTATCCCAAGCTGACACTCTTTGACTCGCACAGGCGAATGCTGGCTGCACAGCGCATACCACCAAAATCCCCGACAGCATAACTATAACTATCTGTGTTTTCTTGCTTATCCTTTCTCATTACCTACTTGACAAATTGTAATGGTTTAAACGTTGATCTCGACGATCGCACCTCGTGCTTTATGTTGAGAGACTGACGGACGTCAAGCGTCCCAACGTGTCCGACATTTTCCCCGCGGAGAGCGTAGTGGGCCAACCTCGATTGCCAAGGTGGCCCAGTTGTGTTTTTTTTCTAGTACCTGAGGCTCCCAGGTCTTAGTCCGAATCGTCGTTTCCTTCCTCGTCGTTCTCGGGTCACTTGCGCAGCCGCCCTCGAGTGCTAATCGAGAGCCGGACTGCACAAGTGATGAGCCATCGTCAAGGAGATTGTATAGAGTAACGAGGATAGAACGGAAGTTCGAAATAAACTTGAAGGCACGCGGCCCATTGTTTATGAAAAACGGTGGCGGGCCTGCGTACATTTGTAGTGCATGAAATCCTTGGTCAGACAAAAAGGTCAAGAAGCGTGAATAACTGCACCTCCGCCTCGCAGTTACTAATGATGCCATTGCCACCGTACTTTTTCCTCTGGGCCAACTTCGTCAGGTGCTGGCTCCACTTCGGCCCGGCCCTTACCCCTCCGTAATCAAGGTGGTTGTAAGCGCCGAGTGCTGAGCAGCGGTTCAGGCAGCAGCGTGGATAATCCGAACATACCGGCGTTGAGAAGACCATATCCGAGTCTTATCAAGCCTAGCTCAAACCGCGATATGTTTCCGTTATGGTCTCCTACCGAGGACCTCCTGTTCTTCCTTGAATATGTCTTCCCCAAGGAAGATCGCACTCTCGTGTTGGTGTTACAAGTCCTCTGTGAGACTGGGTCCGATGATCATCATTTTATCATGGCCCTCGGTTTCCGGAGCATGTGCCACAGCATGCATCGAGTTCTGCCATCCGAGGCCGCTAGGGGTGCATTCATACCCCCAAATGCTGCTGTGGTGTTTTGTAGGGCCACGAGGATATCGGAGGGTGCCGGTTCCACTATGGGGACGCTAAAAGGGGACAGTCGCCCTCCGGACGGGCGGAGACCGGAAAAAAGGCCTAAATTGACGTTTAACGGCTTGGTGTTTTCCCGGCTATTTAGCGGCTGATTTATTTTCACTGGGTGGAATCCTAGATTATGATACTGACAAAATTGTAACCTGTTGAATAATAGAAGGCAAAATCTTTTTAAACAACTTTTGAATGAAAAAATT
>Ga0209488_10001880_pt1 | contig 17765 bp, 17 predicted proteins | sample Rivendell_Oct201_8_FD_188349 | JGI IMG/M metagenome (GOLD analysis project Ga0209488, IMG submission 188349) | Vadose zone soil microbial communities from the Eel River Critical Zone Observatory, Northern California, USA -... | ecosystem: Environmental > Terrestrial > Soil > Vadose zone >...
TGATTCGCTCAGGTCAACGCCCAGATGTTTCTGAATAGAGCTGGTGAACAAAGGCACGGGTAGAAATGCCTGACTGGCCTGTCGTTGCGCAAGCGGGTTAGGGGTCCTTCGACTTCGCAGCTGGCTCGCTTCACGAGCCACCTGCTGCGCTCAGGATGACAGTGTGGAAGGAAGGGCTTCCAACAAACGGCGGGGAGTCTGCGGCACTCAGGATGACAGCTCCGTAAGTTAGGGCGTTGCCGGTGACCGGGCGCCGAGTTAAAAAGCGGGGAGCCGAGGCTCCCCAAAGTGAAACGAACAGAGGCGATGTTCTTTTAAATAGACTCCGGCGGTCATGAAAGAGTTGTCCTCGGGACGGGAAGATTTTGTGGTGACGGACCAATCGCGGGGAATTTCTACGCTTTCGCCTTCGCCGGCTAACACTGGCGTGGAAGAGTGCTGGATGGAACTCGACGGGGCGCGCATGCGGTACCTGCGCGCGGGATCTGGTCCGGCGCTCATCTTGCTCCATGGTCTGCTGGGGTATTCATTCTCATGGCGATTCACCATCCCTGCCCTGGCCCGCCACTTTACGGTGTATGCGCCGGACATGTTGGGGGCTGGATTCTCTGATCGCCCGGCCGGGCTGGATCATTGCATGGGCGCGACGGCGAGACGCCTGCTGCGGTTCGTCGCTGCTCTGGGAGTCTCTTCGTTTGATTTGTTGGGAACGTCGCACGGCGGGGCTATAGCAGTGACAGCCGCGGCGCAGTGCCTTGATAGAGATTCTGACCTCAGGGTGCGGCGACTTGTGCTGGTCGCCCCGGTGAATCCGTACTCCGCCCACGGGCGACGCATGGCGCCATTTTTCGCCAGCCGTTTTGGCGCCGCCCTGTTCCGCTTCACCGTCGCGCGCATGACCTTCTTGTTCCGCTACGCGCACAGCCGTCTTTATGCCGACCGCAGCAACATTCCTCCGGGTACGCTCGACGGCTACATGGCGCCCCTGGCGAAGCCGGGATTGTTCGAACACGGGCTGAGTATTGTCCGCACATGGACGCAGGATCTGCAACAACTGGAGGCCACGTTGCCAAAGTTGAAAAATATTCCTACGCTTCTGATGTGGGGAAGCAGGGACTCGGCGGTATATGCTTCGTCGGCCACTCGGCTGGCCAAACATTTTTCTAATTCACAGGTGATCGTTTTTCCGGGCATTGGACATTTGCCCTATGAGGAGTGTGTTGAGGAATTCAATCGTGCGCTGATTGATTTTTTGACCAGCGATTCACCCCTGGAAGACGAAGCGCACAAGTAGAATCAAACTGAGTTCAGTCCTCTCTCCTTCCTCATGACGTCCCACATCTTCGATTTTTTGCGCAATGCGCTCGTCCAGTACGGATACTGGGCGGTAGCGGTGACGCTGTTGCTGGAAAACACGGGCTTGCCGCTGCCGGGCGAGACTGTTCTTTTGCTGGCCAGTTTTCTGGCTTATTCCGAACACAGTTTGCGGCTTCCATGGATCGTTGCTGTGGGGGTTGTGGCCGCCACTGCGGGGGACAATCTGGGCTATATCCTGGGCCATCGCGGGGGGCGTCCGCTGCTGGAGCGGTACCAAAATATTTTTCGTATCCGGCCTGAAGTGCTGGAACACGGCGAACGGATGTTCGCACGCTATGGCGCGGTCACAGTTTTTTTTGCGCGCTTCGTATTTGGCATGCGGATCATTGCCGGGCCCATGGCGGGTGTCTTGCGGATGCCGTGGCGGAAGTTTGTCGTGTTTAATTTTCTGGGCGCGGCTCTGTGGGTTACGGCGATCTCCGCGGCGGGCTATCTGTTCGGGCGGCATTGGGCGCAATTGCTGCGCAATCTGGAGCGCTTCAATATTGCGATTGCCATCGTGGCGCTGGTCATTGCGGGCTTGTTGTGGTGGCGGAGCCGGCGGAATGCGTGAGAAAAACAAAAGAGGCAGCGTCTACTGAGCGCTCCTCTTCTTATTTCCGAAGTTGGAATCTACCTGGGACCGAAGGTGTAGCCGATGGAAGCGCCCAGGCGTCCAATGTAGCCAGAATTGAATTGGGTATTGTTATGGATCAAATAGAGGTGGGCCTCAGGCCGCACGAAAAAGCTCCGCCAAAAGTAGTAGCGGACGCCGCCGCCAACATGCCCTAGAAAGTGATTGCTGCTGACGTGAGTGACGCAACCAGTTGAGTAATAGCAAATACCGTTTGGGTTGTAGAAGCGTATGCTCTCGCCGCCAACCCCGGCCATGAATTCAGCAGTGATTTTCTCACCGAACCGGGGCGCAAACATGAGGTTGAAGTCGTACAAAATCGGACGGAATGGCTGGTAGTTGTTGTAGACCCCTTGTTTGGCTCGGACTGCGACTTCTCCGCTGAAGCCGATTCGATTCTTGAAAATTACGTCCGCGCTCAAACTGGGGTACGCTCCCCCTTTTTCTGCTGGGGGCAGATAAGCCTGAGAGGAGCTGTTGTAGTTGGAGGAGAGTACGGCGCTGTCGCCAACGGCAATGTCCATTTGTTGAGCGTGGGCGAAGCAGTCAAACAATAAAACCGTACACGCGGATATGATTAGCGCGAACCTTCTCAATACAGCCCCCTTTGTCATGCTCATGAATATACAAGCCAGGTGGTTGCGCGTGGTTGTGTGACGGCAAACTGACCGGGCCCGCCGAATCATCTCGCCGTTGGAGCCGGGTGCCGGACCGCAAACCCTGCAATCAGTCGCGCGGTCAAGCGATTTATTCGGGACCACCGATGGTGTACCCGATTGAGGCACCCACGCGGACAACGTTGTTGGAAGTGAAGTCGGAGGTGTTATTTACGATGTGGTAAAAGTGCGCCTCGGGCCGGACAAAGACATTTCCGTGTACGTAGTAGCGGACGCCACCGCCAACATCCACCAGAAAGTGATTGCTGCTGGTGTAGCAGGCGTTGAAATAGAGGCAGTTGCTGGTCAGCTGGAAACCATAGAAGCGCGTGGTCTGCCAGCCGATGCCGCCCATGAGGTCGGCGCCCACCTTCTTGCTTAGGCGAGGCTGGTACACGCCGTTGAAGTCAAACAGGATGGGGCGGTAGGGTATGCCAAGTCCTGCGTAGTCTCCGCGGCTCGCTTTCCAGGCAGCCTCAAAGTTGAAGCCGATGCGTTTGTGGAAGATGACGTCCGCGCTGATGCTGGGGTACAAGCCTCCCTTTTCGGGTATCACACAACTATTTGCGCCGCACGCGGTCGTCCCGGACGACAGGATCGTACCGAAGCCGAGCATGGCGTCAGCTTGTTGCGCGTGGGCGAGAGTGCCGAGCAGGAAAAACGCACAGAGTGATGTGAGTAGCGCTAGCTTTCTCAAGACGTGCCTCCAATCAGTTCGTTGCTGGCTGTAGGATGCGCCCGCGAAATCTTTGGGATGCAAGGGGACTCTGGTTCATCATAATTTCTGCGGGAGGAAGATTCAATCGAGCTGCAGTGAGCAAGTCCCTCATCCACGAACGAAACAAATCAAGTGCTTTACCACAGGGGCACACAGGGTAGGACTTCGCCTACTTTCCTTTGAAGCCCGATCCGCCGCCGCGGAGGACTTGATCCATGGCGATAGCTCCGCCACCGAAGAAAATCAGGGCGAAGGCGAGAGTGGCGACGGCCAGAGGAAACTCGAAGCCGCCGTTGCCGCTCAGCCCATTGTGCCAATGCACTTTTGCGATGGCCACGCCAAGATTGATGCAGATAGCGAAGGCCGCGGCACGGGTGAAGAGTCCCACCAGGACTAGCAGTCCGCCAAAGAATTCAGTGAAGGCAGAAAGATAGGCGGTCCACGCTGGCAACCCCAGGCTGGCCACAAACTGGGCATGGTGGTGGAGGCCGCCAAAAACCTTGTGATACCCGTGACTGACCATGATGGCGCCGAGTGTGAGTCGCACAAAGAAAAGCGCGAGCGGTTGCAAACGATCGAGGTAGCGCAAAAAATTCCTCCGGGAGCGAGATGAATAGATTATCGCAGGCGGCGCAGGATGCAGAAGCGCGAACTGTCTAGCGCAAGTGGAGAATCGCGCGCACGCGCGGGCGGGCGTGAGCCGGTAACGTCAGAACGAAAGGCAGTTAAGTGCAGATATAACAGCGGCTTCGGCGGGAGACATAGTACCTCCGTACCGTGCGTAGTACTTCAGTTACCAACCTGCGAGTGACCCAACATCAGCCTTGCTGGTTCTACCTCTAATAGACGTGTAGTGCAGTGGTACCGCAACATATAGACATGCCTCACTCGAGGCTTCGGGCACGTTTCCAGAAAACAGGCAAAAACACCCGTAAAACGCGGAGATTCGCTTGGACGTGCGGTTTTACAGGGCTGATATATGCTCGGGACACCGAAAGCCTTCTGATACGCATTTGAGGGCAAGGCAGTCTCCCAAAAGATAGGCCCGCGGGCCGGGAACAACGGGCGGGCAAAGGATCTGGTTGGCAGGGCAAGGAACTATGGCCGACTCACGAGAAGTGATGAATATTCGTCAAGCTTCGCAGTATCTGGGAGTGAGTCCGGACACGCTGTACAAGTACGTGGGCGAACAGAAGATTCCCGCGTTCAAGCTGGGCAATCGCTGGCGCTTCAAAAAATCGAAGCTGGACCAGTGGATGGAAGAGAAGTCGAGCCAGATGGAACCGCGGGCGAAACACAAACCTAAGGCGGCGATGAAAGCTGCCGGGTCACAGTAAAGGCGGACACATGTTTGGATTCGGATCGAAGTCCATTGTTGGCCTGGATGTCGGCTCTTCGAGTATCAAGGCAGTCGAACTGAGGAAGAAGGGTGGGCAGATCGAAGTGGCGCACCTGGGATTGGAACCACTCGCATCGGACATCGTCGTGGATTCGATGATCGTGGATTCGGGCACGGTTTCGAGCGCGATCTCAAAGCTGTTCCTCGATAACCAGATCAAGTCCAAGGGCGTGGCTACGGCGGTGAGCGGGCACTCAGTCATCGTGAAGAAGATTTCGCTGCCCTCCATGAGCGATCAGGAACTGGCCGAGACCATCGAGAAGGAAGCGGCGTCTCACATTCCTTTCGATCTGGCCGATGTCAATCTCGACTACCAGATTCTCTCCGAAGAGGCGGGCAGCCCGCAGATGGATGTGCTGCTGGTCGCAGTCAAGAAGGACAAGATTTTGAACTACACCAACGTACTCTCGATGTCGGGACGCACCCCCGCTATTGTGGACATCGATGCGCTGGCCCTGCAGAACTGCTACGAGTACAACTATCAGCCGGCACCGGGACAGGTGGTAGCGCTTTTGAACCTGGGCGCGAGCGTGATGAACATCAACATCGTGAAAGGCACGACGCCTTTGTTTCCCCGCGATGTCAGCGTGGGCGGGCACCAGTATACGGACTCGCTGCAGAAGGAACTGGACTTGAGTTTTGAAGATGCGGAATCGCTGAAGCTGGGCCACAAGGTGGGCACGGTGAGCGAAGACGCGAAGAATCCGATCCTGCAGCAAGTGACGGAAATTATCGTGCTGGAAATTCAGAAGACGTTCGACTTCTTCCGCGCCAGTGCGGCGGGCGAGCACATCGAGAAGATCTACCTGGCGGGTGGATCGTCGAAAGTGCCGGGCCTGGTCGAAGCTTTGCGGCAGGAATTTTCCATGCCGGTCGAGTTGTTCAATCCGTTCCAGCGAGTCATTCCACCGGCGGACGGACATGGAGCGGAACTGGTGGAGCAGAATCCGGGCCAGATGGCAGTGGCGGTGGGCTTGGCCTTGAGGAGCTTTGAATCCCTATGATCAAAATCAACCTGCTCGAAACAGCCAAGGGCAAAAACAAGCGGGGCAGCGGCGGCGGCGGCCCGGTGATGCCTTCGATGGAAATGGGCGACATGGGTTCGCCCAAGCTAAAGGTGTTGGTCGTGCTGGTGCTGGCCGGGGTGTTCAACTTCGCCTACTGGTACCGGCTGGATCATCAGACCAAAGCGATTGCGGCGCAAATGAAGGTGGCCGAACAGAAGAACCGCGAGTTGGCTGATGTGAAGGCCCGCTTCATGGAACGCCAGACCCAAGCCAACAATTACAAGCGGCGAGTCGATGTCATCGACCAATTGCGCTCGGGACAGGCGGGTCCGGTCAATTTGCTGGCCATGCTGGGCGAGACGGTCAACAACACCGAAGCGGTTTGGCTGAACAAGATGGATGACCTGGGTGCGAGCGTAAATCTGGAAGGGACCGCTCTGAGCGCGGACGCGGTGGCGAATCTGATCGCGAATCTCCAGAAGACCGGATTCTTCAAGAACGTCGAGATCAAGGAAACGTTTCAGGACGAGCAGATCAAGGACATGCAGGCGTTCCAGTTCACCCTGACCTGCGAGAAGGGAAAGTCGTAGAGGCAGACTATGGCGAACTTCACTGAATTGTCGGGTGTGAAGCAATGGGGCGTGGTGATTGTCGGAGGAGCGCTGGTGACGGTAGCTCTTTACTTCACTGTGTTCAAGTCCCAGAGCGAGAAAAATGCGACGGCCCAGCATGTGGTTGAAGCCAAGGTTCGGGAGAACAACGAACTCGAGTCCTATCGGCCCAAGCTGAAGCAGATCGAACAGCAACTCACGGAACTCAAGCAGCAATTGGAAATTGAGCAGCGCATTGTTCCCGATGAGAAGCAGGTGGATGGATTCATCACCATGCTCGATGGGGAAGCGCAAAAAGCTGGAGTGGAACTGCGCCGCTATACCTCGAAGCCGACGGCCTCGAAAGAGTACTACACGGAAATGCCGTTCGACATCGAGTTGGACGGGCCGTATTACTCGATGCTGAATTTCTTTGACCGGGTGGGCAAGCTGGAGCGGATCGTAAACATCAGCGGATTGCTGGTTTCGACGACCAAGAATCCCACCGCGGCGAAGGCCAAGCACACGTACCAGTACGCGCCCAACGAGAGCGTAGTGGCTACGTGCACAGCGACCACGTTCTTCAGTCACGATTTGAATCCTGGACCCGCGGCAGCCGGAGCCAAGCCCGGAACGACGCCGGCGGTGAACAGGTAGGGATGGCTATGAAGCTGACAACAGGCATTGTGGCAATGGCAATGATGGCGAGCGGGGTCTGGGCACAGAACCCAAACATCATCGACAAAACGCGCAGCACCATGAAGTCGGTGCAAGAGCAAAAGACCAACGACAGCAACGCTGCCCTGGGATTGGCAGGAGTTCAGCAGACGGGGAAACCTACACCCGGCGCTCCCGCCACGAAGCCAGCACCTGCTCCGGCCGTGAAGCCGGCCAGCGCTCCGGCGTCAAAACCGGCGCCAGCGGCTGTGACTCCGGTGAAGGCAGCGGCGAAGCCAGCAGTGGTGAAGCCAGCAGTGGTGAAGCCAGTAGCGCTTCCGGCTGCCAAAGCAGCGCCAGTAGCCGGGAAAGGTGCGGCTCCAGCAACGACTGGATCGCCAACCGCCAAGTCCCAGACTGCAGCGGCAAAACCGGCGGGAGCGGCCAAATCGACTCTGAAGATAGCGGCCAAAGAGCCTACACCGACGCCGAAACAGCAAGCTGCGAAACAGGTCAAGCCGCCAACTCCAGCCCCAGGTAAGCCTGCGGCGGATGCCAGCAAGAAAGGCGATGTCCCGAAGCAGCCGAAGCCTGAAGACAAGAAGTGGTCGATGACGGGGAAGAGAGATCCGTTCTTCAGCCCGGTGGTCCAGCAGGGCGGCGGCTCTGGTTGCTCGTCAGGGAAGAAATGCCTGGAGATCGGACAGATCAACCTGCGGGGGGTGGTGAAGTCGGACAACGGCTTTATCGCCGTGGTCACGAACAATATGAACAAGGCTTATTTCCTGCGGGAGAACGATCCGGTATTCAACGGCTACGTAGTCAAGATTACCGGCGACTCGGTTGTGTTTCAGGAGACGGTGCAGGACAAACTGGGCAAGCCGTTCTCGCGTGAAATTGTGAAGAGGATCTTTACACCGGCGGTCTAGACGGAAAACGGCGGATTCGGGGAACACCCGGGGCGCCAGTAAATCAAGTTCGAAGAAGGACACGCGGGCCAGACCCGCGCGTTGGGGAGAGGCGAAATGCGAAAGCAACAACTGACCATGTTCGTACCGATGCTGGTCCTCGCGGTTGCGGTGGTGGCTGCGACGGCTCAGACGCCGGCATCACAGCCCGAGAGCCAGCGGAGCGAGCTCGAGCGAGTGAACGTAGTGCAGGGCACGGATGACATCCGAGTCGAAATCAACTCTCGCGGCGTGGTGACGCCGAAGTTGAGCGCTCTGGACTCGCCGGCCCGCGTGATAGTGGACCTGCCGGAGACCGTCATGGCCTCTGGCCAGAGCCATATCGCGGTGGGCGCCGCGGGCGTGAAAGGAGTGCGCATCGGCATGGATGGCCGCACGCCTCCGACGACTCGCGTGGTCGTGGATCTGGATAAGGCGTGTGCCTATGAGCTGACGCCCGGATCGGAAGGGAAGCTGGTGCTGACACTGCACTCGCAAGCAGTTGCCCAGGCATCGAGGCCCAGCGCTGCGAAAGTGGTGGCACAAAGTGTGCCGGCTCCCGCCAGCAAGCCCGCTTCGCCATTCGGTCCCCGTGTGATGGAGACGAAGACGCCCAGCGTGGCGGTTGCGAAAATGGCGGCGCCGGTCTCAATGCAGACCAAGCCGGCAGCTGCGTCCAAAGATTATGTGTTCGTCGAACCTACCTACCAGGCGAAGAAGGACGCACCATCTGTTAAACCAAGCGTCGAGCCCACCGTGCGTGCCGAGGAAGCGGCGGCTCGGTTCTCGGACAAGACGGCGGCAGAACTTCTTCCAGTGAGCGCGAATGCGGCGCAGTCTTCGCAGAGTTCTACCAGTTCCAGCACGGGCATTCAGCCTGCCGTGAATCTGGCGGCGGAGCAGAAGGCGCAGGCGGGACAGCAACCGGCGACGACGGGCCCAAAGTATACGGGTGAGCCGATTTCGGTAAACCTGAAAGATGTCGACCTGAAGGATTTCTTCCGCCTGATCCATGAGATCAGCGGGCTGAACGTTGTGCTCGATCCGAACGTGCACGGGAGCCTGACCATCGTGCTCGACGATGTGCCGTGGGACCAGGCGCTGGATATCGTACTCAAGAACAACGAACTGGCACGTGAACTCGAAGGAAACGTACTGCGCATCGCGACGGTGGACACCCTGAAGCGTGAGGCGGACGGCCGCCGGGCGCAGGTCGAAGCCGAAGCGCTGGCTGTGGACAAAGTCTCGGTGACACGCTTCCTGAGCTATGCCAAAGCCAAGGACGTAATCATTACGGTTAAAAAGTTCATCTCGCAGCGTGGTGACGTGGTCGCGGATGACCGCACCAACGCTGTCATCATCAACGATATTCCCAAGAGTATTCCGGCTATCGACCGCCTGCTGACGCAGCTCGACCGCAAGACGCAGGAAGTGGAGATCGAAGCACGGGTTGTGGCTGCGACACGGCAGTTTGCGCGTGACATTGGCACCCAGCTCGGATTTGGCTGGGGTGATGGTCATAGCGCGGTTGGCGGAGCATCCGCCGTTGGCAGCAGTCCGACGACCGTCGGATCGCTGACCCCCGGCTACATCACCACGACGGGCACCAGCACCACGGGGAATACGATTCCATTGTTCTCGAACCTGGGCGTAACCTCTCCGTCGAGCGGCCTGACGTTCCTGAACGCCAGCAATACCGTTCGAATCGATGCCGTCCTTACCATGGCTGAGTCGCGCGGTTTGCTGAAGGTGCTGTCACGGCCGCGGGTCGTCACACAGAACAACATCCAGGCCATCGTGAGACAAGGTGTGCGTGTTCCGATCGTGACCCAGGCGCAGTTAGGCGGCCCTCCGACGGTAACTTACGTGGACGCGTTCCTGAGGTTGACGGTGACTCCGCAAATCACTTCGGAGAACACAATCTTCCTGAACGTGGACGTGGAAAATACGACTCCGAACTTCGGCCAGGAAGTGCAGGGTAACCCGGAACTGATCACGCAGCAGGCCACCACGCAAGTGCTGGTGACTGACGGCGGCACGGTGGTGATTGGTGGCGTCATCCAGACGCAGAACTCGATCAACATCACACAGGTGCCGTTGTTGGGGAACATCCCGATCCTCGGGAACCTGTTCAAGCACGTGCAGGTGAATACGTCCAACCAGGAGCTGATCTTCTTCATCACGCCGCGAATCATTCAGACGTAGCAGCGTCAGACGTAGCAGCGCGTCGAGGATATAATCCGCCGGCTTCCGCGAAGAACCTGTCCCGGAGCCGGCGGTTTTGTCTTTGGGAGTCCGAGAGCAAAGAGTACGTCCCTAGCCTGTCAGCGGAGTGCTAAGCACACGAAGGAACTTAAGTTGCTTCGCGAGTGTCTAAACGATAGGCATCTTAGTCCTGCCTTAACGTGCGCAAACTCCAGCTTTCGCTCGCTCTGTTGCTCTGCAGCCCAATTTGGGCTCAAGTGCCCACCCTTGTCGTAACTCACGTGACGGTCATCGTTCCATCCGAGACGTCCTCCCGGGCAGACACAACGGTGCTAATTGCCAAGGACAAAATTGTCGAAGTTGGCCCCAGCGCCAAGATTAAGGTTCCACGCGGGATACGGGTCGTCGACGGATCCGGCAAGTTTCTGATCCCTGCACTGTGGGACATGCATGTTCACACCGAGAACGCCGAGCGCGATTTTCCAATGTTTATTGCAAACGGCGTCTTGGGTGTCCGTAACATGGCGGGGGTCGCTAAAGATGTATTCCGATGGAGAAAAGAGACAGCGTCGGGCGAGATGCTCGGACCACAGATTGTCGCTGCAGGCCCGCTGATCGACGGCCCCGAGCCCGCACATCCGGAGCATGCGATTCCCGTCCGCAACGCGGCTGGAGGGAAACGGGCTGTGCAATCGCTAAAAGCGATGGGATCCGATTTTGTGAAAGTGTATGACGGAGTACCAAGGGACGCATACTTCGCGATCGCAGAGGAATCGAAGAAGGTTGGCCTGCCTTTTGTGGGGCATATTCCCGGATCTATCCGAGTCGTCGAGGCTTCCAATGCCGGCCAACACAGTCTTGAGCACGGCGCGTACTTGGCCGGAGGGTCAACTTACGAGGACGAGGCGATCAAACAGGAAACCTCCGGCCCGGATGTGATGGAGGAAGCTAAACAGACTGGCAACTTTTCATTAATTCCGGAAGACATTGCGAAGAAGGGCAACGCGCTTCTCGACCACCTCAGCCACGAGCGGTTAGCCGAGCTTTACAGAACATTCGTTAAGAACGGCACTTATCTGACACCAACACTGGTTGTGCAAAGGGCTCGCGTTTTTGTGGATCAGATCAGCAAGCAACCTGACTCTCGGAGAAGGTACATGACCACGTCCGAGCAGGAGGCATGGAAACCAGAGAATGACATGTTTTCAAAATACAGAACCCCCACATATATTGCATATCAAAGGCGAGAATATACCGAGACTCTGAACGGGATAAAACTGGCCCAAGAATTGGGAGTTCAGCTGTTGGCCGGAACCGATGTAGTGGCACCCTATACGTATCCCGGATTCAGTTTGCACGACGAGTTGAGCTTACTCGTTGAGGCAGGGCTGACACCACTGGAAGCTCTACGGACTGCGACGGTCAATCCTGCACAGTTCTTTGGCTTTAAGAACGTCGGCGCAATAGCCCCAGGAATGAGGGCGAACCTCGTGTTGTTGGATGCGAATCCCTTGTTAAGCATCGCGAATACGAAAAGGATTTCTGCCGTGATCATGCGCGGGACACTTTACAGGCGTAAGCAGTTAGATGATTTTCTGAACCGGAGCGCACAGATCGCATCTAGTCAAACACACTGACGCGAAACGCAGGGCTAGGCGCGCTGACAGATGAGAACTTCTGATCCGTCCTGCTAAACTCAGCGAAATGGATTACAGCGGCCGGCAGAAAACACTGCGAGAACATCTCGCTACCACGCGGTTCGATGCGCTGCTGATCAGCCATCTTCCCAACATCCGATATCTTTGCGGTTTTACGGGCAGTGCCGGGTTGCTGCTCGTCGAGCAAGCCGGAAGCGTTTTCTTTACCGACGTTCGCTACGACACCCAGGCTCGCGAAGAGGTCAAGCGGGCGAAAGTAATCGTCGCGCGCAAGGCTCCGCTGACGGCGGTGGGGGAGTGGATCGCTGCCAGGCGGACGAAAACGCGCGGATGGACGATCGGAATTGAGGCCGATCACTTGACCGTCTCTGAGAAGAAGAGGTTTGCGGACTTGCTTCCGTCCAAAGTGCGGCTCAGGACTGCGCCGTCGTTGGCGGAACGATTGCGCATGGTTAAAGACGACGACGAGTTGAGCCGTATTCGGGCAGCCGTGAAGTTGGGAGCGAGTTTGTTCGACCGCGCACTCGAAGTGCTGCGGCCGGGGGTGAAAGAGTCCGATGTCGCGGCGGAGATGGAGTATGCGGCGCGGCGGGCTGGAGCGGAGGCAATGTCGTTCCCAACTATCATTGCCGCAGGGGCCAGGTCGGCGTTGCCGCATGGGCGAGCCTCGGAGCAGCCGATCACTGCGGGTGGATTCGTGGTCTGCGACTTCGGTGTTATACTCGGTGGTTATTGTTCGGACCAGACCCGTACTGTATGGGTCGGTCCTGTTCCGGGGGAAGCGCGGCGGACATACGAAGCCGTGCGCGAGGCGCAGCAAGCGGCAATCGACGCGGTGCGGCCTGGAATCAGTGTTAGCGACGTGGATGCTGCGGCGCGTAAGGTGTTGCGCAAGGCTGGGTTGGCGCGGTATTTTACGCACTCGACCGGGCACGGCGTGGGATTGGAAATACATGAGGCCCCGAGAGTTGTAGCTGGGCAGCCGGAGGTGCTGCGGGCGGGAATGGTCATCACGATAGAGCCCGGAGTATACTTCCCCGGCAAATGGGGCGTGAGGATTGAGGACATGGTAGCCGTCAATCAGGGCGGCTGTGAAGTCCTTACTCCTACGAGCAAGGATTTCTTGGCAGTGTAAGTCTTCATTAGGTAAGTTCAAGTAAAGAGGTTCAGGCCGGGCGGGAGTCGCGCCTGGCCTTTTCCCGCGCTCGCAGGTCCGGAGATACGGGAAATGATAATCGGTCCCACCATATATCAGCATGAATCAAAAAGAGCTGAAGGAACTCATTGAGTTCTTAATCGAAAAAGATATAGCCGAGTTCGAACTGGAACGCGGCGATGTCAAGGTGCGGATCAAGCGCGGCGGGGAACACTCGGTCGTCCATGTTCAGGGCGAACCGCGTTTCTTCGCAGCGCCAGCCGCTGGGAATGTGGAACTGGGGGTGGTTCCGATCGTGGCTTCCGCCGCAGCGGCTGCCCCGACTAAGGACGTTCCGCCGGAGGAAGTGCTGGAAACGGTCAAGTCTCCCATTGTGGGGACGTTCTACGAAGCTCCATCGCCCGGCGCACCGCCTTTTGTGAAGGTTGGGGACACGGTTGAAGTGGGTCAGGTGCTTTGCATTGTCGAGGCGATGAAGTTGCTGAACGAGATTGAGTCCGACGTCGCTGGGGAGATCGTGAAAAAGCTGGCGGTCAACGGCCAGCCGATTGAGTATGGGCAGGAGTTGTTTGCCATCAGGCCGAAGAAGTGAGGCCAGGAGTTCCTGTGAGGCGCGCTGAGCCGCGCCTTTTTGTGTTTGGGCGTTTTCTTCCAACAGAAACAATGTCCAACCGCGAAGAGTGAATTTCCATGAAGGAACCACGAAGCTGAAAGCTGAGGGCCGAGAGCTCAGAGCTCGATTTCATGTTCAAGAAAATCCTGATTGCCAATCGCGGAGAGATCGCCCTGCGCGTGATCTGCGCGTGCAAGGAGCTGGGAATCCGCACCGTCGCTATTTATAGCGAGGCGGACCGCAACTCTTTGCCGGTGCGCTTCGCCGACGAGGCAATCTGCATTGGGCCTCCCCAGCTCGCGTTGAGCTACCTGAACATTCCCGCTGTGATCAGCGCGGCTGAAATTGCGAACGTAGATGCGATCCATCCCGGATACGGCCTCCTGGCCGAGAACGCTAATTTCGCGGAGGTCTGCGAGACCAGCGGGATCAAGTTTATTGGACCGCGGCCCGAAGTCACCCGGTTGATGGGGGAGAAGGAAAAAGCACGCACCGCAATGAAGCAGGCCGGAGTGCCGATCCTGCCGGGGTCGGAAGGGATCATTGCTTCGGACGGCGAAGCCGTTGAATGGGCGCGGCAGGTCGGATTCCCCGTAATCGTGAAAGCTTCAGCGGGCGGCGGCGGTCGCGGCATGCGTATTGTTCGCACCGAAGAGGAACTGCCCGCGTTGTTCAAGGCGGCCCAGGCCGAGGCCGCGGGCGCGTTCGGTAACGGCGATCTCTACATGGAGAAATATGTGGAGCATCCGCGGCACATTGAATTCCAGGTGCTGGCCGATGAGCATGGAAACGTGGTCAGTCTGGGCGAGCGCGAATGCTCGATTCAACGCCGGCATCAGAAGTTGTTGGAAGAGTCTCCTTCAACCCAGGTCACGCCGGAGTTGCGCGACCAGATAGGCGCGATTCTTTGCAAGTCGCTGGCGGCGATCGGGTACACCAATGCGGGCACCATCGAATTCCTGATGGATCAGGATCGGCGGCTTCACTTCATCGAGATGAATACGCGCATCCAGGTGGAGCATCCGGTTACCGAGATGGTCACCGACGTGGACCTGGTGAAGAGCCAGATCATGATCGCGGCGGGGGCTCACATGCGCGACGTTTTGCAGGGGCCAATTGTGCATCGCGGACACGCCATCGAGTGCCGTATCAATGCGGAGCATCCGGAAAAATTCACGCCATCGGCGGGCCGGATAACGGCATTTCATCCGCCGGGAGGGACCGGCGTTCGGGTGGATACGGCAGCCTACACCGAGGGCGTGATTCCACCGTATTACGACTCGCTGATTGCCAAGCTGATCGTGCGCGGAAAGGATCGCAGCGAAGCGGTCTCGCGCATGTCGCGTGCGCTGGAAATGTTCATCGTGGAGGGCGTGTTTACTACCATACCGCTGCACCGAAAGATTCTGGCCGATGCGGACTTCCGTGCAGGGAAGTTGGATACCGGATTCATCGAGCGGTTTCTGGCGAAGAATGGGAAAGAATAATACCGCAAACCGGAGGACGAGGTTCTGCTACCTCCGACCATGATTCTGCTGCCTAGCCTTTACGCCATTGTGGATGCGGCATTTTTCTCTACCTCTGAGGAAATCGTCGTTTTTAGTGAGGAGTTGGTTGCAGGCGGGTGCTCACTCCTGCAATACCGCAATAAGTCTGGCAATGCCCGGGTGATGCTGGAGCAAGCACGCGAGTTGAGGAAGCGCCTCGGCTCCCACCCTAACGTCGCAAGAAACGCGCCGTTAGGATGGGGCACCCAGGATTCCGTCCGCCTCATCATTAATGACCGGGCCGATTTGTGCCTGGCGGCTGAGTTCGATGGCGTGCATGTGGGACAGGACGACCTTTCGCCCGAATCCGTTCGCAAAATTATCGGGGCGGAGCACTGGCTGGGGGTCTCTACACACAATCTTGAGCAGATCCAGCAAGCGGATCGCACCTCGGCGGACTATCTCGCCATCGGGCCGGTGTTTTCAACTTCCAGCAAGGACAAGCCTGACCCCGTGATTGGCCTCGATGGCGTTCGCCGGGCGAGGCAACTGACCCGCAAGCCGCTGCTGGCAATCGGCGGAATCACCCGGGCGAATGCGGCTTCCGTGATCGAGGCCGGAGCGGACTCTGTCGCGGTGATATCGGACTTGTTACGGGAGCCCCGCAAATCAGCAGAGGAATTTTTCCGCATCTTGAGGTAAAGTCATCAGGATTAAAGGGCGTCGTTGGCCGTTCGTCGTTGGCCGTTGGCCCAAGAAACGAACAGGCCGATGAGGTCGCGACCAACGACGGTTCATCCCCGAGGAGGAGCTTCCTGAGTACACCGACAGCGCAACCCAGCGCAACCCGCGACTGGGACCTTCACAGCCAGCAGGACAAGGAACTGGTCAAGGGTTTGGGCCTGACCAGCGCCACCATGCTGGTGATGGGGTCGATGATTGGCTCCGGTATTTTTATTGTTTCGGCCGAGATTGCCCGCGAGGTGGACTCGCCGGCGCTGCTCATTGGCGCCTGGGTGGTGGCGGGATTCATGACCATTGTGGCAGCGCTCAGCTACGGCGAGCTGGCAGCCATGATGCCCCGGGCGGGCGGGCAGTACGTTTATTTGCGCGAATCGTTGGGGCCGCTGTGGGGGTTCCTCTATGGCTGGACTTTGTTCCTGGTCATTCAGACCGGGACCATTGCTGCGGTTGGCGTGGCCTTCGGAAAGTTTCTCGGAGTCTTCTTTCCTTCGATTTCTTCGTCGCATTGGATCCTGCATATCTGGAAGGTTCCGCCTATCCACCTGGGGCCGATGGTGCTGGGCAACATGGACGTCGGAATCAATACACAAAATCTGGTCGCGATCCTGCTGGTGGTTTTCTTGTCGGTGGTGAATATCTTTGGTGTGAAGACCGGCGCCGCGATTCAGAACGTGTTCACTGCCGCGAAGGTTTCGGCGCTGCTGGGACTGGCGCTGTTCGGGATTGCGCTGGGGCGTAATGCTCAGGCGCTGGCGGCGAACTTCGGCGCAAATTTCTGGCGGAATGCGGGATTGGGCGCCCAGCATGCGGTTCAGGTAGGTGTGGGCGGGCCAATCGTGATGGTGGGTACTCTGACCATTCTGGCCGTGGCGCAGGTCGGTTCACTCTTTTCCGCGGACGCCTGGAACAACGTGACCTTCACCGCCGGTGAGGTAAAGAATCCCAGCCGCAACCTGCCGCTGGCTCTAGCGATGGGTACGGGCATTGTGATCGCACTCTACATCGCTTGCAATTTTATTTATTTGTGCGTGTTGCCGTTGGACGGAGTAGCGAACGGGGCATCGATTATTGAGAGAGGAATCAAGTACGCCGCCGAGGAGCGGGTTGGGACCGCGGTCATGACCCAGATGTTCGGCGCGATCGGCGGGTTGCTGATGGCGGCTGCGATTTTGATCTCCAGCTTTGGTTGTAACAATGGCCTGATTCTTTCCGGGGCGCGCGTATATTACGCGATGGCGAAAGATGGTCTGTTTTTTCGCAATGTCGCAAAATTGCATCCTAAATATAAGACGCCGGCAGTTTCGCTGATGGTGCAGATGGTTTGGGCGTGCCTGCTCTGCATCTCGGGCAGCTACGGGCAACTTCTGGACTACATTATTTTTGCCGTGCTCGTGTTCTACATTTTGACGATTGTCGGATTGTTCGTCTTGCGGCGGACGCGTCCGGACGTGCCGCGTCCCTACCGTGCTATTGGCTATCCCGTGCTGCCGGCGATTTATATTGTGATGGCTTTATTTATCGATGTCGTACTATTGCGCTACAAACCACAGTTCACGTGGCCAGGGCTGATCGTGGTGCTCCTGGGAATCCCCGTGTACTATGCGTGGTCGAGGAGGTCGCGACGTGCCGACACAATTGAGTCCGCCTAAAGGCCAAGGAGAACGCAAACGGATGGTAAATCTGCTGGCAACCAAGCCGCTGAACCTGCTGATGGAGGAAGCTCGCGAAACCGGCGAGCACAGCCTCAAACGGACGTTGGGAGTTTTCCAGCTCACGGCGCTCGGCGTGGGCGCAATCATTGGTGCTGGCATATTTGTAATGGTGGGGTTGGGCGCGCAGTACGCAGGCCCGGGACTGTCGCTATCGTTCGTGCTGTCCGGCCTGGGATGCGCATTTGCCGGACTCTGTTACGCGGAGTTCGCGGCCATGATTCCGCTG
>Ga0209488_10001881_pt1 | contig 17762 bp, 19 predicted proteins | sample Rivendell_Oct201_8_FD_188349 | JGI IMG/M metagenome (GOLD analysis project Ga0209488, IMG submission 188349) | Vadose zone soil microbial communities from the Eel River Critical Zone Observatory, Northern California, USA -... | ecosystem: Environmental > Terrestrial > Soil > Vadose zone >...
GGCCTCGACTGCTGTATCACCTCCGAAGTCTTCGACGTCCTGCATCCACAGTTGGACAATCACACCTCTGCAACTTATAGGTTTTCAAAGGAGCTTCAAGGTCCAGTGCTTGAGATGCGACTACGCGGAGTATTGGTCGACAAACAGAGAAGACTCGAAGTTCTTGAACGATATCACGAACAACTTGACCACCTTGAAGTCCAGCTAGAGCGGATAGTCCGCGAAGGCCTTGGGATGGTTGGGTTTAATTGGCGAAGCAACGACAACTTAAGGGAGTTATTCTATGGAAAACTACATATCCCACCGATTCGGAAGCGAGGAACTATCACTGTCGACCGAGATGCTCTTGAGCGTATGGAGGAATATCTTATTGCAAGACCCATCCTCTCACACATTAAGCTCATGCGTGATGTCGGTAAGAAGATCGGGGTCCTTTCCGGCGATGTTGACCCTGACGGTCGTATTAGAACCTCATACAACATCGGCGGAACCAACACTGGGAGGCTTAGCTCAAGCCTTAGTGAATTCGGTACAGGAGGAAATCTCCAAAACATCGAAGACCTCCTCCGATCAGTCCTGATCGCCGACCCTCGAATGAAGATGGCTTACTTCGATGCAGAACAAGGCGAAAGTCGTGTCGTTGGAGGCATCGAGTACGTCCTCTTCCGTGACAGTAAGTATCTCGACGCCTGCGAAACAAGTGACCTACACACGACCGTTGCGAAGCTGGTCTGGCCAAAACTTGGTTGGACGGGAAATCTTGAAGCTGATCAGGCTCTGGCCAAACAGCCGTATTACCGTCACCATTCGCGACGAGACATGTGTAAGAAGATTGGACATGGTACAAACTATGATGGTAAACCGGCGACCTTAGCGCAGCAGGCGAGGGTCGAGATTGGGCTGGTGCAAGAGTTTCAACCGATTTACTTCCGAGCCTTTCCTGCACACTTGAGGTGGCATGCACATGTTGAACGAGAGCTACAAGAGAGTGGGACCATTGTCAATCTCACTGGAAGAAAACGTCAATTCTGGGGGCGAAGAAACGATCCTGCGACTCTCCGTGAGGCTATCGCCTATGATCCCCAAGGTTCGCTCGCAGACATTGTCAATCAAGGAATGCTTTCTTGTTGGCGATTGCGTATTTGTCAACTTCTCATGCAAGTCCACGACGCCGTCGTAGTCCAATACCTAGAGGAGGAAGAGGATGAAATTATCCCGAAGATCCTTGCTGCGCTTCGCTACCCTGTTCGGATTGGGGACAGGGATCTCGTTATCCCTTACGGAGTCAAGGTCGGCTGGAATTTCGGAGAATACAATGAACAACAAAACCCGTCCGGGCTTCGCTCCTATAAAGGCACGGACAAACGGAAGCGGCCAGAGGCGATTAGCGTCCTGGATCGACCGCTTCGTTGAGGAAACGGAAGGGCTTGAGGCCCCAGAGATATATCGAAGATGGGCCGCTATTGTAGGTTTAGGGGCTGTATTGCAACAAAAGGTGTGGGTCCAGACGAGTGCGCCCTTATATCCAAATATATATGCCTTCTTAGTAGGCCCTCCAGGGATAGGGAAATCCAAAAGTATCTCCGCGATTGGAAAATATCTAAGGGAACTAGAGGGCTTACACATTGCGCCTACATCCGTAACTGGCGCGAGTCTAATAGACGCCCTTGACGCCGCGAAGGTTAGAATCGACGTTAGCACCAAGTTCGACGAACGCCTAGACTACAACTCAATGCTTGCGATGCCAGACGAGCTTTCCGCGCTAATGCACGAGTACGATCGTGCCCTCGTCGCAGTGCTAACTACCGTCTATGATTGCCTTCCCTACTCGCAAACTCGAAGGCACGGCGACGTTAGTATCAGGATCCAACACCCGCAGCTCAGCGTCCTCGCAGGCGACACGACCTCGCACCTACTCAAGACCCTCCCTGAAGGGGTTTGGGACCAAGGCCTTATGTCGAGGACTTTATTGATCTTCTCCGACGACAGGCCTATGCAGGATGATATCTTCGACCAAAAGGAATTCTACTCAGAGGACCTTGAGCATGACCTCCGTTCGATCTTCGCTTTGCAAGGCCAGTGTAGTGTTACTCAGCCTTACCGCGATGCCTACAACGCCTGGAGAAGAGCCGGTTGCCCTCCTGCTCCAACCCATCCCAGGCTCGTGCACTACAACTCACGAAGATCTGCTCATCTCCTCAAGCTCTCTATCATCGCCTCAGTCGACGCCGGTGACGAGCTTGTGCTGGATCGAGTTCACTTCGACCGAGCCTTAGATTGGCTCCTCAGCGCCGAACGCTACATGCCTTTCACCTTCCAAGTGAGCAGCAGCGTTGACTCACGCGCGATCGACGAGGTTGTTCATTGGGTAAAGGAGAAGGGGACAGTTTCGTCAGGGCAATTAATTATGTTTATGGCCCAGCGGATGCCGATCAATACGATCGACCGAACCATCACGTTGATGAAAGACTCGCGTATGCTAACTGTGGCATCCGTGGATCGGTTTGGATTGGAATCCTTCAAGGTTCCCTAGAGCGATCAAGCCTGCGGATCACATCGTCAATTCTAGCTCCTTGCGACAGCATCCGCTGATCCATCGCTGACATTCGCTCTTCCTGACGCGCGATGGCGATTATCACTTCGCGCATCTTCTTCATCTCCTCTTCAACGCCGGCAAGACGTTCTCCCTGGTAGGAGACGTCTTTGCGTATTGTATTAACAAACATGATGCCACCCACGATGAATGAGACAATCGTTACGGCATTACCCAAAGTGAAGGAGAGGAAGCTTTCCATTTGACCCACAAGAAAAGAAGGGGGCCGAAGCCCCCTAGTTGGGAGGATTTCAGAAGTAGTAGCTAAGTCGGCCTCGGACGATATCGACCGGGACCCGAGTGCCGAGCGTCTGAAGTCCATTTGTTACGCTAGGGCCATCGAGGTCGACGTGAAGGTATTCAGCGCCAAGACCGAGGTTGGGAGTTAGCTTATACTCCGCACCACCACCGAGGACCCAGCCGACTGTCGGCGTTGTGAATACATCAGGGCCGATCCCTGCTTTGACATGCCCATAAGCAGCGCCGCCAGTCGCATAGACCAAGAGATACTCAGTGGGCGCAATACCAGCACGGAGCCTCGTGGTGCCCAGCCAAGGCAGAGTGGACTCCACGCCGTTCACGTTGCTCTTGATCCCCGTCATTGAGATATCAGTCTCGGCGCCGAGAACGATGAGGCCGAGCTGGTAGTTGTAGCCGATGTGGGCACCGCCAAGAAGGCTATTCGCGCTGTGCTTGGCGGAAAGAGTCTTAAAGTCTGCATCGGGGCTGGAGTCGTTGAAGTCGGCGATGAAGTCAGCCCCGCCGTAGCCAGCGTTAGCCCCGAAGTAGAGGCCACACCAAGAGCAGGCTGGGATAGGGGTAACGGCCTTTAAGGGGCGAACTTGGAGGTCTGCCGCGAAGGCCGGGGTCGCGAGAAGGGCCGTGAGAAGTAGAAGCTTACGCATCGTTTATCTCCTTATAGAGTTGAGCGCGCACTGCGCAATCTTTGGCCTCCAGAAGCTTCCGGAGACCGGCGGAAAGCTCAGCATTCAAGGGCAACGTATCGACCATATGCTGAGCGAGTTCTCCAAATGGTTTACTGATCACCTGCAAATGGCTAGGCAAGTGATCGTAGACAAAGAATTGCATCATCCTATCCGTCACTTTGCACCTCCATTCTGAGTGGCCTGATGTACAAGGCCGGTTAAGATAGCGCTGTTGATCGTAGATAGAAACAGCGCCCAGTTCTTAGCGTAGTGGATGTAGTCCGTTGGAACGATATCGGTAAGCCCAACGGTTCCGCTACCAATGCCAAGAAGCACCGTCGTGAAGATACCAAACATAGTTCCGTAACTTATCATCTTTTACCTCCTCTTAGGAGTTTAAGGAAATTCTCTTCTGACGTAGGCTTATCTGTCTTGCCTCGGCGTAGCCCTCGCCACCAATCTCCTACTTTGGCCTTGCCGTGATCAAGATCGTAGAGATATTCCTGCATGTTCCCTATCTCGGCGTTGGACAAGCCAGTTAGAAATCCGAATAGGTCATTCGCATGCTTGATTGTGCGGCCTGCGCGATCAGGAGACATACCATAACCTTTGGTCTTGATATCTCGAACGAGATCTGTGAGTCGCTTCATCTCTTCGCCACCAAGGCCCATGACCGGGTCGCTCTTATGCATAATAGCATGGACGAGCTGTCTTACGCCAATTAAAGGCGCAGTCATGCCATTAACAAGCGACTTCCCCGCAAACGATTCCCAAGTTTCATCAGGATCAGTATCCGACACCGCAGTCTCAACCATACCCATAAACATCACCGTGGCGAAGTACCCGAATATTATGTTCCTTGCATACTCCGGCGCCTTAGAGCCAGCCTGTCCAGTGGCGATATCCTTCGCCTTCCATGAATACTCGTATCCGTACTGATACATCCGACTCATGAAGTTGTACAGATAAGTAATCTCCGGATAATCTCGTTGGAAGGCGCTTCGGGAAGTAATGGCGGTGCTTCCATGTGCTCGACGAACAGCTCGATTGCCTGCGTAGACGGCATCGCCAAAGCTTCGGCCTTCATCCAACGCCGTCTTGTAAGCCGCAATCGCAGTTGGTACAGCTGATGCGAGGTCAAGAAAGGCAACAGGCCAAGTGCTGATTCTTGCCACCTTCTGTCTTGCTGCCTCAAAACCCATAGGGGCAAGCGATGCTTCTTGCGCTCCACTGACGTTCTCCATCCAATTCTGGTGACGCCGTTGAAGTTCATCAAAGGTACGGATAGCCCAATCCCAGTTCTTCTCTCCACGAACCGGACCCTCGTTAAGGAGGCTACCAGCAGCGTCGGCGAACTCTCGTCCACCAACCTCGGAGATGGAGTTCATTAAGGCCGTAGGCGTGTGCTTCTCTATGGTACCAAGGTTCAACCCAATCGCCCATTGGACCCAGCCAGCCCTAGTATAGTTGCGAATGTACTCTCCCATCTCTTGGTTGGCTCCATTGTAATTCCTTGCATTCGCAATGTCTCTAAGCCAAGGCTCGAATAAATCAGCATAGGCCTTTCCGTAGTGTTTGGAAACAGTATTGACGAAGCGATTCTTCGGATCCATTATTATCTTCGCTGCATTTACAACAGGTTGGTGGAAGGCGATATCATGAATCTCCTGCGAAAGCTTGGCGGGAATCTGATCGAAGTTTAGATTTATCGGCGCGACATAGCCAGTCCTCTCGTAAGTGTAGGCGGCAGGAGTGCTTGGGCGAGACCAAGGATTATTTCCGACGAATAAATCACTCGGCTTCGACGCTGCGACACGTTGGCCCTTCCATATATCGCTATAGATCACAGGATGATACCAACCTTCGTATTCCCCATGTGGAGTTTGGATGGGCTGAAGCTCAACCTTCTCTGGTGCCACGCCATACATGTCCCGACGCATTATATCAGAGAGCTTCTTAAGCTTCTCGAACATCTTCCCGTGTGCCTGAGCCCAGTCCCAATCCTCCTTCTTGGCGTAGGTATCGAGCCAATCCTTGATCTGCTCGGGCTTGATCTGATAGCCATCGGCGAGCTTCTTGAGATTACTCTCGTTCCCCGCATTAAGCAAGACCGATCGAAGATGCGCTCTGGTGAACGGAATCGGCTCAGCATCCGAGAAGTCGTACTTTCCCTCGGCTGACTTCCACGCGTCCCTTGGGCTCCGAAAGATCGTGTTAGGAACGGTCCTATTCAACTCTCCCCACGTTAGCTGATTAGGAAGGCCTTTGTAATCCTTAGCAATCTCCTTTTGCAGCTGAGACTCATAGTTCGCTGCTTCAATCAGCGGCCGCCCAATCCATTGATTAAAGATCCCAAAGGCATCGCCACGATCCCAACGGTTGAGTATAGACTCGATTTGAAGTGATTCGGCGTTATACCATCGAAGAGTCTTGCGAAATCCACCCCACAGGCCAGGGAGGTTCTCTATCTCAGTGGCTACGCCGAGTGTTTCTAGCTTCTCAGCCATTTGATCTTGAAGGTTCTTCAAGTCGATTTTGCCTGTGGCAGTGACGACTTGGGTTTCATCGCGGCTACTCTTATCCAAGGAACGCAAGGCGTTCATGACCTGGCGTGCTTCAAGCACGTTCATCTCGTCAAGGTTCTTTGCTTGCCGATCCAGAAGAAACTGAGGCATGTAGATCGCACGTCCCATTGCGGCCCTAGCGTCGATGAATTCTTGAAGTGTCTTCTCTGGAGCCGCTTCGATCTCTGTCCTTATGTCGTTAGGATCTCTACGACCCTCACCGATCTGGTTAAGAATGTCGTGAATCCAATTCGTGTAGGCCGGATCCCTCCCATCAACCTCGCGCTTGCGATATCGCTTCTCAAGCCGGTCGAAGACCTTGGTCTCCTTCTCGACCTGCTTCGCTTCCTTCGCCATCTCAGCAGCGATATACTGCGCTTGGGCGGACTTGAAGGCCTCCGCTGGATCGTCGGAGAGGAGTGCTTTATCAACCCTACGACCGAACCTCCCAGCATCGTTGAGAAATCTCCTCGACGACATCCCTCCAAAGAGTTCCTGATGAAGCAGATTCAACGCCCCAAGCTTGGTCGCCACCGGCGGGATCTCGATCGCCGTCCCAACCTGAGTCCCTAGCTGAAGCATCCGCTCATGGATTAACTCTATCTGCGTCACGCTTAGCGCGTGGTCATAGGCCTCGTCGAGCCGCTCTTTCGCGGTCTCCCCAAGCTTGGCGTCGACTCGTCGATTGACCTCAGCGTCCACAAGGCGGTCAACAATATCGCCTCGGCCAGCCGTCGCTTCCCTTTCAAGTGCGGATATTGCCGCAACAACCGAGTCACCGTCGCCAAGTCCAAACAGATTTGCGACAGCATCTGGGTCGTATCCTCGGCCTCGTGGGGCGATGAATTGCTTTGGGAAGCTTGCTTTCTGCTCTGGCGTGAGGCTAGCTTCATTAATCTTCGGCCTCCTGGCTAGCTTGTTCCCGTAGGCTTCTCCGTCTTGGAAGAACCTATAGGCCGCAATTTCGGGACGGGACGAGATTTCATCCCTGACTTCGGCCCGGATGGAAGAAGCTTCGTCCTTCCAAGCTTTGGAGTTCTCGAGGGCCGCCTGCTTTTGAGCACGTTTAAGCCTCCATTCAACATCTTCGGCGTCTCGCTGGGCGATGAGTTTCTCGTAGGCGGAGTATTCCCGCTCGGTTCGTCCGAAGGCTTTGGCTTTGGAGAAGATGCGTTTCGGCTTTTCTGGTAGAGGACCTCCCTCTGGTGGGGAAGGTGGTTCCTCTGGCGGTTTACCAGGAGGCCCACCTTCAGCAGGTAGCATCTTCTGTGCAAATTCTTGAGGATTGAACCCCGCGCCATCGCGGATGGTTTGGAGCGCAAGGTCTTCAGCGATTAGGCTTGAGTCAACCCCCGCCTTACGACGAGAAGCTTGCCTTTCAGCACCACGTTCAGTGATTTGCTTCTGCGATTCTGCAATGCGCTGGGCCTCTTCGCGCCCTACAAATCTACCACGATCAGTTGTGAAACCCTCTCGCAGGTATTGATTATAAACATCATAACCAGGGAAGTCTTTGGCTGCCTCTTCTATGGCAGTAGCGTGCGTTGTTCCCTCATAGACCTTGCCTGTCTCTGGATGCATTAAGGCCGCGGACTTAATACTTTCAGGCGGGACCTTATTCTCCTTCAACTCCTTCACTTCCGCAGGAGAGAGATCCTCCCCATGCGAGACGAACTCCTTAATCTCGTCGTGGATTTCCTTCTCGATCTTCGAGATGTAGGTGTTCGTCGGAACGGTGATCGAAGTCGCGCCCGAAGCAAGCTTCTGCTCAAGGTCAGGGATCCAATTGAACTTCTCCGGAGGAACCTTAGCGAAGGCGTCGACTGCGATTCGGGTGGTACCCTTAGGCAAGCCTTGAGTGAACTCTTCGAGCTTCTCTGGGGACCTTTGCGATAGCGCGGTCTTATCCCTCGCAGCAATGACTTCGTCAGTTGCCTTCGAGGAGAGCTCGGTATGCTGCGCTTCGATCTCGTCGACAAGGTCGCTAACGCCTGAAGGAGGCCTCTCACCAGCTTCAAGATACGGCCTGAGTCTTTGTGCTTCCTGCTGCGCAAGTTCTTGGATTGTCTGTTGAAGACTTTCACCTATCCCAGATCGCATTATTTGCCCAGAGCGAATCATCTCTGCGGCTTTTGTAAAGACAGGCTTCAACTTCGTAGTATCCGCAGCCTCATCGAGAAGATATCCTATCGCCTGCTCTGTATCCTCTCCAAGTTTATAAAGAGCCTGCCGAGCCAAGGTGTGCGGCAGCATTGGATCTTCTAATCGGCTCAAGGGGGCCTTGGCTAGCTGAGCGATTGTTTCAGGAAGCTTCGGAACCGCACGAGAAGCAGCGATAGCCGCTGCGCCTTGGAGGAAGCCACGACGGGAGAGATCAGTTGGGCCACCAGTCAGCTCACCCTCGATCGTAGGTGGCGGCTTTGGCAACCCTCCAGGAGCCGCAGGCTTTGGCTCTGGTGGAAGGATCTCCTCTGCTACCCTCGGCCTCATAGCCGCAGGCTCAGCTATCATCCGCGAAGAGGGCTTCATCAATTCATATTCAAGGATCCCTGCGAGTTCTTTAGCCTGCTTATCCGCATCTTGCTCACCCATTCCAGCGTTGATACCAAGGGCCTTAACAGCTCTATAGGCACCTGCTGTGACGCCACGGAATGTTCTTCCGGCAACCTCCAGCGGAATACCGACAGGAGCTAGTAAGGCTGTAGCTGTTGGATACTTATCTGCATCCCTTACGAACCGCGGATATTCCTGCCCAATCTCGCCAACGTTGCCAAAGCCTTCAGCAAAGCCCTTGGCTGCCTCAGTTAGCGGATGACCACCAGGGGCGATCCGTCGGTAGGCGCGGGAGTATTCGTCAAGCGAGCCGAGGTCGTCGTGAATCAGCTGGCCATGGAGGGGATGGGCGTTGATAAAGTTAGAGACGTCAGGATTATTATCGATAAGCATCTTCCCAAGCTGAGCTTTATGAGCTTGCTCAAAGCCTGGGATATCTTGATTAATATCCTGCGCAGGGACGCCTGAGGCGCGACTTAGCTCAAACGACCTAGCTGCATCATCAGGCGACTGATCGGTTGAAAGAGACTTAGATGCCGCTCGATCAGAAGAATCGACAGATTGGATCGCAGCGGAGTAGTCAACCATTATTTCTTACCGTAAAGATCTTGGTACTGCTGGCCGATATAGATTCGCTTAATCTGCTCATCTGTCGGCGGAATTCCTCCATGGCCCGAGGACCACTGCTCGATTATATCGTCAGACTCCTTCGTGGGAACGGTAACATCAATTAGCCTCCCTGGCCTTCCAAAGCCGAGGAAATTGCCTAAAGTGCGGAATCCAGCGCCAGGGATAAACTCTCGTGTGAATTTCACGTCCGATGGCATTTCCGCCATTATCCTACTGCCCATAGCACGGATCTCTTCCGGCTTCGGGTAGGCCTCACGGACCTTTTGATAGCTATCTATTCGATCCCACAGAGTACCACGTAGGCGAGCCATCAGGTTCTTATCTTTAGCGTCGTCTACAGTGATAATCCCTGCGTCGAGAAGTTCCTGCTCAGCGTGTGCTACACGAGGCTCCACAAAGGCCTGCTTACGCACCGTGTCTTGGAGCTTCATTATTTCGCGTTGGTGGCCAGGGGCAAGTTTATCGTTGTGGAGAACGTCCTCGTTGAGGAACTTATGCCTTTCGTCTTCATCTTGGCTTTGCGACATTCCACGAAGTCGCGCCCACTCTGTGTTATCCGTAGTGACCCTCTGCTGACGAAGCCTTCGAACGAAGACGTCTTGATCTTTCTGATCTAGCTGTTCCCAAGCGGCATTATTCTTCGGGTCTGAAAGCAATTCTTCCATTGTTCTTGGAGGGTTATCCCCGTCAAAGTTTGCAAGAATCGTGTCTCGATTAACCTGCTCTTGCTGATGATCATAGGCAACATTTCTTCCATAGAGCGCCTGTGCTTGAGCCCGAACGCGGTCGATCATCTCAGGCGGCGCGTTAGGAAGTTGGGCCTTGAGTTGCCCCACAGCGCCCTCAACATAGCCTCTTTCGTTGATATCAAGAGTCTTAATTCGTCTTGGCGGTGCATCTCCCGCGAGCTGTACATGGTTCGGGTCGTTGACTCCGGTCTTCCCAGGGAGAAACTCAAGGCCATACTTCTTGGCGTTGTCTCCTTGTCGAAGCCAATCAGCGAAGCCCGAATCTACATCCGCAGCACGGCCGAACTCGTGTCGAGAGGTCCCTGGTTGCGCCGCGGGATGGGCAGCTATTCCACCTTCCATAGCGACATGTTCACCAAAGATCTTCTGCTGCTCTTTAAACGTCCGCACGAGAGATTCTATATGTGCAAGCTTACCTGGGTTGGCGCCCTCATAATCCTTGATTGCAGAGACGAGATTCTGCCCAAACTGCTGATCCACCCCTGTAGCACGGATGCTTCCACGTTTAGCTAGGAACCCTTCAGGATTACGGAAGGCATCCTCGTTCTGATTAACAAAGGTGCTAGCACCCGTTGTCATTAGCTGCGAGTGGACCTTAGCCTCGATCCTATCGCGATCATTCCCGTGGAGTCGACCACCCTCGATCTCTTCGTCGAGCATCTTCCTCGCAGCGACTGGATCCCTGCGAGAAAGGCCCTCGATATAGTTCGCCGTTGCACGGGACTTGTACTTGAATGCAAGCTGAGCGCGAGAATCGTCCGCAAGTCCAGCGGAGCCAGCAAGATCGCCCGCGGTGGAGTCGATCCGACCAAGCTTATCTCTTAATTCCTCTGGCGTCTTGGCATTGATCGCCGTATCCGTAGCGGCATCAAGCTCCGACTGGTAGGAGTTCGCAATCGCTGATCGATTCTCCGATGCCGCATGGCGGGCGCCATTGAAGAGGGCTCGGTTGAAGTCCCCAAAGGTCTTCGAATCGAACATCTTCTGCGCCATCGGGTTCGACACAGTCGATCGCATCTGCTGGCGCAAAGCGTCTTGAGCCTTACGATGTTCCTCTTCGCCAGCGACGGCGTTGAGACCTCGCTTTTGGCCTTCGAAGTCGGTGAATAGCTTGTCGGAGGCCTGGATGTACTGCGCTGACTTCTCTGTGGCTTCGGTCTCATTCCGAAGCTGCTGCATCGCGAGGGCTCGAGACCAGAGTTCGTTCCCTACTTGACCTTCGGTCGAGCCGAGGTGGTCGATCGCTTGGGCGATGTTAGCGCCAAAAGCCGCAGGCGGAGTATCTACCCGAAGCTTAGGGGTAGGGATGTTCTGTGGCGCAACGTCAGGGACGGGGGAATAGGGAATGGAGGGCAAGACTAACCCCAATCACTTCCAGTGGAAGCTGAATAAAACTCGGGCATACCAGTGCTCTTCCCCTGCTGCCACTTCGAGGCAAAGCTGCCTCCCGCGCCAAGGATCGAAGTGAATGCGCCAAGAAGACCTGCGGTCATAGAGTTTGCACCAGCTGCACGATAAGCCCCAGCTTGTGCTATATCCCCTGCCGCTTCGACCTCGAAGCCATAAGCTCGTCGAGCAGCATTGCTGCGGATAATCTGTTGATCATATTGGCCGAGCTGAAGCTCTGAGGAGCGAACGCTTGCGGCTGAGCCGGTGTTGACGTCAAGGCCAGAGGCTCCCTGAGTAGCGCGAGTCTGAGAGATAACCGCCCGAGTCTTCATCCCCTGCTGTTGCGCCTGGACCTCGCCAAGGGCACCCTCGTAGGCCGCATTCTGCTTGGCGATCTGCGCATTCATCTGCGCGACCTGCGCTTGGTAGTTGTACATACTTTGGTTGGCCATGCCACCAAAGATCGAGCCCGCGGCCTGGGTGACTCCCTGAAGAGCGGTGAGGGCAAGAGAAGCTGCGGCCATTAGCCTATCCTAAAACTATGATGCCTATTAATATCACGATGATCGAATACAGCACCGAGCCACTCCAACCAAGCCTGCCCATATTTATTATCGCAATGGCAGAGGCCGACCAGAGTAGGATAAGCGCCAAGGACTTCGTCAAGAACCCTCCTTGACCAGCGAATGAAGCGTAGCGGATGCTGCTCGCAAATCTTCGTGTGGATCATCCAGAGGTAGGCCCTCTCGGAGAAGATCCCGAGAGGGATCACGCCAACTGCGCAAGCTTCGACTCCGTCGGCGCGGCCTAGCCAGATCGCAGTAGACGAAGTTAGGCAGTCGAGATGCACCGCAAAGAGTTCCTCGGAGCAATCGTGGCCGAGGAGGTTGCGGAGGTTGAAGGTGGTGACGCGTTCGATGGTGACTATCATTTCGTGTCACCGACCACTACCTCAGGGATAACCCCAAGCACCGTCGCCGGAAGTGGATCGTCGACCTGGAACCAAAGCTGGCCAGCAACGTCCCAGAGTGGGTCCATAACGATGCGATCGTCGCCGGTGATCAACGGAATTGGAGACCCAATCGGGACGGTGATATTCATGTTCTTGAATGGCACTAGTGTTTGCAAGGTCCGCCCAGACTTTATCCCTCGCGTGTTAGCAACTATCAGGTTTAACGCCGCGATCTTCTTCCGCTTCCCCTGGATCGTCGGCTCGCCCACATCAAGCGGCATCGTCTGGCCTTGGCATTGGAAGCCGAGACCTGCGGTGACCTTCGTTGCGGGCGAAGCAAGGGTGATCGATCCATCAGAGGCGACGACCTGCGGAGTGACCACCCCTCCGTCGGCGTTGATCGAGACCGTTTGGCCGGCAAGGTAGTCAAGGCCGTAGAACTTCGTCGCTGGGGTGGCGATAGACCAAGAGCCTGCGGCGTAGGGCGGGGGGATTCCAATACCAGTGGAGAAGTCCTGGATGAGCTGAGTTATGGGTTGCGTAACTGTTCCATTGATTGCTGTAGGTGATACGAATCCTGTAATCGTGATAATTCCTCCTCCAGCTCGCAGGACTTGGCCAACGCTCGAAGAAGAGAAGACCGCTGCGCTTGCGGTAATTCCGACGGCTCCGCTAGCTCCAGATATCTGGATAGTTGCACTCGGAGTAGGGAGGCTACTTCTAATTCCTGAATCAACTGCCCAAGCGTCTTCTGCGCCATAGGTAAGGTTCCTTTCTGCCATCCGTTCGATCCATTGGACTATCGTTCCATTTGGAAGAGTCCGTTGGACGATGAAGTACGGTGCGTCGACTTGCCCTTCTTGGATCGTCGCGACGGACTTGTACAGGCCTTGGGTATCGTGTCGCGCCCAGCCAGAGATTTGTTGCTCCTTCATGAAGGTCAACGAGAGGAGAATACCGTCGTCACGGATGGTCCAGACGAGCTTGAAAGGCTCCTCTGCGTAGGCCCATTGGACGATTTGGTGCTGGAAGAAGAGGTGGTTGGAGCGAACGGAGATGTCGGTTCCGGTGTAGATGGCGACGTAGATATTATAGGAGAGATCCCGTACGATCGAGCCCTTTGCCTGGACGAATAGGATATCCTCGTTAATGACAACCGGGGTGACATCTGACGCTCCGTTGTAGGCCTGTGGCATTAGGGTGGCGTTACCTGGCGTCACCGCCAAGGTTGAGTTAGCACCTTGGCCAGTAGTGAGGGTATAGGCGCTTCGCCCGGTCAGGAAGATGAGGCCTCCAGGCATAGGAAGCATATGGCGGATTTGATTCAACTGGTTGGAAACGATCGTGCCTGTGATAGTGTCGGAGGCTTGGACCGGTTGGGACTCGTTGAAGTTCTGGAACGCCCCAGGTTGAGAGGCCCAGAAGGACGCAGGGAAGGCGGACGATCCGCCATAGTAGGCCCTCTGCTGGAAGAAGCTAACTGCGCCTGGATTATTCGCCGAGGCGAAGGGCATGTTGTTCGTGATTGGCGGGGCGGTCGTGAAGTCAGGGGAAATGTTAGAGTCTATGAAGCTCGTCCCCGTGCAATTGCCGACGAAGCCAAAGGCTGCGCCAGATGGGATCGTGCCGGTGTAGGAGATCTCGGCCTTGAAGATGTTATAGGAAGTAGCTCCAGGAACGGCAGCCCAAGAGATCGTGGCTGTCCCGGCGACAGAGGCGATGTTACCACTTCCTGTAGCAGGGGAGACGGTCACCTGCGAGGTCAGGCCTGGGAGGCTTTCTTCTCCGAAGACATCGACACCAGTCACGGCGTATTGGTAGGTGGTAGAGATCGTCGTCCCAGAGCCAGGGACAGGGATGGTTACCACCAAGGAGAGGCCGGTAGGGGCAGGGAGGAGCGTGCCGAATACGAGAGTGGTGAAGAACCAATTCGTTGGCGCCGCAAAGCTAAGGGTCGTCGGCGGATAGGAAGGATGGGTGATGTAGAGAACGCTCACGCTCTGCGCGAACTTGATCCCCGGATTTCCTGAGATAGAGTTAGGGAATAAATCTGAGGCCGCATAAGGCGAGGAGATCGTGTAAACACGAGAAGCGGTTCCACCCGAGGAGTAAACACCGAAGGCAGTTGCGTTGATTGGATTTCCGTTGACGTCGTTGAGTGTGATAAGATTGCCCACTACGCCCGCGACAAGAGCAAAGCGGTCGTTCATCTGGGGCATGCCGACGGTATTAGTTAGGAAGATCCAGTCTCCGACGACGAAGTTATGGCCTGGGACGTTAGCGATAGAAGGCGAGGCGTTGGAGATCGAGGAGATCCCGAAGGGAGATTCGAGGACCGGGGCGCCGTTAGAGTAGAATCGACAATAGTGGTCGCCGAACTCCACCATGTAGGTGACCGAAGTCGTGACGGAGAAGCCGACAAGGCGGGAGCCAAGGGATCGGCATTGGAGGACGTAGGCAGATCCTTGGCGAGTCGATACTCCGCTGCGGTAGTCGACGAAGAAGTTACGGCAATTAGCAAGGCCTTGGTGGTAGGTCGCAAGGTCAGTGCGAGCGAAGATCGAGGGCGCGAGTTCACCTGCGGCAAAAGAGGTTTGGATTACGTTCTCAGACATCAGCCTACCAAGGGTGCTGGCTTAGCGAGCCTATGGAATATGATGGTGCTATCCTTCATATCGTAGGCTCTCACGTCTTCGGGTAAATTTCTAAGATACTCCTTGAACGCCGGGATATCTTTATGGCCTCGCACTCTACCATGGTTGTCTAGCATGTTCTCAACGGCCTGTCGCCGATCAGCGACAGATCCCTCATTTAACGCTGGATCTGCCCTTTTAGCTACTAGAGTATCAAATAACATAGCTTTGTGGTCTTCCAAAGACAGCGGTGTGAATGGATTATCAACTTGGGCGTTACCCAAGTCTTTATTTACACCACCAGGATAGATTGCTTCAGCAGGCGAAGGTTTGTCTGGCATCAGTAGCTAGGCAAAAGCCCCCCAAAATCCAGCGCCCCCCACTCCGGCGTCCAAGCCCAATCCCAAGCGAAGTCGATACCTCTAGTCCTTATCCAATCCGGCGTGATATCGTTAATCGTCAATCCCTCGTTCCCGTCCGAGGTCCGAGCAATCTGGATAATATCGTTCGCGTCCTTAATCCGGAGATTAGCAAGCGCCTTGTCGCCCGTAAGCGCGATCGTAAGCCTCGCAGCGAGGTGCATAGCCCACGCTTCCTGCAACTGATCGTCCATAACGTCCGGATTAGAGAGATCCTTGATGTAAGCGAGAACCGCGAATTCCTGGTTAGTCCAGATGACCTTGACATCAGGGCCTCCTACAGCTGGGACGCCGTTGACGACCTGATCGACCCCTACAGCGAACTTCACTGGGGGTCCAGACCAGAAATTAGGAGCGCCACCAGTAATAGCAGTAGTGATAGGAACACCGGCAGTGAAACCGGTAGTGAACTGAGGAACCACGAATAGAGGACGGAGGCAATCCGACGGATATGCGTATTCATAGACCCACGGGGGTGGAGGTTGACCCTTTTGCCAAGCGGTAGTCCCCGCGGTAGGGTTCTCTGGCGTCCCTGGGGCGGCGCAGATCAACGTCATCACGTTGTAGTTCTTCGCCGAGTTCCAGGGCGCCATGCGGAGGACTTGGCGGCGACAGGTGTCGATGTAGATATTCGCTTGGATGGCCTCATTCGAGTCCGGGGGATTGAGTGAGGCCACCGTCGAGCGCGTGCCGATAGCAGCCAGGGCGCGATTGGCGATATCGACGGGGGAGGTCACAGCCGAAGGTATCCTTCTTCGAAGGCCCTCGCTGGTGACCAGGACTTGTAGCCATCGTCGTAGATCACGACGTAATAGTCAGAAGTCGGCATGCCGCGCGCGAAAAAGTCGCTCGATACTTCCACCTTACACGGTGCACCGTTGGCGTCCTCTACCGTTAGGATGCTGGTGCAATGCCCGGTATCTTCGATTTGCTGCGGTAGCACTTTGCCTGCCCGAACAATCTTGTGCGATTGCCATTGAGCTAACTCACCCATCAATGCCTCCCCTGTGATCCACAGCAGCGAACAGAATCTCCACCAAGACCGGCCGAGCCAGAGCTTTCCGGATTGTAATCAGTCTCGTTCTGCAAGCCGCAGTACTCTGTTCCAGACTGGCCATCGCCATGGAGACCTGGGGCCTTGGCCTCGGTGATATTCGTCGGGCCCTTCGGGGGAGAGTAATTCCGCACGTCTCGTTGGCCAGGGCGAGATAGGCCCGACGGAGCCTTAGGCATCGACTTGTAGGCCTCTTCGATGATCGGTCGGCGAGCCATTATTCTTCCTCCTCTGCTTCGGGCGTGCTCATTGTCTCAAGCTGATCAAGCGCCGCATTGCGAAGATTGTGCAGCTTTGGATGATCGTTCGCCATACGAGCAACGTCAAGTAGAACTCGAATCTGTTCCCAGTCCATCAGAATCTCCTCTGTACTCCATGGTGAAAGATCGAATGCTTCGTCTTGACCGGATCGGTTACGGTCTGGCCATTGTCTTCAAGATGGAGATTCTTCTGCGGATCTCCATCTGACGGGGAGGCCTTACCGAGACGTTCGGCAAGCCATCCAGGGGCCGAGGGCGGTCCTCCTATAATCTCGACCATTAGTGACTTCCTTGGCCCCCATGGGGCTTCACAGTTCGGTTAGCTCCAGGCCCTGCGGCCATTCCATCGGTTGGGCCGAAAGGCATCTGGCCCTGCCCGTCTCGCATCTTCTCGACCGCAAGCGGATCGATCGCTGACCCAAGCTGCGAGGGGAAGTTAGGGTTGATCGCGTAAGGTCGGCCCTTGGGCTGGCCCTCGGCGACGTCACGAGTAGCTCGTCCTTGTTTCATTCTGCTACCTCATATGTTGCTTCGAAGATGTCAGGCTTACACGGATAGAGTTCGCCCTTGATGCCTTGGATGATCCAGTCGCCGTTGCTGACGTGATGCGTTCCTTCCAGAGTATTAATCATTACGTCTCCGCTAAGATCTCTATAGGCACTACCTGGGCCGCCTTGCCTGGCAAAGGCCTCCTGCAACCAGTCAGGTGCGACCGCCAATTGCCACGGGCCGGTCCATTGAAAAGCCTCGATCACGACCGGCTTCTTTCGAAACTTCATGCCCCGTTCTCCTTTGGCACTGGTGGATAAGGCTTTTTAACCTTACCACATTTAGGACAAGGTTTGGGGAAATCTCCCTTGCCAAGACAGGTAGAACAGATTTCACTCATGCTCCATTCTCCTTTGGCTTTGTTAGTTGCCTAGTGTGATCCCATCGGTTAAGCGGATCAGCGGCCATCTCTCGACGGACTTTCTCGAACGTCCCACCATCCATATGGGCTGCGTCGAGGAGCTGACGAAGGCGATCGTCGCAGCGTTCCA
>Ga0209488_10001882_pt1 | contig 17758 bp, 23 predicted proteins | sample Rivendell_Oct201_8_FD_188349 | JGI IMG/M metagenome (GOLD analysis project Ga0209488, IMG submission 188349) | Vadose zone soil microbial communities from the Eel River Critical Zone Observatory, Northern California, USA -... | ecosystem: Environmental > Terrestrial > Soil > Vadose zone >...
CGGGTTGGACATCTACATGGTGGCGGCGCTCTGATTGTGCGCGTACATCTGCCACAGGAGCAGCGGGGGCCTGCGAAGCTGGGGGCTCTTCTTGACGGGAATGGACGTGGACGTGATTCTTGCCATGTCGAATGAGGTCTATGATAGGGGGGGGGGCAATAAAGTGAGAGGTATCAGAAAGTAATAAAGAACAAGCAGACTTTTGAAAGCATCTACAACCGCGACGCCGGGAGGCATGGAATGGAAAATGATGGAGATAGAGATAGGAGATTGTATGCGGGGTTATGAGAGAGCGAGTGGGAGACTGGGAGAGGAGAAAACCCAGATTTTGGGCGATCCGAATTGTGCGCCCTGACGTCATTTGCCAATCACGTCACATCCCCTGTCACGCCGACCCCGATATGTACGATGCAACTAATAAAAAAAAATGGGTGTCATAACTTATATCCAATCTCAGGCTCTAGTCACTCCATCCCACGCCTTTCAACACTACCTCGCTCTCTTGTCCGGCTCCCGCGACGAGATGTGGGGCTGTCATCGGCAAGCAAGCTGATTCCACGCCGCCTTCCAATGCTCCCATTGAGAATGCTCCATCCTTGTCCAGAGTGTCCCGCTTCCGAACTGACATCATGTTCTTGTCCGAGATGAACCTCGGACCGAGGTGGTGTGTGGACCAAAATGAGGCGCTGCAAAAAGGTTCAACGTATTGGTTTTCCGGAGAACGAAATATGCTGGACTGTACCTGCGCCGGAGATATTCCCACTAAACTAACCTTGCTCCGCCTTGACTCCAAAACTGGCACACTAACTGATTTTCGGCCCACTCCTGCGCCCGCAGGTACATCATCGGAAATAAATGGGTCACGGCTCTCCGCGTCAATGTCGTTGATCGCTCCACGGTTATTGGGTCCCGTGGGAGTGGGAGATCCCTCTGGAGTAGGAACCCAAGCGATAATCCACACACCCGTGAAGGTTGCTCCACAACCATACATGAACGTCACAAATTGATGGAAGGTGGCCTTTTTGAAGTCCCCATACAGTATGGCTGACCCGATTATTGCAGACATATTAAAAAGGACAAATTGCGTGGGGATAACGACCTGCAAGGCGTCATGTGGGGATACTCTCGGTAGACTCAATGTCCCCTCACCTTGCTGTCAAAACGCATCAGTGCACGATTAAGGTATCTTATTTGACCGACACCAGTGCCGATTAGAACCTAGACAGAGGTCGCTTGATTCGTACTAGCGCACTCATAACTGGATCTGCTCACTGCTAGAACAGGGTAAGTTACCCACAGCCTAAACATATTAAAGCCGTTAGTCGTAAGAAGCGTCGAAATGGCTTTCGTTGAAAGTACAGTGAATCCACCTGGACACAGCAGTCAATCTCCGGGCTGCCATCGAAACGGTCTCACGTACCAAACAACGCACAAAGGCCAACATCCACTAACACCCATCTACGGCCTATACTCCCTTCGGAGAACCCCATCAAGACTGATGCACTGGCCACGTAGATGGCGGAGAAAATGAGGAAGGCACTTTGTGATGCTGCTTCGAGCAGTTTTTCCGGGGATAACCGTGTATCAGAAGGGTTTGCGGATAGCACCACGGTGATGGCGCCTATCATGGCAAGCACAACTCCAAAGAGGTCACGCTGAGATAAGGATGGTGTCAGCTTGGTGTCAGAAAGAAGATAGAGCCTTGCCTTGCGGAGACGCTCATGGAGGAGCAAAGGAGCGAAGAGGCAATTGGCTATCAGAGCAAACTGGAGAATCGTTAGATTATGTTCGCAGTCAGGAAGGAGGAATATTACCGTCCCCAGAGGTGCAACAACCGAAGCAGGGGCAAAGGCGTAGGAGATAAAGTTCCCCGTCTCACCCACATTCATCAGTAGGAATCCGAGCCACCTGGACGTAATTTGCACATCAGACCCTTGCGGTTCGGCGGAACGCAGGAAAAGCATACCACAACTTCGACTTGAGATACTCTGACTCTTGGCTCGGACAATGTAATGGATGGTGGGCCGGCCGATTCGCATGTTCACCGGCAAGTGCCACACTTGGCTGCTTCGCATTCCCCGGTTGCCGTCGAAGCGGTGAACCACTGGACCGATCAACATGACCGCCATCGGTGCTAGGGAACAGGGCGCCATAAGTTGGGACGAGTGGGGGCCCCATGCTCGCTGTCACCGGGAGGGCCATGAGAGGATCCGTCTCCAAGCCCAACGGCAGACTGATCTCGGAGGAGTTTCTGTTCCACACACGCGCCTCCCTCTCTAGTTCTGGGGGGAGAGAGAGCCCATACTGCACGTCGACTCCCAACGCCTCATCGCTTTGGTTCACGTCGTCCTCTTCCTGGATGGCCTCCAAGCCACTGGCATAGCGGCGCTCTGCGCGCGCCTTGTCGAGCCGTGCGTGAGCCAGCTTTTGGAGGTTGAGGGCGAAACTGATGAGAATGTTCCCAACGATTGCAAAGGAGATTCCTGCGACCATTGCACGGGAAATGGAGGGGAAGTCAATATCCGCGATACCTCGTGAACCGCGCATCGTCGTGTGGAGCGGCAAAAGTGGCATGTCAATATTCGTAGGATGAGAATGGGTGTGCGTGGGTTTGGATATATGCTTGTTTTGGAGTCCGGTTAGTCGGTCAGGGAACGAGAGATGGCAAGGTATGGACTAACATGCGGTGAGTGACAGACAGCCACTACGGAAGTGCTAGGCATGCACGGAACGCGCGATCACATAACACCCACGGGCCGACGGACTCTAATCGGGATTGCCACGTGCGTCTGTGCAATAAACGTGGGCCCACCGTTGCTGCTCACAAAACTGCATAGCAGCATATTATCCAAAGTCGACAAAAATGCGTGCTCGTCACACTGCCCATTCAACTCCAACGTTCCCCGTCTACTCTGCTGGGTTTCTCTCACCAGCGGAGCTCATCCTCGGAGGAGGCGGCGGTGCTTCCAAGACCGGAATACAAAACAAACTGGTGTGTCATGACCAAGTTGCCACCCAACATACTAATACTTGTGTTATTCTGCGTAGAGACTTTATCACGTCGATGAATTTCTCACCTTGAAGCTCGCCCATGAACTGCAACTCGAGATAGGCGAGGATGCGCCAATGAGCATGGCCACCCACCCTGGCGTACGTCCATCCGTTTTCGTGGTCCCGATCCGCAAGTGCATGCTCATGTCCTCCGTATAGGGATCCTCGTTTATATGCGGGATTAATAGTGCTGCAGAAAAGGTCGAGAAAGGCGAGAACTTGAATTGCCGCGTGTATGATGTCAGTGACGACGATAAGTGCGTCTGCTGTACTGCTTGACCTGTCATCCTGGGATGACTGCCCAACGTATGTAGGATAGGGTTTGTTTCTTCCGTTGGGACACTGGGTAAAGACCCAGAAGAGTATCAAGTTCGTTCTCGTTCTCTTCCTGCTCATCGAAATAATCATTGGCATTCAGAAAGTCACTGTGTTCTCACCTGACGGGAAATATTTGGCTGTTGCGGGCAGCAAGGAGGTTCGTTCTATAGTAACTTTACTGATGTTCTTATGTGATCAGCTCGCTCTAGCTGTCCCTCTTGACATTCCCCGGCCTTGTATCCACAAAGATTCATATCGACAAAGGTGAAATATACGATGCTGCATTCTCAGAAACCGAGGTATGCACATCACCTAGACATCATCCGTCATGGCGATATTGATTGCGGTAGTTGGTTGTTGCGACAACCGTGAATCTTCTCGTCTATAGCCTTCCTGGTAGTAAGAAGGGCAAAGAGAAAGAAAGTTCTGTCTTGGTACAAGAAAGTCCTTTCGTCGTGGAACGACCCAAGTTACCCGGAGGAGATACAGGCACTTTCCGTGTGGCAAAGTGAGGCATCGGTTCCTTAGCCCTTGGATTTATCTCACCATGGGCAGATACCACCCTCATACTTCGCATATCTTTTACACCGTTATCAACACGACGCCCGCTCGCGGTGCCAAGCCGACACAGAGAAAGGCATATCTCACACGATGGAATACTGATGGGTGGAAGGCAGAGCGAGTAAAGAAGGTGGGCGTGAAAGGATTGACTGCCTTCGATCTCAGGTGCATATTTTGCCTTCCACTACTTTATTGGTATCTGATGAGGGCTATTCAGCGATAACGGAAAATGGATTGCTTATGGCTCGTCGGATTGTTCAGTTGGGCTATTGGATGCATTCACGCTCGCGGTAAGGATGTTCCAGGTCGCTTTTTACGCGAGATTGGCTGACATTTTCATTTTTCGCTTTAGCCGCTCTTGAACATTCTAAAAGCCCACGAGTTTCCCCCGACGGTGTTAAAATTCAACCCGACGTCAAGACTGCTCGTCTCTGGTAGTGCTGACAACACAGTGCGGCTCGTTGCGATTCCGGACGGTCTGGGTGACAACTGTGCGTTCTGCCTCCATGCCACCCTACACTAGATCAGGCTGACGGTTTTCCCTCTTTCATCAGCGCCGCCGAGCTATACTCTCACAATAATTTTTGCTTTATTCCTCGTGCTGTTTGCCGTTGCATATCAACTCTTTTTGAGTGGCACTATTTAACTTTCCTTCTCTATGTCTACCTCGATGGCATAAAGCTTAATCCATTCTGAATCATCCACATGAAGTGCAATGGTATAGATGTCCATACGTTGGGTTTTGGTCGTTCATCGGTCATCATTTAATTTGCATAGTATCGCATCACGCATCACTCTTGGACTAGGTCATGAGTTGTCTCCCGTACACTACATACACAAAGTACAGGGGCATGTCGTAACCAGGAGTATGCCTGGCTATGGTAGAAATATACCAGTTTCCCATTGACTGAGTGGATAGCGTAGCCTCAGTCATAGTCGTCCTCCTCGACAAGTTTTCGCTTTAATCCATCCGTGTGGTCTTCCCCGGTGGCAGTAACCTCCTCCATTGGCTCGTCCGCACCGCTCTCTTCTCCACCAGCAAACAGCCCATCATCCTCGTCGCTACCTTCCTCCACCTCGTTCGGCACAGCCGCAGACGTATCTGCCATCTCCACATCTTCTGACGGCGTACGTGCGGCATTGACGGGGTTTGCAACAGCAGGGTGAGCAGCGGCAGTAACGGCTTGGGACTGTGAAGCAAGGGGGATAGTAGCAGGTTCCATATCCTCTTCGTCGTCCTCGGAGCCCGACTCGACGATCTCCTCGATCTCCTCGTCGAACTGTTTCTCCTCTGGCGGCGGTCGGTTCGGCAAGAGATCAAAGTCGATCGCGGTCAGACATTCGTTCGCTGGCGGCAGACGGAGGCCGAACACTTCGGGCACGGCCGGGAGGGGCTGTGCGTTGGTCTGCGTGGCCAAGGAGAGGACGTACTGCGGATCCGTGAAGAGTACGCGTCACCCTGTGCTGTGATGACGAGCAGGCAGAACAGGAACTCACCTCTTTTGGGACGCGCCCACCGAACTCCCAGCCTACACGGGCTTGCACGGAAAGGGTGACGTCGTCCATCTCAAGCTTGTTCGGGCGTCCCGCATGCTCGGCATAGACGAGCGCATCTGAGAGGACCTGTGCGGTGTACCTGTGCGAGAACTCAAGGAGCTGATGTAGGACTCCCGGCTGCGAATCTTGGACCGTGGGGGTCGAGGCCAAAAGGAGGGCGATGGCTCGAGCAGCGGGCGGGAGGGATTCGGTCGACGTTCGGGACATGACCGCGTTGTGAGTGCCGTAGTGCCGTATTCCCGGCGGAAGGGAAATTTACGTAATTGCCGCTCTCTTTACGGCATGGCTCTTAGGCTCTTGTGGGCTCGGCTCTCACGATTCATCCCAACTCCCACCCACCATGTTACCCGCTCGCTCTGCTCTCACAAACATCCCCCGTTTCTCTCGTATCACTGCCCGCCCCATCCTCGCCAGAGCATATCATGAAAAGGTTATTTCACATTATGAGCATCCTAGAAATGTGTGTATTGGTTGGCGCTAGGCTGTCCTAGTGCTTTTTAGAGTTTCCCTCCGTTTATCTGATAATCTCCCCGTCATCGTACACAGGTTGGTTCCCTCCCCAAAAATGACGTTGATGTAGGGACTGGGCTCGTAGGTGCCCCTGCGTATGTGACCTTCTCCCATCGTCGCTCTTGTAGAACGAGCTGAGTAACGTCGTCGTTGATTTTTTTCTCCGTGGGAAAAGTTGTGGAGACGTCATGAAGTTGCAGATACGAGTCGACGAGGAGGGTATCATCTCAGACGTCAAGTTCAAAACGTTTGGTTGTGGAAGTGCAATCGCCTCCAGCTCGTATATGACCGAGCGTGTAAAGGGTCTTTCGCTCGAGGAGGCCGGCAAAATCAAAAACACGGAGATTGCTAAGGAGCTCGCTCTCCCACCTGTCAAACTCCATTGCTCAAGTACGCAGCCGCCCCGCTCTCTGGTTTTCTCATCTCGCTGACGTCACCGCCATCCCTAGTGTTGGCTGAGGACGCCATCCGCTCTGCTATCAAGGACTACCGATCAAAGCGGTCCGAGCTCTTGGAAACAAAGCAGAATAGCTTTATAAACGTTGCGCAGAGCAGTGGCCCATCCAACGCAACAGCGCCCGCGTATCCACGCCAGCCGTAGTGGTATTCTGTGATGACCTCTTCCTTCTCTCTACCCTGAGTGTACAATAGTATCATTTTAGTCTCGATCTCATTTTCCCCCCATGCATTATAACTATTGGACCCTTCAACGAAGCGAGTAACAAACTACTAATACAGGAATGGTAGTGGTTGCCTGAACCCGATTAGCTCTGTGATGTTGAACCCTTCTGCCCTACAAATGAGAATGTCCCGTTCGCGAACCAGCGATCGTTTGCTTCCTTCACACGCTGAGCGGCAGCACGATTTGTCAATTCGAACCCTTGTACCGGGGTAACAACGAGGGATGATGCCGTGCCAGATGTTTGAGCAGAATTTGCCGCCCTTGCAAGCGCCGCAGTCCGCAGCCTGTTCGACTTTGACATTTTGGCTGCACGCCAAGACCGGACGCGGTCAGCTCGGCTCCACACACAGAGACATGCACGCTTACCGCGGCTTTTCGCCTCGCCCAAGTTGGCACGAACTTTGCCTGTGCTTACACCGATCATACCTAGGCCCTTCGTCTCGTCAAACGCGCCGATTTCTGCTTCTGCCTCTCCGAACGCCATACGATTCGTCAGTTTTCGGAGCTCCGTCTGCGCGTATGCTTCCTTGGCTTTGCGAGCGCTACGTAGTTCCGGGTCGGTGCGGTCGGAAAACAAGACAGCGCGGGATAGGATGATGGTCAGGCTAGGGTGGGGAAGAAGGGGTTGCATACATACCGTCTGCCACCGCGACGCTTCTTGGGGCCGTCGTTCGGTATCGCCAGGGCTTTTATCACCTTGGATGGTGGGGGCGCGGTCAATCGGTCAAGGTGTTTCTCGATCTTTTCTCTCAGCTCGGCTCCATAACCGCCTATACAAAAAAAAGTTGTCACGTCAAACAAAAGTTACACGGCGACATGGGGGATCCACAGACCGTCTCTCCTATTGCGTTCTAAATCCATTCGGGCTGCCAAGACGCACTTGGCACCTACAGTTCGCTGCAGCTTGAGTTGATGTTCCGAAGGCGTACTCTGAATGAGTTCAGACTGGTACACGAAGCCAGTATGTCGTCTCTGCGTTGCGCTGGAGAACCCAGCTGCAATTTTCCTCTGCGCGCCGAGAAGCTACGGCAATGGAAGTTCAACAAGACTGAGGACAGCAAAGAATGGGGTTCGAAACTCACATGGACATTGCAAGCGGGCATCTTAGCCAGTCCGTTCAAACCACCTGCCACGCCAAGTAGTTTTGCCGCTGTGGTGGTACCGACGATAGCTGACAGATTTGGTGCAAGAACATTCATTCTCGAACTGACGTACATGAAGATCTGAATATACCTAGGTAAGCTCATCAACACAGCAGTGAATTGGCACTGGTTCCGTACCTTTGACCGAACCTTCTCCAGACGGTCGGCAAGATCGCAAGCACGCTCTACGGACAGCCATTCAGAATCCAATAACTTTTGTCCCGCTGATGTCGTTGCGGCCATCAGGACGCTCATCACGACTGCTGCGGGTATTTCTTTGAGATCAGCCCTGGTAGGATCCTTGTATTGAAGCGGCCGGTAAATACAAACCAATCCCCTGTGACGATTGCTCGGCCACGCACCTCGTCATTTGCCAACTTTCGAACGGCCTTGATGTACATATTTGGGTCACTAATGAGCCGTTCGAGTTCAGGGAACTTTGGGGAGTAGTGGTCTCTGATAAACTGCAGCAGGTAAGGAACGACCAAAATCAGTACATTGAGAAAGCCACGCAGAAGAATAGGTAGTTGCCTTGTGTACGACAAGAATCTCGTTGTCAACGTCGACAGAAAGATTGTTTGCCTGGACGATGACATTGTACTCAGGGTTAGAGTGTACCGGCATGGACATCGCCTCGTTGGACGATGGATTGGCTTGGTACTTTTCGATTTCCTGTGTCAAAAGGCGTCAAGAGTGAAAGACAGGCGGAAAACGAAGAGAAACATACACCTAGAATTTCGGTCATGCGTCTGCTCCCCTCAAGCCGAGCAACCTTTCGCACGTCATCCACGGTGCCAAGCTCCATCCTCTGCACCTCCTCTGCGTCGAGTTCCTCTGCGGGTTTGACGCCCCCTTCAAGAACCATTCCAGTGGCACCTTCTGTCTCCCCATTTACCTCTGCCTCGTCTTCTTCCGACATATCTTCGTCCGGGTGGGTCGTGGCTTTCCGTTTGAGGTTATTTGAGGACCCTGGGTCCTCCAACTCTTCATTGTAATCATCCCCGGCATCTGAGAGACCGTCAAGGTCGGCCATAAGTTCCTCGGCGAGTGCGCTCATGGTTATGACAGAGTGTGCAGATGAAGGTGAGAGTCAATGTGAGTGCTTGTGCAACGCATGACAGGTCACATGACTGAGACACAACTCTATAGGGTAGTACGTTACTGTAGGTTAAGATGGAGAAACTAAACGACCATCACAGATACACCTCCATCAGCTGTAACTCGTTTCCGAGTCCGGACAACAATGAAATTTCGACTAAAATGCATGATATTTATGCTCGAGCGGCCATCCGCCGTCTCAGATTCCGTAGGACCTTTGCTGCGGCTGGCGTATAACCCAGTTGGGCAGGATATGAGAGCCTCTCCGGTCTGATACACCAACAGCTCAGATATTCATAACGACTCGTGACCCGTTATCACTTACCTTGAGTCTCACAACGCGATCAAACGCATCCTCGCTCGACATCTTTGCGGAAATATGTTTTCGTAGATGTTCCCACCACGCAGGAGACGCAAAGCGATGCAATATTATGGTGCTGCAAAGAGCGAGGAATGCAGATGGTAGAACCGTGGGTTCTAGAAGAGGGCATAAGGTTATGAGCGCGCCGTATTTCAGCAAAGGACGAACCTTGCGTGCTCACGATCACGCGCATTGACATGTGTCGCTGTTGGCGAACCAACGTTAACAGCGCCTTCGTGAGACCAGAGGTAGTGTTTGTCTCTGACAGATACTACACTTCCTGTTAGCCAGCAGGAAACGGGATATTGGAACAAGCTAAAAGAACCTTATGAGCTTCGTCAACGACGAGGACCTTTCCCGTGTTCACATCTGCTCTTTGAAATAGGCGAATGCAGATTTCAAAAACAGCACCCGCCAACGGTGGGTCGATGAACGGATCAGAAAGGTCAACGATGGTGACCATCGCAGGAGCAAACCGCGTGTCCTCTTTGTTGGAAACAGCATTCTGGAATGTCATGGGTCGCATGGATTTACTCGGCCGGATAAACGTTTGGAGGAGCTCTAGGCGTTGTTTGAGACCCGCTTTTTGCGCGGGATTCATATCCTGTTTTCGCTCCTCTAGTTTACTCATGAATGCAGCATAGGTATAATCGTCGCCCAGTTCCCGCAAAACGCTCTGGTGTCCAAATAGTAGATCACTCAACTGTGGGGGGGATGAATAGAATTGCTTACCAGGACTGTTTGCATGTAGAGCGGCGCGTTATCTGATGAATTGACGGCCATTAAAGACAGGAACGCTGGTGCATCGAGCTCGCTTTCCGAAAAATATAGCGGTTTGACCTCGACACTTTCCAGGTGGCTATATACCTTCTTCATGCGTTTGAACGATCCAGGTGCCACATACACGCGCACTGGGGGCGGCACGGCATTGTCGATCACAGATACTGAAACATATGCTGCTTCGCATGGAGCAGCACAAGCCCCAGTCTCACCAACATGGAGAACCAGACCCGACAACGGCTTTACCAGCCGCCCGAGTGGTCGGCAGCCAATGACGAACATATTTTCAAGCATGACCGAGAGCGTGTGAGACTTGCCGGATCCTTGAACCCCACATATGATAGCAGAAAAAGGTGTATTCTGCAAGGATTGGTGGGAAACTATAATAAACGAAATAGGAACGCACTGTGTTGAGATACAATCGCGTAGAGTCTTCGTCAGACGTGATGGTATGTGACTTTGGCACGGGTAGCCTTTATCTATGCTGTCAGGGACAGGAAACGCATGATAGAATGACTATTGTCGCACCGTGATTCAACGATGGTGCCAAAAGCACCATACTGAACTACGGCTTGTTGTACTTTCTCGATGCGATATACGCCACGGGTCAATAATGGGGCATTTTTTAACTCGTGAACAGTGCTGACGTCGTCGACTGCAAGTCCGTCAGCCAAGCTCATAAGCTCGTTCTCATGCTGGTGTTCCGGGTTGTGTCAAGATCTGTAGTAATGGATGATGGTAAACGGCACTCGCCGTTATTTCTCCGGTTAAATGTTGGGACGAAATTGCCATCTTTCAAACACATTAGACATATGAGTGGAGGGGGTGGAATTGCAGAAATTTACGGTCATGTGCGGAAAAGAGGGAACTGGAAGTGGATGCGTACGGTCTGAATGAGACCAACCGTTCTTATGAGGGGCGGCTATCTAACACCCATGAGGTAGAAATAGCGCATGAACGCGTTCATGCTACTTTACGTAGAGACAAGCGCCGCAGAAAAGACGACGAAACGCCGTCAATGTGATGAGAGTAAAGGAGTTGATGCGCAGCACACCCCATGCGATTCCGCGGAGGGAGGGCTCAGACTCCGTTTTCAGCAGCACAACTCTCACCCCCACCATGGTCCTCTTTGACGTCCCTGGGTGGACTGTTCCAGGACATCCCGTCGCCGTCACGCCCAAAAAACGTAAACGGAAATCTAAACATGACATCCAGTCAGCGACGGTGAATGTGGAGAAGGTGATCGAGCAGCTGGCTGCGAGTCCTGCGGGAAACACACGCCGTGGGGGTGTGTCTGCGTCTGCTACGGAGGACGATCGACCATCACGCCGGAAGAACCGCAGACGGGCTAAAGATAATGACTCCCGGCGATCCCCAGTACAAGAAGATGCAACGCACGCGCCGTCTAAAAAGAGGAGGAAAAAGGAGGAAAGGCCAGGAGATACTAAGGCTACAAGGGTGGCGCAGACCCCCTCGACATCGACATTCAACCCAACCCCGGTACCTCGCGGCTCATTGACCAATCTCCAACATGCCATGAAGCAGAGTTTAGGCGGCGCGCGGTTCAGGTTCGTAATTCACCACGAACGTTAGACAGGAGACTCAAGCACGCATTTTGAAATCCCCGCAGGTGGATCAACGAGAAGCTCTACAAGTCGGACAGTGTCCACGCACATGCCATGATGCGCGAGGATCCCGCAGTGTTCGACGACGTTCGTCCTCCCTGCCCCTTCCTTCCGGTTGTCACTCACATGAATCGGCAGTATCACAAGGGATTCCGTCGTCAGGTCGAGTCTTGGCCGTCCAATCCTGTTTCCCATTACATTTCGGCGTTGTCCTCCTATCCTCCGCGCACCGTCATTGCTGATCTTGGTTGCGGAGATGCGGCGCTGGCCCGTGCTCTCATCCCAAAAGGCTACGCTGTACTGTCGTTTGACCTCGTGGCGGATCGCGCCTTCGTCGTTGAAGTGGATATTTTCGATCACTTACCCTTACCTGGATCTGAGGGTGACAATGACGGCAGCGAGAAACCAAGCCAGAGTCATGGCCAGATAGTCGACGTAGTGGTATGCGCCCTGAGCCTTATGGGTACGAACTGGCCGAACTGCATACGTGAAGCATGGAGGATCTTGCGGCCAAAGTGCGTGCTGTGTCCTGTTCCAGAGCGCCTAAATTCCCTAGCACTCATGCCCCTGGATCAGTGGTGAACTTAAGATTGCGGAGGTGACGAGTCGCTTCACGGATGTCCAACAGTTTCAATCGTTCATTGAATCTTTCGGATTCAGACACAAATCCACCGTATGTAATCTTTACGCCTCTCTCAGGTAAAAGCTTAGCACTCCGAACGCAGGATAACAGCAACACTCATTTCACTCTCTTCGAATTTGAAAAGACCAACCGCAAGCCGCGAAGCGAGAAAGAATGGGATCAGTTGGTGACGAAAGGCGACTTATTGAAACCTTGCGAGTACAAGAAGCGATGAGACCTGCGGAGATCTGCGTAGACCCACGAGGTAGCCCTCTCTGATGCACTATGGAAGGAATATTTCCATCTGTCTGTTCTCGCGCGAAATCAAACCCCAGGTCCGATGTCTTCTTTGAAAATCGTCGTTTCGGATCGTAACGAGATGTGCCTCAGACGTTCGGGTGTCGCTGATATGTACATTCCCAAATCGACCAAGACAAATTACCATGGGCCTGGAGGACTACAGTAGTCCACAAGGGAGATCAACCCATAACTGCCAGTGAGAAGACTGTGACCATCACGTGGACGTGTCGCATTTAAGCGTAGCACACCAATGGCAGCAGGGCACGTTAAGCACACTACTGTATGGTAGCACCATAACGATTGGTGGGGTCGAGATCGTAACGTGAACGGTGATAATGATAAAGCGGACGCAACATCTGGTGGCAGCTAAGTGCGGCCCGGGGAATAATCGGGTCCCGTCGCTCGTCGCTCACAAGTCAACCACATCGTCGCTCACCTCTCGCTGCCGCCCCCTTACTCCTCAGGAAATAACAGTAATCGTCATGCCGGATAATATACACGTCCTCTCTCACCCCCTCGTGAATACCCGCTTGGCTAAGCTACGCCAGGTATCTACCACATCTAAGGAGTTCCGCGAAGTAAGGCCTATCACGTTCATTCGGGTCAACTCTGTCTCTGAGTACATGCTACAGGGAATCCATGAACTCAGCATCATGCTCGGATACGAGGCCAGCCGCAATCTCGAAGAGGAAACAGTACAAGGTGTAAGAACTGGAATCATCGACCTTGCCCGCTCGCGCCCCCTGACAGATCATTGTAGCAAACGCCGATAAGCACTTTCGAAGGTTCAGTGGTCAAACCCAGGGTTGGATTCACGCCCATCCTACGAGCCGGATTGGGCATGACCGAAGCGCTTCTGACATTGTTCCCGTATGTTCACCGTTGACACCACTGTCGTCGAGACTGCTCATTGAGTTTGAATATGGATACAGCGACGCACCGGTATACCACCTGGGAATTTACAGAGAGAAAGTGAGCTTGCAACCTGTAGAATGTCAGTCTATTATCCATGCTAGTCCCATCTCCTAAACAATGACTTTTGATACAGATTATTCAAAGTTACCTGCGTCGCCACCCATTGACTTGGTTTATCTACTAGACCCCCTAATCGCCACCGGCGGTACCGCGACAGCTGCGTTGCACATGATCACGGACTGGGGAATTCCAAGTGTGTATGCCCTGTCAACAAGGGTTGATTTGATCCGAACTATTTCCAGTAAACAAGATCAAGCTGCTCTGTATCCTGGCGTCTGAGGAGGGCATCAAGCATCTCTCGCATCTCTTCCCGGGTATTGAAGTAGGTCTTATGTTCTATAGACGGCGCCTTTCTTACCGCGAGAGCAGATATGGGTCGCTGCTGTTGATCCTCAGCTAACGAAAGAAGGGCTGATCTTGCCAGGCTTGGGTGATACTGTAAGCACTTTTTATTCAGTGAGTTGGTACCATGTTAATGATTGACTGTTATGCCAGGGCGATCGGCTCAACAATACGGTCAGGGAGTCTTGACCTTTGTAATATCCTAAGCATTGCCTTGTTCTTGCCACGTAATACCTGTACTGTCTGCATCTGCAACTCGGTTGCCAATGTCCACTAACAAGTCCCATGTGATTGCTCACCGGAAATCCTCCATTGTTGGGGCTTGTGTCCGCGGAGCGCTTCAGGCATACGAGCGATTTCATCCGGAGTTTGATTGCTTCTATCTCGAAGATTGCTGTTCGGATACCCAGTGGAAGGCGAACCCCAGTCCATGCACACAGGCGACACTTGCTGTGTATCGTTGCCGGCAAGAGAAGAGGCTTGAATTGAACCACAGAGAGACTATACTATTCACATTCACAATTTGCGCCATCAAGATGCTCATGGTTCTGACGGTACTGAGTAGCAGGGCAAGTTGATCGGGTTAGTCCAATGGTCAGTGCCTCGATCATGGCAGTGTAACTGGCCTTTGACAGACGCGCTCATTCTTCCTGTCATCACTGGCGAAACGCTAATGTCATACTTCAAAATAACCGGGACGTGGGACCAGTATCGCGGGTCGTCATTCAGTTTGTCCTCCGGCGGGATGCTTGAATATATACATGTCACCACCCATCGTCATGGTATCTTGTGGAGACTAACGTCGCGGTACAAACACCGTTGTCCACAATTCCAGATGGCTTGCCGAGACGGATTCAGTCGCACCAAGGCTATAATAGTAAAATGGTCAATATTGAGACAGTTCCCGTGCAAACTGTGCTCGTATTCTGGGAATCTACAGTTGTCCAAGCTTGGACGTATAGTTTACCACCTCTAGTGCCGCGTTGCCCCTTGTCATGCCTTGGCCTCTGAGCATCGACCGATAATTTCGGAACTGTCAGTCTCGAGGATGAGTGTACTAGCCCCTCGATCTCACTGTGGTGACCACGGCGGAATCGAGGCTGGTGCTATAAATTCACACACGCCCAGGTTTTTCCAACACGACCCGATAGAGAGCGCCAATAATGGTGTTTCACATTTAAAGGGGGAAATACAGTACAGTAGCACTTATCGCCGTTACAACCAGTTGATGTTCATGGAGGGCGCGCTTGGTGAATCCGGAGATGGGATGCCTTCCGAAGTCGTAAGCTCATCCTCGGATGAGTAGGGAATCGCGCCGAGATTCTGTACTGTACCGATTCTAACCGGTTTGATCAACTCCGTGGTGTGGCACCAAAGCGACTATGGACGGTCTTGCCTACATTAAACAATCACTGGCATCCAGAATTGTTTTAGTCCGCACGTCAAACACGTAGTACAGACTCGGAAACGGTTTTGACGCACAAAGGTAGTAACACTGTACTAAAGTAGTAGTGTGCAGAAAACGACCCGAAGAAACCGGGATTGCGCAGGCCAATTTGTCCTTGTCTCTGGTTACAGTATCTAACAGAGGAATATTCCATGATGTAGGTGTCGTGATCGTAATTGAATTGAAGAAGACCCCATTTATGAATGTAGTGGTGGCGGCGGTGGCGGCGGCGTGGGGTAGTAGTCTGTCGCAAATCTCGATTTTGACCAAACCCTAATATCGGACACTTCATATGGGTGCTGAGATGCGAACGAATCGTTCAAGTTCAAGGAAAACAACAAGAGCGAGGTGGATTGTGCCATCCGCGGAGAACTCTCATCGTTACATTCATATCTTAGCTAGCCAGACATCCCAAAAACTGGAAGACGGACATGCATTCCCCCTGGAACCCCCGACTACTCTACATGACATGTCGGCTTTGGTCAACTGAGTTCAGGCGACAACAACAGAATCGGCTGTTATAATTTATCATATCTAACGTTCACGGCTCTCACTCTCAATTATATCAGAAATCGGCCAACCTTTATTCGTAATTTCATATCCGGCCTTCCATACAAGTGTCTCGGTTGGCGCTCATCGTCTTGGCGTGAGAACGAGACCCGGTGAGTACTGTATAGGCTCAAAACACCATGACATTGGACAATGGAATCTAATAGTCCGAAGCATATGTCGTCCTAATCGAGCTATGCTTATATGCCAACTCATACAGAGGCCCACGGGTCGAACGTGCCAACGTGACCTTCATTGACATCCATGGAACCTGTAATACAAGCTGCGCCCGAGTTCTGTAAGGCGAATGGGCGTTGGTCATAACCTCGAGCAAAAAATGGAAAAAAAAAAGTTGGACATACAGTGGCGCACCCTGCGAAGCTCCCCAAAGCCCAGCTGTTCGTGCAGATCACCTGTCCCAACGGGGAATCGGAAACTGGCCGTGTGCTGGGCGCCGGCGTGAGTGGCACAGGTACTAGGAAGGGCGCTGCGTGTCCAGCATTGCGCTCGAACTCCTCCCGAGTCAGCTCTCCCTTCCGCACGCGGGAGGCCTCGCGTTCTCGGCGCCGGAACGCCTTGCTTTCGCGCTGCGCTTTGGCGCTGGAGTTGCTCCGTAAACCGAGGACAGCAACCGTATTGTGGTCCGATGGATGCGACGCGGCGAGGATCTCAGGCTGATCAGTGGGCAGCGCGAGTCTTGCGAGTGGATAGTGTCTTGAACCCACGTGGGAGACAAGCCGCGCAAGTCTTTGGGCAAGGGTATTCCCGGGGAGAGGACACCCGCATTGTGCATATGGCACGCCATATCGTTTCTATCATGTGAATAAGCATCGGCGTCGACGGGAGCATATCGCCAGCACGGACCTCCCAGGCCCGACACGTTGCATCAAAAGCATCTGAGAGATGGAACTGCTCAACTTTGTCATCACTGATGGGAGAATCAGCTCCACATGCGATAGATGAAAACGTAAACTTACTGATCAATGTATCGTCCGACATTGATCTTGCAATCTTTGTGATAGCGCGGACCAGAAAGCTGGTGGGAATGCCAGACCAGGTCTATATCCAGTGTCGGAACAACAAGCATGTGTTGCGATGACGACATCAGATCGAGAAATCTAGAATGACGCGATAGGAAAACAGTATGGAATTGGGAGAAATCATTCCTCACGCATGGTATCGGACGACGGCGTGGTGCAGAGCGACGGCGTCTTCCCGTTTCTCAAAATAACCCGGCGATGTCCAGCCAAGATTATGTATTTTCTTTATGAAAGAACCTTGACGCAACACCTGGAGAACGCACGGTTCGTCAGCCGAGAAAGCTGAAAGGCGTAACACTCACCGCTCCGACCAGCTCCACAGAGAATAGTCTCTGGTTATGGTAAGCACCCAGAACCTTGGCTCCCCTTTTCTTTTGTGGTTGGTGATAGTTAACTAAAGTCAACATAGGATAAGAGCTTACATCTTGGGCTTCGGGAGGGTACAAAAGTATTTCTGTATCTCATCGAGTTTCCAATTCAAGCATTCTGCCATTGCTACTCCGACCCCTTGATTCTGACGCCACTTTTTCGAATTGAATTGGCTGATAGGCTTCAGGCGAAGCATCTCTTCTTTGATGCTTATAGCTCGCGTTGTGTCCTCCCCGAACTCAGTGCGTAGAGTGTAGCTGAGATTCGCATGGGGATCAAAAACCAACTGTGAGAGAAATCAAATAGCTTACGGAAGGAACAGTTGCATGTTCGTGACTCCTGCCTGCGGTTCATGCAACAGGTGTGCAGTGAAATCCATGGTTAGCTTAGCGACGGCGAGCTTCTCCCGGGTTATTTCGAACGTGCAAG
>Ga0209488_10001883_pt1 | contig 17753 bp, 14 predicted proteins | sample Rivendell_Oct201_8_FD_188349 | JGI IMG/M metagenome (GOLD analysis project Ga0209488, IMG submission 188349) | Vadose zone soil microbial communities from the Eel River Critical Zone Observatory, Northern California, USA -... | ecosystem: Environmental > Terrestrial > Soil > Vadose zone >...
GGGACGCCGGCGGCGTCGCGGTTTCCTGAGCGGGTCCAGCGGCCGGATAAGGCACCCTGCGACGTCAACGACAAGTCTTTGAGGCGCGTGGCCGCCACGCGTGGGGCATCCGCCCGATGGCGGCGCGGGCGTCCGAATCGAGGATGTGGACATCGAAGGACTCCGGTCCTCGGGCACCGAACAATTCGGAGCCGGGCCGGATCCACAGGAGGGACCGATGTCCGCTTCCACCCGCACCGTCCAGGGGACCCTGGGCACGCGCCAGCTCGGCACCGCGCTCGCGGTGATCGCGCTGGTCATCGCGTTCGCCGTCGCCCTGGCCGTCAGCCAGACCCTGGCGACGAAGTCGCAGGCCGCGCCAGCAGGCCGGTCGGCTCCGGTCTTCATCGATCGCGGCTCGCGTGACGAGATCGGGCCCGGCGCTGCCATCAGCGCGGCACCCGTTTACAACGACTATGGCTGGTCCGGCTACACGGACGCGGCTGCTGCCGCGGCCGCCAGGGCCGCCGGTTCGGCCTCGGTCTACAACGACTACACCTGGTCCGGCTACACGGACGCCGCCGCTGCTGCTGCCGCCAGGGCCGCCGGTGTGGCTCCGGTCTCGAACGATCACGGCCTGCACTCGCGCCTCCTGCGCGGTTCCAAGTCGACCAGCGCCGGGGGCTCGGGCCTCCGCCCGCAGTGATCACAGCTCGCCCGTAACAGCGCCCGCGCCCTCCGGAATTTTCCGGGGGGCGCGGTTCGTCCAGGCCTCGGACCCGGACCGAACCCGGTACCCTCGATGACCTACAGCCGCATCGGCGAGGTGCCTTCGATGGCCTCCAGCGAGAGGGCCGGCAAGCCGGCCGACCCGGCGACCCTCGTCGACGTCGATGCGCTCCTCCGCGCCTATTACGACATCATTCCGGACCCTTCCGACCCGACCCAGCGCGTCGCCTTCGGGACCTCCGGCCACCGCGGCTCGTCGTTCCGCGGCGCGTTCAACGAGCACCACATCCTCGCGATCACCGAGGCGATCTGCCGCTACCGCGCGGCGAAGGGCTACGACGGCCCGTTGTTCATCGGCCGCGACACGCACGCACTCTCCCGGCCGGCGACGCGGACGGCGCTCGAGGTGCTTGCCGCCCACGACGTCGACGTCCGCGTCGACTCGGCCGACGGCTTCACCCCGACCCCGGCCGTCTCCCACGCGATCATCGTCGCCAACCGTGGGCGCGCCCCGAACCCGGCGACTGGTGCAGGCAAGGGGCTGGCTGACGGGATCGTGGTCACGCCATCGCACAACCCGCCCGACGACGGCGGCTTCAAGTACAACCCACCCAACGGCGGCCCGGCCGACACCGACGTCACGCGCTGGATCCAGGACGAGGCCAACCGGCTGCTCGAAGGTCACGGGCGCGACGGGGTCGCCGGGATCAAGCGCATTCCCGATGAACGCGCCCGCGCGGCCGCAACGCCGCACGACTTCACTGCGACGTACGTGGCGGACCTGGCCAACGTCATCGACATGGACGCCATCCGGACGTCCGGGCTGCGGATCGGCGTCGACCCGATGGGTGGGGCGTCGGTCGGCTACTGGCCGGCGATCGCGGAGCGCTACGGCCTCGATCTGACGGTCACCAACGACAAGGTCGACCCGACGTTCGGCTTCATGACCTACGACTGGGACGGCAAGATCCGGATGGATCCGTCGTCGCCGAGCGCGATGGCAGGCCTGATCGCGCTGCGCGATCGGTTCGACGTCGCCCTCGGCAACGACGCCGACGCCGACCGTCATGGCGTCGTCACGCCGGGGGCCGGGCTCCTTAACCCGAACCACTTCCTGAGTGCCGCGATCGCCTACCTGTTCGGCGGGGCCCGCGACTGGGGCGCCGACGTCGGCGTCGGCAAGACGCTCGTCTCGTCATCGATGATCGACCGCGTCGTCGCCGATCTCGGCCGGCGGCTCGTCGAGGTCCCGGTCGGTTTCAAGTGGTTCGTCGACGGCCTGGTCGACGGCTCCATCGGCTTTGGCGGCGAGGAGAGTGCCGGCGCCTCGTTCCTGCGCCGCGATGGCTCCGTCTGGACGACCGACAAGGACGGAATCATCGCCGACCTCCTCGCCTGCGAGCTGACGGCCCGATCCGGCCGCGATCCGGGTGTCGCCTACGCCGAGCTCACTTCCCAGTTCGGCGAGCCGGCCTATCGCCGCGTCGACGCCCCGGCGTCACCGGAGCAGAAGGCCGCCCTCGGTCGCCTGTCACCGGCCGACGTGACTGCGTCGACCCTCGCCGGCGACCCGATCACCGCAATCCTGACCCGAGCCCCGGGCAATGACGCCCCGATTGGCGGCCTGAAGGTCGTCACTGCCAACGGCTGGTTCGCCGCCCGGCCGTCGGGCACGGAGAACGTGGCCAAGGTCTACGCGGAGAGCTTCCGCGGCGAGGAGCATCTAGCGCAGTTGCTGGAGGAGGCCCAGGCGCTCGTCGCCTCGGTGACGGGCGGAGCTCGTTAGCGCGTCTGGCATCCACCGCTGCGCGGATCGGCGCGCCCGGACGAACATTAACGTTAACGAGAAGGTTCTGCTACCCTTCCGCGATGGCATTCCTGTCCCGGCGTCGATCGCACGCCGCCGAGGAGACGGACGACAACTACAGGTTCTGGGTCCTCGCCGTCACGAGCATCGGCGCGCTCCTTGCCTCACTGACGTCCGGCACCCTCGTCATCGCCCTGCCCGACATCCTTCGCGACCTCCACACGGACCTGTTCGCGCTGATGTGGATCGTCGTCGGCTACACGCTGGTCGTGACTGTCCTCGTCCTGAACGCCGGACGGCTGGCGGACATGTTCGGGCGAGCCCGCACGTACACGCTCGGCTTCGCCGTGTTCACGGTCGCCTCGGTTGGCTGCGCGCTCGCCGCCGACCCACTGCAGCTCATCGCCGGCCGGGTCCTCCAGGGCGTCGGGGGTGCGTTTCTCATGGCCAACTCGGCGGCCCTCGTCGCCGACGCATTTCCCCGAAGGGAGCTCGGCCGGGCACTCGGGATCAACGCGATGGTCGTCGGCGCCGGGCTGATCCTCGGGCCGATCCTCGGCGGGCTCCTGACCGCCCTTGGCTGGCGACTCGTCTTCTGGTTCAACGTCCCGCTCGGGCTGCTCGGCACGGCCGCTGCCTGGCTGATCCTCGTCGAGCAGGCCCGACCATCCGCGAATCGATCGATCGACTGGGCCGGTTCGGGCCTCTATCTCGTCGGGCTCCTCGGCCTGATGACCTCGCTCGCCTTCGGCGGGATCTACGGCTGGACGACGCCCTGGGTGATCGGCGGCATCGTCATCTTCATCGTCGCGACGCCGGTCTTCCTGTGGGTCGAGCGCCGGCAGTCGGAGCCGCTGCTCGATCTCGACCTCTTCCGCGATCGCTTGTTCGCGATGGGCAACCTAACGGGCCTCCTCAACGGGGTCGCTCGGAATGGCGTCCTCTTCCTCCTTGTCTTCTACCTTCAGGGAGCCAAGGGCGACGATCCCGTCACGGCCGGGATCCTCCTCGCCCCACTCGCCGTCGGCCTGCTGGTGCTGTCACCGATCAGCGGCTACCTCGCCGATCGCTATGGCTCGCGGGAGCTGGCAACGCTCGGCATGGTCGTGACGGCGATTGGCCTCGCGGGTCTCGTCACGCTCGAGGTCGACACGCCTTACTGGCAGCTTGCCCTCTGGCAGCTCCTCATCGGCGCGGGTTCCGGCCTGTTCGCCTCACCGAACACGAGCGCCGTCATGGGCGTGGTGCCGCCGGCCAAGCGCGGCATCGGCGCGGGGACGCGGATGATGCTCACCCAGACGGGGTTCGTCGTCAGCATCGCCCTGGCGATCGGCCTGGTGACGAGCGCGATGGATCCGTCGGTCCTCGTGAAGATCTTCTCGGGCACCCAGATCGGCTCGAGCGGGATCAATCTCGCGCCGTTCATCAACGCGCTCCACGTCGCGTTCCTCGCCGGCGTCGTCGTGAGCCTCATCGGCGCCGGGGTGTCGCTCATGCGCGGTGGCCATCGGTCGTGGGAGCCCGCGACCGTGCTCGTGGACGACAGGGCCAGCTAGCGGGCGCGCATCAGGGTGTCGGGATCCGCGCCACGATCTGCTGCTGATGGAAGGACCCGTTTTCGCCCGCGTAGTTGAACGTCGAGATCGACGTCGTGTACGTGAACCCGCCACCGGAATCGACGCCGAAGTAGTCGCCGAGGAACGTCCCCGACGAACAGATGCAGCTCGTATGCGGGGCTGACAGTTGCGGGTCCCACGTGTGCGCCGAGAGGCGGACGTTCCGGCCGATGGGCACGAGGTTCGGGCGGTAGAACTGGATCGCGGTATTGACGCAGTAATTCGCGCGGCCCCACGGGGTCCCGGGTGATGCGCTCGTGCCCGGGTCGTGGGCAATGCCCGATCCGGTTGCCTCGCTGCTCCCGGCGGCTGGGCACGCGAGCCGCCGATCGTAGAAGGCGACCGAGACGGTTCCGTTCGGCGCGACGTCGAGATTGGGCTGCAGCTCGTCGACGGCACCGACGTTATCGTTGACCAAAGCCGGCGACGACCAGGAGCGGCCGCCATCGTAGGAGGCGGTCAGGTAGATGTTCGACAATCCGCTCGACCCGTCTTCGTATGCCACGTACAGCGGGTAGAAGCCGGCCGCCGACTTCGTCCGTCCGACCGCGAACGTGTCGATGATGCCCTCGCGGAACGTCGTGTTCTGGTACGTCGGCGTGATGACGTCATTGGCAACCGGCAGCGGTCCCTGCCAGGTCGCTCCGCCGTCCGTCGACCAGACGAGATTGATGTCGTTGTGGGCGAGGCCCTGGGCCATCGGGTTCAGGGTGGTCGTCGTCCAGATCGTGCCGTCCGGCGCGACTTGCGGCAGCAGGTAGGTATCGAAGCGCTTGCCCGATACCGTCGGGAGGACCTGCGGTGTCGACCAGTCCGTGTGCGTTCCATCCGGACGAGCGTCGGCGTGCGACTCGTAGACGATCGCGGGATTCAGGACGAACACCGTCCACATCGCATAGACGCGGCCGTAGTGAGGGCTCGTCGCGTTGGTGTCGATTGCGATCCATTGCTTGTCGGGATCGTTCGTTGACGCGTTCGAGGCGGTCATGAGGTAGTCGGGCCCGCCGTCATGGGTGGTGATCCAGCTCGCGGCCGGAGTCTTGCCGGTCAGCGTCGCGGCCGGATGGACGGACATCGCCACGGCCTCCGGCGGGACCCCTGGATTGACCTGGTTCGAGCCGTTGTCGTACTTGTGGAACCCGAATTTGTCGTAGTAGAACTGGTACGGCAGGACCAGCGAATAGAAGTTGCCCCACGGGTCGAACGCGCCGATCGGATCCGTGTTGTCGGTCCAGCCTTCGTACCCTGGGACGTGACCCTGGACCGGCCACGTCTGGCCGCCGTCGAACGACTCGTAGAACCCGAGCAGGTGGTTGTAGCCCTCGCTGTTGACGAACCATTTGCTCTGGGCGATGAGATGTTGCGGATTGGCGGGGTCGACGCGGATGTCGGACTCCGAATGATCCTTGACGCGCATCGCCGGATTGGTCACGTCCTGGGTCGCGTACGGGCCCAGCTCCTCACCGGTGGTCGCCGCCCCGCCACACGGCGACATTCCGCCGTCCGCGTACCCCTGGTGCGACCCGAGACCGTCGAGATATACGACCTCAGGCGCGTAACAGCTGACCTGCTGCGTCGTTGCGGACACGTTTGTCACGCCCTTGCCGGCGTAGCTTCCCGCAAACGCGGCGTCCGACTGGCCGGGGGGACCGCCCGCCCATGCCCCGGACGGTGCACCAAGCAGGACCACCACGACGAATACGGTCATCGGCAGGCGTCGGGTCACCTTGAACCTCCTCCGCCCCCGGTCGCTCTCCTACTGGTTGGGGCGATCTCCACCGTTCGCTTCGCGCCGGAGCCAGGCCATCGGTCGCAGGACCTGAACGGACTCGAAGAGCGAACTGACCGCGCTGTGACTGGCGCCGGCGGTCGCGCCAACCGGCTCGGCCGGCTCGATCGCTTCGCTGCCCTGGTCTGCGTCGCCGGACGCCTCGACCGGGGCGGGCTCGGGGCTCGCCTCTGGCGTTGCCGCCCACGACTCGGCCGGCTCGGCCGACGCCGCCGGATCCATGACGCCGACCACCGTCGGTTCAGTTGTGCCGGCGCCGGCACCGGTCCCCGAGGCACCGTTGTCGTCGGATCCCGACGGAGGCGCGTCGGTCGTCGACGGATCAGCCTTCGGCGTCTCGGCCGCTGGGACTGCAACGGGTTCGGCGATCGCATCCAGCGTCGGGAAGACCGGGCGCCATGCCGCGTGCTGGGCAATCTGGACCACGTCGGTCTCACGATCGAGACCCTCGAAGAATGCGTCAACCTCGGCTCGATAGGCCGCGATCGCCTTGTCGACGCCCTCGATCTCTCGCTCGATCTTCGCGCGATGCTCCGCCAGGCTCAGGTCGAGATCCTCGTGGAGCTCCGTCGCACGGCGATGGCGTTCGAGCTGGATGCGCTGCCTCTCACCGTCGGCCCAGGACTCGATGGCCTTCATGTCTTCGGCCGCGAGCTCGCGCATGCGGTCGGCCTCGGACGCCTCGCGGGCACGGACCTGCTCGATATGAGCCAAGCGGCGCCGGTCGGCGTCCTCGACGATCCGGACCCGCTGGCGGGCGACCGTTTCCTGCATCACGCGGGCGAGCTCGACGAGCAGCTCGGGCCCCTCGTCGGCCGATGCCTGAGCCGCGGATCCCTCGTCGGCCACAGCCGCAACCACAGCGCCATCGTCTGCCGTGGCCTCGACCGCGGGCCCATCATCCGCGGTAGCCACAACCGTGGCTCCATCGTCGGAACCGGCGTCCGCCGCGACGGCGACGTCACCTGCGGTCTCGGACATCGCGCTCTCGCCGGTGTCCTCCGCGACTGCTGACGACTCGTCGGCCGTTCCGCTTTCGGCGGCAACCGGATCTTCAGCGGCCCCCTCGGCGACGGCGACGGCGTCCTCGGGATGGGCGCCGTTCGTGCTCGACGAACCGGTCGCCTCGGGTTCGACGTTCGGTTGGTCGGAACCGAACTCTGGCCAGTGCTCGGACATGTCGGGAACCCTCGCTGTTGATCCTCCGCTGTCGATGGGCCCCGACGGTCGCGCTACCCGACGGGTGGCAGATAGTAATCCCGGTGGTAACTGGGAGCAAGAGAAAAGAATCGATATTCGCCGAAACGCCCGGTCGGACACCGGGATTCATCCGCCCATCACGCCCCGCCAGTGGCGATCGTCAGTCGGTGCGTGGAGGCGATCGAGGTCGGCGGCGATGTCCCGGCGAGATCGGCGGTCGCGCCCCGACGGGACGGCTCTCGTGGATAAGCGGATCGTGCCCCGCGCCCAGGTCCCCGCCGCGTTGATGGCCGCGGTCGCCGCGTCCGTGGTCGTCGCCGCCGTCCTGGTCCTTCGGCCGTCCGGCGTGCCGCGCAGCGCGTCGGCGCCTTCGTCGTCGGCCGCTTCACGCTCGTCGGTTGACGCGGCAGAGCCCATCGCCACCGCTGGCTCGACGCTTGCACCCGGAGTGGTCGCCTGGATCGACGCGACGCCGGCCCCATCGCCGCCTCCGTCCGAGGCGCCCGAGCCGAGCCCACCGACGTGGGCCGACCTGGTGGGTCATGTCGAGGTCCCATCGGTTGTCGTTGCCGGCGAGACCCTGCATTACCAAGTGACACTCCGGAACGACGGCGACCAGCCGGTGCCGCTCGATCCATGCCCCATCTACGTCGAGCGTCTCTGGGGCGGCAACACAACCGTCGCCGAGCCGCGATACCTGCTGAATTGCGCGGCCGCATCCCCGATCCAGCCCGGTGGGAGCACGACATTCGAGATGGTCCTCGACATCCCAGTCAACGCTCCGCCCGGCCCGGGGGTCCTGCTCTGGGGTACCGACGGGCCGGGTCCATCGAGCCAGAAGCAGCCGATCACGATCGCACCGCCCGGCAGTGCGCTCGGATCCGTTGCGCCGGCGACAATCCCGCCGACCCGCGACGAGCTCGATCTGGCCGAGGCGAAGCGGGTCGCGACCGCCTTCGAGACGGCCCGGGCGGGTGGGGATTGGCAGACCGCCTGGCAACTGCTGAGCCCGTTCAGCCACAAGAAGGTCGGATCGCTCGAGGCGTTCATCCGCGGCGAGACCGCCTACAACGCCCAGGGAGGCTCGACATTCGTGGCGGCCGACCCGACCAGGAGCGGCGACCTCATCGCCCCGGAGTTCCTCGGCACCGACCTGTTCTTCGACGTGAAGGGCAATGCCGACATCGAGCGAGCCTGGTTCGTCGGCATTGCCCACCCTGACGTCAGCGGCTCATCCGCCGGATCAGAGAGCCTGGTCGTGGCGCCGCTCAGGGATGGCGGCGCCTGGCGCGTCTGGGTGCGCTGAGCCGCCGAGACCGACACGTTCGGCGCGAGCCCGTACCGCGCGACGCGTCGTCCGCGCCTCTGGCGTAGGCTACCGGCGATCGATCCGAGCCCTCGAGGCGGCGGTCACTTCCGTCGCTCGCGGGCATCGGGCACGAGGAGGCACACCATGATGAATTCGACCGCGCGCCGAACCATCGGCTTGATGGTCGCGGCGCTGTTTGCGTTGTCCGCGTGCAGCTCCGGCGGCGGGACGTCGCCCTCGGTCGCGGCGTCGGCGGCTCCGTCTGCCGCCGAGACGAGTGCGGCCTCGACCGAACCGTCGGCTGCGGCAACCGCGGCTGCACCGTCGATTGCGGTTCCGGCTGCCATCACAACCGCCGGCAAGCTCGTCTGGTGCGTCGACGTCAGCTATCCGCCGGAGGAATCTTTCAAGGCCGACGGAACGACGGCCGAGGGCTCCGACATCGACATCGCCACCGAGGTCGCCAAGCGCTTCGGGGTTACCCCGGAGATCGACAACACCAGCTTCACCGGGATCATCGCGTCGCTCACGGGAAAGAAATGCGACCTGATCATCTCGGGCATGAACGACACCGCCGAGCGGGCGAAGCAGGTGGCCTTCGTCGACTACCTGAAGGTCGGCCAGGGTCTCCTCGTCCTGGCGGGCAACCCGAAGGGAATTCACACCCTCGAGGACCTGTCCGGCAAGGCCGTTGCCGTCCAGCTCGGCACGACGAACAAGGACGCCCTCGACGCCGAGAATGTCAAGCTGAAGGCCGCCAACAAGCCGCAGATCGACGTCCAGACGTTCGACCAGGACACCGACGCGTTCCAGCAGCTGGCACTCGGGCGAGTCGATGCCTACTCGGGTGATTCGCCTGTCTGCGCCTACTACGCTGCCAAGCCCGACAACGCCGGCAAGTTCGAAGTCGGTGGCACCCCGATCGACCCGGCTCCCATCGGGATCGCCATCCGGAAGGACGACACCGAGCTCCAGGCGGCGGTCAAAGCAGCGATCGACGGAATGTATGCCGACGGGACGATGAAGTCGATCATCGACAAGTGGGGAATGACCGACGCGGTTGTCCTCCTGCAGTAGCGAGCATCGGGCCGGTGAGCGGGGCGACCCGTCCACCGGCCCAACCGGAAAGACGAGGGGAACGTGCACACGTCGGTCCTTCTCGCGACATCATTCGCCTTTCACTTCGACGTCGACCTCTTCCTGAAGTTCATCTTCCAGCCCTCGCCGGCACTCATCGGCGGGCTTGCGATCACGATCTACGCGTCTGTCGTTTCGCAGATCCTTGGGGTGGTCATCGGGATCTTCTCGGCGCTCGCCGGGATGGCCCGCAACCGGATCCTGCGGACCATAAGCGGGTTCTACGTCTGGTTCTTCCGGGGCACGCCGCTGCTCGTCCAGATGTTCATCATCTACTTCGGGACGCCGTACCTCTTCGGGATCGACCTGTTCCCGAACGACGTCCATCTCGGGTTCCTGAGCCTGCGCGGCTCCGTCCTGGCGGGGATCGTCGCGCTGTCGATCAACGAAGGTGCCTATATGAGCGAAATCGTCAGAGCCGGGATCCTGTCCGTCGAGCCGGGTCAGACGGAGGCTGCCAAGTCGCTCGGGATGACCTACGGGCTGACGATGCGCCGGATCGTCCTGCCGCAGGCGCTCCGGGTGATCATCCCGCCGCTCGGCAACGAGTTCAACAACATGCTGAAGACGACGTCCCTGATGGCCGTCATCTCGGTCACCGAGATGTTCCGGGTCGCTCAGGGCGTGTACGCGGTGACCTTCAAGCCGTTCGAGGTCTTCCTCGGCGTGGCCGTGTACTACCTCGCCCTGACCACGATCTGGACGCTGATCCAGGGCATGATCGAGCGCCGCCTGGGCGCGAGCACGACTCGATCCGAGGCGGTGCCTGGTCTTCGAGCCCGGCTCCTCGGCCTGTCGTCGCCCCGCGGTGGCGTCGGAGGGGTGGGACGCTGATGGTCGAGATCTCCCACGACATCCTCGCCGCCGTCGGCGGCATTCCGCGCCCAGCCAGCGACGTGGTCGTCGAGACGACGGACGTCGAGAAGTGGTTCGGCAAGACCCAGGTCCTGAATGGGATCTCGCTGACCGTCAAGCGGGCCGAGGTCGTCGTCATGATCGGCGCCTCGGGTTCCGGCAAGACGACGTTCATTCGCTGCATCAACCACCTCGAGAAGATCCAGGGCGGCCGGATCCAGGTCAACGGCCACCTGATCGGCTACCGCGAGATCAATGGCAAGCTCGTCGAGGACCGCGAACAGAACATCGCCCGCCAACGCCAGGACATCGGGATGGTCTTCCAGCGCTTCAACCTGTTCCCTCACATGACCGCGCTCGGCAATATCGTCGAGGCCCCCATCCGCGTCCGCGGCGTGACCGAGAAGGAGGCGACCGGTATCGGGCGGGCGCTTCTCGAGCGGGTCGGGCTCGGCCACAAGGCCGACGCCTATCCTGCCCAGCTGTCCGGCGGCCAGCAGCAGCGGGTCGCGATCGCCCGGGCGCTGGCGATGCGCCCGGCGCTCATGCTGTTCGATGAGCCGACCTCGGCGCTCGACCCGGAGATGATCGGCGAGGTCCTCGAGGTCATGAAGGAGCTCGCGCGCGAAGGCATGACGATGATCGTCGTCTCGCACGAGATGGGCTTCGCCCGCGAGGTCGCCGACCGGGTCGTGATGCTCGACGAGGGCAAGATCATCGAGGACGACACACCGGAGCACTTCTTTACCGCGCCGAGCCACGAGCGGACGAAGGCGTTCCTCTCGAAGATCCTGTAGGGCCTCGGATCAGCGCTTGCGCTCCAGGATCGGGCGGGCCCTGTCCGGATCGTCGACGACGAAGGCGAACATCGCCCGATCGCCCCACCGGCCGAGGAACAGGTGGCCATAGATGTTGACGCCGGCATCGGCCAGCTGGCGCGACAGCGCGGCCATCCCACCCGGCCGGTCGTCGACCTCGGCGAGGATCGACTCGCCCTCGATGAAGGTGTAGCCGCCCTCCTCGAGAACCGCCTTCGTGGCCTCGTCGTCAGCGGTCGTCATGATGACGTGGCCGGTCTCACCGATCCCGCCACCGCCGATCGCCCGGAGATCCACGCCGCGCGCGGCCAGCGCCTCCGCCAGCGTCGCCATCCCGCCGGGTTCGTTCTTCAGCTGGACGACGAACTGGTTGGCCATGGGGTCCTCCGGCGTGCGGGTGGAGGGCGATTCTAGCCGTTGAGAGAGCCCGCGGAGTCAGGCCTTCGGCAGCCACGCCACGACGATGAGGATCAGCAGGATCCCGATGACGACGGCGGCCTGGCGGAGCTCGGTTCGAAGCGACGGAGGGGCCGATGGGAACTTGAACATCGCCCGTCCACGCTAGGTGGGGAGAAGGGCGGTCGGCCATGGTACGTTGCGGTCAGGTCGGCCCCTCGGCAGGTGGTCGAATAGGCCCATGACCCCGCAACCCGGAGCCGCGATCAGCCCTTGGCGCGGCGCAGGGCGATCGCCCGCTCGTACAGCTCGACGTACTGCGGTGCCGAGCTCGTGTGCCAGTCGAAGTCGACGGCCATCCCTCGCGCGATGAGACCCTTCCATGCGGGCCCACCGGCGGCCCGCATCGCCATCGCGGCCTCGCACGCCTCGGCCAGCGCGGCCGGCGTCGCGGCATCGAAGGCGAAGCCCGTCCCCTCCCCCGGCCCCCGGATCTCGTCGACGACCGAATCGGCCAGGCCCCCCGTCCGCCGGACGATCGGTGGCGTCCCGTAGCGAAGCGAGATCATCTGGCCGGTGCCGCACGGCTCGAAACGCGACGGCATGAGGAAGAAGTCCGCGCCCGCGTAGATCCGCCGGGCCATGGCCCGGTCGAACCGCTCGACCAGGGCAACCCGATCCGGCCGCGCCGCGGCAAGCGACCGCAGGGCCGCCGCGATCTTCGGGTCGCCGCTGCCCTGGACGGCGAGCCGGGCACCGGCCGCGAGCAGCCGCGGGGCGGCGTCGGCGAGGAGGTCGAAACCCTTCTGCGGATCGAGTCGCCCGATCATCCCGAGGACCGGGGCGTCGTCCGTGGCGTCGAAGCCGAGCCGCGTCAGCAGGTCGGCCCGGCAGGCCGCCTTGCCGGAGAGGTCGTCGGGCCCGTAGGTCGCCGCCAGGTCGGTGTCGGTTGCGGGGTTCCAGACCGTCGTGTCGAGGCCGTTGAGGATGCCGCGGTATCGGTCCCCCTTGGCCCGGAGCGCCCTGTCGAGCCCGAACCCGAACTCCGGCGTCAGCGACTCGCGGGCGTAACCCGGGCTGACGGTATTGACCATCTCCGCCCGCTCGATGCCCGTCGCCAGGAGGTCGAGCCCATCGGCGCCGCGCCGGACGATCCCGTCGCCAGGCGCCAGGCCGAGCTGCGACAGGTCCTCGGCCGGCGTCCAGCCGTGATAGGCGAGGTTGTGCAGCGTGAGGACGATCGCCGCGCGCTTCAGCACGGGGTCGTCGCCGAACGGCCGGTCACGATAGACGGCGGCCGGGCACGAGTGCCAGTCGTGGAGGTGGATGACGTCGACCGGACGATCCGTCTCGAGCCGGAGGACCTCCAGCGCCGCCCGACAGAGCAGGCCAAAGCGATGGGCGTTGTCGGCAAAATCGCCGCCGCCGGGCGGGCCATAGAACCCGTCCCGGTCGAAGGCCTCCGGCGCGTCGACGAGGCGGAGGCGGTAGCCGTTGGCGGCCACGTCAACGATGGTCACGTCCGTCGCCCCGTCGAGGGAGCCGGGATCCGGCACACGCAGCTTCCGCCCGGGCCCCGTGTCGGGCGGCACCGGCACCGCGCGGTAGCGCGGCAGGAAGACGTCGACCAGTCCATCGGTCGCCGCCGGCAGCTCGCCCAGGGCCCGCGCGAGCGCATCGACGACGTCGCCGAGCCCACCGGTCTTCGCCCACGGCTCGCACTCGGCGGCGATGAAGGCGACGCGCAGCGGCATCGAGCCATGGTAACGGCCGGCCGGCGGAGGGTGCGCGCACGGCGACCCGCGACGGGCGGTGGGATTGTTCAAGACCTGCGCTAAACCGGTTCAGCGCGCAGGTCGAGCCGTTATCATGCCCGGGAAATGCAACCGCCCCAGATCCCGATGCTGCCCGCGGCGACATTCCGCCTGCCACCCAAGCTCGAGGGCCTGCGCCGCCTCGCCTTCAACTTCTACTGGGCCTGGCACCCGCGTTCACGGATGATCTGGAGCCGGATCGACCGGGCGACCTGGACCCGCCATCGCAACCCGATCCCCGTGCTGTCCGGGCCGGTCGACTGGGGCCGCCTCCTCGACGACGCGACCTTCATGGCCGAGGTCAAGGACGTCCTGCGAGCCTTCGATCACTACATGGCCAACGGATCCGACCACTGGTTCGCTCGCCAGTACCCCGAGGGCGCCGGCGGCCCGATTGCCTACTTCTGCGCCGAGTTCGGCTTCTATGAATCACTCGGGATCTACTCCGGCGGCCTCGGCGTGCTCGCCGGCGACCATACGAAGACCACGTCCGACATGGCGCTCCCGTTCATCGGCGTCGGCTTGATGTATCGCAACGGCTACTTCCACCAGACGATCGACGCCGATGGGCACCAGGAGCACGCCTACCCGGACTTCGACCTGTCGCGCCTCCCGATCAGTCGCGCCCAGGGCCCCGACGGCGAGCCCCTGCAGGTCGCCGTCGAGCTGCCCGACCGCGACCTCCAGATCGCCGTATGGTGCGCCCAGGTTGGTCGGACCCCTGTTCTCCTGCTCGACACGGACATTCCGGAGAACGCCGACGCCGATCGTCCGATTACCCACATCCTGTACGTCCGCGGCCGGGAGATGCGCCTCCACCAGGAGCTCGTCCTCGGGGTCGGCGGCGTCCGGGCGATCAGGGCACTCGGGATCGAACCGTCCGTCTGGCACCTGAACGAGGGCCACTCTGCGTTCCTGCTCGCCGAGCGTGCGCGCGAGTACGTCGCGGCCGGGGCGACGCTCGATGAGGCCTGGAGCCGGGTCCGCGACGACAGCGTCTTCACGATCCACACTCCCGTGCCGGCCGGGAACGAGCGGTTCGCCGCCGATCTCGTCCGCCAGATCGCCGGACCGCTGCTCGACGGCGACGGCCGGCCGAAGACGGGCGGCGTGCCGGTCGACAGCGTCCTCGAGCTGGGCCTCGGGGTCGAGGGCGATCGGTCCCAGTTCGACATGACCGGCTTCTCGCTGCGGCTGACTCGTGCCGCCAACGCCGTCAGCCAGCTTCACGCCACGACGGCCGAGGAGACCTGGCACGGGATCACGCCCCACAAGATCCGCGGGGTGACGAACGGCGTCCACATCCCGAGCTGGATGGGTCACGCCATGGGCGAGACGCTCAGTCGCCATCTCGGGGCGGACCTGGATGACCTCGACGCGGAGCGTCCGGGCGGTCGCTTCTGGGATCGGCTCGACCAGCTGCCGAGCGAGGAGCTGTGGGAGACCCACCAGCGCCAGAAGCTGGAGCTGGCGATCTTCGCCCGGCGCCGACTCCGCAACCAGTTCGCCCGACACGGCGAGGCGCCGGCGGTTCTCGAGGCGCTCGAGGAGGCGCTCGACCCGGAGATCCTGACGATCGGATTCGCCCGTCGCTTCGCCACGTACAAGAGATCCGGCCTCATCTTCAGTGACGCCGACCGACTGGCCAGGCTCCTGTGGGACGAGAAGCGACCGGTCCAGATCATCTTCGCCGGCAAGGCCCACCCGGCGGACCGGCCCGGCCAGCAGGTGATCCAGGAGATCTTCTCGCTGTCGCGTTCCCAGCAGCTCCGCGGTCGGGTGTTCATTCTCGAGGACTACGACATGCGGATCGCCCGCTACCTCGTCGCGGGCGTCGACGTCTGGCTCAACACGCCGCGCCGTCCGCTCGAGGCGTCGGGCACGAGTGGCATGAAAGCCGCCGCCAACGGCGTCGTCAACGTCAGCGTCCTCGATGGCTGGTGGGACGAGGGCTGGACCGGCGACAACGGTTTCGCGATCGGTGGCCGGGAGATGAACCCGGACGAGGGTGCCCAGGACTGGTCCGACGCCCAGGATCTCTACCGGATCCTCGAGCAGGAGATCGTCCCGCGCTACTACGACCGCGACGAGAACGGCCTCCCGGAAGCCTGGCTGGCGCTCATGCGCCGGTCCATGGCATCGACGCTGTGGCGTTTCTCGACGACGCGGATGCTCCACGACTACGTCGAGCAGATGTACCTGCCGCCCGACCGGGTTGTCGCGCTGGCGGGTGTGGCGGCCGGGCCCCGCACCGAGGTCGTCCCCGGCGAGGGCTGAGTCTCTCCTTGCGGCCGCAGGCGGCCGCGCCGCCCTGGCCTTGAGCCTCCCTGCGGCCGCGCCGCGGAGCCGCGGGCGTGCGTTCAGAAATGGGCCGGCCGGGCGATGGTCCGAAATCGTACGCCGCGCGAACTCACCTCGATCGGAGCCCGGTTGTCCGAAATCGGAATCCGATCTCGGACGAACTGGGTCGAGGAGAACTGAATTCCGGCGACGTACGATTTCGGACGATCACGGCGCGCTTGGACGATTCGGGGCTTCAGTCGTCGACAAGGACCAGCGCCGATTGCGACGGCAGGCTAACGGCCGCACGGCCTTCCAGGACCGTACCCGCGGCGACGCTTGGAAGCTCGAGCGGCCGATAGCCCGTGGCGGAGACCCCAGCGAGCTCGACCGTGACGGGAGCCGCGCCCGCGTTCACCGCAACGATCGCCCGTCGCCCATCGCCCTCTCGGAGGATCGCGACGGCACGGTCGGTCGCGGCAACGACCCGAACCGAGCCTCGCCGCAGGGCGACATGGTCGCGCCGGGCGGCCAGCAGCGCCCGAACAAGTTCGCGTGTCGCCACCCCTTCGGGCCCCGCGCCATCCAGAGTCGCGGGATAGGCCCGCCGGCAGTCGGGATCGGCCCTGCCCTCCATCGCCAGCTCGTCGCCGTAATAGATCGACGGCGCGCCGGGAAGGGTCAGCTGGAGAACAGTCGCGAGTCGCAGCGCCGTCGCGTCGCCGCCCATGACCGTCCGCGCCCGCGGCGTGTCGTGACTCCCGATGAGATTGAACTGGACCGCGGTGACGGCCGGGTCATAGAGCCCCATCAGGTCCTCGAGCCGCCTCCCGAACGCCGGCCCGTCGAGCGCGACCAGTGCACGCGCGTAGTTCGACTGACCGGCGATGACCCCGGCATCGAGCGACGGGCCTCCGACGAGACCCAGGATCGCGATCCCCAGCGGGTAGTTCATGACGGCATCGAATCGGTCGCCGCCGAGCCACTCGGGCGCCTCGTTCCAGATCTCTCCGAGGAGGTACGCCTCCGGGTTGATGGCCCGGACTCGCGAGCGGAACTCCGGCCAGAACGACCCGTCCTCGATCTCCTCCGGAACGTCGAGCCGCCAGCCATCGATACCGAACCGAAGCCAGTGCTCCGCGACGCCGAACAGGAACTCGCGAACGGCGGGGTTTTCGACCCGGAGCTTCGGCAGGGACGGGATGCCCCACCAGGTGCGGTAGCCGGTCCGGACGTGTGTCCCGTCCCGCCAGCCGACGGGATAGGCGTCGATGCCGCGCTGGCCGTCGAGGACGTCGCCGTCGAGGTAGAACCAGTCTCGATACGGCGATGCCAGGCCGGCCTCGATGACGTGCTGGAACGGCCAGAAGCCACGGCCCGAATGGTTGAAGACGCCGTCGAGCATCACCCGGATGCCGCGGCCGTGGGCCGCGTCCAGGAGCTCGCGAAACGCGGTATCGCCGCCCAGCAGGGGGTCGACCTCGAGATAGTCATACGCGTTGTAGCGGTGATTGGAAGTGGCGCTGAAGATCGGGTTGAGGTAGAGCCCACTGATGCCGAGGTCGACGAGCTCGTCGAGCCGCTCGGTCAGCCCGAGGAGATCGCCCCCCTTGAAGCCCGCCTGGGTCGGTGGCGCATCCCATGGTTCGAGCGGCCCCGGCTTGGTGACGCGGGCGCTCGCGGCAAACCGGTCCGGAAAGACCTGGTAGAAGACGGTGTCGCGGACCCACGCGGGCGTGTCGATCGGCACGGGACCTCTCAGGGCTGAAGGACGATGACGGCGGACGAGCGGGGTGGGATCGCGAGCGGACGATACCCGGCGAAGCCGCCGGCCATCGACACGACGGGAGCGACGGCCGACCCAGAACCGAGGACGAGGTCCGCCTTTGGCGCGCCACACAGCGGCCCGGCGGCCAGGCTCAGCGTCGGCGTGGCGGCCGTCGCCGACACGTTTGTCAGCTCCAGAAACTCGATGGACGGCCGGCGGGGCCGGCTACTGGTCGTCCGCACGATGCGGAGCCGGG
>Ga0209488_10001884_pt1 | contig 17743 bp, 15 predicted proteins | sample Rivendell_Oct201_8_FD_188349 | JGI IMG/M metagenome (GOLD analysis project Ga0209488, IMG submission 188349) | Vadose zone soil microbial communities from the Eel River Critical Zone Observatory, Northern California, USA -... | ecosystem: Environmental > Terrestrial > Soil > Vadose zone >...
CGTAGCTGGACCATGTGACGAGGCGGCGACCGAACGCAGGCCATCCCGCGGCCCAGGCGTTGAGGGCGACGACGACCTGGTCGGCGACGAGCGTCCCCTCTCCTTCGGCCGACGACGTCGCGATCGTGACGGGCCCGGGCCCAACTGCCCGACCGCGACCCAGACCGTGGACCGTGGTCCGTTCGTGGATGACCACGCCACGCTCCAGCGCGACCCGGCGCAGGCCGCGGGCAAGCGCCGCCGGTTGGACGGTCGCCGCGCCCGGCATGAAGGCGCCCTCGCGGAAGACCGGCGAGCGAACTCGCGCCGCGACCTCGTCGCGGGTGAGCGCCCGCCAGCGATCCGCGAGAGCGAGCCGGGCACACGCATCGACCGCTTTGGTCCAGGCACCGTCCTGCGCCCGCGACGCACTGACGAGCAGGAACCCGTCGTGTCGATAGGCAGCGTCTACGCCGTTTGCTGTCGCCCACGTGCCGATCGCGTCGACCGATTCGTCGGCCGCCTCAGCCAGGCGGACCGCTCCCTGGTCGCCGAATCGCTCGATGAGCCCGGGCAGCTCGTCCCACCAACCCGTGACGAACCCACCGTTCCGTCCGGAGGGGCCGCCGCCACAGATGTCGGCCTCGACGATGACGATCCGAGCGCCCGGCGCGAGCTCCGTCAGGCGAAGCGCTGTCCACAGGCCCGTGTAGCCACCACCGAGGATCGCGAAGTCCGCCGTTGCCGCTCCCCGCAAGGGCGGCGCGGCGATGTCCGCGGCGAGCTCCGGTGGTTCCGCGCCGAGCGCCTCGCGCAACCAATAGGAGCGCTGCCGGCCGGGTCGGACGCCGTCGAGTGGGTCGCGCCGGTCAGCCACGCAGGAACTCTTGTCCGACGCTCCGATGCGGAGGGGGACCTATCCGGTCGCGTGCCGCTCCCACCGGCATTTCCTGGTTTGCGACCAGCTCGAGCGGGCCACTGAACCAATCAACCGGCGACCGCTCGAGCATTCGAGCGTGGCGGAGCACCTCGAAAGGTGCGATCCCGCCGAGAATCGGACCCAGAGTCGGATCTAACCCGCATTTTGCTGGTGGGAGCAGCGTCGTCACTTTCAGGCGGGTAGGAGCAGCGGTGCCACCGGTTCCTACCAGCCGCCGGCGTCGCGAATGAGCCGATGCAGGACGCGGGCGGCGACCGCCCGGCGGTAGTCGGCGGTGGAGCGGACGTCGTCGATCGGGCTGATCTCGGCGGCGAGTGACGCGGCGGCGGCATCGGCCGTCTCGGGGGTCGGGGTTCGACCTTCGAGGAGGGACTCCGTTGTGCCTGCCCGGATCGGCCGGTCGGCGACGGAACCAAGCGCGAGCCGGACGTCCGACCACGCCCGACCGGACACTCCCTCGCGATCCCGCCAGGCAAGCGCCATGACGACCTTGCTGATCGCCTGGGCCCGCCGCGTCCCGATCTTGCGGAAGCGGGCTTCGCGCCCGCCGGCGACCGGGATCCGGACGCGAAGGATCAGCTCATCGGGGGCGAGAGCGGTCCGCCGGTAAGCGACCCAGAACTCCGACGCCGGGATCGTCCGCTCGCCGCTCGACCCACCGACATCGATCTCCGCGTCGAGGGCGAGAAGGACCGGCAGGGTGTCGCCGGCAGGCGACGCGTTGGCGATGTTCCCGCCGAGCGTCCCGCGGTTCTGGATCTGTGCCGCGCCGATCGTGGCCGCTGCCTCCACGAGCGTTGGGAGGTGCTCGCGGCACGCCGGGGACCGGCGGATGTCGGTGTATGTCGTCAAGGCGCCGAGAGTGATCGACTCGCCGTCAGAGGCGATGCCGCGCAACTCGTCGAGCCGCCACAGGTCGAGGAGTCGGACCGGTGGCTCGCCGATCTCGCCGGTGATCCGGACCATCACGTCGGTGCCGCCGGCGAGCGGCGTCAGCTGCGGCGGATCCGCGGGGGACGGTACCCCGCCGCCGCCGGCGCGGGCAGCCGCCGCCAGCAGCGCAAACGCGTCGGCGAGGATTCTGGGCGTGTCGACGGGCGGCTCGGCGGGCATCGATCCGTCAGACCTCGTCGGGTTTGCGGCCGCGGCGACGTCGGCTGCGAAGGAGCAGGACGAGGATCGCGGCGATGATCGCGAACCCGCCGGCGAGCTGACGCGGGCTGACCGAAGCCGAATAGTCGGACGAAGGCGACTCGTCGGCGCCGGGCGAGCGCTTGTCGCCGTCGGAAATCGGTCGGGCTCCCTCGTCGGTCGGTCGGTCGTCGGTCATCGGTCGGCGCTCGAGGCTGCGATCGCGATCGCCTCGATAATCTTCGTGTATCCGGTGCACCGGCAGAGATTGCCCGCGATCGACTCGCGAATCGCGTCCTCGTCGGGCCCGCCACCGGCGTCGATGTACGCCCGCGCCGCCATCAGCATGCCCGGCGTGCAGATGCCGCATTGCGCCCCGCCCACTTCGAGAAACGCGGATTGGAGGGCGTCGAGGCGGGCGGTGTCACCGGGCAGCCCGCCGGGAGGAGCGAGGCCCTCGACCGTTTCGACCGCCGAACCATCGACCTGGCAGACCGGCACCAGACACGAGTCGACAACCGCCCCGTCAAGAAGGACGCTGCACGCGCCGCACTCCCCTTCCCCGCAGCCCTCCTTCGTGCCGGTCAGCGCGAGATCCTCGCGCAGGACGTCGAGGAGACGTCGCATGCCGGGCGCGACGACCTCGACCGGATCGCCGTTGACGGTGAAGCGCCAGGCCGCCGTGCTCACGATTCCGGGTCCTGCGGACCGCGCAGCAGCTGGGGATCCGTCTTCGCGTCCGGTCGCGGATCCGTGCCGGCGTCGATGGGGGCCTCCACGGCGGTCTCTGTCGCGGCGGCGGCGTCGGCACGGGCGAAGCCGGCGGGCGCCGGTGGCGACGCGGTAACCCCGAGAGCGGCGAGGATCCGCTCCGGACTCGCCGGAAGGTCGTTGACCCAGACCCCCGTCGCATCGTGGATCGCGGCGACGACCGCCGGCGCCCCGACGTCCATCGGCAGCTCGCCGACCCCCTTGGCGCCGTGGGGAGCCCCGGCAAACGGCGCCTCGACGAGGATCGAGCTGATTCGCGGCGCATCGAGGGCCGTCGGGATGATGTACGTCGCGAGGCGGTCGTTGAGATAGCGGCCGTCGTGGAGCTTGATCTCCTCGATCGTGGCGTAACCGATGGCCTGCAAGGTGCCGCCCTCGACCTGGCCCTCCGCGAGGACCGGGTGGATCACCCGGCCGACATCGTCGGCGGCGACGACATCCCGGACAGTCACCTCGGCGGTGTCGAGATCGACGTCGACCGATGCGACGCATGCCGCCCAGCCGAATGCGGGGTAGGCGTCGCCGCGATAGGTCTCGTCGTCGAAGTGGACATGCGGATACGGCTCGAACTGCTGGTCGATTCGGGTCGCGCCGTGGGTTGCCGCGTCGTCCTGGTAGACGGCGGCGAACGGCCGACCGCCGTTGCGGGCCTCGACCTCGTCTCTCAGCCGACGGGCGGCCTTGATCAGGAGCCCACCGACGACCATCGCCGTCCGGCTGGCGACCGTGGGCCCGGAATCGGGAACGAAGGCCGTGTCCTGGGGCGCGATCTCGACAGCGTCGTACGGCACGCCGAGCTCCGCCGCGACGAGCTGCGGGAAGATCGTCTTCGTGCCCTGGCCCATCTCCGTCGAGCCGGTCAGGATCCGGATGCCACCGTCGGCGCCGAGCTCGAGCGACGCGACCGACGCGAGCTTGACCTCGCCCGAGCCCGTGAAGCCGGCGCCATGCCAGGCCAGGGCGATGCCGATGCCGCGGGCGCTTCGGTCGCGTCCGCCGTTGAGCGGCGAGCTTGACGTCGACCCGGCATCGACCCGCGCGTCGCGGGCCCAGGCGGTCATGGCCCGGACGCCCTCGAACTCGGCGGCTTCGGCCGCCCGCTCGAGCACCTCGGATGCGGCCACGCTGTCGTGGAGCACCTGCCCGGTCGGAGTCGTGTCGCCGACGCGATACAGGTTGAGCCGGCGGATCTCGAGCGGGCCGAGACCCAGCGCCTCCGCCAGCCGATCGATCTGGATCTCGGCCGCGAACTCGACCTGTGGTGCCCCGAAGCCGCGAAAGGCGCCGTTTGGCGGGGTGTTCGTGCGGGTCGCCCGGGCCCGGATCCGGACGTTCGGGCAGCGGTAGGGGCCGCCGGCGTGGATCGCCCCGCGGGAGAGGACGACTGGGGTCAGCGTGCAGTACGCCCCGCCGTCCATGACCACCTCGATGTCCTGGGCGACGAGCGTTCCGTCGCGCATCACACCGGTCCTGTGGGTGACGATCGCCGGGTGCCGCTTGGTGGTCGCGGCGAGATCCTCGTGGCGGTCGTAGATCATCCGAACCGGCTTGCCGCACTTCCGGGCCAGGAGCGCCGCGTGGAGGGCGATGATCGAGGGGTACTCCTCCTTGCCACCGAACCCGCCGCCGGTCTCCGCCTGGACGACCCGTGCCTGGTCGTCGTTCAGCCGGAGCGAGCGCTTCAGGGCCTTGTGGATGTAGTACGGGCACTGGAGCGAGCCGTGGACCTCGACACCGCCGTCCTCGCGGGGCACCGCGATCATCGCGTTGTTCTCGATGTAGAGCTGCTCCTGGTGGCCGACGCGATACGTCCCTTCGAGGACGATGTCGGCGGCGGCGAGGCCGGCCGAGACGTCCCCCGCGTCGATCTCGTAGTGGGCGAAGACGTGCTCGCTCTCGAGGGGGTCGAAGACCGCGGCGAGAGGCTCAGTCCGGATCTTCACGTGGCGACGGGCGGCGCGGAGCTGCTCGCGGTCGGCGGCGGCGAGGAGGATGAGCGGCTCGGCATGGTGCTGGATCTCGCCACCGATCGGGACAAGGACGGGCTGGTCGTCGCTGATGAGGCTGACGATGTTGTCGCCGGGGATGTCGGCCGCGGTAACGACGACGACGGTCGACCAGTCGAAATCTGAGGCGAGGTCGAAACCGAGGAAGCGGGCGTGCGCGTCGGTCGAGCGGATCGTCGCCCCGAACCAGGCGCCCGGGAAGACGAGATCGTCGGCGTACTTGGCGGCGCCCGTCAGCTTGGCGGGCCCCTCCCGGCGAAGCGGGCCGGCGGCGCGGGCCCGCCCGATGGCCATTTCACCCCGCTCGACGACGAGGGCGTCCGGCGCGGCTCGCTGCGGGGCGACGGTTGGGGTCCGGCTGGGCGGGGTCCGGATCGTCATGCGCTGCGGTCGACCCTCCTTGATCGTGACGATAGCACCGAGTCCGGGGGCCGGCAGAGCCCGAGCGACCCGGACCTACGGCTGGTCAGTCCGGTACAGATGTAGGAGGTTCGGCGGAACAACGCGGTCCCAGAATGGCGTGGACACCGGCCCGACTTTGCGAACATGGGCCGGCGATATCCGGCGTGCGAACCCGGGGGCGCACCCGCTCGCTGGACAGAGGGATGTCGATCATGGATACCTATCAGGAAAAGCCTGGCATCGGCGCAGACCGCATCTCACGTGCGACCGAGACGACCTCGTTCGCGACGGAGTCGTTCGCGGAGGCGACCGAGCCATCAGGCGAGCATATGCCCGAGGCGACCGATCCGGAGGACGGCATTCCCGTCATAGCCGCGCCTGTCGCGACGCCGGCCGGCTGGACTGACAGTCCAACCGGCACCGATGGACCGCGCTACTGGGATCGCCTGATCCTGAGCGAATCCGCCCGGGTCTCCCGCTACAAGCGGCCGGCGACGGTGGTCCTCGTGGAGATCGCCGGACTCGCGGACCTCGGTCGGCTGTGGGGCCCCAGGGTCGTCGAGCACACCCTGGCGACGGCAGCGCGGATCCTCGCGAAGCAGATCCGGACGAGCGACCACATCGCCCGCATCGAAACACTCCGGTTCGGCGTGCTGCTGACCGAGACGACCGAGATCGCGGCGATCAACTTCGTCGAGCGGGCCAGGGCGGCCTGCGACCGCGACCTCCACGTCGCCACCGAGGTGGTCGGCGTGGCGTTCGGTTGGGCCAGCCCGCCGAATGGCGGAGACCTGTCGGACGCGATGGCGCTCGCCACCAGGCGACTCGAAGCCGAGCTCGCCGAACGCTGACGGGGGCTGACCGGGCCCCAACCGCACCTGACGCCAGCAGACCTCCTTCGCTCCCATCGGACGCCATCGCGCCCTCCTGTTCCCAACCGCATCCCGCCGGACCGTCCTTCGGCGTTGTCGGGTCGCACCGAGAAGTGGTCCGGCGCGGCCCAGGACCATCGTCAGGTGAGCCAACAGCTTCTATCGTGAAGCGGAGCTCTTCGTCATTCGGCGTTCGACGGTTTATCGGCGTTCATCCGCGGTTTTCCGTTCCTCGGCGGTCTTTGCTCATCGGCGTCATCGGTGGTCTTCAAGGTTCATCGGCGTTCATCCAGGCTTCGTCGGAATTCATCCGCATTCATCCGTCACCCCAGGAGCCATCGGCCATGCCAACCCAGGAAGGGTTCCTGACCATCATCCTCGCAGCGATCGTCTTCAACCTCCTGTTGGCGATCGGGCTCCTCGTCGGTCCATTGATTCGTCGCCGGCTCCACAAGGACGATCTCACCGACGACGAGGTCAGCCGCCGGGTGCTCCTTCGGGCGCACCTGTTCGGTGCCGGTGCCGAACCGGAGGTGCGGGCGGCGGATGAGCCCGACCCGTCGAACGCCGCAGCCGCGTTCGGTCGAGCGAACCCGTCCGTAGTCGACCATCAGGCTTCCATGGCAGACGACGGGCCGCTGTCCCTCGCGACGGCCATGGCTGATGACAGCGAGGCGTCGCCAGAGGGTGCGGATGACGATCCCGGCGAGCGCCGCGATCGCCGACTCGGCAGCCACCCAGACATCATTCAGGCCGATACGGCGACCGGCTTTGACGGCCCAGCGACGTGGGCCAAGCGGCTGACCGAAGAGAACGCTCGGGTCCAGCGCTACGGCCGCGCGGCGACGGTCGTGCTGGTCGAGCTGGCCGGTGTCGATCGACTGGCGGAGCGACTCGGACCGGACGCCGCGGAGCGGCTGGTCCCACCGATCGGAACGACGATGCGCCGCCAGGCGCGGTCCGCCGACAGCCTGGCCCGACTCAGCGCAACTCGATTCGCGGTTCTCCTGCCCGACACCGACGAGGTCAAGGCGATCAACTACGTCGAACGTGTCCGGGCCGCCTGCGACGTCTGGCTCGAGGCGGGCGCGGTCTCCCTGCGCCTGTCGATGGGCTGGGCGGAGATCAACGCGAATCAGCCGGTTGACCCGGCGGTCCAGACGGCCGAGCAACGTTTGAACGTCGAACGCCATCGGATCCGCAACCGAGACGTCCTCGACGTCGACGACCATCGGGGTGCGGCCCCGACCCGGATGAGACCCGCCCAGGCGAACTAGCCCCGAGGCGCGTGCGGGCTTCCCCTGCGCGGACTCAGTCTCGGCCGTGCCGCAGCGCTCGGCCCGGCGTCCGGCCCGTGTGAACGCCCTCGTCGACGACCAGCTCGCCGTTGACGATGACGTGCTCGATTCCGTCGGGAAACTGGCGCGGCTCGTCGTAGGTCGCGTTGCTGCGGACGGTCGCGGGATCGAAGACGACGAGGTCCGCGATCGCGCCATCCCGGATCGTTCCGCGGTCTTTCAGCCCCAGGCGGGCGGCCGGCGCGCTGGTCATCCGGCGGATCGCCTCCTCCAGGCTGAGAAGAGCCTCGTCGCGAACGAACTGGCCGAGGATTCGGGGAAACGATCCGTAGGTCCGCGGTGATGGCTTGGCGCCTACGAAGGTCGAGTCGGTCCCGACCATCCCGATCGGATGGCGGAGGAAACGACGGATGCCATCGATGTGCGGCCCGGTCGTCACCTCGTTGACAGCGAGGTTCTCGGCGAGGAGCAGGTCGCAGAGGGTGTCGACGGGGTCCGTCCCCGCGTCGTCGATCAATTCACCCATCGTCCGGCCTTCCCAGCGGAGGTTCTCCGGCCGCTGGAGATAGCCGATCCGGATTGAGCGCAGGCCGCCGGCGCCGCCGAACAGGACGCCGCGCTCCTCGAGATCCTTCCGGATCCTGGTGCGTGTCTCCTTGTCGGCCAGCCGCTCCTTCGTCTTCGCCGGGCCGCCGGCCTGGACCCAGGTCGGGATGAGGATGAGCAACCGGGTGCTCGCCCACTCGGCCGGGTAGGCGTCGAAGGTCACGTCCTGGCCCTGCGCGCGCGCCTCGTCGACGAGCTCGAGCATCTGGTCGGGCGTGCCGGGGAACGTCTGGCGATGGTAGAAGTGGGTGATGTGGGCCGGCGCTTCGCCACGCCGCCCGATCTCGATCGCCTCCCGGAACGGGTCGAGGAAGCGGTCGCCGAGCGAGTAGCGGACGTGGCTGTGGTAGATCCCGCGGTTCCTGCCAGCCTCGCGGGTCAGGTCGGCCAGCTCGTCGGTGGTCGCGTAGCAGCCGGGCGGGTAGTCGAGGCCCGTGCTCAGACCGAAGGCGCCCTCGTCCATGCCCTCCTTGAGGAGCGTGCGCATCTTTGCGCTGGCTTTGGCAGTTGCCGGTTCGTCGTCCCAGCCGACGGCGGCGATCCGCAGCGCCGAATTGCCGATCAGGTAGGCGATGTTGAGGCTGACCTGGCGGTCGAAACGGCGGAGATAGCTGGCGACCGTGTCCCAGTCGAGGGTTACTCGCTCCCGGTCCGGGTCGCCGTCGAGGCCGCTGTTGAGCCAGGCGAATGCCTCGAGATCTCCGTGATCCGGGAACGGGGCGTAGCTGTTGCCGTCGACGCCGATGACCTCGGTCGTGATGCCCTGGCGGACCTTCGGCTCGTGCCGCGGATCGGCGAGGATCATCAGGCCCGAGTGGGAGTGGAGGTCGATGAATCCGGGCGCCACGACCTTGCCGGTCGCGTCTATCGTGCGGCCGGCGCGTGGCGCATCCGGCTCCGCACCCGTAGCCGCATCCAGGACCCGCATCCGATCGCCGCTGATCGCGAGGGCGCCCGCCCGCCCCGGGGCTCCCGTCCCATCAACGATCGTGCCGCCAGTGATGAGGAGGTCGGGGCTAGTCATGTTCGCTGACGCGCCCCTCAGCCCTCGCCCGCGTAGTCGGAGGAACGCTGGGCGTTCCTACGGACGAACGGGCACCGTGTTCATGCCCGCCTGGCGGCTCTGGTACGCCAAACCGATCGCTAGGCGTTCCAACGGGAGTATGAGTGGCCTTTTCGGGCGGATTTCCGGGCACCCGACCGCCGCTACGAACGCTGGGCGTTCGATGAGGCCGCGTAGATCGCCAGGTAAGCGGACCATGGGACGATCGCCGCTGATGACATCTCGCGAACGCGTTGCCGATCGAGGTCGAAGGCGCTGCCGAGACGCGGTGCGCCGAATCGCGGACGACGGTCGGATTGTCAGGATCGGGGCCGGCCTGAGCCAGGGGGAGGTCGGCCGAGCGATTGGCGCGTCGCACGCAAGAGTCGGTCGATTCGAGCGTGGCGATGTGGAATTCCCGGACCTTGAGTTCCTCGGCGCCTATTGCGCGGTCCTGGGACTCGAGCTCAGCCTTCGCACGTATCCCGCCGGGGACCCGATCCGGGACCGGGCGCAGCTTGCCCTCCTGGAGCGACTCCGGGGCCGCCTCCATCCGAGCCTGCGTTGGCGGACGGAAGTGCCGCTGCCAATCGAGCGCGACCTCAGAGCCTGGGACGCGGATATTCGTGGGACCGTTCCTGCCCCGTGGCGTGCCCGCGTCGAAGCTGAGACCAAGCTCGCCGACCTCCAGGCTCTCGAGCGACGCCTGACCCTGAAGCACCGCGACGATCCCGCCGGTCACCTCATCCTCCTCATCTCCGACACACGAGCCAACCGTGCCGGGCTCCGATCGGTTCGCGAGGGCCTCGGCGAGCTTCTGCCTCTGCGAACGCGGGAGGTGCTTGCGGCAATTGCCGAAGGGCGAGACCCGGCTGCGAGCGGCATCGTGATCCTGTAATCGCTGCCGCTCACTTGGCCTCGGCCCAGGACTGGAGCTCGATGATGTTGCCCTCGGGATCGGTGACGTAACACCACGTGACGCGGCGGCCGTCGGCCGTCTGGAGCGTCACGACCTCGCCGACGGAGCGACCTCCCTCAGCCAGCACCGCCGCACGCGCCGCCGCCACGTCGGGCACCACGAACGCGATGTGGCCGAAACCGGGCCGGTTGACGGCGGGCGGCAGGGCGTCGGGCTCGGACGAATACTCGTAGATCTCGAGCGTTGGGCCGGTCGGGCCATGGCCGGGCAGGCGCAGGTGGGCTCCCCGAAGGGCGGCCCCCGCCACCCCCGTCCCGGCTTCGAGGTCGGGCCCGGAGTAATCGCGCTCCGGCGGGACGAGGACGCAGCCGAACAGCCGCTCGTAGAACTCGACGAGGCGCCGCCAGTCGCGGGCGACGAGATTGACGTGGCCGAACCGCGCATCGATCACGAGACCGGACCCTCCAGCTTCCGACCGCGGACCCAGGCGCCGCGGACCATGTCGGGGTGCGTCCGAAAGATGAGCCGGCTGACGAGGGCGTCGGGGTCGTCGAGGAGCGCAGCGTCCTCCACAGCGAAACCCCCGCCCCCGCGAAGCGGCGCCGTCGTAGCCGGATCCACGACGATCACATCCGCCTCCTTGTCAACCTCGAGCGAACCGATCCGATCCTCCAGCCCGAGCGCCCGCGCGCCGTCGAGCGTCCCGAGCCGGAGCCAGTCGAGCGGCGCGAGAGGCGCGAGAGGCGACGGCAAACCCTCCCCGGCCAATGACCGGCGCGCCATCTGCGAATACGCCCCGGCGCGCATGACCGAGAACAGCGACGGCTCGGGCCCGCCCGACACGTCCGATCCCAACCCGACGACGACGCCGGCTTCCAGCCAGCGCGCCAGCGGCATCACGCCAGCGCCGATGAACAGGTTCGACGACGGGCAATGCGCCACCCGCGTCCCCGTCTCGACGAGGCGCTCCAGCTCCCGATCGGACAGGTGGATCGCATGAGCCAGCACGGTCCGCTCGCCCAGTCCGCCGGCTCGCTCGTAGACGTCGACATAGTCGCGTGCCTCCGGAAAGAGCCGCGCAACCTCAGCGATCTCGCCCGGATCCTCCGACACGTGACTCTGCCACCACGTCCCCCTCGAGCGGGCGAGCGAGGCGGACTCGCGCAGAAGGTCGGCCGTGCAGGAGACCGCGAACCGGGGCGTCACCGCGTACCCGAGGCGCCCATCAGCCCCGCCATGCCAGCGCGTGATCAGGTCGGCGGACTCGCGCAATGAACGCTCCATGATCGTCGAAGGCACGATCGTCTGGTCGTAGGTCACCCGATCCATCATCACCTTGCCGAGAATCGCCCGGATGCCGTGAACCTCGGCCGCCCGGAACGCCACGTCCATCGCCGCTTCGTAGACGACGCCATAGGCGAGGATCGTCGTCGTCCCGACCGCGGCGAACGCCCGAAAGATCGCCGGGGCCAGCCGTTCGGCGACGGCGGGGTCGGCCCAGGAACGCTCGGTCGGAAACGTGAGCCGGTCGAGCCAGGTCAGGAGGTCCAGGGCGAACCCGAGACCGGCGTTCGGGAGCTGTGGCAGGTGGGCATGCGTGTCGACGAGACCGGGCATGACGACCCACGGCCGCAGGTCGACGGCGCGCGCGAGCAGATCCGGCGACGCCGCCCCAGCCGCCGCCACGAACGCGAGCGATCCCCCGGCGTCGACCGCGACGACACCGTCCGGCTCGTGGAGCGTCCCGCCACCCGCCAGCGGGGTCAGGATCCGGGCGCGCAGGGCGAACGGCGGCCGATCCGGGAGCTCGACGGCGGGCATGGCCCGATCATAGGCGCGAGCGGGCCCCCCGATTGGGGCGCCCACCTCACGATGCCTTGACGAAGTCCTCGACCACCAGGTCGTCGATCGTCACCGGGTTCGGGACCAGCCCGAGCGTCGTCATGAAGTCGAGCGACTTCTGCCACGACGTTCGATCGATGACCCCGAGAGTGTCGTTCCCACCTGACGCCTTCCACGCCTCGATCGTCGCGTTCAGGATCGCTGTCTGGAGCGCGCGATCCTGGCCGAGCGTCGGCTCGACCGCGATCGACGCGTCGACTCCCTTCGCGGGGTCGGCGATGATGTCATCCATCGCCCGGAGCGTCGCCCGGACGAACCCGCCGATGGCGTCGTGCTTCGCGGCGATCGTCGCCGTCGAGGCGATCAGCCCCGGCCCCGGCAGCGGCGTGACATCGTCGACGTGCAGGATGAACGTCGGAGTCCCGCTTCGCTGGAGCTGGATCGGCTCGTTGTTGACGAAACCCGTCGCGGCGTCGACGGCCCCCTGGGCGACGGCCGCGCCCTGCCCGAAGTCGGGGTACTCGACGATGGTCACGTCGTCGGTCTTGAGGTTGACCGAGGCGAGCAGCGCCTGGAGCATGATCCAGGACGAGCCGTACTTGCCTGGGATGCCGATCTTCTTGCCCTTGAGGTCCGCCGCGGTCTTGATCCCGGACGACGCCTTGCCGAAGACGATCGACGGGAACTGGCGGTAGATGGTGGTCAGGTAACGGATCGGGATCGCGTTGCTGACGGCCGGGATGACGCTGGTCCCATCTGACAGGCCGAGATCGATCGAGCCCTGGCCGACGAGCGCGACGAGGTCGGGGTCGATCTTGTTCTGGAACGTCACGGTGAGGCCCTCGGCCTTGTAATAGCCCGCCTGCTGGGCGAGATAGAACGGGGCGAACTGGACGCTCGCGATGTAGCCGAGGCCGACGGTCAGCGACGCTGCCACCGGCGACCCGCCCGGGGCGACCGACGACGGCCCGACCGACGACGGGGCGACCGAGCCCGACACCGAGGGCGCTATCGGGGCCGACGCGGACGGGGACGACGTCGCCGACGACGGGCCGCAGGCGCCAACGACGAAGCCGACTAGGGCAATGACGACTGCGCTCCGAGCGCGGATCGAAGGACGTGAGATCACGAGTGCCTCCAGGATGCTGGGCTCAGCGAACGCCGACGAGCCGGCGCTCCGCGAAAACGACGACGAGATAGAGGGCGATCCCCACCATGGCGATCGTGGCGAGGGTCGCGAACATGAGCGGGATGTCGAACAGGCTCCCGCGGGCGAGGTTGACGAGGACGCCGAGGCCGCGGTCGGCGCCGGCCCACTCCCCGACGATCGCCCCGACGACGGCCAACGTCACGCCGACCCGCATCCCGCCGAGGATCGACGGCAGCGCGCCGGGGATCTCGAGGGTGGTCAGGACCTGGCGACGGGTCGCCCGGAAGCTGCGGGCGAGCTCGAGCAGGCCGCGATCGACTGATCGGACGCCGACCATCGTCGAGACGGCGATCGGGAAGAAGACGATGAGACCGCAGATGACGACCTTGCTGATCAGCCCCGGCCCGAACCACAGGGCAAGGAGCGGGGCGAGGGCGAGGATCGGCGTGGCCTGGGCCGCGACGACATACGGCGAGATGATCCGCTCGACGAGCGCGGATCTCGCGAGCGCGTACCCGACGAGAAGCCCCGTCCCGGCGCCGACGGTGAATCCGAGCCCGATCTCGACGAGGGTCGCCAGCGCGTGCGGCTCGATGATGCCGTCGGCCCATGCCCGGACGAAGCGCTGCCCGACGACCTCGGGCGACGGGAGGATGAACGGCGGGTAACCGCCGACGAGGACCACGAGCTTCCAGGCGATGACGAAGACGGCGAAGGACGCGACGACCGAACCGACGGCGGCGCGGTTCATGCGGCGTCCTCGGCGTGCTCGAGGTGGGCTCGGATCTCCATTGCGGCCCTCGACACGATCGCGCCATCGAGGAGGGCCAGGGATCGCGGCCGAGGAGCGTCGATCGGCACGATGCCGGCGACGCGGCCGGGGCCGGGCGTCATGACAACGACGCGGTCGGCGAGCAGGATCGCCTCAGGGATGCTGTGAGTGACGATGACGATCGTCGTATCGGTCTTCTCCCAGAGGTCGAGCAGCTCGAGGTTGAAGCGTTCGCGCGTCAGCGCGTCGAGCGCGCTGAACGGCTCGTCGAGCAGGAGCAGCTCAGGGGAGAGGGCGAGGGCCCGGGCGATCGCGGCGCGCTGGCGCATCCCGCCGGAGAGATGAACCGGGCGGACGTCGGCAGCGGCGGTCAGGCCGACCAGGTCGAGCAGCTCCCGGAGGCGCTCGGCGCGCCTCTCCCTGCCCCAGCCCGCGAGCTCGAGTGGGTAGGTGACGTTGTCGGCGACCGAGCGCCATGGGAGCAGCCGCGGTTCCTGGAACACGAGTCCGATCCGCGGATCCGGGCCGTGGATCGGTCGGTCGTCGAGGGTCACCGCGCCACGGTCCGGCGCGAGCAGGCCGGCGACGACCCGCAGGAACGTGCTCTTGCCGCAGCCATTCGGACCGATGAGGGCGACGACCTCGCCCTGCTCGACCTCGAGTCCGATGCCGTCGAGGGCCAGCGTTCCGTTCGGGCCACCGAATCGGACGGCGACATCCCGGGCGACCAGCCGGCCGGCGCCGAGGCTCGTGCCCGTCGCACCCGCCGCAGCCGTCGCACCCGTCGGACCACTCATGGTCGCGCCAGCCCGCGGACGATCGGGGCGATCGCGGGATGGAGCCTCGTGTACGCCTCGTACGCAGCGTCGTACAGGTCGCGCAGCTCCGGTCGCGGCTCGAGGCGTCGGGCGACGCTCGTCATCCCCTGGATCGCGGCCCGGACGTCGGCATAGGCCCCGATCCCGCTCGCCCCGAGGATCGCCGCCCCCACCACCGCGGTTTCGAGGATCGCCGGGATCTCGACCGGGAAGCCGGTCACGTCGGCCTTCACCTGGTTCCACATCTCGCTCCGCGCCGGCCCGCCGCAGACGCGCATATCGCTGACGCGAGCGCCCGCGGCGAGGATCGGCTCGGCGACGTGGCGGATCGCCAGAGCAGAGGCCTCGACGATCGCCCGGACGAGGTGGCCGCGGCCGTGGGCGAGGCTGAGCCCGACGAACGCGCCGCGGGCGGTCGGATCCCAGAGCGGCGAGCGCTCGCCCGCGAGATACGGCAGGAACAGGACGCCGGCCGCACCGGGCGGTGTCGTCGCGGCCTCCTCGAGGAGGGCCGCGGTCGGGATCGCGTCGCCGAGGATGGCGCCACGGAACCAGTCGATCGCCCGACCGGTCGCCGCCATCGCGCCACCGACGCTGTACAGGCCAGGCAGCGGGGCGATCGTCGAGAACGAGCCCGGAACGACGAGCGGCCGATCCCAGTAGACGCCGAAACCGCCGCCGGCCCCGCCCGGATCGAGCGCATCGCGCGCGGCCGTCATCCCGGCTCCGTGGTAGCTCGCCCACGCGTCGACGACGCCGGCAACGACCGGCGTGCCCGGCCGAAGCCCGAGCTGCTCCCCGGCGACATCGGTCAGTTCGCCGACGACCTGGCCGGCGACGACGGGCGGCGGAAGGCGACGCGGGTCGATCCCGGCGGCCGCCAGGATGTCGGTCGACGGGTACGGCTGGCCGGGAACGAGACTCGCGCCAGCCACGCCGGTCAAACGGAACGCCAGGAACTCCCAGGTGGCGAGGAACCAGCGGGTCGCCGCGGCGACGGCCGGCTCATTGCGCTCGACCCAGAGCGCGGCCGGCAGACCGGCAAGGGCCCAGCCCTGGAGACCGGTCGCCTCGGCCAGCTCGGCCTGCTCGGCGGCAGCTCGGCCGTCGGACCAGATGATCGCCGGTCGGGTCGGTCGCCCCGCCTCGTCGACAGCGACGAGCGTCGGGCCGTGGCCGTCGAGCCCGATCGCCACGATCTCCGCCCGGGCGTCGGCGGCGAGCTTCCGGACGATCGTCGTCACGGCGCCCCACCAGGCCTCCGGGTCCTGCTCGGCGCGCCCGGATGCCGGGTCGGTGTCTGTCCGGTAGCCCGCGCGGGCGAGGCCCAGCAGTCGACCGTCGAGCGTCACGAGGCCCGCTTTCACCTCGGTCGTCCCGAGGTCGATCCCGAGGACCGCCGCCTCCCCCGCCGTGCCGGTCACGCCGACGCCCTGGTCACGCGGCCGCCCCGGCGTCGTCGAGCGCGACGACCGCCTCGGCCGTGCGGACGTCCGATACGAGCGTCGTCAGGCTGCCGGCCCGCAGCGCCCCGAGGATCGGGCGGACTTTCGCCTGCCCGCCGGCGACGCCGATTCGGACGGGGATCTTCGGCAGGTCGCGGGCGTCGAAGGCGATCGTCCTTGCCCGAAGGTCGTCGGCCAGGAAGCGCCCGTCGACGTCGTACGGGGCGATGAGCAGCTCGCCGACCGCCGCCCCGGATTGCAGATCCCGGCACGTCTCTGCACCGAATGTCGCCTCGCTCCAGGCCGGCCCACCGATGCCGAACGCGGCGACGTCGAGCCGGCCCCACAGGTCGAGGATCCGGCGCAGGCCGTCGTGGGTGTAGAGCGAGGCTTTCGTCGCCGGGTCGTCGACCAGACCGGGGGCGAGGAGGCCCAGCGGCGTGCCGCCGATGCCATCGGCCACTCGCCGGAACGGTTCGCGGGCTGGGCCGCTGAACCAGTAGCCACCGCAGAGCGGTAGCACGGTCGCGCCGGTCTCGTGGGTGGGTTCGTCGAGGCCGTCGGCGACGGCGGAAATCGACGAGCCGTCCCCGATTCCAACGACGGCGCCGTCGCGTATGGCCGCCCGGACGACCTCAGCTCCGAGCCGCCCGATCATCCGCCTGCCGACATCCTCCGGCCCGGCAACGGTCGGCGCGAGATGGACGGCGTGCAGGCCGAAGCGCCGGCGGAGCTCGTCAGCGGCCGGTGATGCTTCAGACGTGCGATCGATGATCCGGATCTCGACGATGCCCTCGGCGCGGGCGCGCTTGAGGAGCCGCGAAACCTGGGGCCGCGTTACGCCGAGCAGCTCCGCGACGCGCGACTGCGTCTCGCCGAGCTCGTAATAGAGCCGGCTCGCCTGGACCAGCTGCTCGAGGTCGCTCAATGTGTCTCCGTTTGCGCCGCGCACCGGGGCCACAGCCTTTGGTGCACATTTGTACGATACAGATGTGCAGGGCGGCATCATCGACCGCGGGCGGGCCAGGTGTCAATTGCCGTCCGGGTCGGTCCGATTTCGGCAGTCAGGTGTCCAATATCGGACGCCGCGGGAGGTCGAGCTTCCGCCAGGGTCGATTCGCCGATAGTTCCGCCCAAGCGAAACGACCGCTTGAATATCGCCCACGGCGGCCCAGTCGGTGGTTTCTCTCGATGGTTCCGCTTGCTTGGAACGATCGCGAAAGCAGCTCTCACGGAGGAGGGAGCGACTCCGTGGCCGCACGCGGCCGGCATTCCGAGACGCGCGACGCGCGCGCCCAGGTTCAGATCACGCGGCCAGGGTTCATGATCCCGAGCGGGTCGAGGGCGGACTTGATCGAGCGCATCACGTCGATGACGTCGGCGCCGACCTGCTCGACGAGGACGTCGCGTCGAGCGAGGCCGATTCCGTGTTCGGCCGTGACCGTCCCGCCGAGGGCGATCGCGGCTCGGTAGAGGTCGGCGCGAGCGAGGTCGGTCAGCTCCTCGGCCCGTGGGTCGCCGTGCTCGAAGATCAGGTTCGGGTGGAGATTGCCGTCGCCGGCGTGGCCGAACGTCGCGATCCGGATCCCGTACTTGGTCGCGACTGCCTCGATCGCCCGGAGCAGATCCGGCACGCGGCTGCGGGGCACGCCGACGTCCTCCATGCGGACGGTGCCCTGGCGCTCAAGCGCCCGAAGCGCGAGACGGCGGGCCTGGCGGAGCCAATCGGCTTCGGTCGGGTCCTGGGCGC
>Ga0209488_10001885_pt1 | contig 17741 bp, 17 predicted proteins | sample Rivendell_Oct201_8_FD_188349 | JGI IMG/M metagenome (GOLD analysis project Ga0209488, IMG submission 188349) | Vadose zone soil microbial communities from the Eel River Critical Zone Observatory, Northern California, USA -... | ecosystem: Environmental > Terrestrial > Soil > Vadose zone >...
AAACGGCCAGGCTCTGGATCTCGCTGGGACATCACGACCGCAATGGTCATTTCCGGATCGATGGCGTGACCGGCCCCGATGAGTACAGCGCGATCGCCGACAACAACCTGTACACGAATCTCATGGCGCAGCGAAACCTCCGTGCCGCAGCCGAATCAGTCGGACGTCATCGCTCAGCCGCCGCCCGGCTCAAGGTTCGCGCCGGAGAGGTGAAGGCCTGGCGCAAGGCGGCGGACGAGATGTTCATCGCTTACGACCCCGCGCTCGAGGTCCACCAGCAAGCGAGCGGATTCACGCACCACGAACGCTGGGACTTCAACCAGACCAAGGCCGACCAGTACCCGCTGTTCCTCCATTTTCCGTACTTCGACCTCTATCGAAAGCAGGTCGTCAAGCAGGCAGACCTCGTGCTGGCGATGCATCTTCGAGGGGATGCCTTCACCGATGAGCAGAAGGCGAGGAACTTCGCCTATTACGAAGCGCTCACCGTGCGCGATTCGTCGCTTTCCTCATGTACGCAGTCGATCATCGCGGCCGAGGTCGGCCACCTCCAGCTCGCGCACGACTACCTGGGCGAGGCGGCGCTGATGGACCTGGGCGACCTCGAGCACAACGTACGCGACGGCGTGCACATGGGCTCGCTGGCAGGCGCGTGGCTCGCGGTCGTGCACGGTCTCGGCGGAATGCGCCACCACGAAGACTCGCTTTCGTTTGCGCCGCGACTGCCCCCTCGAATCCAACGTCTCACGTTCCGCGTGACTTTCCTTGACCGGCTGCTCACGATCTCGGTCAACCGCGACCGTGTCACCTACGCCATGGCCCGCGGCAGACCGCTGACCTTCGCCCATTACGGCAAGGAGCTTCGCCTGACCCACGGGCGCCCGCTGGTCCGGGCGGTCCCCAAGCTAAAGATGCGCGAGGAGCCAACACAGCCGGCCGGCCGGGCCCCGGCAAGAAGAGGGGTCGAACAGCCGAAAGCCCTGCGCCCGAAACGAGCTCGACGGCCGGTCCGTCAGTAGGCCGGCCCTTCTCGAACCTCCCTCGCCAGAGCCGCGAGCTGCCTTTCGACCTCCTCTTCGGAATCGCCCTGCCCCAGCCGAACATCGAGTGATCCCGCTGTGGGCGAGATCGCGGCCAGGTCGCCCTCCTGGACAAGCCTGTCGATCGCGGTCGCGCGCGCCTGCAGGCTTTCGGTCCGTTCCTCAGCCTGCCGCAGGGTGGCCGACAGCTCGGCGAAGTCATCGGAGACGCCAGTGACCGCCTCGTTGATGCGGACCTGAGCCTCTGCCGCGCTGAACCGGGCTTTGATCACCTCCTGGCGCGCGGCGAAGGCTTCGATCTGCGCCGAGAGTCGCTGCTCGATCATCGCGAGGGTCACCTCCTCGCCTTCGACCTCCGCCAGCTGGCGGTCCAGCGTTTGCAGCTCCATCTCCGCGACATGACGCCGCTGGAGCGCGAGGCGAGCCATGGCCTCGCGTCCAGCTTTCAATTCCGTGCGGGCCTGGTCCTCGAGCGCGGGCAGCCTCTCTCTGACGGCGTCGGCCGCCGCCCGCAGGCGCTGCTTGGCCGCGATGACGTTTTCAATTGCCTGTCCCACCTGGTTGCGCAGCGCTCGCTGCTTCTGGTGCGACGTCAACTGTGTGATTCTCGGATCGGGGGCCGGCGCCAGCGCCGCGGATGCGCCGGTCCTGATCTTTTCGCGGATGCGATCGACGAGGCCCATCTGCATCGGCCTCAGGAACCGCTGCCGCGCAGCGCCGGCTGGATTGGGGTGCGCGCCAGCCCTGATTTCGCGCTCGAATCTTCGGAGGCGCGCGCCAGCCGGTCTCGCTGGATCCTGAAGTAGTAGTTGCCGAGAAAGCCCATGGCTGCAATGACGATCAGGCGCATGACAAGCACCTTGTCGTCGTAGCCAAGGTCGAGGGCGACTGTGCCGGTCAGGAAGCACGCGATCGCATATGCACCCATCGCCATCACGGTGTAAGCAGCCTCGATCCGGCGCGTGAACACGAGCGCGAAAGCGAAGACGACCGGGAAGTACAGCACGAAGAACTGGTTGTTCAAGCCATGGGAGCCAGGCCACAGCACGACGATCGCCGTGATCAGGACCAGGTCGATAACGCTGGCCACGGTGACGACCGCGCGGTTGAGCGGACTTCCCATCACGTATCGCCCGTGCAGGAAGAAGTTCATCGCCATCAGGGCCAGGAAGAACGGAATGGTCTGCGTCAGGTGGCTGATCGACGTGGACGTCCACAACACCAGCGCGATTCCGGCCGCGATCACGCTCCAGCGTGCCCAGAGAATGACGGTCTGGCCGAAAAACACGTCCTCCTGGTCGGCCTGGGCTGAGGTTCGGATCTCTCGAACGTTTGACATTTGAATCTCTCCTCGAGTTGTTTTGGCTAAGCCTTCTGCAGGCTGGGTGAGCTCTGTTCCGCCTCGTCGAGCACTTCCTGGTGGATGCGGATCGCCTCGGCGCGGCGGTGCGACTCGTTGCGGGCAAAGAGGTTGCCGCAGACAGCGATCGCGGCGATCATCAGCAGGCGCGTGAAGATGGCCGGGTAGTCGTCAGGGATTGCCGTGGCAAGGCAAACGACCCCATAGATGCCGACGACGAGCGCGGTGTAGGCGACCGTCAGGGCGCTCGGGAATGCCACCGAGATTCCCACCACCGCCGCGAAGTAGAAGATGAACACCGGCGAGCTGTAGCCACCCTGGACCAATACCAGTGCGGTTACGACGCAGATGTCCGCGAGGCTGGCGAGGTAGACGACCTTGTCAACCGCCGCGTGGCCTCGAAGCAGCTGGACGTGAAGGTAGAAGTTGCCAAAGGCGAGAGCGACGATGGCGGCCAGCTGGACCTGAAGCGTGAGCAGGTCGCTTGGAGTCCAGAACGACAGGACCAGACCGGTGCCAATCAAGATCCAGCGCGCCCAGACCAGCACGGTCTGGCCGAAAGCGAGATCCTCCGACCGAACATTGCCCACGAAAGAGCTCAGGCCACGGGTCGCGGCGCGCGCTGCCGGCGAGGCGGATTGCCGCTGTTTCGGCTCTTCGTTCGGCGGCCATACGTCTCCGTGTGGCGGCGCGACGGGCGCCCATGTCTGAGCGACTCCATCCCAGTACCACTTTCCATCGGGCGAAACGAGATGCTGCCTGTTATCCACCGTCATCCTTTTTTCTCCTCTGTCGAGCCGGCCAGCTTGGGCCACTCGACCTCTGATCTGATTCGAGCCAGCTCCTCGTCGATCTCCGAGCCCGCGGTGATGCGCAGCAGCTCGGCCTCGACGAAATCTCCGCCTGACGCCGACGGCAGCGCGCCCACGTCGATCAGGGAGTCGATCGCTCGGGCGCGCGCCTGGAGCCTGTCCGCCTTCTCCTCAGCCCGGCCGACCGCCATCCCGAGCTCTGCCAGCTCGCCGCTGACTCCGGCCAGGGACTCCTTGACCCTCACCTCCGCCTCGGCCGCGCTGTAGCGCGCGGACACGACATCGCGGTGCGTGCGGAACTGCTCGATACGCAGCTGCAGCGCCCTTTCCTGTGCGCTCAGGCGCTGCTTGTCAGCCTCGACCTCGGCGACCTGTGTGTGGAGCGACTGCATCTCCGCCATCGCTGTGCGCTTGCGCTCGAGGGCGATGCGCGCCAGATCTTCGCGGCCGGCGCTCACCGCGCGGCGCGCCTGGTCGTCGAGCTGCGGGACGCGAGCCTCTAGCTTTTTCTCCTGCAACTCCAGCTGTTGCTTGGAGGTCGCGACCTCCACCAACCCCTTGCGCAGGGTGACCAGCAGCTGCTGCTGCTGGCTGTAGGCGTAATCGAGGACCTGGCGAGGATCCTCAGCTCGATCGAGCGCGCTGCTCGCCTTGGCTCGAAAGAGCAACTTCATCCGCGACCACAAACCCATCAGAACCTCCTATTTCGATTCGCCGCCGATAAGGCGAAGCGGCATGACGGGAGGCAGTGTCTGGTGAGGTCCCTCTCGGAAGCAGTCTCAGCCTGCTCTCGATTTCAGTCTCAGGCGCGGCAGAGACTCGCGGTTTGGGGTCGGCTAGGTTGTTTCCGTGAAGGCCGCCAGCTTTTCAAGCCGTTCGGCCAAAAGCTCGCAACCCCTCTGCAGCCGCCGGTAGTAAGCAGGCCTGCTCATGTGCAGGCGCTCGGCCACCTGGTCGTGCGTTCCACTGCGCTTGACGTAGTACTCGACCAGAAGATGTCCAGCCTGTGCATCGCGCAGGACTGTCGACGTGGACAGCTCGCGGGCAGCGTCTTTGAGCAGCTCGTCCAGCTCCGCCACAGCGTCGCCACCATCGCGGCCAAGGTAAGGGAGCCGGCACAGTGGGCTCGCGGCGAGCAGGCGGCGATCAGGCAGGGCTTCGAGCGCCTCCTTGATGGAGTTGACCGTGATCTCCGGCCAGTGCGCCGGCCGTGGTGGCGATGCGGGCTCCGCACGCCGCTGCCGCCCTCCTGGAGTGTAGGCCAGGTAGCTGATCAACAATCCGCCGAGGCCAGTCACCAGGATCGCACCCGACCAGACATGTGACGGCCACCACGTTCCTTGAGCGAAAGCGATGACAAGGAAGAATGCCGCGGCGAAGGTCGCCGGAACGATGAAGGCGAAGATGCGGAGTCGCGCCGGATTCGCCGCACCGGGTTTGAGCCAGACGTACGTCGCGTCAGCGGCGAGGCCCGTGAGCGCGGCGACCAGCAGCATGTCCCAGTGTCCCTTGAGGGGCGCAACCAGGACGCCGTTGATCATGCAGATCAAGGTGAAGCTGCCGAATCGAATCTGAAATCGTCGGATGAGGAGCAGGAAGGTTGCCGCGAAGGCCACGCCCTGGAGGACCAGGCTGGCGACGCCGAGGTCTTCCGCGACCCAGGCAATCGCTTCAGCGGTGGGTTGGGTCCCCGCCGCCCACGGATCACGAAACGGATGCGCGAACTGCGTCACGAACGTGATCGTCGAGAGCAACAGGGCGGCGGCGGCGATGGCGGCAAGGCCCGCGTGCTCATCCTGGCGGCGCCAGGCCGCACGAAGCGGACCGGTGACCATCAGGGCGCCGGCGATGATCTCTCCGACGCGAGCCGGGCTGAGCAGTGCCGACAGTCCGGTTTCGCTGCCCAGCGCCAGCTGGGCCCACCGGTCGAGCAGCACCATCGCGCTGAAACCGATGCAGCCGACAAACGACCACCCATACCCAGCCGGCAGGGAGCGCGCTATGGGCAGGCCCCGCCGGGCGTTGACGGCGATGACGCCCACCAGGTACGCGGTCAGAAGGAACCAGCTGAGATGCAGAGCAAAGTCCTGCCAGGGCTCGAGCAGGCTCTTACCCGAGGTCGTGTTGACGTAGGTCCAGGCGTCGAAGTAACCGGCGGCCGCGAACAGGCAGGAGAGGAGGACAACGGTCCACTCGAACGTGCGCCCTTCGGTCAGTGTCTGCAGGCGCGGGACGGCGGCCGGCGCCTCGCTCGGCATGGCGACGGCTCCTGCGTCACTCATGGCTGCACCAGTCTGGCACCGGTGAAACCGAAGTCAAGCGAGACGCTAGAGGCTTGCGAACATCCCCGCGAGAACGGCTTCGCCGTCGCCTTCAGCGGTCAGCGTGGCCACCGATCCATCGCTCACGTCGAAATTGATCCAGGCGCAGCACTCGCGCTCCAGGTCGATGAGCTGGATCAGCGCTTCGGCTGCTCCGGGTGCGGCACTGAGGCGGATGCCCCCGGGGACGCGGTCGCGCTTCACAAGGCCACTCCCGAGCAGCTTCCGCCACGCTCCCTCGCGGTCCACGAGATCGGAGGCTGAGAGCGTGCACGCGATCGCCGGGGTTTCCGCCATGCGACCTGAAAACCGGGAGACTGGCGGCGTATTCCTTAGCATGCGCAGCGTGAGAACCCTGATCACGACCGAGGGCAAGATGCCCGAGTCCGAGATCCCTGACATCGAACGCTGCTTCAAAGCCGCTCCACACGCCGGCCTTTGGCTCGACATCGAGGCTCCGGACGACGATGACTACCGGATGCTGGCAGAGACTTTCAAGTTCCATCCGCTGACCATCGAAGACATCAAGCACCAGGACCAGCGGCCGAAGATCGACGAGTACCCCGACTACAACTTCGCCGTGATCTTCCAGGCCGACTGGAAGAACGAAGAGGTTGCCTTCCGCGAGCACCACCTTTATGTGGGGGCGCACTACCTGATCACAGTCCACCTCGATCCGGCGCCGGCGCTCAACGGGTTGCAAGAGCGCCTGACCAAGAGCCCGGAGCTGAGCATGGGCCAGCCGGGTTTCCTGACCTACCTGGTCATCGACGCGCTGGTGGACGCCACCTTCCCGGCTCTGGAGCAGCTTGACGAAAGCATCGACTCGCTCGAGGACGAGATCACTGCCACGGCGTCGCGCGAGTCGCTTCAACGGATCTACCACCTGAAGCATTCGGTGACAGAGCTGCGCCGTTTCCTGGGCGCGCAGCGCGATGTGTTCCAGCGGTTGATCACCCACGGCGTCCACATCCAGCAGCAAGACATGACCCTTTACTACCGTGACGTTTACGACCACATCGTCCGCCAGTACGAGACGGTGGACTCCCTCCGCGACCTGCTGGCCAGCGCGATGGACGTCTACCTCTCCACGGTCTCGAACCGCCTCAACCAGACGATGAAGACGCTGACCGCGATCGCGAGCCTTTTCCTGCCACTGAGCTTTCTCACCGGCTTCTACGGCATGAACTTCGCGTACCTGACGAGCGTCCTCGAGACGCCTTACATCGCCTTCTGGGTCGGCGTCGCGACAATGCTGGGCGCGGTCGCAATCCAGCTGTACTTCTTCAGGCGCCGCGGCTGGATCTGAGCCCAGGTGCGCGGTTTTCTGCTTGGGCTGATTCTGCTCGCGGGCTTCACGGCGACGATCCTTTCGCTCCGACCCGGCGGGCTGCGACGTCAGCTCCGTTTTGCCGCTCGGCGGTTTCGCATCGCGCTTGCGCTCGGCGGCGTGTTCCTCATCGGATCGTCGATCGTCCGCCTCGTTTTTCCGAGTGGGCCGGTGGCGGACTTCGGCCCACCGGCGCTCGCCATCGTCCTTTCGGCCATCTTCATCGTCATGGCCCAGGAGCCCGCCGCGGTCCCACCGACGGAAAAGCCTGAAGAGGCGATCAAGTAGCGCCGTTTGGCTTCGAGCGCGAGACCCCGTCAGCCGTTGGTCGCTTTTGCCTGGTCGCTCCTGCCCACTTGCGCCACTTGCACCTCTACGCCGGCGGCCCGGATCGCCTCGAGCTCCGCCGGTTTGGCCCTCGAGTCGGTGATCAGGGTATGCACGCGGGCTGTGGGCACCGTCTGGCACATCGTCTCCTCGCCGATCTTGGTGTGGTCCGCGAGCACCACCACCTGCTGGGCCGCCGAGGCCAGGGCGCGGTCGGTGGCCGCCACCAATGGGCTGGGCGTGCTCAGACCACGGTCGGCGGTGAACCCATTGCCGGAGATAAAGGCCTGCGACGCGCGCAGCGACCGGACAGATTCCTCCGCCGCCGGCCCCACGAGCGCATGGATCGAGCGGCGCAAAGTGCCGCCGGTCAGGATCACCTCGACATGGGGAGCGTCCATGAGCGCCTGGGCGACCAGAAGCGAGTTGGTCACCACGGTCAGCTCCGGCGAGCTGACGAGCAAGCGAGCAAGCGCCAGCGTGGTCGTGCCCGGGCCGAGCAGGATCGAGTCTCCAGGCTGGATGAGCTCGACCGCAAGCCGTGCGATGGCGGCCTTCTCCGCCGCTGCCTGACGCGCCTTCTCCGAGTAGCTCGGCTCGTGCCCGAGCCCTGCCGGCAGAACCGCCCCGCCATGCGTGCGAACCAAAAGGCCCGCCTTGGCCATGGCCCGCAGGTCTCGCCGCAACGTGATGTCCGTCGTGCCGAGCGCGTCGGCCATCTCGGCGACCGAGACCACGCCCCGAGAGCGAATGCTCTCCGCGATCAGCCTCCGTCGCTCGATCGCCAGCATCCGAGGATCGTACGCGATCGATCAGATTCGAGCAATAGTGACCACAAACGGAGGGTAGGAGTTGACAAAACGGACCGAACGAGTAATGTTCCGCTGAGTCGGGCACGTCCCTGGTATCCGCATGTTCAGATGTGATCAAGGCACAGAGGAGGAATCCCATGGGTGATTCGAGCGTGGTTCGTAAGCACAAACTCGCCCTCCCTGGGCTCGACAGCGAGCTGCCTCTCTACCTGAACCTGACCCGGCGAGACATGCTCAGGATCGCGGGCTACTCGAGCCTCGCGGCCTTCCTCGCCGCCTGCGGCGTGCAGAGCAACACCAACACGAACACCGGGACTGGCGGCTCGCTCGCAGTCGGCAGCAACGAGTCCGATCCAGGACCCAAAAAGGGCATGGAGGCAATCGTCAACGCCTTTGCCAGCGCCAATGGCGGCACCAAGGTGAAGCTGAACACGGTCGACCACGGCACCTTCCAGGACCAGATCACCAACTACCTGCAGGCCACGCCGGACGACGTGTTCACCTGGTTCTCGGGTCACCGCATGCGGTTCTTCGCGAACCAGGGCCTGGCGACGTCCATCGACGATGTGTGGGACTCGGTCAAGTCGAACTTCACAGGCGCGTTTGCCGAATCGGTCAAGGGCGACGATGGTCACTTCTACGGGATTCCGCGCGACTACTACCCGTGGTGCGTCTTCTACCGCAAGAGCGTGTTCGCCCAGCACAGCTACAAGATCCCGACCAACTGGGACGACTTCAAGGCGCTGGCCGTCCAGATGCAGAAAGACGGTCTCACCCCGATCTCGATGGGCGACAAGGACGGATGGCCGGCCCAGGGGACGTTCGACATCATCGATCTGCGCCTCAACGGCTACCAGTTCCACGTCGAGCTCTGCGCCGGCAAGCAGAAGTGGACCGACCCAAGAGTCACCGCCGTGTTCAAGAAATGGGCCGAGCTCGCGAAGTACTACCAGCCGGGCCTGGCAGGGACCACGTGGCAGCAGGCGGCAGACCTGGTCGTGAACAAGAAGGCCGGCATGTACCTCCTCGGCCTTTTCGTGTCGGACCAGTTCAAGGCCGCGGGCCAGGACGCCCTCGACGACCTGGACTTCTTCCCGTTCCCGGACCTTGGCACCCAGTACGACGCCGAGAAGGCCCTCGACGCTCCGATCGACATCTGGATGATGAGCAAGAAGTCGCCGACCCTGAACGGCGACCTCGGCCAGGCGAAGGCATGGCTGAAGTTCTGGGCCAAGGGTTCAACGCAGGGGACGATGTTTCAGAACGCACCTGGTCTGATCCCGACCGCAACTGACGCCGATACGAGCAGCTTCACCCCTCTGCAGAAGAAGGCGGCCCAGATCATCAGCAGCGCCAAGAGGATCACGCAGTTCTTCGACCGCGACTCGCGGCCTGACTTCGCGGGGGCAAACGGTATGCAGAGCTTCTTGCTGACCTATCTGCAAAACCCGAACGCTGACACGACGAGCCTCCAGGGCAAGATGCAGTCGTTCTGGGACTCGCTCCCGCCGGAGAAGTAACCCAAAGATAATCTGAGGGTGGCGAACCGCATCACCCCCGCCCCGACCAGGTATCCGGGCGGGGCGGGGGCAAGCGTGGCGCCCAGGCGACGCCGGTTCAGCCTTCTCACCAGTCGGGACAAGGTCCTGCTCGTGCTCATGGTCGGATTGCCACTCACCCTGGACCTTTTGCTGATCTGGGGTCCCACGTTGGCATCGATCTTCCTGTCTTTCACCAACTGGAACGGAGTCGGCGCCATCACCGCTGGAAACTGGGTTGGCCTCAAGAACTACACGACCATGTTCACGGGCTACCTGTTCTTCTGGCCGGCGCTGAAGCACAACGTGCTGTGGCTCGCGTTCTTCACCCTCGTCTCGACGCCGATCGGCATGTTCTTTGCCGTGCTGCTCGACCGCGAGATGCGCGGAACACGCTTTTACCAGGGCGTTTTCTTCATGCCGGTCGTTCTGTCTCTGGTCGTGGTGGGGTTTATCTGGGAGCTGCAGTACGCGCCAAACGACGGTTTCATCAACAACTTCTTCGGGCTCGTCCAGAACCATCGCATCGTCGACTGGCTCGGCGACCCAAACATCAATCTGTGGGCGATAGTGGTCGCCGCCAGCTGGCGGCATGTTGGCTACATCATGGTTCTCTACCTGGCCGGGTTGAAGAGCGTAGACCTGGCTCTGCGCGAGGCGGCGAAGGTCGACGGCGCCAGCGAAGCGCAGACATTTTTCCGCATCGTGCTCCCGGTGATGGCTCCCATCAACGTGATCATCGTCGTGATCACAGCGATCGAATCGCTGCGCGCATTCGACATTGCCTACATCGTCAACCGCGGCAAGAACGGCCTGGAGCTGCTGTCGACGCTGATCACCAACAACAGCATCAGCGAGGCCAACCTGGTCGGCTTCGGCTCAGCGATCGCAGTCGTCCTGCTGGTGATCTCGCTCGTGCCGATCGTGCTCTATCTCTCGCGCGTGATGAGGACGGTCCAGTGAGCGCGATCACCGCCAAAGCAGGCGATTCGGGCCGGCTTGCACGTCGCCCGCTGACGCTCGGCCGGGTCATCCTTCACGTCTTCCTCCTGTCGATGGTGCTGGTCTGGCTGTTTCCGCTGTCGTGGGCCATCTACTCGTCGCTGCGGCCCATCAGCGACACGATCACCCATGGCTACGTCTCGTGGCCGAGCTCGCTCACCTTCAGCAACTACACGAATGTCTGGACCCAGGCGAACATGCCGCACTTCTATCTCAACACGTTCCTCATCGTGGTCCCCGGAGTGATCCTTGCGCTGGTGCTCGCGTCGATGGTCGCCTTCTGCTGCTCCCAGTTCACCTGGCGATTCAACCTCGCCGTGCTCATGCTGTTCACGGCCGGCAACCTGCTCCCTCCCCAGGTCATCATCATTCCGCTCTACTGGATCTACCTCAAGACTCCGGTCCCCAACCTCGCCACGGCCGACTTCGGCGCCTTTTCAATCCCCCTGATCAGCGACAACGGGCTGCTCTACGACCAGGCAATCGGAGTCGTCCTCATCCATGTTGTCTTCCAGACCGGCTTCGCCGCCTTCGTGCTGGCGAACTACATGAAGACGATCAGCAAGGAGATCGTCGAGTCGGCCCTCGTCGATGGCGCGAACGTCCTGCGCATCTGGTGGAGCGTGATGCTGCCGCTGTGCCGGCCCGCGCTGGCGGCCGTGGCGACGCTGCTGTTCACGTTCATGTACAACGACTTCTTCTGGGCACTGGTCTTGTTCAGCCATGGGGACAAGCGACCGATCACGAGCGCCCTCAACAATCTGCAGGGCGAATTCTTCGTGAACTACAACCTCGTGGCCGCCGGCGCGATGCTGGCGGCGATCCCACCGCTGCTCGTGTTCATCGCGCTGCAGAAACACTTCGTCGCCGGCCTGACTCTCGGCTCCACCAAGGGCTGAACCACCGATGAACGAACCGCTGCTCGGAAGCCGGTTGCCCCACATCGCATACGGCGGGGACTACAGCCCCGACCAGTGGCCGGAGAACGTGTGGGCGGAGGACGTCCGCCTCATGCGCGAGGCCGGGGTCAACCTCGTGAGCCTGGCGATCTTCTCGTGGTCGCGGCTTCAACCGAGTAGTGACACATGGGACTTTGGCTGGCTCGACCGCGTGATGGACCTGCTGCATGAAGGGGGCATCCGCGTCGACCTGGCGACGGCCACTGCTTCCCCACCTCCGTGGCTTTCGCATGCTCACCCAGAGATGTTGCCGGTGCTCGCCGACGGCGTGCGGCTCTGGCCCGGGGCGCGCCAGCATTACTGCCCCAGCAGCCCTGTGTATCGGTCGGCGGCGGCGCGTCTGGTCGAGGCGATCGCCACCCGTTACGCGAAACACCCGGCGCTGGCCATGTGGCATGTCGGCAACGAGTTCGGTTGTCACGTGGCGGCTTGCTGGTGCGACGTCTCGGCCGAGGCGTTCCGGCAATGGCTGCGCCGCAGGTACGAGACCATCGATGCGCTCAACGAAGCCTGGGGCACCGACTTCTGGTCGCAGCGATATTCGAAGTGGGAGGAGATCCTGCCTCCGCGCCGGACTCCGACCTGGCCGAACCCAACCCAGCAGCTGGACTTCATGCGCTTTTCCTCCGACGAGCTCCTCGAGTGCTACGAGTCGGAACGCGCGGTGCTGGCGAGGCACAGCCCCGCCATTCCTGTGACCACGAACTTCATGCAGTTCTTCAAGCCGCTCGACTACTGGAAATGGGCCGAGCGCGAAGACATCGTCAGCGACGATGTGTATCAGGACCCGCTGGATCCTGACGCCGGGATGGCTTCCGCGATGGCCGGCGACCTCATGCGGTCATTGGGTCGAGGACGGCCATGGGTGCTGATGGAGCAGACCACCAGCCGAGTCAACTGGCGAGAGATCAACGCGGCCAAGGCGCCCGGCCAGATGCGACTGTGGAGCTTGCAAGCGGTCGCCCACGGGGCGGACGGGGTGATGTTCTTCCAGTGGCGCCAGTCGCGCGCCGGTGCGGAGAAGCACCACAGCGCGATGGTCCCGCACGGCCCGGTCGAAACCTCGCCGACGTGGCACGAGGTCGTTCGCCTTGGTTCGGAGCTGAAGCTGCTGGACGAGCTGTGCGGCGCGCGGGTGCAGGCTGACGTGGCCATCGTCTTCGATTGGGAGTCCTGGTGGGCGCTCGAGCTGCCCTCGAAGCCGTCGGCGCTGGTGCGCGCGATGGACCAGGCGCGGGCGTATTACCGCCACCTCTTCAACGCGAACGTCGCCACTGACTTTGCCCCTTCGGTGCGCGAACTTTCGAACTACAAGCTCGTCCTGGTTCCCAACCTCTACCTCGTCTCCGACGATGCGGTGGCGAATTTGAATCGCTATGTGTCAGATGGCGGCCACCTCGTGATGTCGTGTTTCAGCGGCATCGTGGACGTGCACGAGCACATCCGGCTGGGCGGCTACCCGGCGCCGTTTGCGGACATGCTCGGCCTGCGAGTGGAAGACGTCATGCCGCTCGCGCCCGGCGACGTGATACCAGTGCGATTCCATGACGGGTTAGAGACCACTGGACGGATCTGGAGCGAGCTGATCAGTCCAGGTGCGGCGGAGGTGGTCGCGACTTTCGAAAGTGGCGCGTTGAAAGGAAAGCCGGCAGTCACGCGCAACCGATTCGGAAAAGGCAGCGCCGCGTACGTGGGCACGATCCCGGAGGACGCGGCGATGGCGGTTCTGTTGAAGACAGTCTGGACGGATGCAGGGGTCAAGAGCTCGGCGGAAGCGCCGGCGGGCGTGGAGGTCGTGCGCCGCCAGGGAGCGGGCCGCTCATTTTCCTTTGTGCTCAACCACCTCGACTCCGAGGTTCATGTGAATACGGGGCCGGGCGTGGATTTGATCACAGGCGAAAAGGTGATGCCGCAGGGGTTGACGCTGCCGCCTTATGGGGTCGCTGTGATCGCCGACTAGTGCAGAAGACCCGCTCCGAGGTGGCGCCAGAACTCCTCTAGCGTCGGCCCGCCGGGCGTCACGCGACGGATGGCACGGATTAGTCGTTCTCCAGAAATCCCGGGTAGCCGTTTGAGAACGCCTGATGCAAGATCATCCTGGACGGCGAGCAACGGCAGAGCGGCCCAACCAAGCCCTTCCAGGGCGGCAGCGCGGACGTATTCGGGATGGCCTAAGTTGAGAAATTCGAGACGGTCGTAAGAAGCCCCGAGCATCTCACGCACGTTGGCCTCCGCTCCCCAAGCCGGCCCGCGCCCGATGTAGCGATGCTCCTCCAGGTGCGCCGGGGTGACCCGCCTGAGACTCGCGAGCGGATAGTCGGGCCGGCAAACCAGGACCAGCAAGTCGCGAGCGATGACGAGCTCGACGATGTCGCGATGGCACGCGCCCTCGATCAATCCGCAGTCGAGGGCGCCGGCCCGAACCTTGGTGCTGATCTCCATCGAGGGCTCGACGACGACATCCAGGCTGACCCGTGGGAACCGCGTCGCGAACGGAGCCAATCGCTGCGGCAGGTAGAGGGTCGCGCAGGTCGGGCTCGCGCCAAGGTGAAGCGATCCAGCTTCGAGCAACTTGATCGCCCGCGCCGCATCATCGACAACCTCAAATCCGCGCTGCGCAGCCCGGGCGGTGATCGCCAGCTCCCGACCGGCGTCGGTTAGCTTCACGCCACGACCGGTGCGCTCGAACAGGCGCAGCCCGAGCGCCCGTTCGAAGTGATGGATCTGCTGGGTGACGGCGCCCTGCGTCAGATGTAAGGACGCGGCCGCGCGGGAGACGTGCTCGTGCTCGGCGACGGCCAGGAACGAGCGCAGCTGCTCGATCGTGAAGGCTGGCTTCGGTATCCACACATATTAGCCCTGCTTATGTATCCCAATACAAGTCATCAGTCCAGTAACGGTTAAGGAAACCTGAAGTGACGCGTTGATACGGATACGGTGTGACGGCCGGATTATTCAAAAGGAGGTTAGATGCAGATGCTTGGTCGGTTCGTAAGGCACAGTCAGCGCGGTCAGGGCATGGTGGAATATGCCTTGATCCTGGTCCTGGTTTCGATCGTAGTTATCGTGATTCTTTTGACCATGGGAAACCAGATCCAGAACGTGTTCTCCAACGTCGTGGCAGCTCTCGGTTAGGCCTGACGTGTGATCGCCGGGCGGGTGGAAGACCCGCCCGGATCTGCCGGGTGTCAGGCCCTCGGAACGGGCTGCTCGCCTCGGAAGATGGCGGCGTTCCTCAAGGCAAAGTCATCGAAGCTGGTCGCCCGCCGGCCGATGATTCCCTCGATCACCCGATGAACCTTTGACTCCTTCCCCTTGCGGCGCTCCGCAAAAAGTTCGGCCAGGGCGTCCGCCGTGTATTGAGGCACACCGTTCGACACCTGGGTTTTCTTTGCTTCCTCCGGAGCCACGTTGACGTATTTGATCTGCCTTCCGGTTGCTGCTGACAGCTTCTGAGCAACCTCTTCCATGGTCAACGCCTCTGGGCCGGTGAGCGGATAGATCTTTCCTTCGTGTCCTGGCTCGGTGAGCACCGCGGCACCGACCTCAGCGATGTCACCGACATCGATCGATGCAATCCTCGCGTCCTCCATAGGCAAGAAGAAGGCTCCCCTCGCGACGATCGCGGGCACCTGTCGAAAGTAGGCGTGCATGAACTCGCCCGCGCGCAGGTGTGTAAACGCCATCCCAGACCGTTCTAGCTTCAGCTCAGCCTCACCGTGCATGCGCGCGAATCGAAACGGCGAATCGGTGTCTGGCATGATCCCGGAGAGCTTGACCACGTGCCTGACGCCTGCCTTTTTGGCGGCGTCGATGAAGTTCGATTGAACTTCGAGCATGGCCGGGTCCGAAGAGGAGATGAGCATCGCGCGGTCCACTCCCCGAAGCGCCTCCGCGAGCGTCTCCGGGCGCGCCATGTCACCTTCGACGATCTCGACGTTGGCCAGCGAAGAGAGTGCGGCGGCTCGGCCCGGATCGCGTACCAATGCTCGCACCGGGATGCCCCTGGCCGACAGGAGGCGCACCAGCGTGCCGCCATTGAGCCCCGTAGCCCCTGTCACCAAGATCACGTGCGCTTCACCTGGACACAGTGTGGCGGGGATACTGACTCGTCGTGGCCGAAACAACGCCGAGCTCGCCCCCACAGCCGGTCACGGACATCCCCAATCGAGTCTTCTGGGGACTGATGGCGATCGGACTTCTGCTGCTGTTTTTCGTCTTGCCGCACTGGATCGAGGGCGACGGCAGGCTGCGATTTGATGCGCTGCAGGGGTGGCTCACCGGCGGCTCGATCCCGAGTACGAAGTTTCCCCTGATCGGATCGGCCCCTTCGATTCCGCTGATTCTGCTGGGTCGCCCTGGCGACTCGACCGAGTTCTGGGTTTCTCGCTACAACGTCATCGTCTACGCGGCCGGCATCGGCGGTCTGTATCTGCTGCTGCGCGGGCACCTGCCCAACGACGTGCTTGGAACCTTCTTGTTGCTGCTGGGCACGACCGGCATGCTTCCGAACTCTCTCACAGGGTTCGGGGCTGAGACATTCAGCGCGATGACGGCCGGCACGGGGCTGGCGGCCTGGTCGACCGGCCGCTGGAAGACCGGCACAGTGCTGCTTGGCGTTGGGGTCGCCAACCTGCCGGCGAGCTTCGTCGGCCTTGCGCTGGCGATGTGTTGGTGGGCCTGGCGGATGAAGCGAGTGAGGGCGCTGGCGCCCCTTGCTTTGAGCGCGGGCCTCTGGCTGCTCGAGAACACGCTCCGCCACAAATCGCCTTTCGCCAGCGGCTACGAGAACGACCACGGGTTTCGGACGCTGCTGCCGTATTCGGGGCTGCCCGGTTTCAGCTATCCCACCTTTTTTGGAGTGCCGTCGCTGCTCTTTTCCTTCGGCAAGGGTCTGCTCTTCTTCGCACCTGGCCTGTTCCTCTTCTTCGGGCGCGGCCTCGAGGCGCTGCGTTCGGTCAGCCAGACGCTGACGCTGTGGCTCCTGTACCTGGCCGGCATGGTGCTGGTGTACGGCAGCTGGTGGGCCTGGTACGGCGGCTTCACCTGGGGGCCGCGCTTTCTGATCTTCGCTTCGCTGCCGGCTTCGCTCTTGCTGGCCGCCCAGGTCCGGCGACCACCGCGATCACTTCTCGCCGCCACCGCGGTGCTGGCGGCGCTGGTGCTCTCGCTCTGGGTTGGAATCGACGGCCAGGTATTCGGCCGCTTCGCACAGGCACCGTGCCAGGCCAACCATTACAACCTGGAGGCGTTCTGCTGGTACGTGCCGGAATTCAGCGTGCTGTGGACTCCATTCGTGTTCGGCGGGCAGCTCTGGTGGCCCCACTACATCCTCATCGCGTACGCGGTGGGCGTGACGGCGTACATCGCTTGTCCGCTGCTCCGGCAGTGGGCGGTCACCCTTCGGAGCGACCTCGGACTTGCGTGGGACGCTTACCGACGCCGAGCGTCCTGGCGGTTTTGATTCTCGAGCTTCAAGGTCAGGATCTTGAACGGCGTGAGCTCCAGCTCGACCACTCCATCAACAGTGCCGACCTCTTGCCGCTCCTGTTCCAGAAGGTCGCACAGGAAAGCTCGCTTGACCGGGAGGGTCGTTCGGAGCTGAACCGTGCAACTTCCTCCCCACGCTTCATACAGGCGCACGATCGTCGCGTTCGAGTCCTCGGCTCGCTTGATGGTTTCGACCACGACCTGCGGCGTGTCGACCTCCACCAGCGAACGCGGCGTTTCGGCAGGCCGTCCCCGCACGATCCGCAGCGGTGAGTTGAGGTCTTCGGCCGCGGCAATCACGCCCGCCTGGCGAAAGTCGCCCGGATGCGGCATCAACGCATAGGTGAAGCGATGGTGCCCGCGATCCGCGGTCGGATCCGGATGAGTTGGCGCGCGGAGCAGTGACAGGCGCATCACCGAACCGTGGATGTCGTGGCCGTACTTGCAGTCGTTGAGCAGAGCTACTCCGTAGTGCTCATCGGCCAGCTCAGCCCACCGGTGCGCGCAAACCTCGAACATCGCCTTGGCCCGGCTCGTTCTCGAATGAGTCGGACGCCTCACGTGACCGAACTGCGTCTCGTACGTAGCGTCATCGGAGGCGACGGTCACTGGAAATGCGACCTTCAAGAGCTTGTGCTCCTCCTGCCAGTCGACCTCGCACTCGAAGCGAAGGATGCGTGACTCGGCGTCGAGCACCATGAGCTGCGTGAATCGCGAGCGGCCGAACTGGCGTGTGAACCGGACCCCGCC
>Ga0209488_10001886_pt1 | contig 17740 bp, 20 predicted proteins | sample Rivendell_Oct201_8_FD_188349 | JGI IMG/M metagenome (GOLD analysis project Ga0209488, IMG submission 188349) | Vadose zone soil microbial communities from the Eel River Critical Zone Observatory, Northern California, USA -... | ecosystem: Environmental > Terrestrial > Soil > Vadose zone >...
TTCGCCGCCGATGCCCGCGTCGACCTCGTCGAACACGAGGGTCGACAGGCGATCGGCGTCAGCGCCGACGGTCTTGATGGCCAGCATCACGCGGGCGAGCTCTCCGCCGGACGCGACGCGAGCCAGCGGCTGCAGCGGCTCTCCGGGGTTCGCGGAGAACATCATCTCCGCGCCCTCGGCGCCACTCGGACCGACCTCGGCTGCCGGCCGGAGGGTGATTTCGAATCGCGCCCCCTCCAGTCGCAGCCCCTCGAGCTCGCTCGCGACTGCCTTCTGCATTCGTTTGGCGCCGCTACGGCGGGCGTCGGTCAGGCGCGCCGCGGCAGCCTCGAGGTCTCTGCGTGCGGTGTCGCGCTCGGCCTGGGCCGCGGCGACCGCGCCTTCGAGGTCTTCGGTCGCCCCCAGCTGCAGCTCGAGCCGGCGAAGCTCCTCGAGCGCTGATTCGAGGGAGCCGCCGTACTTGTGCTTGATCCCCTCGAGCACGGCCAGCCGCGATTCGATGACCTCGAGGCGGCCAGGATCGGATTCGAGCAGCTCTCCGTAGCGACGAAGCTCTGCAGCCGCGTCAGAAGACTCTTCTTGAAGCGCCTCCAGCCTGGCTGCCTGGTCACCCAGTCGCGGGTCGAGCTCGGCCGCTGTTCGCACTGCGACTGCTGCGCGCGCGACGCCGTCCTCGCGAAGCGCATCGATCGCCTCTCGTCCCAGCTCCGCGAGGCGAGCTGCGTGCCTTGCGGCCTGACGATCGGCGGAAAGTTGCTCGTATTCGCCGGAGCGGATGGAGGCGGCTCGAAGCTCCTCGAGCTGCCACCGCATGAACTCCTGCTCGCGCTTACCCCGCGACCGCAGCTGCTCGAGGTCTCGCATCGTGTTCACCGCGCCCAGCCAGGTCCCGTGAGAAGCGGCCACCGCGGTGCGTAGCTCGAGCGCGCCCGCGTATCCATCGAGCAGCTCGGTCTGCGTGTCGCTGTCGAGCAGCGCATGGTGCTCATGCTGCCCATGCAGGGCGACCAGGTTGCGACCCAGCTCGCGGAGCTGTCCTGGATTCGCCTGGCGGCCGTCGATGCGCGCCGCGCTGCGCTTACCAAGCTCTCGCTGCAAGGTAAGGGCCGCGCCGCCGGATTCGAAAACGCCCTCCACAGTCGCCCTCTGCGCGCCGTGACGAACCTGGTCGACACCGCCCCTCGCGCCCAGGGTCAGGCTGAGCGCGTCGACGATGAGCGACTTGCCGCTGCCGGTCTCACCGGTCAGGAGATTGAGGCCGGGACCAAAGCGCACCCGGGACTCCGCGACCAGGGCCAGGTCGCGAACGTTGAGTTGCTTCAGCACTAAAGGGTGGTCAGCCCCGGACTTCCGCCGCAGATTCGCGGAATCGGCGGCCGGAGCCAAGGAAAGGGTGGCGCCGCTAGGAGCGCATCTTTAGATGCGTAACGACGCGGCGACGGGCCCCTTGACGCAGGCTTCAGCGCCCCTCTCGGGGTCCCCGCGGAATCGCCAGATTCCGTGGGGTGAGACGGCGCCCGGCCGCCTAGGCCGCGAAGATGCAAGGAACTTCCGGGGCTGACCACCCTCACTTGTTGGGGACGAGGGGCCGGCCCCAACCGAGCTTGTTTCCCAGCCGCCGGTAGAACTCCTCCGGAGGGCTGAACCGCACCACCTTCAAGCGTCGAGGATGCGAGCCACAGCGAACCGTGTCACCGGTCTGTACCTCTTGCCCGCTGCCGCCGTCGATGCGCATCTCACCAGGTCCACGCACGACGGAGAGGCTGATGTTCTGTCCCGGGGGGAAGACGATAGGACGGACGGTGAGCGCAAAGGGGTTCATCGGCACGAGGACGAGGTCGCGGAGGGACGGCTCGAGGATCGGTCCTCCACTTGCAAGCGCGTAAGCGGTAGAACCGGTCGCCGTGGAGACCATGACTCCGTCCGCGTCGATGATGCCCACTGCCTGCCCGCCGACGTCGATCTCGACCCGCAGCATGCGAGCCTCGCCGGAGTGATCGAGCACGACCTCGTTGAGCCCGATTGCTTTCGCCACGGTGCGCGAGCCCCGGTTGAGTGACACCTGCAGGATGGTCCGCTCCTCGATCCGATACTTGCCATCGAGAAACCGCGTCAGGCCGTTTTCGAGCTGGTCGGCTTCGACCTCTGTGAGGAAGCCGAGCCGGCCGAGGTTGACACCCAGCACCGGAATGCCCTTGGGCGCCGCCAACCTTCCGCCGGCGAGGAAGGTGCCGTCTCCCCCGAGCGTAACGATCAGAGCTGTGCCCTTGAGCCCGGAGCTGATCGTGTCCTCGGGCCCGTCACGCCGAGCCTCCCAACCCTCGACGCCGCGGGCTTTCAAGGCCGCGATCGCGCTGTCGATCACCGACTGCTCGGCCCTGGGTCCACGAAGGATGCACACGTTCATTTCGGCAGCAGGTGAAAGAAGATCTCGCGGTTGCCTTCAGCTCCGGCAACCTCGGACGCGGCTTCTGCGACGACCGTGTAGCCATGTGCGTCACACCAGGTCCGGAACCTCACGACAGCGGCTTCGATCGCGTTTGCATCGCGGACGATGCCGCCCTTCCCCACCTCGGTCCGGCCAACCTCGAACTGGGGCTTGAAAAGCGCAACGACCTCTGCGGAGGGACCGGCCTGGCGCAGTGCCGGCAGCACCTTCTCGAGGCTGATGAAAGACAAGTCGACCACCATGAGGCTGACGGGCTCCGGAAAGGTGTCAAGCGTTCGTGCGTTCGTGCGTTCGATAACAACGACGCGTGGGTCCTGTCGCAAGCGCCAGTGGATCAGACCGCGGCCGACATCGATCGCGTAAACCTTTGATGCACCTCGGCGGAGCAGCACATCAGTGAACCCGCCGGTTGACGCGCCGATATCCGCACAGACGCGGCCACTCGGATCGACCCCGAATCTTTGAAGCGCGGGTCCGAGCTTCAGCGCGCCTCGGCTCGCGTAGCTCGGAGTCTCGTCGACGGTGATGACCTCGTCGTCGCGAACCGTGCGGTCGGGGCGGCGCTCTGTCTCTCCGGACACCTGCACCTTGCCCGCGAGGATGAGGGCCTGGGCGCGCTGTCGCGACTCGATCAGGCCGCTGGTGGTGAGGGCAACGTCAAGGCGAGGCACCGCGTTCAGAGGATCAGCCCGACGACTATGCCGAGCAGCGCGCCGACGAGCACCTCTACCGGCGTGTGCCCCAGGAGCTCGCGGAGTCTCTGCTCCTGCATGCCGCGCATGTGTACCAGGTCCTCGACCAGGCGGTTCAGGATGGCCGCCTGCCTGCCGGCGGCGCGCCGGAGCCCGGCGGCGTCGTACATGACCACGAACGAGAAGATAAGCGCGATCGCGAAGGCAGCGGAAGAGACGCCCGCATATTTACCGACCGCCGTGGTCATCCCCATCACGATCGCCGCGTGGCTGCTGGGCATGCCACCGGTCTCGGCCAGCACGCGCAGGTTCAGCCTGCGCTGGCGCATCGAAGTGAGGATCACCTTGGCTGCCTGGGCGATCGCCCAGGCCACCAGGGGGGCGAGGAGGAATTTCACCGGCCTATCGTGGGGCCTTCTAGCTTTCGGGCGATCTCGATGGCCCGGCCCTTGAGCTCCTCCAGGTTTGCCTGCGCCTCGGCGAGAAGGCGCAAGGCCCGCTGGTGCGCGGTGACGAGCTCTTCGAGCGGTGCGGTGCCTCCCGCGAGCTCATCGATCGTCTTCTCGAGGCTGGAAAGCAGCTCCTCGAGCCGTGCCGTCGCTACCGGCGCATCCGGTCTCAAGGTGCGGTGGTGGCCGCGACCTTACCAAGGATGCCGTTGACGAAGCGACCGGCTTCCTCGCCGGAGAAGGTCTTGGCGAGCTCGATTGACTCGTTGATGGCGGCCTTCGTCGGCACCTGGCGGTCGATCGCGATCTCGTAAACGGCGATGCGCAGGATGATGCGGTCGACCTTTGCCATCTGCCCGAGCTTCCAGTGCTCTGAGGCCTCGCTGAGGATGGCGTCCAGCTTTTCGCGGTTGGCGATCACTCCGCGGACGAGCTGCAGGGCAAAGGTCGCGACGTCAGGAGTCGCCGCGCCTTCATCGGCGTGGTAGCGCAGGACCTCCTCGGTGTCATCGTCAGCGGCCTCGAGCTGGAAGAGCGTCTTGAGCGCCAGCTCCCTGGCCTGGTGTCGTTTTCCCAACGGGGCTCGCTAGTTGGCGAAGGCGACGCTGGAAACGAAGACGTTGACCTCCCCGACCTCCAGGCCGAGCATCCGCTCCGTGGCTTCGACGACGTTGGCCTGGGCTGACGCGGCGACGTCGGCAAGCTTCGCATCCGAGTCGACCGTGATGAAGACTTCGAGGTGAATTGACCGATCGGACTCTATGTGCACCCGAACGCCGCGATGGGCCGATTGGCGCCGCACCCAGTCACCGAAATGACGCGCGGCGGCCTCATCCATACCCTTGACGCCTTCGATCTCGCACGCAGCGAGCGCCGCGATGCTGGCAATCACCTCGTTGGCCACACGCACTGCCCCCAGCGATCCGTTCTCACCCATAGCCGCCTGATGCTACGCCCTGGGCCCTCAGGCTCGCTCCATATAGGTCTGTGTTCGGGTGTCGACGCGGATCACATCGCCTGGCTGGATGAAGAGCGGTACCTGGATCGTGGCCCCGGTCTCGAGCTTCGCGGGCTTGGTCGCTCCAGACACCGTGTCTCCCTTGAATCCAGGATCGGTGGAGACGACTTTCAGCTCCACGTTGATCGGCAGCTCGACCCCGATCAGGCGGTCCTGGTACCGCAGGAGATAGGCGACGCTGCCTTCCTTCAACAGCGGCAGGACTGCCTCGAGGAGCTCTTCGTCGACCGCGACCTGGTCATAGGTTTGTGTGTCCATGAAGTGGTGATGGGTTCCGTCGGAGTAGAGGTAGGTCGCCTCGTTCTTGTCGATGCGCACCGTCTTGTATTTGTCAGCGCTGCGAAAGCTGTGGTCGAAGATCGATCCGGTCAGAACGTTGCGCAGCCTGGTCTTGATGACCGCACCGGCGCGCGCAAGCTTGATGTGCTCGACGTTGACGACTTGCAGCAGCTGGCCGTCCATCTCGAACATCGTCCCGTTGCGAAAGTCGCTCGTCGAAATCACAACGTCGTCACTGCTTCGCCAGGTACTCCATCGCCAATCCGTAGCCTGCAAATCCCAGGCCGGTGATGACGCCCTTCGCCGCGCGTGCCGTCACGCTCTTCGAGCGGAACTCTTCGCGTGCGTGGATGTTCGAGAGGTGCACCTCGACGGTGGGTACTTGCAGCGCCTGCAAACAGTCGTAGATGGCGAGCGAGTAGTGAGACAGCGCCCCTGGGTTGATCACGATCCCGAGCGCGCCTGGCCCTTCCTTCTGCAGGAAGTCGACGATCTCGCCTTCGTGATTGCTCTGCAGGACGCTGACCGTCACGCCGAGATCTTTTGCCTTCGCCCTCACGGTCCGGATGAGGTCGGCGTGCGACCGGGTGCCGTAGACCTTTGGCTCGCGCTTTCCGAGCAGGTTCAGGTTCGGACCGTTGACGATCACGATCCGTTTCATGCGAGAGCTCGCGTAACCACGCGCCGGACCAACGGAGACGGAACCGTGTGGCCAGGCTCGGCGTGGCCCATGCGGCGCGGCATGACCCATGCGACCTTGCCGCGACGCGCCTTCTTGTCTCGTGGGATGGCGGCCAGCACGCGCGCCGGGTCGACATGCGGAACCCGATTGGGCAGTCCATAAGCGGTTAGCAGCTCGTCCTGCGTCTCGACCAGGCGCTTGCTGCAAAGGTCCATCGAGAGCGCCATTCGGGCCGCGACCCGCATGCCGAACGCAACCGCCCGCCCGTGCGAGATGCGAAACCCGGTGGCAGCCTCGAGCGCGTGACCCGCGGTATGGCCGTAGTTGAGGATCGCGCGTGGACCCTTCTCGCGCTCGTCCTTGGCGACGATCAGAGCCTTGGCCGCGACGCAGCGGAAAACGACCCGCTCGAGCATCGCCTTGTCAGCATCGAGCAGGCGCGCGCGTTCTTTTTGAAGGAGTTCCGCCAGGCCCCGGTCCATCGCAACGGCGTACTTTACAACCTCGGCAAACGCATCCCGATAGCTGGTCGCCGGCAAGGTCTGGAGGCAGTTGAGGTCGGCGATGACCGCGGAAGGCTGCCAGAAAGCCCCGATCGCGTTTTTGGTGCGAGTGCCGTTGATGCCGGTCTTCCCACCGACGCTCGAGTCGACCATCGCCAGCAGCGTTGTCGGCACGCCGACCAGGCGGACGCCGCGCTGCCAGACGGCGGCGGCAAACCCGGCGAGATCACCGACCGTCCCGCCCCCAACGGCGATGACCAGGCCGCCTCGATCGATGCGCTGGCGCTCGAGAAAGGCCAGCACCTCGTGCAGCTGATGAATCGACTTCGACCGCTCGCCGGCCGGTATCACGTGGATCGACGTCTTGAGTCCCGCGCGCTTGACCGACTTGGCGACCTTGGCCGCCCAGGGCCGGACGTTCGAGTCCGTAACGATCGCCACGCCGGTAGGATCCAGCCGCGCGACAGCCCCGCGAAGCTCGCGATGAATATTGCTGCCGATGATCACCGGGTAGCTTCCCGACGGTGAGTCGAGGATCAGGCGGACCAAAGCTTGATCACCTCGTCCGCAACCTGGGGCGGCGGCCTGTCACCGTCAACCCGGTGCTGCGCCTGCTCGTAGCGTGGCCGGCGCCGCTCGAAAAGCGCCTCGACCTCGTCGCGAGAGCGGCCCGAAGCCAGCGGCCGCCCGCTCAGCTTCCTGATCCGCTCCCAGATCGTGTCGAAAGGCACCTCGAGATAGATCGTGACTGCTCTGGCGGCTACGAGTTTCCAGCTCGCGTCGTCGATCAGGGAGCCGCCGCCCAGCGCCGCTATCGCACCTGGTTGCAGGGCCGAGGGCAGAAGGCGTGCCTCGAGCTCGCGAAATGCAGGCTCGCCCTTTGTCTCAAACAACTCGGCGATCGAGGTGCCCGCCGCGTCCTGGATCATCTGGTCCAGGTCGAAAAGCGGTACCCCGGTGCGCCTGGCCACCAGCGCGCCCACGACACTCTTGCCCGAACCCATGAACCCGACCAGGGCCACGGGCCTTTTTCTTGCGGTATTAGACGCCGCTGGGATTGGCAGCGACTGGAGGTGCTCCCGCAGGAGCCACCCCACGCCTCTTTTCGGAGAGCATGAAAACCTGGTCGCGGAACCCGCCTGGGTCCGGCAGATGGTCGAGCACCTCGGCGCCTTGGGCGCCAGCGGCGTCGACCTCGACCCGGCCGTAGCCCAGCATGCGTCCCAGCAACGACATCTTGGTGGTGCAATCCTGGACGCGATCGATCGGGATGATCTTCTCCTGACGGCCGAACACGCCGGTCTCGATTTTGATGCGCTGGTCCGTCAGCGTGTAGGCGGTGGATTGCCAGCGAATCCACACGACGATGAGCCAGAGCCCGGCGATCGCCACGACGCCCAGCGTGAAGAAGGTGCGGAAACGAGGCGGCAGGCCCCACGAGTTGTAGTTGTCGAGAAGGATGGTGAAGTCCGCGATCACGACTAAAACCACAGCCACGATGGGAATCCAGACCGACTTGATCAGGACGATCCAGTGTGGGTGCGCCTTGATGACAAGGTTCTCACCGGGAAGTAGGTTGCTCATGGCCGCCTATTGTGGCAGTTGGAAGAGCACGATCAGCGCCCCCGCCGCGAGGTATGGACCGTAAGCAATGCTTCCCTTCATCGATCGGCGCCAGATGATGATGGCGATCGAGACCAGGCCGGCCAGGAACACGCCATAGAACAGAGCCCGGATGGTCGGCAGCGGGCCCAGCAGCAGTCCCATGAAGGCCGCGAGCTTGACGTCACCAAAGCCCAGTGCGTCCTGCCTGAAGATTGCCGAGCCCGCTAAAGCGAGCAGCATGAACACGCCGCCCGCCGCAAGCCCGGTTGCGATGCCTGCCCACCATGGATTGCCGAAGAGGCTGACCACGAGAGCCACTGCCATCGACGGAAACATGACGCGGTCGAGGATCAAACGATGCTCGAGGTCAAAGAAGATCACCTGCACCAGGATCAGGACGAAAACGCTGCGCAATACGAGAATCGGAAATGAGCCGATCTCGAGTGCGAACAGGCCGAAGAGAATCGCAGACAGCACCGGTGGGCCGTACACCTGCCACCACCTGTTACCGGGCTCGAGCTTTTCGCCGTCCTCGAACTCCTCGAGCCTGGCGAGGCGCACGGAGCCCCACCGCACGAACCAGCCAGCACCGGCCCCTACGACAACCCACGCGATGGCAAGCAGCGCAGACCCCTGGAAGTTCACGGCTGCAGAGTGTCGCGCATCGCATCGACAGGCGCGGTCCGGCCGGTCCATTTTTCGAAAGCCATGGCGCCCTGCAGCAGGAGAACCTCCCAACCGTCCGCCGTTCGCAGCCCGAGCGAGCGCGCCTTGCGCACGAGCGGCGTGCCCCCGGTGACGTAGACGAGGTCGATGACAGCACCATCACGCGGCAGCGCCGCCGGACGAATCGGCATCTCTTCGCGACGGCCCAAAGGAGTGGCGTTGACGAGCAGGTCCGCGGACCTGGTGAGCGAGGGAACAGCAGGGTCGTCCCAGGGGACAGCGCGGCCAGGCACGTCGGCGTCGTCAGCGTGCCTTGAAACAAATGTCAGGTGGGCTCCGTCGAGCGCTACCGCGGCCGCGCGAGCCGCTCCACCAGCGCCGAGGATGACGGCGTTCGCGCCTTTGGGTTCGAGGCCGATGCTTGCGAGGGCCGAACGAATCGCCTCGATGTCGGTGTTCGATCCGACCAGCCGATCTCCATCGCGGACGATGGTATTGACGGCCCGCGCCTTGACGGCCTCCGCGTCGACCGCGTCCATGTGCCGCATCACTGCCTGCTTGTGCGGGATCGTCACGTTGGCGCCGGCCACATCCGGCCCCCGCAATCTCTTCAGCGCCGCGGGCAGCTCCTCAGGCGAGACATCGAGCAGCTCGTAAGTCCAGTCCAGCCCTAGCGCGCGAAACCCCGCGTTGTGCATGTCGGGGCTGCGCGAGTAGGAGATTTCGTGGCCGAGCAGGTAAACCTTCAGCTGCCGCTCGTGCCGTACTTCGCGATGTCGCGGTCGAAGTCTGCCTGGTTGGTCTCGAAGTGCGTCACACCCGCGCGGTCGGTGAAGTAGAAGAGGTACTGGGTCTGCGGCGGGTTCACGCAGGCCATGATCGCGGCCTTGCCCGGGTTGCTGATCGGCCCAGGCGGAAGGCCGGCGTGCGTCCTTGTGTTGTATGGACTGTTCAGCTGCAGCTCCGCGGCGGTTGGTTCGGGCGTCAGCCTCTTCAGCGCATACAGGAGCGTCGCGTCGACGCCGAGCGTCATGTTGACCTTCAGCCGGTTGTAGTAAACGCTGCAAACGTTGCCGCGGTCGGTCGACGTCTTGGCGTTGGCTTCGCGGTCCACCATCGAGGCCAGGATGACGATGTTCTGAATCGTCTCCGCGGGACGCGCCGGCGTGGCCTGAGCGATCTGCGCCCGCACATCGGAGGAGAACACGACGCCGAATTGGTCAAGCTGCGCGCGGACCAATCCGCGCACTCCCGCGGCGGGGTCGATCAGGTACGTGTCCGGGAACAGATAGCCCTCAAACGGGGCCTCCGCCCCGGCAGTGATCGGCGGCAGGAACTTGTATGTCGTCGCCCACGCCGGATCCTTCGCGGCGGTGAGGTACTCGTCCGCGGTCGCGATCTTCTTCGTCTCCACGACCTTGGCCTGCTCGCGAAGCGGGAACCCTTCGGGGAAGGTGATGACCTTCTGATCTGTCTTGCCGTGCTGGAGCGCGTCGATGATCTGCACCATCGACATGTTGGTGTTGAGCACGAACGAGCCGGCCTGGAACTTGGGTCCTGAGTTCGTGATCCGCGTGTACATGTCGAATGCGATGGTGCTGCGGATCAGGGCCAGCGTGTACAGGTCCTGCCCGATCTGCGTCGGCGTCTCGCCGGGGTCGACATGGAACGGCACCGATTTGCTGGAGGACGAGACCGGCGTGTTGACGTTGAAGTTCCACCAATCGATGCCGCGCGAGGTGCCGAATCCAAGGATCGCGAGTCCCAGCAGGACGACGAGCAGCCGCTTCATTCGACGTCGTCCTTCTCGAGCGCGGTGATCACCCGCTTGAACTCATCGCCGTCGACTGTCTCCAGGCCGCCAGTCGATTCGCGAAGCAGGAGGACCTGCGATGGATCGTCTGCCGCCTCGACCAGGTAGTAATGGACGTCACCGACATCAAATGCATCATGAAGCCGGTACGGGCGCTCGGCGCCGGACTCGTCGATGAGCGTTATCGATTCGGTGGAGTCGTCAGCGGTCACGCTTACCGCGGTCCAGGTGCGCCTGCAGCAAAAGGGTTGCCGCGACCCGGTCGACGCTGAGCTTGCGCTTTTCGCGCCGGACTCCCGCCGCGATCAACGAGCGCTCCGCGGCCACCGTCGTCAACCGCTCGTCGACGAGCTCGACAGGCAGGCCGGATGCCAGCTTCAGCCCACGTGACAGCTCCGTCGCCGCCACCGCGGCGGGACCTCGCTTGCCATCCATCTGAATCGGTAGGCCGACGATGATCCGGCTCGCGTCCTGCTGTTTAGCAACCTCGGCGAGCCTCGCGGCCAGCGTGGAGGCCGGCTCTGCAGGGACCGTGGACAGGCCGGTGGCGATGGTCCCGGTCGGGTCGCTGACGGCGAGACCGACGCGCTTGGACCCCGGGTCTACCGCCAGGATCCTCAAAGTTATGGGGAGGGTTTAGGCGAGGGCGACGGTGCCGGCGCTGTGGTCACCGGCGCGTTTTGCTCGACCACGTAGTGCAGCGAGATGCGGCCAATAAGCAGCGGCATCAGGGGCAAGCTCAATGGCTGCTCTTTGATGGCGACCGAGCGGATCGGGAGCTTCTCGAGGTAGAACCGGGCCTGCGCCAGCGGGCGACCGACGATCTGCGAGCGGATCTTAGCCTCGTCCAGCTTTGGCGCGACATATGCTGCGGCGCTGCCGAGGAACGTGAGGTTGCCCCCCGAGGTCGCGATGAGGATGCGGTACTGGACCTGGATCGGGCTCTCGGTCAGCAGCTGCTGATCATTGGGCACTCGCTTGGCCAGATAGTCCTGAAAGGCTTTCTGCACGTCGGAGTCGTTGTAGAAGTCGCCTTCTCCAGAGATGGTCATGGTTCCGCTGAAGGTCGGCACCTTGTCGTTGGGTTGGTGGTCGGTCGTGTACTGAGGCGGGCCGAAGATGATCGTTTCGCTCAGCTTCTCGCCCTGCTGGCCGGAACCGACGAGTGTCTGCGCGATGCTCTGTCGCAATTCCTGCTCGAGCTGTGCTCGACCGGCATCAAAGTCAGCTTCCGTCATCTGAGGCGTGGTCGATGGATCTGTTCCACCCCCGGTCGCGAGAGGATTGTCGACCGTCAGACAGGTGAAGCTGTTCGGATCGATCTGCGTGATCACGTGACTGCCCACGTTGCCAACGGAGCCCGGCTGAACAGCAACGATATTCGCTGTCACCGTTTTTCCAGGAGCGATGCTTAGGTTGCTGGAAGTTTGTGCGAACGTCAGCTGGTTGCTGGGGTCATAAAGGCGCTGGCCCTTCGGCATCACGAAGGTCGGGCTGTTGTGCGTACACGAGTTGGTATATGCGACCTGTCCGGTGGATGGGGCCAACGGGACGACGATCGATCCCGTCGTCTTGAAGCCCTGCGAGTTGGAGCGGGAGATCGACACCGAGCGCACGTGGATCGAACCCTTGCCTGGCGAGGCGGGGATCTCGACGTCCTTCTGCGTGAAGGGAGCAGCCTGGGCGACCAGGGTGACGGAGGCGGATGGAACGTAAATTGCGGCCCCGAACAGCCCGACCAGGAGCAGCGTCGCGGCCGTGACGTACAGCAGGAACCGGCCCGGCTTCAGCTCGGTCGCGCTCCTGGTCAGCAGCTTCTTCGGCTGGGCAATGCCGACGTGTGTCGTCGGAGCGTTGCGTACCTTCTTCCACCAGCGCTGGACCGGCGGCGCAGCCTCTGCTTCCGAGGCGATGCCTTCGCCGTCCAGGCCCAAGGCGCCGAAAACGGGAAAGCCGCTTTCTGATGCCATCTTCTGCACCGCCGGGTCGTCGCAGACGACGGTCACGCGCTTGCCCAATCGGGCGGCGTAGTTGCGCAGAAGCTGGAAGTTGAATCGGCTCTGTCCGATGCGTGAGCGCATCGGCAGGACCAGCATCGTGTCCTCGCCGTTGAAACGGCGGAGGCGTTCGACTACCTCCGGGATCTCCTCTTCCGTTTCGACGTAAATCGGGTTCGTTGCCATAGCGTTTACAAGTCTCCTGGGGGTCTGCTCAGACCTTTATACCGCCTAGGACCCTGCGCATGACGGTGTTTACCGTGTCCCGCTCTTCGGCTTCAGTTCGAAGAGCGTGGTTCGCAAGGCCCATCGGCGCAATGTCTTGAGGGCTCGAAAGCTGTCCGGTTGAGTCCGTGAGGTTACGCACATCCGGCGGCACGAGGTGCCGGATCCGGGGCTCACGCGGGAATGGCAGGCCCGCCGCCCAGTTGTTCTTCACCATCTCGAGCGTGAGCTCGGGCAGAAGGCTTCCGCCTCCACAGAGGAAGATGCTCGTGGGCAACCGCTCGCCACGCGAGAGCTCCTTGATGCTGAGCGCCAGGCCCTGGAGCAGGACTTCGGCGTCCGCGCTCAAGAGCTCCGACACCTGCCGGTGCTGATCAGCGGAAAGCAGACCTTCTGAGTGACGAAGCTTCCGCGCCTCGGCTTCCTCGTAGCTCAGCCCGAAGGCGAGCGCGAGGCGTCGCGTAAAAGCACGGCCGCCAAGGTTGAACATCCGCGTACCCTCCACCCCGCCGTCGCGAATCAGCGCCACGTCGGTCGTGCCACCGCCGACGTCGACGAATATCCCGCCTTCCGCCCAGGTCTCCTCACTCGCGCACGCTCGCGCGAGCGCGTAAGGCTGCGCGACCGCGGCCGCCAGCTCGAGGTCGAGCTCGCGCACGACGGTCTCGATCGCGTCGATGTGGGTCATCGGCGCGAACGTGTTGAAGACTGTCACCTCGAGGTTCTTGCCCGTGAAGCCGACCGGGTTCGTGACGGGGTAGCCGTCGACGCGCACATTGGTGATCGCCGAGTGGACGAGGCGAGCCTCGAGCTGTCCATAGCTCCGCTCCATCTCCAGCAGGTGCTGCGCCTCGCGAAGCGCGCGCCGCTGGACCATCTGCAGCATGGTCGAGATCTCGCTCGAGCGGACTCGAGCCTTGGAGTTTTCGCGCGGGTAGGCGATCGTTGACGAGAAGCCCTTGATCAGCTCGCCGGCGATGCCGACGACGACCTGGCCGGGCACGGTCTTGGCCATGTCCTCCGCAGCCTCGAGGGCGCGGTTGCAGGACTGGATCACAGACTCGAGGTCAGCGATCGCGCCGCCGGACATGGCGGCGGGTGCCTGCGGTTCGCGGCCCACCCCCAGCACTTCGCCGTCCGGCCCCTCGCGGCGAACGACAAGGACCTTGATCAGATCCGTCCCGATGTCGAGCACGGTGAAATGGCGGTAGTACTCGCTGCGCTTGCGCAGGAACTTGAACTTGGTCACCGGGAGGCGGGCCCGAGTGGGGCGGCGAAAGATTTGGTGACCAGGTGGTCCGAGCCGAAGGAAGCGACGAGCACCGCAGCGAGCGCGTCGTTGCACGCGTGAGCGAGGCGCGCAGGAGCTGACGCCCGGATCGGGCCGCATGGGCGCCAAAGATTCGTCGACATCACTCGGGCACGCCTCCTAGCGCCCGTTCGAGACGTTTGAATGCCTCGTCGGCGCTGCCGTTCAGCTTGCCACGCGCGAGGTGCTTCTGGCCGCCGCCGGTGCCCAGAAGCGCCGCCAGGCGCGCGGCATCGTAATCGCTCGTGAGGTCCTTGGACACCTTGATGACAAACATGTCACCGGCCACAACGGTTACGACGCCGGACTTCACGAGATCGAGATAGCGGTCGGCGTAGGCGGCCAGCTCCGTGGGGCTGGAGGCTTTAACGGTCTCCGTCACAAACGGTACTTTGCCTTGTTTGACCTGGACGCCGTCGCCGCCCGAGACCCTGGCGGTGCGCAGCTCGTCTGACAGGGCCTTCAGCCGCTGTTCCGCCTCTCTGAGCTGCGTGCGTAGCGCCTGGACGCGTTCCGGCAGCTGCTTGGGGGCGGTGTTGAACGAGCGCGCGAGCTCAACCACGAGCTTGCGCTCGCTCCAGATCAGCTCGTCCGCGGCCTCCCCCACCACCATGTCGATGCGGCGCAGGCCAGACCCGATGCTTGACTCGGAGAGGATCACGACCGGCCCGATGTCGGAAGTGTTCGCGACATGCGTGCCCCCGCACAGCTCACACGTCCAGTCGCCGAAGCACACGACTCTGACGACATCGCCGTACTTCTCGTCGAACAGGTGCATGGCGCCCTGCGCCACGGCTTCCTTGTACGGCTTCTGGCTCTCGTGAAAGGGCAGCGCTTCGCGCACCTTCTCCATCACGCGCCGATTGATGCGCTTGAGCTCGTCGTCGGTGATCGCCTTGTTGAGCGGGATGTCGAACGTCGTGTGATCCGGCCCGACCCACGAGCCTTTCTGCTGGACGCTCTCACCGAGCGTTTCGCGCAGCGCCTTGTGAAGCAGATGGGTGGCGGAGTGATGGCGCGCGATTTGCCGGCGGCGGCCCGCGTCCACTGATGCGATGGCCTTCTCGCCGACGCGCAGCTCGCCGGTAACGATCGCGCCCAGGTGAGCGATCACGCCATCCGAAGGTTTCTGTGTGTCTTCGACGCGCAGCCGCCCGCTCTCCGTCGTGATCGTGCCGGTGTCACCAACCTGGCCGCCCGACTCGGCATAGAAAGGAGTGCGGCTCAAGAAGACCTCGACGTCATCCCCTTCCACCGCGCGGTCGACCGCCTGGCCGTCCTTGCGGATGGCCGCGATCGAGCTTTCCGTTGCCAGTTCGTGATAGCCCGTGAACTCCGAGCTCGGCAGGTCCTTGGCCAGGGCCCAGCCCTGCGGTGTCCCCCGACGCGACCTCGCGCGCTGCTGCTCCATCGCCACCCGAAAGCCCTCTTCGTCGACCTCGACGCCGCGCTCGGATGCGAGCTCACGGGTGAGCTCCAGCGGAAAACCGAACGTGTCATGCAGGCGAAATGCATCGACGCCCGGGATCGTCTTTGGGTGCTGGGCGGCGATCTTCTCGAACTGCTCCATACCCTGCTCCAGAGTTCGGTTGAACTTCTCCGACTCTGCATGCACGACTTCGGTGATGACCTTCTCGCGCTCCTTCAGCTCCGGATACGGATCCTTGAACATTGACACCGCCACGCCGACTCCAGCACTGAGCTCAGCTGTCATGCCAATCTTTCGGCCGTGAATCGCCGCGCGACGGATGAGGCGCCGCAAGACGTATCCCCTGCCTTCATTTGACGGAGTCACGCCGTCAGCGATAACGAAGGTCGCCGCGCGCAGATGGTCCGCGACGATACGTTCAGAAAGCGTCGTCGGCTTCGGGCTCGACTGGCGCACGAAGGCGACGAGGGGTTCGAGAACGTCGGCCTCGAAGATGTTGGTCTTGCCCTGCAGGATGTAGCTCATCCGCTCCAGGCCCATGCCGGTGTCGATGGCCGGCCGCTTCAACGGAACCAGGCTTCCGTCAGCCACACCGCGACGCACGGCTTCGCCGGACGTGCCCTCGATCGGCCCGCGCTGGTCGTACTGGGGAAACACCAGGTTCCAGAACTCGGTGAAGCGATCGCAATGGTCGGGGACGCAGTCCTCCTGACCGCATCCGAACTCGCGGCCTCGATCCCACCAGATCTCGGAGTCCGGACCACATGGTCCCGCGCCCAAGCCCCACCAGTTGTCTTCGAGCCGCGTGACATGCCCTGCCGTCATGCCCGGCTGCTGGACCCAGATGCCGTGCGCCTCGTCGTCGGTGGGGTGGATGGTGACGCGAAGCCGGTCGACCGGCATCTCGAAACGCTCTGTCACCAGCTCCCACGCGAGCGGGATCGCGGTTTCCTTGAAGTAGTCGCCCGTCGGAGCGAAGTTGCCGAGCATCTCGAAGAATGTGTTGTGACGATCGGTCTTCCCCACCTCGTCGATGTCACCGGTGCGCAGGCACCTCTGACAGGTGGCGATCCGGGGCGCGGGTGGCTGGCTCAAACCCAGGTAATACGGTTTGAGCGGCTGCATTCCCGCCGAGATGAAGAGCGTGCTCGGGTCCCCTTGCGGCACCAACGACGCACTGGGCAGGACCAGATGCTCCCGACTCGCGAAATGCTCTAGAAAACGCTTGCGGATCTCGTTCCCGGTCACGGGGCGCTGTTAGCTTACGGCGCTAGCCGTTCGATCCGCCATCGGCCTTCCCGTCGGCGGACGTAGCGCAGGCGGTCGTGCAACCGATCCTCGCGGCTCTCCCAGAACTCGATCCAGCGTGGTCGCAGCGCGTAGCCGCCCCAGTCCAGCGGCAGTGGTACATCGCCGGGATACTTCGCGGCCAGCTCTTTGACCGCGCGCTCCAGCACATCTCGCGATGGCACAGTTCGGCTCTGCCTCGACGCCAGCGCGGAAAGCTGCGCGCCACGCGGCCGGCTCCGGAAGTAATCGAGCGACTCCTGGCGGCTCAGGCGGCGCACGCTGCCCGAAACGCGGACCTGGTGGCGGGTGGGAAACCAGTAGAAGACGCTTGCTGCGCGCGGGTCGTGAGCCAGGTCGCGTCCTTTGCGGCTCTCGTAGTTGGTGTAGAAGAGAAACGATCCGTCGCGCAATCCCTTGAAGAGCACCATGCGCACCGACGGCCCTTGCTCTCCTGCTGAGGCAAGCGCCATCGCGTCAGGCTGCGGATGGCCGGCTGCCTCAGCCTCTCGATACCAGCGTCGAAACAGCGTCAGCGGGTCGGTCGGCGCTTTCGATTCCAGCAGAGGCATGTCGCGAAAACTAGGAGGCGGATTCTTGCGGGACGTATTTGCGCAGCTGTTCCAGCGCCGCTCGCTGGAGGCGCGACACGTGCATCTGGCTGATGCCAAGGCGGCGTGCGATCTCCGATTGCGACATCTGCTCGTAGAACCTCATGGCCATGATCGCCCGCTCGCGGGGGGTCAGATGCTCCATCGCGCGATCCAGCACATCCCGCATCTCGACCCGGTCGAGCTCGGGATCCGCCCCGCCGATCTGCTCCGACACCGATCGGCTGCTCTCGCCGTCGCCAGAAGCGATGGGCTGGTCGAGCGAGAGGGGCACGTATGCAGGCCCGATTTCCATTGCCTCGGTGACATCGTCCGGCGTCACGCCCAGGCGTTCTGCGAGCTCGGCGACGGTCGGCTCGCGGCCGAGCTCGTTCTTCATCTGCTCGTTGACGCGCACCACGGTTTGATGCAGCTCCTGCAGGCGGCGGGGAAAGCGGATCGCCGTGCCCTTGTCCCGGAAGTGGCGCTTGATCTCGCCGGCAACGGTCAGGGTGGCGAAGGTCGTGAACTCAAACCCGAGGTCAGGGTCGAACCGCTCAATCGCCTTGATCAGACCGAGATAGCCCACCTGCACGATGTCGTCGAGGGGCTCGCCGCGGTTTTGAAACTTGCGCGCCAGAAAGTAGACGAAGTCGTGGTAGGCATTGACGAGCTGCTCGCGGATCCGCTCCTTCTCAGCCGGGTCTGTCGTCTCCCGATAGCGGCGATGGAGCGCGCGCAGCTCTT
>Ga0209488_10001887_pt1 | contig 17740 bp, 19 predicted proteins | sample Rivendell_Oct201_8_FD_188349 | JGI IMG/M metagenome (GOLD analysis project Ga0209488, IMG submission 188349) | Vadose zone soil microbial communities from the Eel River Critical Zone Observatory, Northern California, USA -... | ecosystem: Environmental > Terrestrial > Soil > Vadose zone >...
GACAGTGTTTTTTTTTTTTTCACCCCACGCAGGCACTTGGCGGGGGAGCTGGCTCGCCTGCGAAGACTCATGCAGTCTGCTGATAAACCAGAGCCTGAGGACTCGGCGTCGTAGAGGTCCTAGTTACCCCACTGTTGCTTTGTTTATGGATTTAATTGAGATGCTAAATCTCGCGATATGATGCTTGGGGGAGGTGACACGTTTCATGTTACGAATGGTCCATTTTTTCCACATACTACCAGGATCGCCTATCACTGTCTTTTCAATATTTAATGATCTTTCTTGACACGTTCGTTGGTCCGCCTGGTTTTTCGGGAAACTGCGATATCAACTCCTCTGTCTCCGATCCCAACTTTGAACTCAATTCGGACTCCCATGTCTGCGACTCCAAACCCACTCCAGGCACCATCCACCTCCTTCGATAATGCACCCCTCCAACAAACAGGCCAACTCGAGCTGCGCATCCTCACTAGCTCTGTCGGTTTATATCCCGCTTCACCAGCAAACATTGACAGCAATGCACTCGCAATCTCAGGAATGACGGCACACCCTCCGAGTCCACCAAACACCGCCTCCTCCGATTCCATCCGCCTCCTTAGCGGCCCTCTCGACGATCTCCTCCTATATTCTCATCGTGAGCAGTCCAACTGGCTGGTTGATATCGCGCACGACATCTGCGATCCTGCTGCCAAGCGTGGCTCGCTCCGCATTTGGACTGGACAGGAATGGAAAACTGTGGCTCGCGGAGACCGTCTGAAAGCTTCTGTCTACCTTTATGGTGTCCCAGAAGGGATCGTCGTTGCCTTGTCGAAGATTAGCGCTCGTGACGGAAGATCTAGAACGAGCGTAGGCGGCAATGCTAGCGCGATGGCTGGACATGTCAAGCGGCGCGATGGACAGTGCTGGGTGACGGGTGTTGACGATCCAGTTGTAAACAGTCACCTGTGCCCCAAGCGAATGGGAGACGATCTTGCGCGTGTCGCTTTCGACTCCTTTGTAGTATCGGCTCCGAGTCGTCGTCCTGCGAATCTGTCTGTCTATGATGAGATGTATGGCATCACCCTCACGCCGACGCTCGATGCCTGGTTCAGAAAGTATGAACTGGGCCTGCGGTTTGTGTCTACGGTGCGGAGAGTTCATCTTGTACGATTAAATTTCATTGGCTCATGAACTTAGGACCAATACGAATGTCATTCTTTTCCTCCGCCTAGTACTACTACACTGCCAACAAATCGGATACGCACAATATACGGCAACCAACTCTGCCTCGCAACTTCCCCTCAGGCTGTTCTACATGGGTGCAGAGTTAGTCCCCCTCGTCCCGAACAAGCCAATAACCCCCCAGCTGGACTGTTTCGTTGGCACTATTTACAGTGCGTCATTAAGAAATTTGCCCATCCCGATTATAGAGGCCTTCGAAGCATCTATTACGTGGAGTTGCCCCTTCGAATGGAAGGGGACTCGGATGATGAAGGTACAGATTCCGAGCTGGAGTGGCCGTCGGCTGCTTTGGACCGCGGGCGATATGTGCAGGCAACAATTGAGCACCATGAAGAGCGGCAGAGATTCGTTGCGGATTGGATGAAGACTGTGAAATAATAGCCATCTTTGTGTTGAAGCTTGTAAATCCTTCATGCTCTCCCTCTTTGCTGTGCAACTCCCAAGGGCCCTCAGAACATCGTCCACCACCCGCAGGTGCAGTGGCCGGTACCGTGATGGCAAGGACACAGGGGTCAAGAAGGATGACGCAGGCCAGAGCCTGTGGCTAGTAATTAGTAGGCCAATGCAGTGTCGTGCTTATTCTCGAAATGTGCATTTTGGAGAGGCTGCCAATCTTGGTTGTATGGTGGATGTTGAGGGAGGGCCTGGTGCACAGATCGGCCGTGTGTAGGGCGTGCCCGAGGGGCGGATACTGATAATGCTGTCATGTCATTTGGCCAAGAAATTGTAGTCCCCGATATTAATTTTGCTACAACATCGGTCTACTTCAATCACGCACGATGCCAAGTGATTTATAATAAAAAAGACGGTAACACTTGTAATCTCCTCGGCTCACCTACCGTATTCTCTTCCCTCCTTCCTCCTGCACGGCACGCCACGGCTGCTACATTATGACTATCATCTCTACTCCCATCACAGAACTGTTCGGCATTACGCATCCCATCCTCCTCGCAGGTGTGTCGATCGACGCATCACGTGCACGTTAACTAACTGGTTTCGTTCCGTCCAGGGATGAACGTTGCAGCAGGTCCTGAGCTAGCTGCAGCAGTCACAAATGCTGGCGGCCTTGGTGTGATCGGTGGCGTTGGTTATACGCCCAAAGTTTTGCGAGAACAGGTGAGCTTTACTATCCACCGGCGTGCCGATCACTCAGGCTGCTGAACGCTGAACGGGGATTACGCGTAGATCAAAGCCCTGAAGAAAGACCTGAAGGACCCCAATGCACCATTCGGTGTCGATTTGCTCATTCCACAGGTCGGTGGCAGTGCGCGCAAAACCAACGTAGGTGGTTTCGTGTAAACCTGAATGAACCGGATCGACGTGCTTCATTTCATTTAGCATGATTATACACGTGGCCAACTGTCTGAGCTCATCGACGTGGTCATCGAGGAAAAGACGCGACTCTTCGTGTCTGCCGTCGGCATCCCGCCACGCGAAGTCGTCGAGAAGCTCCATAAGGCTGGCATCGTAGTCATGAACGTGAGATACCCTCGTCCACCTCCTCTCTTGCTCTATTCAACCCCAGACGACTGGCGTTCTCTCTTAGATGATCGGGCATCCGAAGCATGTCAAGAAGGCGCTGGACGTCGGCGTCGACCTCGTCTGCGCGCAAGCGGGCGAAGGCGGGGGCCACACGGGCGACATCCCCGCATCCATCCTGATCCCAGCGGTCGTCGACGCTGCCAAAGGCCGGACCTCCGAACTGACCGGGCAGCCGATCTGGGTCGTGGGCGCGGGCGCAGTATACGACGGGCGGGGGCTAGTCGCGAATCTGGTCTACGGTGCGCAAGCTGTCTGGGTGGGCACGCGGTTCGTCGCGTCTGAAGAGGCGGGTTCGACGCGCGCACACAAGGCCGCCGTGCTCAGCGCAGACCACGGCGACGTCGTGCGCACGCTTATCTACACTGGGCGCCCGCTGCGCGTGCGGCGCACGCCGTACGTCGACGACTGGGAGCAGAACCGCCAGGCGGAGATTAAGGAGCTCACTGCGCGGGGTATCATCCCGAACCAGCACGAGATGGAGAGGCACCCGGAGAAGTCGGTCAAGGCGGTCACATTCTTGATGGGCAACGTCGCCGCGCTCATCAACGATATTTTGCCGGCGCAGACTATCGTGGATAACATGGTCAACGATGCGGCGAAGATTTTGCAGGATAGGAGTAGGCTGGTACGCGTCAGTGCCAAGCTTTAGGAATAATCGTGTTTCTTTCATCACACTCTCCACGCATACCGACACCAGGAGGACAGCGGCACTCTCACCCTGGTCGCACTATCAGTAAAGTAATGATTATCTACAGTCTAACCTGGGTGAATATACATATACACAAGTACAAGTTTTGCCCGAGGCGTCGCAAGCAGAGTGAAAAAACTGATACGCATAATAGGATAATTCGCAGTCGCACGTGCCGTATAGTACTGTACACATCTCGTATCTCGAATGTCACATCACCTTTTTGTCCCCTGGCGTGGCAATTGCTTCGTTCCCTACGTGGCATAACAGACACCTCGCCGCACATGAGACTTTTAATCCCGAGAGTTTTGCAGCTGTTCGCAACAGGTGGGAACAGTATCGTGGCGCATCCGAGGCAGAAATACTATATAGCAGATTGGACGACAGAGGCCCTGGTCAAAAAGGCAAATTCAGAGGGACCTTCAACGGCTCTAAATTAGCAACGGTTCCGGAATGCATATGAGAGCACCACTTACCTCCTCGACACGCCTGTCAACTTCTTCTCCCAAGTGATGACTCAACGCAACCAGGCGATGAATGAATCTTCGACAAAAATCACACATCGTTTCATCCTCGAAGGATGGTCTGAGGATCCCATAATGTGTAATTGCCCCGCTACAAGGATGATCCCGTAATGCATCGCATGCACGTTCTATGTAGCCAATCCATGACTTGTGGACAGAGTAATGAGACTCCCCAACCTTGATGGAAAATCTGGTGCAAGAGCAACTTTCCCCAAACCAAGTTGATGCATCAGGCAGTCTATACGCAATCCACGAATAGTCCCTGTCCGAAATGACGGCAATGGCCACAACGGAACAAGCACGATGGAACTTCCACAGCGCGTGTAGAGCAGGTCCGTTAGTGTACTGCAACTTATCCCCGATATCGTCCAGGGTTAATCGATGCTTGAGCAGTGCCCTTGCTGCAAGACGGGCCTCGTTTCCCATCTTGTTGGCGTATGCAACACAGAAGACACCGATAGGGTTATCTTGTAGGGCTTTCGCGTCCAAAAATTCTCGGAAAGACGGCAGGATGCGGTGGCCATCTCATATTTTCTAGCCATGACAAGAGGGGCTATGAGGTCGTTCAGGGAATGTGACTCGGAGTCAGCCGTCGCCGGACTGTGAGGATAAATTGCTGATAGCAGGGCTGCCAATACCCTGCTGTCCTCAGTCAGCTGGAAGGTGGGGCACTCGTCCCATAGCAGGATATTCCTGGGAGGTGGTGCTAGTGAAGCAAACATGGTCTTGAATATAGGGGATGCCTTGGATAATATGACCCTGTGGACCAGGAAGTGGACATTATCAGAACTTTGAAGAATAATGTCTGCATCGCAGTCGTCAAAGGGGGGGCCGAATCTACCGGTGGTAGTAGTATCACCAGAAGTAGGAGTACTAGGAGTAGTAGAGACCATAGTAGCTTGCACGCTCAGGGGGTAGTCAGGAGACCGCACCTAGAAACAAGAAGCCACTGGCGCTGAAGTTTCCCTTTTAGGAATCCATTATATTCTACCGCATTCGCGAGGCGCGTACTAAACTGGACGCAATGAGGCATGATGAAGCAATGAGCTCACTGCGCGGGGTGTCATTACGAACCAGGACGAGATACCAGATGGAGAGGCACCCGCGCGGAGAAGTCGGTCACATTTTTTGGCAACGTCGCTGCGCTTATCAACGATATTTTGCGGTGCAGACTATCGTGGATAACGCAGTCAACTACGCGGCGATGACTTTGCAGGATAGGAGTAGGCTGGTACGTGTTAGTGCCAAACTTCAGGAATAATGCCAACCATAGTACTGTACGGCGTGAATTATGTCGCAAAATTGGGAATGAACTGATGAAAAAGGTACTTTGATAACCGACCATAATGACCTAATAATGATGTTATCATATCATTATTATGTCGTTATCAACGTACCTTTTTCATGATAAGCGTTATAACCCATTTCCCGATTTTGCGACATTTTTTATTATCCTGTTTTGTCACTCTGCCTGCGACGCCTCAGCAACACTTGTACTTGGGTATACCCGGGTTGGATTATCATGACTTTGCCGATAGTGCGACGAGGGTGAGGGTGCCGCTGTCCTCTTGGTATCAGTATGCGTGGAGAGTGACGAACGAAACATGATATGCCAGTGGCTCCTATCTCAAATACGTGGCATAACAGGCACCTCACCCCAACGCATATGAGACATTTATTCCTGAGAAATTTACAGCTGATGGCTACAGGTGAAAATCACTAGTATATCGTGATGCACCCGAGGCAGAGATACAGCAGATCGGACAATAGGGGCCCTGGTCAAAAAGGCAAATCCAGAGGGACCTTCAACGGCTCTAAATTAGCAACGGTTCCGGAATGCATATGAGAGCACCACTTACTTCTTTGACACGCCTGTCGACTTCTTCTCCCAAGTAACGACTAAACTCAAACAGGTGATGAATGCGTTTCCGACAACTACCGCACGTCGAATCATCCTCGAAGGACGGTCTGAGGACCCCAAAGTGTGTGATTGCCTCGCTACAAGGACAATCCTGTAATGCATCGCGTGCACGTTCCATGTAGCGAGTCCACGACTTGTGGAGAGCGCGATGAGCTCGTTTCGGTCCAATCTCGACGTAAGATGTAGATATGTAGCAAGAAACACACGATCCAGGCCAAGAGGATGTCTGTTCAGACGGAATCCACAAAAGCTCGCGGTTTGAAATGGCGGCAACGGCGGCAACAGAACAAGCACGATGGAACTTCCACAGCGCGTGTAGAGCAGGTCCGTTAGTGTACCGCAACTTCTCTCCGACGTCGTCCAGGGTTAATCGATGCTTGAGCAGTGCCCTCGCAGCAACACGGGTTTCGTTTCCCAATTCGTTGGCGTATGCAGCACAGAAGACCCCTATGGGGTTATCTTTTAGGGCTTTCGCGTCCAAAAATTCTCGGAAAAGACGGCAGGATGCGGTGGCCATCTCATATTTTCTAGCCATGACAAGAGGGGCTATGAGGTCGTTCAGGGAATGTGACTCGGAGTCAGCCATCGCCGGACTGTGAGGATAAATGGCTGATAGCAGGGCTGCCAATACCCTACTGTCCTCAGTCAGCTGGATGATGGGGCCCGAGTCTCGTAGCAGGGTTTTCCTGGGAGTGGGGGGTGCTAGTGAAGCAAACATGGTCTTGAAGATAGGGGATGCCTTGGATAATATGACCCTGTGGACTAAGAAGTAGACATTATCAGAACTTTGAAGAATAATGTCTGCATCGCAGTCGTCAAAGGGGGGGCCGAATCTACCGGTGGTAGTAGTATCATCAGGAGTAGAGGTCATAGTAGCTTGCACGCTCAGGGGGGTAGGACTGGAGACGTAGTACCTAAAAGCAAGCCCCTAGCGTGGCGCTTAGGCTTCCCTTTTAGGAATCCATTAGTACTCTCCTATACTCCCAGCATTCATTGCGAGGCGCGTAAACTAGGCATGATGAATATATATGGATGGACAACGCGCTCTCTGTAACATGATGGGGGATATGGTACCAGCTTGTCCTGGACTCTTGCACTCGTCAAGAATATAGTATCTACACTTTAGAGTCTGAATGCGGTAAAAGTTCAGTAAATCTGATGACAGAGGTCAAAAATGCAAATACAGATGAACTTCCAAGGAAAACCAAATTAGCAAGGGTTCTGGATAGTATACGAGGACCGCACTTACTTTCAAGACATACCTTTCTACCTCTTCTCCTAAGTAGCGACTAAGTTTGGGGCAATTACAAAAGTTTCGCTGACAGTCACCACACATGCCCTCCTTGTAGGACGGTTCGAGATCTCGTGATGTGTTACTGAAGGATGAACGCGCAAGCGGCAATGCATCGCGTGCGCATTCTATGTACTTAATCCACGATCTGCTGGCATTGTAGGGAGCCTTGCAAGGTCCAAGTTTCAATGCACTACGGGGGTTGCAACCGCAAGTTATGGTCCTCAACCAGGGAGCCTATGTCGCCGACGTGATCCACGAAAGCCGATCAGTCTCGATGGCAGAAATGGCGGCGGCGGAACTTCTACAGTGTACGCGAAGTAGGTCCGTCTGCAACTTCCTCCTGACATCGTCTAGCGTCGATCGGTGTTTGAGTGATGCCCTCGCGGCTATACGAGCTGGGTCCCTCGATTCATGGGTGTATGCAGCACAAAAGACCTCGACAGCACTCTCTCGTAGGGCTTTTCAGTCTGTAATACCCCGGGGGAGACGACGGATGTGGTGGCCATCTCGTATTTTCAGCCATGGGAAGGGTAGCTATGAAGTCATTCAAAGAAAGTGGCTCAGCAATCACCGAGTTGTGAGGGTAAATTACTGAGAGCAGGGCTGCCACAACGCTGCTATTCTCAGAAAGTCGAAGACCAAATGGGAGGATTAATATGATGGTTGTAGTATCGTCAGAACACTTTGACTCTGAGGTAGTAGTAGAGACTGGCGAGTTCTTCTCAGAATGAGGGGCGCCCTTAAACAAACACAAACAATAATGACATGGGTGCGACCATGCCTCACGTGATGGGGTCGCATGCGTTCAAGTTATGCGGACACGTGAACTCGGACGTACTACTTCTCGCGCTGGTTCATTCGCTGAGACAACAAAACACTAGGACAGATGGATGGGGAAACGTGGACCCGAAACTGTCACCGCATGCCGACAAAGGAATAACAACAGAACTCGGAATGGTAATGCTGACTGACGGATGTTCAATTTTCTCAAGATCGTCTGTGTAGGGAACGGTCCAGCACGCCTAATTAGTGCATTAGGAAACTGGCTCAGAGCCCAGGCTGACACGGGCCCTTCCCAAGATGAGGCGCCCAGCACTTTTGAGGGGTTGGATTGGTAAGAAACTGTTGCTTATTAGTCGTACACGAACATCACGATGTGTGAATTTTGTCGACCGGGTTCTATAACCGTGTGGCACCGCTGCAGTAAACCAACGAGGCAAATTAAAAAGATAATTCCAGAGGAACCTCCAAAGAAACCAAGTTAGCATGGCCATCAAAAAGCGCGACAGAGACGCCCCTTACTTTCGAGACAAGCCTCTCCACCTCTTCCCCTAAACAATGACTAAATTCTGGCAAGCCAAGAATGTTATAAAAACATTCACGGCACTTAGGTTGCTGTAAGGATGATTTGAACATCTCCTGCTGTGTCACTGCTTCACTACAAGGACGCTTCTGCAATGCTTGGCGTGCGCGGTCAAAATAGGAACCTCACTGAGGGGGGGCCCACCATGAACACTTCTCTGGACCGAGGAAATATAGCTGTTTGATGCAAGAGCACGGCTCGGATGGCAAGTGGAACCACCAGTATCTCTCTTCCAGCCTAATCCACTCAAGGTCAGGGTCCTTGATGGCGGTGGTGGTAACGGCAGAACAAGCACGGTGGAACTTCCACAGTGAGTGTAAATCGCGTCCGTTTACGGCTGGCAACTTCTCCCCGAGGTCGTCCAGGGTCAAGGGATGCTTGAGTGACGCATGCGCGGCGACGCGAGCTGCCTCTCTCACTCGAAAGGAGCAAGCGATGCAGTAAGCTTCGAAAGGGGTGTCACAAAGAGTCACCAAATTCGTGAAATCTTGGAGAAGAAGACAGGATGCAGCAGTCATCTCGTATTTTTCGGCCATGGCAAGCGCGGCTATAATGTCGTTCAAGGAATGTGACTCGGCCATCACCGTGGTACAAGGGTAGATGGCTGACAACAGCATTTCCAAGGCCCTGCTATTCTCGGTCAAACCGACGACGGGACGCGAGTCCTGTGGGGTGTCCATGGCGGGCTGGGGTAAGGGAAACATCGTCTTGAAGAAAGGGGATGCTTTGGATAATATGACCCTGTAGACCAGGAAGTCGACCCGATCAGAACTTCGAAGGATAATGTCTGCATCGGCATCGTCAAATGGAGGTCCGAATGCAGTCACCGTGGGTACAGTAGATTCGACGCAGCTTGAGTTGGGAGTAGCAGACATAGGGGACAAAAGTCAGAGAAGCATCTAGGGGCTAGTCATGCGCCAATTCATCCGTTCATTCCGTTCATCCAGTATAAGCACAGGCATGTATGTGGGTGGTTAGCAGCAGAAGTTTTGCAACGTGTGAGTCTGAGAGCGCTCTCAGGCTGATTCACATTTCCTTGATTTGAAAACGAGAACAAGCAAAAGCGCTTGCTTTCTGTCGGAATTGCACACCACCGCTAGTATTCCGCCTTTGTAAATCACTGTATGGACCGATGCGGTGCCAACGAGATCGATCCTGGCCCAATACTAGTGGAGCTGGAGTTGAAGTCCCGGCCGGGTGATACATCGCCGGTATGCAGCGGATAGCCTAATATTGGCTGTCCAGAGAACGACGCCCGTCCGGATCTAGCCATGTGTGTGCAAACCCTAAAGTAGATCGCAAGATACACTGACATTGGCCATGCCTCGGCTGTTTTTAGGGCTGGCTGGTAGGGAAGCTACCAGTAAACATCGGCAGAGTTACCAAATTTCAATGGAGATGCCGGCATCCGCGTCTCGGGTGTATTATATGATAGTGAAATGGAATGGAGGTGCATGGAGGTGCCAAGCATGGCATGCGCATGACATAAGGTGCGTGCATTTCCCGGGTCGCGGAGGAGCGTGATGCAGCACTGGCGGCAGCCACGTGAATACCGCTAGTACCGCCATCGCCAGATTTCATACGGAGATCCGTAGAAACGGGGTTCTGCATTAGCCTCTCATTTTGTTGTGTGTGTCATGCATGGAGCGGATCTTCGTTCGGATGCCAAGTGAGGCGCAGCCCGGGCCTCGCACGGCGCAGCGCAACTACTAGTACAGCAACGCCGCGTTAAGTAGTAGTACCAGAAACAGAAGAAGATTGTCACGAATCGACCTCATCTTGGCTTAGCGACACAGGGCAAGGAATCCGATCTACATCTACATCTACATACCATACCATACGCCCGCAAGTCATACAGTAATGATCACGAGCGGCGCCGGTGACAATTAGCCAAAACGCTGCCGCCGCCACGAGGACAAGCAGATGTCCGCGGGGTATTCAATTTCGATTACTAGTAGAGCACTGTAGTACGTGACGCGTGACCGCCAATAGCAGCACAGCACAAGATCCGAACCGTTTAGCTTTACACTCCAAGACCTAAGAGCAGAGCAAGGAGATACGCAGGAGAATCCCGGAAGACCGAATAAAGAATAGAATAAACCCATTGACGCGGAAGCGAAGCCTGAGGAGACCAGTTGGGTTATTTACCTGGGGCCCGGGTGCAGTGGACAAATCGAATCGAGATCGATAAAGACACTGCGCGCCGGCCCGCGGCGTTTCCTCTTCCATCTTACCAGATCGAAAGCCTGAGGGGAGGGGACGGTGTGCTGGGCCGAGACTTGGAACGGACGAGCCTCAGGCCGAGCCAAGGGTGCCACCGCGGAAAAGTAGTCTCTCAGCTAGCCAGATCATACAGTAATGCCATGATGATGCACGATACATGTCATGTATGACGCCTTGGCCTTTTCAATTGTCAAATCCGCTTAAGTGACGACCCGTGCTTTCTTCTGACGTAGAGGGACAGGGAAATTTTCGAGGAAGAAGGTATGAAAAAAAACGTCATTCTTGGCTTGAGAGGCTATACTGCACCTATCACGGCGGAAAGGAAGTGATGGTCTATCAAAGTTGCTGCAGGAAAAAAAAACACACAAAAAAACTGATTTGGAAAGTTGATAGACCGGGTTTGTTGTCAAATTGGGGATTGGCGGGGTGGAGTATGTACGCAGAGTGGTAGGGGAGATCACCGAATAGCGCGGATTGCATGTTATCACAATATCATCATCTCGACCATCGCGGAGAAGAGGGAAAAGGGATAAGTACAATTGTTGAACACAGGCCTAACACTATACACGTACATGCAAGGATGGAAGCCGCCTCGAGCGACACAATTACGTTTCGGGGTGGAGAAAATAGTGAGCGGACTACACTTCGGGACGATTGTATAGTATTCAACGTGCTCGAGTAGTACACTATCGTTAGCACAAGACTTCGATATGCTGCAATACTTTATGGTAATGGTGCGGGTCCGAAATAAGGGCACAGTAAAGGAAGGTAAAATTGGACAAGTACAGTACCCAAAGAATGCATAGATATAGAGTGATGCAACGCGGCGAGTGCATGCTAAGATTAAGAGCCGCAAAGGGTGGATTAATGTGCAGGTATATGAGGGGCACTGGAAGCTGCAGGGCTTGAGTGGAACAACAAGGGGATGGGTCAGATGTGCTAAAATGAGAATAAACAACAAATTCAAGTATGAAATCGAGGACATTGTGGCTAGACATTGGATAGACAGTTAGCCATGAGAGGTCAAGGCACCAAACCAGCGGGCGTACCGTAGACAAAACACTATGGCACGCCGGGACTAGTACTGCTGCCAGACCAGAGTACGCCGAGTAGACCCCGGGCGGTTGACACAATCTCGGCTGCACGCCCCGCGAATGTGCCGTGTTCACTCGGGCTTCCTGGAGGTGTTAAGGAATCCCGCGCGAATGACGCGGGTGATGGCAACTGGGGCTTCTCCGCAAGGACAGATGCTGTTGCCGATGTTGGCGGTGCTGGGACAGCGAGAGATACATGGCGCAACACAGATGGGGCGTGAAGGCTCGAGGCAACGCGAGAGTGCTTGTCTTCCTCCGTGGTCGGCGGTGATGAAGCGAGGATCGGTATCGAAATTGTCGATTTCGAGACAGTTGGAGATGCCGGGGGGTCAGGTCGTTGAGGCGGCAGTGTGGATGAGGAAGGCACTGATGAAGCGGCAGCGTGGAACGTAGGGGATATTGGTGTGCTGACTGGTGTGTCGACGCTTGGAACGGGAGACAGGGTACCTTCATATCTAGATCCTTTTCTTGGAGGACTAATGCTCGTCTCGCTGACGCCTGACCGACGGTCAGTGCGTCCACGCTCCCTACTGCCCGTGCCCTCCGCACTGTCATTCCTTGGTTGTACCACATTGCATCCTTGAGCGTATACCGAGTAGATGCCGTTGCCCGTGGATCCATTTCCGTGGCCTGTCGGACTAACGCTTCCAAGGGGAGAGCCAGTCCCGTAAACAGAGCTTGTTCTTGACGAAGAACGCTCACGATCAGAGAACGACGAGTTACGCGTCACTGAGCGACCACGACGTAGCTCTCCGGGTGAGTGCCCATCATTCGAGAACGACCACGATCGAGGTGGCATGCCAGGTGGGGTACGACCACGTGATGGGTAGGAATCGGGAGGCGAGAGATATACAGCATCTTGTGGTAATGGATGAGGAGACGGCGAAGAATGGGCGGGTGAAGCAGAACGCGTCCTTCTAGCGTCGGTCTCGGTGCTCGCTGCCTTCGCCTCAGCAGGGCTGGGCGTCCGTGAATGGCTTCGACTTTGGGACCGGGAGTGTGAACGCGAGCGCGGGCGGCTCTCGCACCGCTCCTCGATTGCCCCGGTTTCATCATTCACCACGATGACCTCCGGCATGTCGACGGCCCGCCCAAGACGGACACCTAGCGCACCCTCATCCGGACCGAAGTCTGCTCCGAGATCGGCTTGTCGCATACTGATAGGGAGATCAGTGCTAAGAACTTGCGCAGCGGCGGCAGAGCCATGATAGCCATATGATTCATTGTGGGCGCCCATCGGACTCTCTATTGTGGGAGGACTCTTCACCCGTGGGATTGGAAGGGCCTCGGCAGCGGGGATCGCAGGCGGGGGACTACGAGAGTTGCTGCTGGCACTCGTACTCGTGCTTGAGCCAGGGCTAGAGCTAAATCGGCCACCCTTGTGCCGGTAGACGTCATCACCAGTGTTTGCCTCACCATAGATACCGGCAGAGCTCTTCCGCGGTAGTCCATACCCGCTCGCAAAGGAAGGAACGTATACGAGATCGACGGGTGGTGTGGGGGGAGTGCACTGCTGCCCGCCGAGATCAGTGACGACAAAGTGATTGCCGACCCCGGTTGTCTTCAGGAGGGTTGGCGCGATGGGAGCGATAGTCACATGCTCCTTATCGGATGACGCCGTGCGAATGAGAGGCGGACGAGAGTGGGGGTAAGGAAACGGGGGATGCCCACGAGAGTACTCAGCACCAGGTGAGCGTGATGAGGAGGAGGACCGTGAACGGCAGAGTGAGGAGCGCATCTCGAGGATATCGCCTTCTTCATCCGAGTCAGAGCCATTATGGGCTTCAGAGAATAGTTCACCCTCGTCCAGGGCGTCATCGGGATCGTTGAACCCATTCTCCGAGTCCTCATCGTAGCTGTGCACAAAAGAAATTAGCACACGCCAAAGCCACTGAACGTCAACTGACCCGTCATCATAAGATTCGGTAGACAAGCCACGAGTCTCCCGCGGAAGACTACCGCGGCGAGGCTTGGGTGGTGAGTCAATAGCGATGCATTGTTCAACAAAAGTGTTGAAACTGATATGCTTCTTCTTTCCACCGGGGGGGCAGCTAAGATCTTGCGAACTGCTTGTCGTTTCGCGCGCGGAGTCACTGGAACCCGAGCGCTCATCCATGGGTGGCGCGATTACAGAGCTTGCCACTTCCGATGATCGGGGCTGACGAATGGAGGCGATGATACGCGGAGGAGAATCTTTACGGAAAGGACGATTACTGGCCCAGCGTTGGACGTTCGAGTCGCTCTTGGTATGTAGAAGAGGCGGGCGTGAAGGAGGGGAATGTATCGCTTCATCTTCGTCCTCAGATTCGAGATCATTCTCGCCGTCATCATCCGTATGGCTCAAACTTGGCAAAGCACCCGTGAGGAGATCACTTATGCTGCGGTGCTTCAGAATCGGTTTTGAGCGCAGTTGAGATGACTGGTCGGAGACCGAGTTAAGTCCGTAATATTCTTGGGGACTAGACTGTTTGTCATGCATTAAAGTGTCGTCCTTGGGCTGGTGAGGAGGTTCCCAATCGACAGCTGTATGCAGGGGGCCATAAAGCCAAGTGACGTCGGAATCTTTAAGCCTATGATAAAAATTTTAAAAGAAGTTCAGTATATGCCACATAGAGACAAGAGGGTCGTAGAGGGTAGGGAGAAGGGAAGGACAACCGAACAAAGGGACATACCAGTTTAGTGTCTCTGGGCTGATAGTTTTTAACTTGTTCCTTTGCTTCCACCATGTCCTCCAGCTTGCATTTTCTAGCCGAACGCCGTTTGCGATTTCGTTCTTCTGGCGCGTCATGTTGCGCCATGACCGCCATACATCCTCCTCCCTCCAATCATGAGAAAGATAATCGACTTGTCCACGAGGTTGGGTTGAGAATGAAGAGTCATCGGGGATGGCATTAGTGGTAACTGAGACGAGAAGGACGGGAAGATAGTTGGCCATCTACGTTCTCGAGACCCGTAGCCTAGGGTGGACGAGAATGGCGAAACTAGTCGTCAGAGTGGATTGGGTGTACAAAAGGGAGTGGGAGAGGTTGGGGGAATCGGTGTTGGTGTTTGGTGTTGTGCCTGCCTGTCGCCTGGACCGGGGTAGTGGGATAGCTGGCACTTGTTGATCGAGGCCGTTGAAACACGTGCGAGGAAGAGAAGGAGAGATGGGGATGAAAAAAAAACACTCGACGAAGGGCAAGGTAGTAAAGGATGAACGATGATGAAAGGAGAAGAGTTGACGTCCGAGTCGAGTAAAAGGCCAAAGCCAAAGGAGAGCAAAAAGAACACTCTGCACCTAGGCCAGCCACCCAAAAAAAGAATTTATTAAATAAATAAATAAACTAACTAAGTTGCAATTGGCTGGCCAGCCCGACTCACCCGGCAATCCGCGTGTCGGAGAAGTTTCCGCCCTAATTAGGCAATTCCATCCCTATGTTACGGTCAGTGGCTCATAACCCCACACTCATCCCCCTACATTCCGGCGCTCATTCCCCAGACACCATCATATGACACCCCCTAGACGTCTCGGCTTGTCAGCATACTTCCTCGGAACTTGTTGCACCATCATTCCTCTCCAATTATAGTTTCAATATTCAGTCAATTCCCTGAGTGCGTACCGCCTCTTTCTCGTCACTGGGGCCGTAATTCACGCCATCTGGTTCTGGCCGCAGTCCTGGTTTCATGACTCATGGGTAACCTCCTGGGTAATACGCCACATCCGCCCGTGGCGTCGTCGGGCGTTCCACCTTGGGTATCCAGCTACGTTATCCTTCCATCTCCCCTCTTCTCTGTTGACAGTTGGGGTAATTCGTTACCCCGGGAATGCTTTGCTTCAGCATCCTGTGATCATCAGGCCTCCCTCTATTGGCTGCGCGCCAAAAATTGTTCGGCTGTGTGTCTGTCTCCAATCACGACTTTCAGCTCAGCCATGGGTTGCTACCAGTCCTGATTCGTCCATCTGCTTTCACGCGCTTCTCAAGTTTGTTCGCACGCGCCCACAGCGCGGCCATCCGGCTTTGTTAATGGGTTGTCCAGCTGACCCTGTTCACCTGCCGTTCGGCACTTCCCACCCCCAACCTGTCGTTATCCGATCTCACTCCCAAAGCCTGCGAATTAACTTACTATCCACGAGATCCTCACAAATTAGGAGTTAGACGGCGCCTAATTCCGTCGACAGGGTACCCTCTCACGAGCTTGAAGTATCGTGAGGTGACACTGTTGACGAAACAGGAATGGATCCGTGAACCTGCCGCTCTATAATGTGGGTTGCAGTTGAGTCTCGCGACCAATGGCAATCCCCATTTGTTATGGTATCCGCGAGTGCAATCGGATCATGCCAACCGAAAAGCCTTTCAATATATATCTCATGCGACACCACGGCAAGAAAAGACGGTCGCTTGTACAACGTGCTGTCACAATCGACCAGTATAATAATAATACTTACCTTGTGTTGTTAATTTCGGCGCTAGAAGGCAGGCGTGGAGGACTTCTCAGACTTGTATGGCATTTTCCAAATCCTCTCTCGTGACAGGGTTCCTGCTCGCACTCCACTCACGAATATTCAATTCGAATTCGATGAAGTTGACTTACCCAGCTTCTGATCGAGAAATGGGTCTTACTATTCGATTACAACTCCCCACACCCCACACCCAGGTACAAAACCTCGGCTGGAGAGCGTGAGCAAAGGCACATGGTCAATTGCTCCCAGGCGCGCCTAGGCCAATCGATCTTGGCGTGCGACTTCTTCAAGAACTCACGGAGATGACACGGGGGAACTAACTACCACTACCAGATGTCACGATGTCAGTATAACTTCGGTCAAGAAATGGGCCCATGTCTTTCCATTCCAAATCAGACAGTTGTGCCGTCAACGCCAGACTGCATAGTATCGGGAGGCGAAAACGTGGACAGGAAATGAGCTATTCAAATTGAGTGAAATTATAAGATCTGGGTCGGACTGGGTCAGTCGGCCATCGACATGGACCAGGACCATGTGGGAAGTGGTGGTCATTGACGAGGCATGGCTACGCCACGAGGCGAAAAGACGCGCATGATTAGTGTGGTCATCAGGTGAAAGGATATATAGCAGTTGATGACATCTGGTTACCATGCAGCCGCATGATGCCATAGTTCCAGTTCATTCGACTCCACTTCCACGATTGCCAGCGCGCTGGCAGTGGCAATTGGGCAGCAGAGCGGGCGAGCCGAAGTGAGCTCCCCCGGCGGCTTGCTTATGGCAGTCGAGTTCCGTCCGGCGTTCAACGACATCCCCGTGAAGCCGCTCTTGAAGGAACGACTGACGACCAGCCAGCATTCGGAAGAACCACGAAGATATGAGAACGGCACCTTACGCCCGCCTGCCATCTCCTCTGGCGAGTCTTGGTAGATAACTTGATTGCCTGCCCGCCTCCGGCGTCTTGACTTGGATTCCCGAGCCTTGTGTGGCTCTCGGTCGTTTGGTGGAAGACGGATATGGCTTGTGGGGGGCAAGCGATGGGGCGTTCGTAGATTGTGCCGCAGGCGAAGATGGCTACTACTATTTCAACTGCGTCCCTTCGTCACTCCCGGCTCCCTCCGCTCCCTCCGCGCACAGGTCGTTTTTTTATTCACCGATGATCTATGGGCAGTTGGATAGTCCCATAACGGGTGCGACCTCGCCACTAGCCACTCGCCACTCGCCTCTCATCACTCAGCTCGCCCACCCAATCGGAAGTGAAACTTCGCGATGGCGCCTCTGTGGTAGGCGCCTCTACTCCTACAATGCCCAATCTTGGATCGGACAAGGAAGTCCGGGACGAATCTGTTCCATTTTTTTTTCAACGACGTTTCGTTTCGGATCATTGGCGACGAAAATTTCATAAGTTTTTTTTTCCGCGGTGAAGTTGTGG
>Ga0209488_10001888_pt1 | contig 17739 bp, 14 predicted proteins | sample Rivendell_Oct201_8_FD_188349 | JGI IMG/M metagenome (GOLD analysis project Ga0209488, IMG submission 188349) | Vadose zone soil microbial communities from the Eel River Critical Zone Observatory, Northern California, USA -... | ecosystem: Environmental > Terrestrial > Soil > Vadose zone >...
AAAACGGACTATCCGATATCGGCCAGGCGGGGCTCGCGTCGGCCCACCCGCTGCACGGCTACATCGACGAAGTCCAGGCGACGGTCATCAAGGGCTGGGTGTGGGATCCGCAAACGCCGAGCGAAAGGATTCGGCTCGAACTGATCGAAGGCGAAACCCGCCTGGGGACGGTGGTCGCCAGCGAGGATCGGCCGGGGCTGATCCTGTCCGGGATCGGCGACGGTCAGCACGGTTTCAGCATCGCCCTCGACCCCGAACTGCTGTCCGGGGGCACCCATATCCTGCATCTGCGCAGCGCCGATACCGGTGCCGAGGTGCCGGGCTCGCCGATCGTGCTCGAAGGCACCGCGGAACCCGTCGACCTCGCCGATGCCGCGGCCGATCAACGGACCCTGCCGGAGACCGATCCAGCAACAGCGGCCGAGCCGGAGGGTGTCCTGATCGGGGGCTCGCTGCGCAGCAATATCGATTATGCGGATTGGACCGGCATCAAGGGCTGGATCTGGGACCCGACCAATCCGGACACGGCAATCGCGCTTGAGCTGCTGGACGGCGACAGCGTGCTGGCAACGGTATGGGCGAACGAACATCGGCCGGATTTGATCGATGCCGGGATCGGCGATGGCCGGCACGGCTTCACGATCGGCTTCACCGAGACGCTACTGCCTTACGCTCGGCACGTTCTGCATTTGCGGCCGGTCGGCTCGACAGTCGAGTTGCCCTCCTTCCCGATGGTGCTGACGCGCGACCATGTCGGCTTCGATGCCACCGCGATGCGGTTTCTGCTCGGCAATGTGACGGCCGAGACGGAGCGCGCTCAGGAGCCCGAGGACCTGGCGCCGATGATCACCAACCTGGTCGAGCTCCTCGATCAGGCATTGCTGCAGTACTACGCGCTGGCCGCCGACAAGGCGGCGCTGCCCCCGGGCGATGCGCTGAACCCGGCCGATTTGTCGCCGCAGGTGCAGAATCTCGTCGAATCGCTTCAGCGCAATTACCCGCCAATCCACATCGACGAGACCGACCGGCCGGTCGTGTCCATTATCATCCCGGTCTACAACAAATTCGAGCTGACGTACCAATGCGTCCAATCGATCCAGCAGCATGGCGCGCAAATCCCGTATGAGATCGTGATTGTCGACGACTGCTCGCGAGACGAGACGCTATTCGCGAGTTTCGCCTTCACCGGCGGCGTGCGCCTGGTGCGCAACGTCGCCAATCTGAGCTTCGTGCGCACCTGCAACCGCGGCTTCGAGGCGTCGCGCGGTGAGTATGTCGTGTTTCTGAACAACGACACGCAGGTGAAACCGCGCTGGCTCGACGAGCTTTACGAAACGATGAGCCGCGACGAAAAGATCGGCATCGCCGGGTCGAAATTGCTATACCCGGACGGCCGATTGCAGGAATGCGGCGGCATCGTCTGGCGGATGGGCGACGGCTGGAACTGGGGGCGCGACCAGGACCCCAACGATCCGCGGTTCTGCTACATGCGCGATTCGGATTACGTGTCCGGCGCGGCGCTGATGATCAGGTCGAGCCTGTTCAAGCAGCTCGGCAAGTTCGACGAATACTACGTTCCGCTCTATTACGAGGACACCGATCTTTGCTTCAAGGTCCGGAAGCTCGGCTACCGCACCGTCGTGCAGCCGGCCTCGGAAGTCATTCATTTCGAAGGCGCGAGCGCCGGCACCAGCGTCACCGGCACTGGGGTGAAGCGCTTCCAGGCGGTCAATCACCGCAAATTCTTCGATCGCTGGAAGGACACCCTCGCCGCGCATCGCTTCAATGGCGAGATGGCCGAACTGGAAGCCGAGCGCACGGTTCGCCAGCGCGCCCTGGTGATCGACGATTCCGTGCCGGAGCCGGACAAGGACGCCGGCTCCAATGCCGTCTTCCAGCACATCCTGACGCTGCAGCGCCTCGGTTATAAGGTGACGTTCATCCCCGGCGACAACATGGCCAGGATCGATCCCTATACGACCGAGTTGCAGCGCCGCGGCGTCGAGTGCCTCTATCATCCGTACTACTTCTCGGTCGAGGACGTGTTCCGCAAGCGGCCGCTGCCGTTCGACCTGGTGTACCTGCACCGCTATTCGAACGCGTCGAAATACGGCGGCATGATCCGCCAGCATTTCCCGAAGGCGCGCATCCTGTACAGCGTCGCCGATCTTCACTTCCTGCGGCTGGAGCGCCAAGCCGAGGTGGAGAACGATCCGGTACTGCGCCAGAAGGCCGAGCAGATGCGGCGGCTCGAACTCGGTGCGATGTTCTTCGTCGATTGCGTGATCGTGCACTCCGCGGCCGAGGCGGAGCTGCTCGCGAAACTGGCGCCCGGCATCGACGTCCAGGTGATCCCGTGGACCGTCGAGCCGCGCGACATCGTCAAATCCGAGTCGGAGCGGCCCGCGATCGCGTTCATCGGCGGCTACAGTCACGAGCCCAATATCGACGCCGCGAAATGGGCGGTGCGGAGCCTGATGCCGCCCTTGCGCAAAGCGGTGCCGGGCATCGAATTGCTGCTGGTCGGCAGCCACATGCCGGCCGAGATCGCCGCCCTCGCCGAAAAGGATGTCGTGCCGTTGGGCTACGTGCCCTCGCTCGACAACGTATTCGACCGGGTGCGGCTGACGATCGCGCCGTTGCGCTACGGCGCCGGCCTCAAGGGCAAGGTCCTCGAAAGCTTCGCCGCCGGCATCCCGTGCGTGATGACGAATGTCGCCGCTGAAGGCCTCGATCTGCCGACGGCCTTGCAGCCGCTCGTGGTCGACGGGCCCGACGAGATCGCCGCCCGGGTCGCGGAACTGTGTCGCGACGACTCCGAATATCGGGGTATCGTCGAGGCCGGCAAGGCTTATGTGAGCGCCAAATATTCGGCGCAGCGGATCGATGCTCTCCTCAAACAGGCCTGCGCGGCCGGGACGTAACGCCACTTTCGCGGCCGGTTCGCGCCTAGAGCGCCGGCCGGCCGCCTTTCTCGACCGCGACGGCGTGCTCAATCACGACGAAGGTTACGTCGGGGCGGTCGAGCGCTTCCGCTGGATCGACGGTGCGCGCGAGGCGGTCAGGCTGCTCAATGAGGCCGGCTTCCTCGTCTTTGTCGTGACCAACCAATCCGGCATCGCGCGCGGCCTCTACCGCGAGGAAGATGTCACCACGGTGCACGCGCATATGATCGCCGAGCTCGCCGCCGCCGGCGCCCATGTCGACGATGTCCGCTACTGCCCCTATCACCCGGACGGAAGTGTGGCGGCCTATTGCCGGGTCAGCGACTGGCGCAAGCCGGCGCCGGGCATGATCCTCGATCTGATGCAGCACTGGCCGGTCGACCGCGACCGGAGCTTTCTGATCGGCGACAAGGACACCGACCTCGCCGCCGCCGCCGCCGCCGGCATCCCCGGTCACCTGTTCCCGGGCGGCAACCTCGCCGCCTTCATCGCCCGCCTGCTCCCGCCGCCCGCCTCGCGTTAGCAAAGCCCGACTCGGAGCCCAAGCAATCCGCCTGTCCAACAGGCTTCCGGCTAAGATGGCGCATGCGTGTCTTGGTGACCGGAGCGACCGGGCTGATCGGCGGGGCGGTTGTCGCGCGGCTGATCGGGCTCGGGCACGAAATCGTCGCGGTCGCACGCCGCACCGGCCGTGCAAGGCGCAGCATGCCGGCTGCCCGATGGCTGGCGCTCGATATCGCCGCGATGGCCGACGCGCAGGACTGGCTGCCGCACCTCGCCGGGGTCGATGCGGTGGTCAATTGCGCCGGCGTCTTGCAGGATAGCGCGCGGGATTCGACCCGCGGCGTGCATGTCGACGGCATCGGCGCGCTGTTCGCCGCCTGTGAGCGGATCGAGCTGCGCCGAGTCGTTCAGGTGTCCGCGATCGGCGTCGAGCGGCAGGCGCCGACCGCCTTCTCCCGCACCAAGCTGGAAGCCGATCGCGCGCTAATCGAGCGCGATCTCGACTGGGTGATCCTGCGCCCCTCGGTCGTGCTCGGACCCGCCGCCTATGGCGGCAGCGCGCTGTTTCGCGGCCTTGCTGTGCTACCGGTGCTGCCGGTGATCCCGGATGCCGGGCCGCTGCAGGCCGTGCAGCTCGACGATGTCGTCGCGACGGTCCTGTTCTTCCTCGAGCCCCGCGCCCCCTCCCGCGTGGCGCTCGATCTCGCCGGCCCCGATCGCCTGTCGTTTGCCGACATCATCCGCCAGTACCGACGCTGGCTCGGCTGGGATGAGCCGCGCCTGCTGCGAGTGCCGGGCCCGCTAGCGGCGCTGTTGTTCTGGCTCGGCGATGCCGCCGGCTGGCTCGGTTGGCGCCCGCCATTGCGCACGACCGCCCGGCACGAGATTCGGCGTGGCGCGGTTGGCGACCCGCGCCCCTGGATCGAGCTGACCGGCATCGTGCCGCGGTCTCTGTCGGCCGCGTTGGCTAGCCGTCCGGCATCGGTGCAGGAGCGCTGGTTCGCCGGGCTCTATCTGCTGAAGCCGGCGGTCTTCATCGTGCTGTCGCTGTTCTGGATCGTGACCGGCGCGCTGTCGCTCGGGCCGGCTTATTGGGCCGGGCTGCAGCTTGTCGAGCAGGCTGGGGCTGGATCGCTGGGTGGCATGCTGGTGCTCGCCGGCGGCATCGCCGACATCGCGATCGGCATCGGCATCGCGGTCCGCCGTACCAGCCGATTGGCGCTGTGGGCTGCTTTCGCCGTCTCGCTGTTTTATCTGATCGCAGCGACCCTGACCTTGCCGCTGCTGTGGACCGATCCGCTCGGGCCATTGGTGAAGGTCGCGCCGATCCTGGTGCTGAACCTCGTCGCTTTGGCGATCCTCGAAGACCGCTGATGCTCTATTTCGCGGTCAAATACCTGCACCTCATTGGCGCTGCGATATTGCTCGGCACCGGCGCCGGGATCGCGTTCTTTCAGCTGATGGCGCACCGCGGCGGCAATGTGGACGCGATTGCGGCGGTAGCGCGGATCGTCGTGATAGCCGATTTCCTGTTCACCGCGACCGCTGTCGTATTGCAGCCGATCACCGGAGTGGTTCTTGCCGGGCTCGACGGCTACCCGCTCGGCGAAGGCTGGATCGTGCTGTCGATCGCGCTCTACCTGCTGACTGGCGTGTTCTGGCTGCCGGTCGTTTGGATGCAGATCCGCATGCGCGACCTCGCTGCCGTTGCGGCGAGAGCCGCACAGCCCTTGCCCCGGCAGTATTACCGCCTGTTCCGAATTTGGTTCGCCTTCGGCTTCCCCGCCTTCGCCGCAGTGTTGGCGATCTTCTGGCTGATGATGACGCGCCCGACGATCGACCTGCTCACGTTTTAGCTCGCCCCCGGCGGCGGAACAGGCCGCGCATTAGGCTCGCCATCTCGTAGAGCACAGCGCCGATCGCCCTGCGCATCGAGGAGGCCGGCACGCCGGCGGCGCCGACGACCTCGAGCCCGGCGCGGCGGAACATCCGCACCGCGCGCGGCAGATGCGCCCGGTCGCTGACCAGCACGATGCGGGTCTTGTCGATTTCTCGCAGCAGGCGGGCGGTATTGGCGGCGTTCTCGAAGGTGTTCCGCGATTCAGCTTCGAGCCGCAATACGGTTTCGGGCACGCCGGCCTCGTGTGCCAGATCGCGCATGACTGCGGCTTCCGAGACCGTGCCGGCGCCGCCGCCCGACATGAGCAGCAGTGGCGCCGCGCCTTCCCGGTACAGCCCGACCCCGAGCGCGACCCGGCGGCGCAGCCGCTCGCTCGGCCGCCCGCCCGCAAGCAAGCGGCAGCCCAGCACGACGATCGCGTCGGCCCTCTGCTGATTCAGATGCGCCCTCTCAGGCGCGGGCGCCGAGCGCCGCCAAGCGCTGCTGCGCGTCCATCACGGTCGCCTGCGCGGAAGTGGCCGGCGTCAGATGGAAATCGAACTCGGTGGTGTAGAACGGTCCCGCGACACCGAGCCGCTTGGCTTCCGCATCCGGCTCCTCGTGCCGTGCGAAATCGCAGATCAGCGAATCCTTGACCGCAAAAACCGCGTCGCTCTGCAGATACGGGTCGGTGCGGTCGAAGATATGCGTCGTGACCGGCTCGTAGCTTTCTGCCGATACGACGAAATGGATATGCGCTGGCCGCCAGGGATGCCCTCCGGTGGCCTTTAGCATCGCCCCGACCGGCCCGTCCGATGGGATCGGGTAGTTGACCGGCAATACCGTGCGGATCAGGTAGCGGCCCTCGGCGTCGCTGCGGAATCTTCCGCGCATGTGTAAGCCGTCCAGGTTCGCGTCCTGGGAATCATAGAGCCCGTTCGATTGCGTCTGCCAGACATCGAGCAGCGCGTTCGCGACCGGCTTGCCGTCGAGGTCCAAAACGCGGCCGCTGACCAATGCCGGCGTGCCGGTCTGGTCGCGATGCGCGATGTTGCCGCCCATCGGCAGGTCCGGCGCGCCGAGCCGGTGAAACGGCCCGAACACGGTCGACTCGGTCGCCCCGTCGGGTTTCCTATGGTCGAGCAGGTCGACCACCATCGACACTCCGAGCGTGTCGGAAAACAGGATGAATTCCTGCCGTTTGTCGCTGCACATCTTGCCGGCTTCGGTCAGGATTTCGATCGCCTGGAACCACTCGGCCTCGGTCAGCTGCACCTCCTTGACGAAGGCGTGCAGGTGACCGATCAGGCTCAGCATGATCTGCCGCAGCCGCGGGTCCGGCGTCGTGGAAAACCGCGCCAATACCTCGGCGGTGATGTCGTCTTCGCTCTTGTTGCGCCGCGCCCCGTTCTGTCCGCCCGGCATCTTCGACCTCCTCGCTTGTATCTCGCGATTACTGCGCCGCGGCAGCCGCCGCCATCTGCGGCGCAAACCGCCGCTCCATGTCGCGGCGCACCCGCACCGCCTCGGTTTCCGCCGCCGCCACATCGGACCAGCGCACAACCTGGCCGGCCGCGACGTCGCGCACCAGTTTGACGCCGTGCGCCAGTCCGATCGGCACCGCGCCTTCGGCGAGGCTGCGCGCCGCCGGCACCAGCTTGCCCCACACCGTATAGCCGCCCTCGCCGTCGAGGCTCTCGCCGGCGGCCAGCGCGCGCTTCGCCACCGCGACCACATCGCCGGCAAAGCCTCGGGTCTGACCGGTCGGCTCGCCCCGCAACGCCGCCGACAATACCGAGATGCCGAGTTCGAGGCCGATCAGGTGGTACGGCTTGTACATCGCCGCATACCACCCGCTGGCATCGGTCTTCAGGCCATATTCCTTGAAGCAGGTCCGCGCATAATCGTTCGGCGCCTTCAGCACGACGTAGACGCCCCAGCGCAGATCGCGAAACACCGGGCGGCCGTCGCGCTCCAGGCACGAGACGACCTCGACCATGCCGTCCTGCCGCAATACCCCGCCGGCCTCGTTCCCGCGCAGCACATGCGGCAGATCGTCGACGCCGCAGGGTGGGAAGCCGAGTCCGTCTTCCGGCACCGCGAGGCCGGTGGCGTTGGCGATCGCCGCCATCTCGATCGCCGATTTGGTGCCGTCGAGAAACGAGTTGAACATTTGCGGGTTCATGCCGCCGGCGCGGGCCTCCTCGGGGGTCAGCCCGTAATGCGCCCACACCCCGTCCGGGGTCACCGCGTGATAGGCCGGCAGATACTTGGTGCCCTTGCCGGCGGCGACGACCTCAAAGCCGCAGGCGCGCGCCCAATCGACCAGCTCACAGGTCAGCGCCGGCTGGTCGCCATAGGCCATCGAATAGACGACGCCCCTGGCGCGCGCCTCCTCGGCGAGCAGCGGACCGGCGAGCACGTCGGCCTCGACATTGACCATGACGATGTGCTTGCCGGCGGCGATCGCGGCGCGGGCATGCGCGATGCCGGCGGCCGGCGAGCCGGTCGCCTCGACCACCACCTCGATTTCGGGGTCGCCGCAAGCCTCGGCGCCGGATGCGACGAAGCGGGTGCGCGCGATAAGGGCATCATCCCACCCGACCTTACGGCAGGTAGCGCGGGCCCGCTCCGGATCGAGATCGGCGACGACCGCGACCTCCAGCCCCCGGGTCGTCGGCACCTGCGACAGGAACATCGAGCCGAACTTCCCCGCGCCGATCAACCCGACCCGCACGGGCCGTCCGGCTTCCGCGCGCTGTTGCAGCAGGCGATGGAGATTCATGTGACACGTGTCCCAACTGGGCGAAGATGGCCACTCGCGCGTCCGATCATAACCGAAACCGGTTGCGGTTGCAGGCCCGGCGGTGTGCGAATACACGGCGTGCAGAGCCCTTGACTCCCTCTCCGCCCCCCGGGGGGCGGAGAGGGCTGGGGAGAGGTGGGGGATTCCAGAGCACTCGCCAAGAGAACCCACCTCACCCTCCCACCACTTCGCGCCGGGCCCCTCCCTCTCCCCCAAGGGCGGAGAGGGATGTGCTGCGGCCGCCGCCTTGGCCACGCCGCACAACCGAGTATGCTGGTACGGGCCGAATGGGAGGAAGGCTGCGATGGCGATGACGAGCGAGAACGGTCCCGGCACGGTCATGGATCAGCGGGCTGCGGCGGTCGCCGCGACGATCGCGGCAATCCGCGGCATCGAAGCCGAGTTGGGCGTCACCCCGGCGGCGCTCGACAGGATCCGCGAGACGCTGATCGCGCTCGCCACCCGCACCGAGCTGTTCCCCGAAGCGAGCTTCCCGATCCCGGCCGGCGCGGTGGGCCGCGCCTACCGCCTCGCCGAGGATCCCGACCACCGCTTCGCGCTCTACGCCTCGGCCGGATCGCCGGGACGCGCCGCGCCGCCGCACAACCACACGACTTGGGCGGTCATCGCCGGGGTCTATGGCGAGGAGCACAACGTCTTCTACCGCCGCACCGACGACCGCTCGGCGGCGGGCGAGGGGCGGCTCGAACGCACCCACGAGCTGACCATCGTGCGCGGCAACGCCTGCACGCTAATGCCCGACGATTTCCACACGATCGAGACGCGCGGGCCGCGTCCCGGCTTGCACCTGCATATGTACGGCATGAGCCTTGAGCACTTGCCTGGCCGCATCACCTTCGCCGCGGAAAGCGGCGGCAGGTACTTCGTCTATCCGCCGACCCAGGACATCGCGACGCCCATCGTCTCGCCCGAGGAGGTCCGTGCGATGCTGAAGGACGGCGGCGAGATGGCCTTCCTCGATGTCCGCGAGGAAGGCGTCTTCTCCGACCAAGGTCACCCGTTCTTCGCCAATTCGGTGCCGTTGTCGCGGCTCGAATTGATGATCCGCGATCTGGTGCCGCGGCTCCTCACCCGCATCATCGTTTACGACGGCGGCGATGAGGGGCTCGCCGACCGCGCCGCGACGAAGCTGGCGCTGATGGGCTACCGCAACCTTGCAGTCATGGCCGGCGGGTCGCGCGGCTGGGCCGCCGCCGGCTACGAGCTGTTCACCGGCGTCAACGTGCCGAGCAAGGCGTTCGGCGAACTCGTCGAGCACCGCTGCGAGACGCCGCATATCGCCGCCGCCGAGCTGAAGCGGCGGCTCGATGCCGGCGAGGAGGTGCTGATCGTCGACAGCCGGCCGATCGGCGAATTCCGCAACATGAGCATCCCCGGCGCCTTCGATTGCCCGGGCGCCGAGCTGGTCTACCGGGTGCCCGATCGGGTGCCGTCGCCCGACACGCTGGTCGTCGTCAACTGCGCCGGCCGCACCCGCAGCATCATCGGCGCGCAATCCTTGCGTAACGCCGGGCTGCCGAACCGGGTCGTGGCGCTGGAAAACGGTACGATGGGCTGGGAATTGGCCGGACTCGAACTGGCGCGCGGCCGCGACGATGCCTTGCCGCCGCCCTCGCCCGACGGCCTGGGCCGGGCGCGGGCGCTCGCCGACCAGGTTGCCGCGCGCTTTGCGATCAAGCGTATCGATGACGCCACGCTCGCCCGCTTCACCGTCGAGGCCGAGCAGCGCACGCTCTATCTGTTCGATGTGCGCAGCCCCGAGGAATACATCGCCGGACACCTAGCCGGCGCGCGCTCGGCGCCGGGCGGTCAACTCGTTCAGGCGACCGACGTCTACATGGCGACCCGCAACGCCCGCATCGTGCTGATTGATGACGACGGCGTGCGTGCGGTGATGACGGGGTCCTGGCTCGTCCAAATGGGCTGTCCTGAAGTTTACGTTCTGGAGGGCGGGCTCGCGGGCCGGCCGCTCGTGCAGGGGATGCCCAACCCGATCATCCCCGAACTCGATAGGACGGTGATCGCGACCGTCTCGCCGGCGGAATTGCAGACGCTGATCGCCAAGGGTGAGGCGAGCGTGATCGATCTGGCGCCCAGCATCGCTTACGAGGCCGGGCACATCCCGGGCGCCTGGTTTGCGGTGCGGGCGCGGCTGCCCGGCAGCCTCGACCGCGTGACAAAGCGCCGCGTCCTGGCGCTGACCTCGCCCGACGCGGCGCTCGCGCGCCTCGCCGCAGCCGAGCTCGGCGACGGCGCCTTCCCCGAAATCAAGGTGCTCGATGGCGGCACCGCGGCGTGGCGCGCCGCCGGCCTGCCGCTCGCGACCGGCCGCGAGGCGATGGCCGACACGCCCGATGATTGCTGGCGCCGGCCTTACGACCCCTATGCCGGCGAGGGCGCGCGCGAGCGTTATCTGAAGTGGGAGATCGAGCTGATTCGCCAGATCGAGCGCGAGGGCGATATCGGCTTCCGCGTGTCGGCCTGAATTTTATCAGGCGCTGCCTAGCCTTCCGGCCGCGTCATTATGACGCTTCGCGTGCCCGCTCTTCGCCATGTTTCGTCGTTACGAGGCTCGCGTCCGCCCGCCCGGCTGTCCCGGGTGCGGTTCGCGGCCCGTTTGTATCTTGGGGATTTGCGCATGCCCGATAGCCTGTTGCCGGCAGGTTTTTGGGGGGGACCGGTTCGTCGGCCATCGCTCGACGAGCGTTTTCTGCCGCCGCCGGAATTCGTCTGGGGCAATTTCACGGCGGCGGATGGCGCGACGTTGCGCTGGGGCCATCTGCCGGTCAGCAATGCGCGCGTCCAATGCGTGATGGTCGGCGGCTTCGGCGAATTCATCGAAAAGCAGATGGAGACGGTCCGCGATCTCGCCGGCCGCGGCATCGCGGTGTGGTGCCTCGACTGGCGCGGCCAGGGCGGCTCGATGCGGCCGCGTCATCTGCCGACCCGCCCGCGGGCCCGCAAATTCGATCGCGATGCGCGCGATCTCGCCGATTTCGCCGCCGCCAAGCTGACCGGTAAAAAGCCGCGCCTATTGATCGCCCATTCGATGGGCGGCGCGATCGGCTTGTTATGCCTGCGCCGTCATCCGCGGTTGTTCGATGCCGCGATCCTATCCTCGCCGATGGTCGGGCTGCGCACCGGCAAATTGCCGCCGAGCTTGTTGCGCGTGATCACCCGCCCGGCGCGCGTCGCCGGTCTCGGCGTCTGCTTTATCCCCGGCGCTGGCAAATGGCGGCCCGACCGCATCCCGTCGCCGGAGCGCAGCCGCGTTTCGGCCGATGCCGAACGCTGCCGGCTGCGCCATGCCTGGTTCTCAGTCGATCCGGGCTTGCGCCTCGACGAGGCGACTTATGGCTGGGTCGACAGCGCCCTCGGGCTGGTGGCGCGCATCAAGAAGCCGGAGTTTCTCGCCGCGATCCGGACCCCGATCCTGATGGCGAACCCGGGGCGCGAGATGGTCGTCTCGCCGGCGGCCCAGCGCCATGCCGCCCGTCTGCTGCCTGATTGCACGCTGGTCGAGCTGCCCAACTCGAAGCACGACCCGTTCCTCGAGCACGATTCGGTGCGGGCCTATTGGTTCGACTGCATCGACCGCTTCATCGCCGAGCGCCTCGCCAAGACCGCGCATTGAACCGGCGTCGCGTCCGCGCGCTTCTCGCCGGCGCGATTTTCGCCCTGATCGTCCCGGCGCCGTTGAGCGCAGCCGATCCCCGCCTCGCCGTCGATCCGAACACGCCGCCCTGGGATGCCATCGCCAAGGTGCAGACCAACATCGGCGGCCGCTGTACCGGCGCGCTGATCGCGCCGGCCGTGGTGTTGACCGCGGCGCATTGCCTCTACAACCGCCATACCGGGACCTTGCTGCAGCCGGTGTCGCTGCATGTCCTGCTCGGCTATCAGCGCGGGACGTACCGCTGGCATCGGCTGGTCGTCGGGGTCACCGTCGGCTCCGGCTTCGACGGCGCCAAGCCGCAGCCGCAGCGCGCCGATTGGGCGCGGCTCGATCTGGCCGAGGCTATCCCCGCCACCATGTCGCCATTGCCGGTCAGCAAGGAAGCGCCGGCGCCGGGCACCGCGCTCGCGCTCGCCGGATACAACCAGGATCGGGCGCAGCTCCTGGTCGCCGCGACCGAATGCCATGTGATCGGAATGGTGAGGTCGCCGGATGGCGGCGCTTTCTTCAGCCATGATTGCGCCGGTACGCGCGGCACCAGCGGCGCGCCGCTATTGGCGCGGCATGGCGGGGGTTGGGAGGTCGTCGGTATCAACATCGCCGCCGGCCAGGGCGCCAACCTGGCGCTACTGGCAGCCGCTACCGGCGGCTGAGAGTCACCCCTCGCGTTCCGGTTTCAGTTCCGCGGCGCGTGCTTCGACAGGATGCGCTGCAGCGTGCGGCGGTGCATCTTGAGGCGCCGCGCGGTTTCCGACACGTTGCGATCGCACAATTCGAAGATTCGCTGGATGTGTTCCCAGCGCACCCGGTCGGCCGACATCGGGTCCTCGGGCGGCGGCGGCGCCTCGCCCTCCTGGGCCAGCAGCGCGCGCTCGACCGCATCGGCGTCGGCCGGCTTCGGCAGATAGTCGAGCGCCCCCGCCTTCACTGCCGCGACGGCCGTCGCGATGTTGCCGTAGCCGGTCAGCACGACGATGCGCGCGCCCGGGCGGGCCATCCGCAAGGCGCCGACGACGTCGAGCCCGCTGCCGTCGCCGAGCCGCAGATCGACGACCGCAAAGGCCGGCGGCTGCGCGGTCGCGGCGGCGACGCCGTTGGCGACGCTGTCGGCGGTCGCGACGACAAAGCCGCGCCGCTCCATCGCCCGCGCCAGCCGCTGGCAGAGCGGTGCGTCGTCATCGACGATCAGCAGCGTGCGCTCGGATTCGGAGAGGCCGCGCAATGGAGCGGCCTCGATGATTTCTGGACCCGGGGGCTGGATCCGGTCGCTGGTATTCATCAAGATGGGCTCTCTTTTCCTGGTGCAGCCTAGGCGCCTGCGGCATTTACGGCTGCGGCATTGGAACGCGCTTCCGTCTCAAGATTGGCACGGATCCAGGAAATGACAACATGCGCGCCGCCTTCGACCAGATTGTCGAAGGTGAGTTCGGCACCGCTGCGCTCCAACAGGCTCTGCGCGATGAAGATGCCGAGCCCCATATGGTTCGAGTCGCCGGCGCGGGTCGACAGATAGGGCTCGCCGAGCCGGCCGAGCAGATGGGCCGGAAATCCCGGCCCGTCATCGGCCACTTCGACCGTGACATTCGTCGCGTCCCAGAAGATCGTCACGCTGACCTCGCGCCGCGCGAACTGCACCGCGTTCTGGATCAGATTGTTCAGCCCATGCATGATCTCCGGGCTGCGCCGGACCAGCGGCTCGGCCTCCGCGAGCCCCCCGGTGGTCGCGAAAATCAACCGGACCCGCGCGTCGTGGTAGAGCTCGCCCGCGGCCTCGACCAGCGCCGAAATCGGTAGCCGCTCATAGGGCGAGCCGCTGTCCTCGGCGGGCTGCTGCGTCAGCTCCGCGAGGATCCGCCGGCAGCGGTCGCTTTGCGACAGCAGCAACATCGCGTCTTCGGCATGCGGCGAGTCGGGCGGCAGGTCGCGCGCCAATTCCTTGGCGACGACCGCGATCGTCGCCAGCGGGCTGCCGAGCTCGTGCGCCGCCGCCGCGGCGAGCGCGCCGACGGCCGACACCCGCTGCTCGCGCGCCAGGGCCAGCTGGGTCGCCGCCACCGCGTCGCGCAGCCGCCGAGCCTCGGCCGCGACGCTCCAGGTATAGGCGCCGATAAAGGCGGTCGCGACGACCAGCGCGGTCCAGATGCCGAGCACCAGCTCGGGCGGGAACAGCGGCGGCTCGCTGCGCCATGGCAGCGGCACGTGCCAAAAGGCCAGCGCCGTGATAATCGCCACCGCGAAGATCGCCAGGGCGATGACCGGCGGCCGCGACAGGATCGTCGCCGCCACTGTGACCGGCGCCAGGATCAGGATCGCGAACGGGTTCTGCAACCCGCCGGTCAGGTACAACAGGAGCCCGAGCTGCAACAGGTCGTAGCCGAGGAAATAGGCGGCCTGCCGCTCGCCGAGCCGGGTCGCGGCCCGGTGATGGAACGCGAAGAACAGGTTGAGCGCGGCCGAGGAGGCGACGACGCTGAAGGCGGGCAGGAGCGGCAGCGGGAATTCGAGAACGTAATGCACCACCAGCAGCGCCAGCGCCTGCCCGATGACCGCGACCCAACGGATCGACACCAGTCGTCGCAGACTGATCCGGTCGAACGCGGCGCGCGGCTCCGGCGCCACCGGCGAGGTGATTCGGGTCAATGCTGATGCCTCCCTAGATCGTCGTCCCGGCGAAGGCCGGGACCCACCCGTCAGCTGACCGTGTTGTTGCAGGCATGGGTCCGGGCCTTTGCCGGGAAGAGACTGAAATTGCTGACTGGAACAATGGCCGACTGCAACGACATTGCTGCGGTGCGCCCGCTCCGCTGGCCGCCTGCCCAATCTTTTGCCATATAGGCGCGATGCCCGAGCCCGTCATCTTTGTCGAAAATCTGGTCAAGCGCTACGGTGCCACGCTGGCCGTGGACGGCATCAGCTTCGCCGTCGAGCGCGGCGTCACGACGGCGCTGCTCGGCGGCAATGGCGCGGGCAAGACGACGACCCTGTCGATCCTCCTCGGCCTGTTGCTGCCGACCTCGGGCTCGGTGCGCATCTTCAACGAGGACGTGCTGCACCACCGCTACCGCGTGCTGCCGCGGATGAATTTTTCCTCGCCCTATGTCGACCTGCCGCATCGCCTGACGGTGCGGCAGAACCTGGTGATCTACGCCCGGCTCTACGGCCTGCCGCAGCGCGACGAGCGCATCGCCGCGCTGGCGCAGGATCTGCAGATCGAAGCGCTGCTGGAGCGGCCCGCCGGCAAATTGTCGTCGGGGCAGAAGACCCGCGTCGCGCTCGCCAAGGCCCTGCTGAACGAGCCCGAGCTCCTGCTGCTCGACGAGCCGACCGTGTCGCTCGATCCCGACACCGGCGATTGGGTGCGCGGCTATCTCGAAGACTACCGTGCCCGCACCGGCGCGACGATCATGCTCGCCTCGCACAACATGGCCGAGGTCGAGCGGCTGTGCTCGGAGGTGTTGATGATGAGGGCCGGCCGGATCGTCGACCGCGGCAGCCCCGAGGCGCTGATCGAACGCTACGGCCGCACCAATCTCGAAGAGGTGTTCCTGCACATCGCCCGCGCCCGCCCCGCCCTGGAGCCCACCCAGTGACCCCCCGCGCCATAAATCCCTCTCCGCCCTTCAGGGGGGAGAGGGAGGGGCCCATGCCAATTAGCTCTACTGGGCCATGGGAGGGTGAGGTGGGCCTCCGCCAGCCACTTATTCTCCGCCACCTCAGCTCGCCTTGGCCGGGCTTGGCCCGGCCATCCACGACTTTCTCTCCTAAGACGTGGATGCCCGGATCAAGTCCGGGCAAAGCGATTTTGCGGTCGCGAGATCCGTGCAAACTACCCATCGGGCCGGCTCTTTCGGTTGCGGGCGATAATGCGCCTGCGGCCCTGGAGCCTGCCCAGTGACCCCCCGGGCGATCCGCCGCGCCGGCGAGCGGCCCTTCTCGCCGGCCCGCATCTGGGCGATGCTGCTGCGTTACCTCTACATCCTGCGCAGCTCGTGGCCGCGCACCTTGGAGCTGCTCTACTGGCCGACCCTGCAGATGCTGATCTGGGGGTTCATGAGCCAGTTCCTCTACCAGAACAGCAGCTATGTCGCGCGCGCCTTCGGCGTGCTGCTGGCGGCGGTGATGCTGTGGGACCTGCTGTTCCGCTCGCAGCTCGGCCTGTCGATCTCGTTTCTCGAGGAGATGTGGGCGCGCAATCTCGGGCAGCTGTTCGTGACCCCGCTGCGCCCCTATGAGTGGCTCATATCGCTGCTCGCGATGAGCGTCATCCGCGTGACGATCGGCGTCGTCCCGGCGGCGCTGCTGGCGATCCCGTTGTACGATTATTCGATCTTCGCGATGGGGCTGCCGCTCGTCGCGTTCGTCGTGATCCTGGCGGCGATGGGCTGGGGCCTGGGCCTCGCGATCTGCGGCGGCATCCTGCGCCACGGGATGGGCGCCGAGAGCCTCGCCTGGACCGTCATCTTCGCGATCGCGCCATTGTCCTGCGTCTATTACCCGGTGACGACATTGCCCGGCTGGCTGCAGCCGGTGTGCTGGGCCTTGCCCTCGACCTATGTGTTCGAGGGCATGCGGGCGGTGCTGTTCGGCGGCGTCTTCCGCACCGATTATTTCCTCGCCGGCCTCGCCCTCGATGTCGTCTATGTCGCGGTCGGCGCCGCGATCTTCTTCATCGCCTTCCGCGACGCCCGCCACCGCGGCGCGCTATTGCAGATGGGGGAGTAGCGACACGGATCGCCAAAGCGCTTTCTCGTCGCTACGAGGCTTCGCTCTATGTAACCTGCGAGCGAAACCAGAGCGGGAAGAACGCAATGCTGAGATGGCTGGGACTGGGCCTGCTGCTCGGCACGGGGCTTGGGAGCATCGCGTGGGCGCAAGGTTCGGCTCAGTTCGATGGCCAGTACGCGGGAGAACTTACCCTGGCGAGAGAAAAAAGGGGTGACTGCACCCGGCCTGCGCTGGGGGCGCTTTACCCTCTGACAATATCCCAGGGTGAAGTTCGCTTTTCCTATGTCCCGAGATTTGCCACCACATTAACCGGCAAGATTGGTGCCGACGGGGTTTTCAAAGCCTCCGCCCGCGCGCGAAAAGGAATTGTACAAATGACGGGGCGCGTCCGAGGAAATAACCTGACCGCCGATATCGTATCGCCGAGCTGCGATTACACATTTCAGACGAAGAACTAGCCTCCGATCACATCGCGACCGATGTTCCGCTGACGTGGCTGACCCGCGCGTTCCTTCGTTGAGCAACTGGCGTGCCGTCGTCTCGCCGAGCGGGTCTCGGCCCATTTACCTGTGTCTACACCGGCGCGCTGCCCATTTTGCGCAACGAGCCTTGCGGGGTGTTTTGGGGAAAGGCGGATGCGGATCTGGCCGGCTGGAATTCGAAAAACAGCCGCTTGAAAGTTGCCTGTTTGTTCCCATATACGCGGCAATGGCCACAGGCGCTGGTGAAGCGGGTTTTCCGTGCCTTACTGCAGAGTTTTTGCGGCTAATTGCGGGAGCATTGCGCGAAAGCCGACGGATGCCGCGGCCCCGTGTTCGCGTTTGCTGCAGATTAGCTGCTGAAGCAGCAAAAGGGGGCGCACTGGTACGAGGTACTCCGGATCGCAGCGGATGCACTCATTCGGGCAAATTCACCTGAATCCAGCCTGAAATTTCAGGTGATGCACAATTCAAAGTTGTGACGCCCGATATGAGTTGGGAAATGGCATTTGCCTGCAAATTCCCTGCAAGAGCAGTCTGGACAGACGCTCTGGGTCCGTGCCCCGCTCAGGCCCGGCACCTGCGCCGCTCACCGTCGTGGGAATGGCGGCGGTGAGCGGGTGTCGTCGTCGGCTACCCGGACGGTCCGCTGACCCCGGCCTCGGCGAAGGTCGCCATCCCGGCATGGCAGGCGACGGCGGCCT
>Ga0209488_10001889_pt1 | contig 17726 bp, 20 predicted proteins | sample Rivendell_Oct201_8_FD_188349 | JGI IMG/M metagenome (GOLD analysis project Ga0209488, IMG submission 188349) | Vadose zone soil microbial communities from the Eel River Critical Zone Observatory, Northern California, USA -... | ecosystem: Environmental > Terrestrial > Soil > Vadose zone >...
GTCGGGGTGTCCTTCGGTCACCGTCACCGTGCAGTCCTCGTTGACGTGGCAGGCCGCACTCGATTCACCGCCGGCATTGTGCCAGTAGCCCGAAGCGATGCCACGGCCCTGGTTGGGCCCGAGCGGCACGTTGAGTTGCGGATGCGCTTTGGCGGCCTCGACGGTCTTCATATAGCCGATGTTGTTCCAAGTCGGGCCGTGCGCCGCCTTGCTACCGTCCTTGGCGCCGTTGATCTCGCGCATTCTGAGCGGGTCGATGCCGAGTTCGCGAGCCAACTCGTCGACGCAGCTCTCGACCGCAAACGAGCCAATCGGTGCGCCGGGCGCCCGGTAAGCCGCAACCTTGGGGCGGTTGCAAAGAACATCGTAGCCGATCGCCTCGGCGTTCGGCAGATCGTAGACCGCAAGTCCGCAGATGCAGCCCTGCTGAACCGGCGAGCCGGGGAAGGCTCCCGCCTGGTATTTGAGCACGGCCTTAGCAGCGGTGATCCGGCCATCCTTTTTGGCGCCGAGCTTGACTTCGACGACCGCGGCCGAGGTCGGTCCACTGCCGCGGAACACCTCCTCGCGGCTCATCACAATCTTGACCGGCCGGCCGGATTTTTTCGATAGCATGTAGGCGACCGGCTCGAGATAGATGATCGTCTTGCCGCCGAACCCGCCGCCGATCTCGGCCGGGATCGCGCGGATGTTGGCAATGTCGCCGCCACAGATGCGCGAGGTGTAGGCGCGGACCATGAATTGGCCCTGGCTCGAGCTCCAGATCGTGGTTTGTCCGTCGGCCCCCACCGACACGACGCAGGCATGCGGCTCTATATAGGCCTGATGCACCGGCTTTGTGGTGTAGCGCCGCTCGATCACGACCTCAGCTTCGCGGAATCCGGCTTCGACATCGCCTATGGCGAAACGGACCATCTTGGCGACGTTCGACGGCTTGGTCGGCTTCGGTTCGACGCCGGAGGTGAAGATGCTCTCGTCCAGCACCGGCGCATCCGGCGCCATCGCTGCCTCGACATCCATGACATGCGGCAATACCTCGTACTCGACCTCGATCAGATCGAGCGCCTCTTCGGCGATCGCCGGCGAGATCGCGGCGACTGCGGCGACGGCGTGACCCTCGTAAAGGGCCTTGCCCCTGGCCATGCAGTTGCGCGACAGGTCCCACAGATTATGCGGCGCGGCTCCGATGACGCGCCTGTCCGGCGGGATGTCGGGGAAATCGGCACGCGTCGTCACCGCCTTGACGCCGGGCAACGCCATCGCCTTGTCGGTGTTGATCGAGACGATCCGGGCATGGGCATGCGGGCTGCGCTTGATCTTGCCCCACAGCATCCCCGGCATTTTCATATCGGCGCCAAAATTGGCGCGCCCGGTGACCTTGTCGACCCCGTCGGGACGAATGGGACGAGTGCCGACGACCTTTAACGTCTCTTTATCGAGAAACGACATTACCAGCCTCCCCTCGCATGACTGCAGCGGCGTCGAGCACCGCGCGGATGATCTTGTCATAACCGGTACACCGGCAAAGGTTGCCGGCAAGCCAGTAGCGCGTCTCTTCTTCGGTCGGGTTCAGGTTCTCGTCGAGCAGCGCCTTGGCCGCGACGATGAATCCCGGCGTGCAGAAGCCGCATTGCAGCGCCGCATGCTCGAGGAATTTCTGCTGCACCGGGTGCAGTTTGTCACCTTGGGCGATGCCCTCGACGGTCTGGATCTTGTGGCCTTCCGCCTCGGCTCCGAGCATCAGACAGGAGCAGACGATCTTGCCGTCGAGGATGACGGTGCAGGCGCCGCAATCGCCCGAGCTGCATCCTTCCTTACTGCCCGTCAGATTGAGCTCGTCGCGGAGCACGTCGAGCAGGGTCTGTTGCGGCTCGCAGAGGAACTCGACGGGCTCGCCGTTGATGACGGTCGATACATGAGTTTTGGCCATGGGCAGTCTCCTAACGCTTGGCAGCGCGTTCAAAGGCGATCGCGGCCGCGCGTCGTGCGAGGACGCCGGCGACCTTGACCCGGTATTCGATCGTGCCGCGCTTGTCGTCGATCGGCTTGCACGCGCGACCAGCGGCGGCATCGAGCTTGGATAGGGTTTCGTTATCGAGCTTGTGGCCAATCAGCGCAGCTCCCGCCTCTTCGGCGATGACCTGTGTCGGCGCCACGGCGCCAAGCACGACGCGGGCGTCGGTGCACACGCCGTTGCCGTCGAGCGTGACGTTGACCCCGACGCCCACGACGGCGATGTCCATTTCCGTCCGCGGGATGAAGCGAAGATAGGCATCCGACTGATGCGGCTTTGGCTTTGGCACATGAAACTCGACAATGAACTCGCCCTTTTCGAGCGAGGTCCGGCCCGGCCCGGTGACGATCGCCTCGACCGGCGCCTCGCGTCGACCGTTGGGCCCGGCGATGACGGCGGTCGCCCGCGCGGCGATCATCGCCGGCACGCTGTCGGCCGCCGGCGAGGCGTTGCACAGATTGCCGGCGAGCGAGGCGCGGCCCTGAATCTGTTCCGAGCCGATCAGATCCAAGCCTTCGACAATGCCCGGCCAGGCACGGGTCAGCGCTTCGTGTTCGAAGACCATGACGCCCGGCGTCGACGCGCCGATGACGAAGCGGTCGCTCTCCTCGCGGATGCCGATCAACTCTGGAATTTTTTTGGTGTCGACGATCAATTCGGGCTTGACCCGCCCCGACCGCAACTGCACCAGCAGATCGGTCCCGCCGGCCAACACCTTGGCCATACCGGAGGCGCCGGCCAAGATCTTGACGGCCTCGTCGACTGTCTTTGGCGAGGTGAAATTCAGACTGGGCATTTTCGCTCCTTGAAATCGCACGGGCGCACCGCTGCGGTAAAGCTGGCGCGATGCGACCCATCGGAATGACGCTCTGGCTTACACTACCATCCTATGCGGCGTGAAGCGCTATGTTCCGAGCCTGAACCAATGATCCCGATAGAACCTCACATTTTCCTCGATGACAGCGAGATCGAGGAGAGTTTTATCCGCGCCTCCGGTCCGGGCGGACAGAACGTCAACAAGGTATCGACGGCGGTGCAGCTTCGTCTCGACCTGGCCCACGCTCGCTCACTTCCCGAGGCTGTCCGCGAGCGGGTGGCAAAGCTGGCGGGTAAGCGGATGACCAAGGACGGCGTCCTCGTCATCACCGCCCAGCGCCACCGCACCCAGGAGCGCAATCGCCAAGACGCGCTGGACCGGCTGGTTGCGCTGATCCGCCGCGCGGTCCCGCCACCGACCCCGCGCCGCCCCACCAAGCCCACCGCCGCCGCCAGACGCCGGCGCTTGCAGGCCAAGGCCCGCCGCGCCGCCATCAAGGAGCTGCGCCGAGCGGAACCGGATCAGCGCTGATGCGCGAGCGGAACTGCACCTTCTTTCGTGCCGTAAACCGAAAGGTGGCGGATGGTGAAACCGTGGCGCTCGGCGAGGATTTCGGCCACACGCCGACGATGGCAGATGTGCCAGTCGGCCTCGTAGCACAAAAGACAGCTCGGGGCCGCACGCGCGAGTTCGGCGGCCTCCTGCAGCGCGAGTTCGGCTTCGGCGCTGGCGAGCCTCTCTTCGACAATCGCCCAAAACTGGTCCCATTCGCGGCGACGGTTGGCGAGACGACCTTCGGGCGGCGTGCCGAGCGCCCGGAGGTGGAAGTAGCGCATTCCGGCATCCTCGGCCCCGGCTGCGAGCTGTCGCTTGGAGAAGCCGGGCCGGCGGGATATCGGCCGATCGCGCACGTCGAGCAAGATCGCCACACCCGCAGCCGCAAGGGTCGCGACGACGTCCCTCAGCAGCGTCTTCTCGTAGCCGATCGTGTAGAGCGTCTGGCTCGTCATGCGCTGCGATAGCGGTCGACCGCCGAGCGGTCGAGCTCGATGCCGAGGCCTGGACCCTCCGGGAGCTTGATCATCCCGTCGCTTTCGATGCGGACCGGCTGCTTGAGCAGATCGTCGCGCAGGCCGTTGGGGTTCTGGTCGAATTCGAGCACCAGCCCGTTCGGGATCGAGGCGACGAAATGCAACGCGGCGGCGAGCAGCACAGCGCCGGCAAAGGCGTGCGGCGCCACCATCAGGTGATGCGCCTGCGCCAAGGCAGCGATGCGGCGGCATTCCGAGAAGCCTCCCGACCAGGCGATGTCGGGCTGCACGATGTCGACGGCGCCGCGGGTGATCAGCTCGCGGAACCCGTAGAGCCCGATTTCGGTCTCGTAGCCGGCGATCGGGGTGGCGAGCGCATCGGCGACCCTCGCGCTGCCGTCGATGTCGTCGGTCGCGACCGGCTCCTCGATCCAATAGAGCTTATAGGGCTCGAGGGCCCGGCCCATTTCGATCGCGAAGGACGGGCTCCAGGCGCAGTTGACGTCGACCATCAGCTTTGCCCTCGGTCCCAATGCCTGACGCACCGCCGCGACCCGTGCAATGTCCTCCTCGGGCTCGACCTCGCACAACTCCGCATGATCCACCAGATGGCGCAGATGGCTTTGCGTCGACGGGTTGCGCCCGATCTTCATCTTCATGCCCTTAAAGCCGCGGGCGCGGTAGCCCTCGGCCTCGCCAGCGAGATCGTCGACCGATTTGCCCTCCTGGTAAAAGCCGCCGCTGGCATAGGCCTCGACCCGGTCGCGGCAGCCGCCGAAGAGGCGGTAGAGCGGCAATCTGGCGACCTTGCCGGCAATGTCCCAGAGCGCGATGTCGATGCCGCTGATCGCATTCATCACGACGCCGCGGCGGCCGAACTGGCGGGTGCGCGCGAACATCTTCTGCCACAGCCCTTCGATCAGCAGCGGGTCCTCGCCGATCAGCATCGGCGCTAACTGCTTCTCGATCACGCTCTGGGTGGCGCCGCCGCCGACCCCCGCCTCACCGATCCCGATCACCCGTTCGTCGGTCTCGATCTCGACCAGGAGCCCGCCGCGGCGCGCCTGCATGCCGCCGGCGCTGCCATAAGGCGGCTCGCAGCGATAGGAGAGCGGTGTGGTGCGGATATCGACGATCTTCATGATCTCAGCCCTCGCTGATGACGGCCATCAGATCGCATTGGATCTGCATCGGCGCGGTGAAATCGCGCGAGGTCAAGGTGTGGCGCGCCGGTCGCGAACGCGGGTCGGGGAACATCACGACCCAATGCCGGTTCATGATCTCGCGCAGCGAGCGGTCGGTGATCCATACCGTCATCTTGACGATGTCATCGGCCGAGCCGCCGGCCGCCGCCATCACGCGCCGCACGTTCTCGAACATCAGCCGGCATTGCTCGTCGAGATCGGCGGGGACCTTGCCGGTTCCGGGATCGGTGCCGGAGATCGCGCCCGACACGACAAAAGGGCCGCGCCGGCTGGCGCTCGGGATCGGGTTGACGTGCTTCGCCCCCGCCACATCGATGCTTCGCCGCTTTTCCATCGCTCTTCTCCCAATGCTGAGGCCAACACGACCCGCCGCGGTTTCGAGGCATCTTACACGATATGACCGTGAGCCGCTCGCTGAGGCGTCCCCTTGACGATAACCCGGGAGAAAGCCTACACACCAAAATCTGCGCTTTCGACAAGCGCATGCACTGAGGGAGGATGGCAGATGGCCCGCATCAGGCATATTGCACTAGTCACTGATGATCCCGCGAAGACCGCAGAATTCTACAAGGAACAATTCGGCCTGACCGAGCTCTATCGCCGCCCCGGCGATACCGGCGAAAAGGGTGTTTGGCTCAGCGATGGTTATATCTACTTCGCGATTTTGAAATATGGCGAGCCCGGTGCTCCTAAACTGGGCCCGGGACAAACTTCTGAACTCCGCGGGATTCACCACATCGGATTTTATGTCGATGACGAGCAAGCAACGGCCAAGGCGCTAGAAGCCGCGAATTATTCGCCCGTGCCGATTCCGAAAACCGAGAGACCGGAGACGACCCCGATGGGCGACGCGGTCAACTTGAAGTACCTGGGCCCCGATGACGTCCAGATCGATCTACGCAGCCGCGGCTGGAATGAAGCGATCAGCTTCGGAATGCAGCGCTATGATCTGACCCCAGTCAAAGAGGAGCCAGTACCAGCCGAATAACCTGCAACCGGGACTCCGCCGGGCGTCCTCGCGCTCGGCAAAACCCTAATCCTCGGGAGGATGTGGCGATGATTTACGAAGTTCGCACGTACACCCTGCGCCCCGGAACCTTGGCCGAATTCGAGGAGCGCTACGAGAAACGGCTCCCGCTACGGGAGAAACACTCCAAATTGGGCGCCTTTTGGCACACCGAATTCGGTCCGCTCAACCAGGTCGTCCACGTCTACCCATATGACGACCTGCAGCACCGCACGAGGGTACGCGCGGCGATGGCGCAAGATGCCCAGCGCAATGCGATCCCCGGCGGCGGGGATCTGATCGTGGCGCAGGAGGCCGAGATCATGAACCCCGCGCCGTTTATGCGCGCTTTGGGCAGCCGGGACTATGGCACCGGGAACGTGTATGAGATGCGTACCTACACCTACGCTCCGGGCGACATCCCGAAGGTGTTGGAGGCGTGGGGCAAGGCGATCGAGGCTCGCGAGAAGTTCTCCCCCCTGGCGGCCTGCTGGACGAGCGAGCTCGGTGGGCTCAACAAGTTCGTTCACACCTGGGTGTACAAGGATCTGGGCGAGCGCGCCAAGGTCCGTGAGGAATCCCGGCGGCCCGGCGGTGCGTGGCCGCCACAGGCCGGGGTGCGGCCGATCCGGCAGGAAAACAAGCTGCTGATCCCGGCAGATTTCTCGCCGGTACGGTAGCCGGCCTCCGCCCCAGCCGCGGATGCGGATTGCCCATCCACCCAGCGCGGGCTGGGTGGATGGGTCGACGCGACCCGCTCAGGGGCTCAGGGCGACGTCGGGTATTGCTCGGCGCGGTAGGAGCGGCGCATCGGGTTGAGCTTCAAAGCCACCGGCGCACCTAGCCAGACCGCATAGCGAGAGTGGTCGTCGTAGGAGTTGTCGGTCAGCGGGTGGACGAGAACGTCCAGACCCTGACGGTTCAGCATCAGCCACGGTACGATGTTTTCGAACTGGGCCGTCGTGAACGTAAACCGGAACTGCGGCACCGGGTGCGGGCCTCTCGGGTCGTCGCTCAGTTCCCTGACCTCGACGCCTAATGTCGCGGCGATCGTTTCCCGCAGACCTTCCGCACGCGGGTCTCTGCGTCGTAATAGACATGCGCGTGATAGCCGTAAACCGCAGGCGATCCGGCCGAGACGTTCCTCATGACGGGCCTCCCATTAGTTTTCAAAATTGTCGCAGTCTTGCCGGCCGACACAATCGAGCAGTCAGTACCATTTTTCCTTATCGACGACATTGAGCAGCGGCTGACCCGCGGCAAAGCCCCGGCAGTTGTCGAGGAGGATCGCATGAACTTTGCAGCTTGCCGGAGGTAGTCTGTGGAAAGTGCGAAACGCTAGCTTTGGATGTTCGTGGCAGTCTCCGTCACCAGTTGAAAAACGGTCGGCCGCCGCGCCACCTGCGGCATCATAGTGACCATGCGATGCAGCCAGAGCCGGTTTTCCGGTGGCACGGGCTCAGGCCACAGCGACGATGAGCAGAACGCCATACTTCTCCATGTTAGGCGCCGCAGTCACCGTCTTCCGGCCTGTGCGCGGGCCTTGTCCAGATCGGGCAGGTTGCTCGCCGATACGTTGCCCAGCCTCCCCGAGGTAGTCACCGCGAGCGCTGCGACTGCGGCCTCGTTTTCGTTGATCTTCGCCATGATGGCTTCCTTGGCGCGGTCGAAGACGCCGCGGTTGGTGGCCACGAAGTCCTGCGATTGGCGCAGGCCGGCGAGATAGCCGTTGATCTCCGGGACAACGTAGCGGGCGACCATGTCCCAGCTGCGCATCGTGTTCTCCGGGTTGGCCCAGTCGTGGACGAAGCCGACGACGGTGCCGAAGCCCCCGCTGATCTCGAGCACGGATTTGATCCGCTTTACCAGATCGTCCGGGGTTCCGATCGTCGCCGCGGCCTCGTCGGAGAACGCGGTCTTCTCCACCGCCTCGTCGGGATCGCTGAACGGCTTCGCGCCGGGCCGCTGCAATGTGCCGACGACGTACTGGTTGTGATGGCGCAACAGGCCCTCGCGGGCTTCGGCACGTGCCTTTTCGCGGGTCTCGGCGATATGCCAGCTCAAGAGAACGCGCCAGTTCTTCCGGTCGACCGTCTTGCCGTGCTTGGCGGCGGCGGATTCGGCAAAGCCCCATTGCGTCGGCAAGGCGTTGAGGCCTTCGCTCGACGTCGATCCGATCGAGATGATTCCGATCCCGTGCTTCCCGGCCAAAGTCATACCGGATGGGCTGATCTGCGAGGCCACAGCGAAGGGCATTTCCTCCTGCAATGGCAGAAGCTGCAGCGCCGCGTCCTGCAGCGTGAACCAGTCGCTTTTCGTGGTCACCCGCTCGCCATTGAACAGCCGCCGGATGATGCCGATCGCCTCGTCCTGGCGGTCGCGCTGCACCATCGGATCGATGCCGAGCGTGTGGGCGTCCGAGGCAAGCGCGCCGGGGCCCGAGCCGAAGATCGCCCGCCCGCCGGTCATCCAGTCGAGCTGCACCATGCGCTGCGCGACATTGAACGGGTGGTGATAGGGCAGCGAGATCACCCCGGTGGCGAGCTTGATGCGCTTCGACCGCTCACCCGCCGCGGCGAGGAACATTTCCGGCGAGCCGATCATTTCCCAACCGCTCGAATGGTGTTCGCCGCACCAGAATTCGTCGTAGCCGAGACGGTCCAGCTGCTCGACGAGGTCGAGATCGCGACGGAACTGCAACATCGGATGCTCGCCGACCGGGTGATGCGGAGCGAGGAAGGCGCCGAAATTCAAACGGGGCATGACGGATCTCCTGCGGGGCTATGATTGAGAAGGCTATTCCACACCCTCGACGATCCTCAGATCCCGATCCACGGCCTTGCCAAGGACCTTGAGCGCGGCCTGATACCCCGCGCTGTCGTGCGCAGCCTCTGCCTTCCCGACGCTGTCGAATTCGATGATCACGACCCGTTGGATGAGCCCCGCTTCATATGCTTTCGCTGCAGTTCCGCGAGCCAGAAACCGGCCGCCGGCGGCGGTGATCGCGGGACCGGCGAGCTTGGCATAACCAGCCAATGCCTCCGGGTCAGAAATCGAACGATAAGTCGCCACCCAATACGCTTTTGCCATCGCCATCTCCATTCCAGTAGATGCGGATGAGAGCGTACCCTGCGCCGAGCCAATCGCCAAAGCACAGCTTATCACCCCGGGTCTTCCTCGGGAGATCTGCACCCGCTGTCCGCCATCAAGCGAACGACCATCTCCTGACAGGCGAAAACTAGGGGAAGGTGAGAGACCGGCCCCGGACTTTGCTGGCGCCAAAAGGCGAGCGAGGTGATCCGTGACAGAGATGAAGTCCGGCCACGCGCATCTCATTGCCGGCGGTTTTCCGCCCGGTTCGATCGGCGGGCACGACCATGACTGTGCTCGCCTGCGGCTGCTGGGGCTCCTGGCCGAACCGGAGGGCGATTTCCGCCGCCTGAATTATGCCTTTGACTCCAGCACTGAAATCGGCATCCAGTCGTCGGGCGGCGGGTCGGTCAGGCAGGCGCGGCACCGTTCAATCAGGATTTCCGATGGACGATCGACACCGCCGCGAATGGCAGCCGTGGCTTTGAAGAGGCTGACCGCTTCCGACCAGCGGCGGTCCTCATAGGCCGCGAGAGCCGACTCGTAGGTCCGAACCCATTCCGAGGCCGCGGCATCGGCACCCGCGGACATGCCGAGGAGCTCGTAAATGGCAAGGCCCCCAATCCGACCGTAAACCGCCACCCGGTCGAGGCGGCGGACGATGATGGTGTCGCCGGCCGCTATGCGCGTCTCTTCCCCGATGACGATGTCAACGCCGTAGATTTTGCCGAGCGGCTCGAGGCGGCCGGCGACATTCACCGGATCTCCGATGACTGTATAGCTCAGCCGCTCGTTCGAGCCGATGTTGCCGACCAGCATGCGGCCGGTGTTGATGCCGATACGCATCCGCAGCGGCGTTCCTCCGTAATGCTCGGCGGCAGCCCGCTGCAAGGTGAGCAGACGCTGGCATTCCAGTGCCGCCGAGCAAGCGTCACTGGCATGCCGCTCATTGGGCACCGGTGCGCCCCAAAACGCCATTACTCCGTCGCCGATGAATTTGTCGATTGTACCGCTTCGACTCAGAACCGCCGTCGAAACCGCCTCCAGGTACTCGGCCAGCAGTGGCACGACGCGGTCGCCGAGCCGCTCGGAGATGCTGGTATAGCCGGCAAGGTCGGTGAACATCACGGTCAGTGTCTGCTGGTGTCCTCCGGGGCGAGCCTCGATCCCGCGAGAGACCAATGTGCGAACGAGCTCCGTCGGCATGTACTTTTGGAACGACGCGAGCCCCCGGCTCATCTGTGAGAGGGCGCTCGACAGGTCGTCGAGTTCACGCAGCGGTGAGGGGAGCCGTTGGACACGCTCGAGCCGGAACTCTTCGATATGCTTCAGCTGGCCGGCGATGCGCAGCAGCGGCGCGGCGACGAGACGGTTCGCGGACAGAATTGCGATGGCTGCGATGAGCAAAGTCAAACCCAACAGCGCGATCAACAGGATCACGACATTGCGCTGGATCGAAGCGAGAAAGTCATCGGCCGGGATCACGGTCGCGATCACCCAGTTATTGAAATTCAGCGGCGAGAAGGTGACGAAATAGTTCTCGCCGTTGATTGGGTCGGTTTTCTGCAGCTGACGTGTCTCCCTGAGATCGGCGAGGCTCACGCCGTTGCCGTCGAGAAGGGCGGCCACGGAGCCAAGCATTGGATGGTCTCCGGCGAGCGTCCCGAGGGTGGGCATTTCGCCCTGACGCTGGCGCTTCACCGCCGCCGAAGCCGCCGACGCCACCACCTCGCCATTCCGGCCAAGAAGGACCACGGTGCCGGTTTTGCCGACCTGCAGACCGCCGAGGAATTGCGAGAGCCGTTCCAGCTCGACAACCACCGCGAGGACGCCGGAAAAATCCAGGTCGATGACGACCGGCGTCGAGGTCACGATCGCCGGCCGGTCGCGATACGGGAGGTGCGAAAGCATGCTCCACCCCGGGCCGTCCTCCGCGACGGCGCGCTGGTACCAGACTTGCGCCGTCGCCTGATAATCGCTCGAGGTGATCTCGCGCCCGCGAAACAAGGCGTCACCCGGCTGGGGTGTGTAGGTGTCGACCCTTTGCTGTCGAATTCCGGTCTCGGGGTTTCGCTTCACCTCGATCATGTCGATCTCGTCATCCGCGGCCTTGAGCGCGCCGAAGAACGTTCCATCGGGAAACCCGAGGGCGATCCACGACAGCGTCGGATGAGACCGCAACAGCGCGAGGAAGATGAATTCGCGTTTTGCCTCGTCCGTCGGCTTGATAGCCTCCTGGAAGAAGATCGATCGAACCGCTTCCTGCACCGACCAGGCGTCGTTCAGTGTCGAGCGCACCTCGTGCTGGACCGATCCGACGATCTGGCGATTGAGCTGTCCGACGACATCGGCAACATTCCGTCGCGCGGCATAGAACCAGGTCAAGTGGATCAGAATGGCCGTGACGGCCACTGTCAGCAGCACGAGGCCGGTAAGTGCTGTCCGCAATCCGAGCTTGCGATGGGCGTGCGGCTTTGGAGGCGCGTCGACCAGAGGCACAGCCGCGACTTTCGCCGGGGCGGCGGCACGTGCGATCATTGCGGGGCTTCCTCTTCGGGCGACAGGCAGTAGGCGGTAGCAAGCCCCTCGGCGAAGACATGCTGAATCGCCGCGGCGAGATCGAAGGCGGGGTCCTGCAGGGTCGCCCCCGCCATCGCCGCGGCGAGCACGAAGCCGTCGGCGAGCGCCGTTCGAAACGCGAAGCTTGCCGGGTCGAGCCGCCGCCAGGCGACTGCCGCGCCAGAGCGGCGGACCTCCAGGCTGATGCCGCCGCTGGCGAGGTCGATCGTCGACACCTCGCTCTGTTGGTTCGCACGCCAAATCGCATCAATCGGCCAAGGGGAGGTAAGGTAGGTGAGCGAGGGCTGCAAACGGAGCGCGACATTTGCGGCCTGCTCTGCCGGAACCGCGGCCAGCGCCACCGGCGACAGCGGGGTTACCTCCCGCACGGTGGCGGCGATGTTGAGGGCCCATTCGAAGCGAGCGACGTCCGCCAGATACGACAGGGCCGCGCACGGTTCAAAATCAGTGAGGAAATCGGCGAAATCGGCGCCGTATTCGACGAGGCAACGCGAATGCGGCGGGTGCTCGCGCAGGTATTCATGCGCGGCGTAGGCGAAAAACCGCTCGTCGACCAGCCGGCAAACCACCGGGAAGGTGCCTTGCAGTGAGGCGCCGAGCGTCGCAAAGGCGTGATTGCGGTAGATTCCCACCCGCGCCGCCGGATCGAGCCCGTCGCCGTGGATGGCGGCAACGATCTCGGCGGTATCGCCGCCAAGCGCGGCTCGGCGGAGCTGCATTTGCAGCTCAAGCAATGTCGGCATGTCGGTGGACATGGGCCAGCTCTTGTGCATGCCGCGCCTCATCCAGCAGCATTTCGAGCGCGGGAAGGTTGGTGTCCCACTCGATCAGCGTGGGCACCGGGCCTAGGCGCCGGAGCGCCGCGGCATAGAGTTCCCAGACCGGCTGCGCTACACGGGAACCGTGATCGTCGATCAGGATATCAACGTCCTCGGCGGTGTGGTGACCGGCAAGATGGATCTCACCGGTTGCTTCGACTGGCAGTGCATCGAGGTAGGCGATCGGGTTGAACCCGAAGTTCCTCGCGCTGACGTAGATGTTGTTCACGTCGCATAGGATGCCGCAGCCGGTTCGCCGGGCGACTTCGGTTAGAAACTCCGCCTCGGGAATGCAGGAATGGCGATAGCGCAGGTAAGAGGAGGGGTTCTCGATCAGTAGCCGCCGGCCGATAGCCTCCTGCGCCTCCTCGACATGGCTGCAGAAGATGTCGAGGCTCTCCTCGTTATAGGGCAGCGGCAGCAGGTCGTTCAGGTAAGCCCCGCCGATCGCGCTCCACGCCAAGTGCTCGGAGACCAGCACCGGCTCGATGCGCCCGATCAGCGCCTTGAAGCGACCAAGATGAGCTCGATCTAGTTCCTCGGCGCTGCCTAAGGACAGAGCAACGCCATGAAGGCTGACCGGGTAATCGCGACGCAGCTCGAGGAGCCGGTCCAGCGCCGCAGTCTCAGCCATGTAGTTCTCGGCATGCACCTCGAGGAAGCCGAGTTCGGGCCGGGTGGCGGCGATCTCTGCCAGGTGCGGCGACCGCAGGCCGATACCCGTGCTCCAGTTCGGGATCGTTCGCCGCTCGGTCACTGCCGCGATCCCGCCAGGTGCCTAGGTCAGCTCCTTTTGAGGCTGCCGCCGTCGATCTTGGCGCAGGTCCCCGCGGGGACGTAGATCCAGGATTCCCTGTCGCGAGCCTGTTTGGATTCGCCGGCGCAGGAGTGTGTGGAGGTCTGGCAGTCGTTTTGTGAGGTAGCCGCTATGCCGTAGCACTTCTCGGCTGTGAACTGCGGCGCGGAGGCGGGCCCGGCGCCGGCGGTGAACGGCGATGCGAGAACCGCGGCGAGACCGGCGGCGGCTAACGAGAGCGTCTTGCTGTCGAACTGCACGATTTACCCCTTTGGCCGATTGCATTCTGCACGCATTTATGGAGCGGCATTGACCTTCGAAAATGCTAAGCGCGCACTATATGCATGCGCTCCGCTGATCGCGGGAGGTTCCGTCGACCATAGAGGATCTAACTATGCTTGCCGAGCGACTCGAAACAATCCGGCAAGGCGCCGACAAACGCATCCCGCCGGATAAGCGTGCGATCATGCACCGCGCCACGGCTGATCTGCGCACGTCGGGCATCATGGATCGCGTGATCAAGGTTGGTGATCCGCTCCCGTCTTTCATACTGAAAAACGCCTTTGGCCGGGAGGTGAGGTCGGCCGACCTGCTGACAAAAGGCCCGTTGGTCCTGACGGTTTTCCGCGGCAGCTGGTGACCCTATTGCGTCGCAGAGCTGTATGCTTTGCAGCAAGTGGTGGGCACGTTGAAGGAACAAGGCGCGACGCTCGTCGCGATCACGCCGCAACTGGCGGAAGCCAGTCATTCTCTGATTGAAAAGCAAGGGATCACCTTCGATCTCTTGTCCGATCCCGGCAATGATTACGCCGCCAAGTTGGGTCTGAGGTTCAAACTTCCAGACGACCTCAAGGCGGTCTATCTCAGCTTTGGCAATGATCTCGCCGTGCGCAACGGCGAGGGCAGCTGGACCTTGCCGATGCCGGGACGCTTCGTCATCGACAGAGGGGGCATCGTCCGCGCCGCGGATGTCGATCCTGATTACCAATTCCGTCCCGAGCCGCAGAAGACAGTCGACGACGTCATGGCTCTCGCGTGACACGGCGTTCGTGAACTGGAGTATCTCCGGAGAGTTGTAGTAACGCACCCCGAGATACTCCGCTCCCTGGGCCTTCAGCTGACCTTCTACGCGACCGGCCGCTCCGGCCGCTCTGGTGTGGCCTCGTGTGCGGCCACCGACTGTCGGCTTCAGAATTCCGGAATGTCCTTGCGGTGGCGGCGCGTGACGAGGTTCTCGAGAAGCCCGGTCCAACCGGTCTGGTGCGCCGCCCCGAGCCGCTGCCCTGTGTCGGCATGGAGATATTCGTAGAACAGCAGAAGATCCTGCCAAAGGGTGAGAGACCGGCTGTTCCTTGGGATCGATCACAGCGCCATCGCCGTGGGTGATACCGAGGCGAGAGGTGATCGTTATGCGCGCCAGAGCCGCCGATCGTGTCTGTGTGATACTGTACGACCCCGACGGACATGCTCTGCTGGTAGAACGGCGCTGACCCAACAGCGCGAGGGACAATGCGGCGGCTTTCGCCATCCCGGCCCTTTCGCGCAGGGGCGCGGGCACGGCACGGAGCGCCGGCAGCGACCTTGCTGCGCGCCCGGCCTGGTCGGCGCGAGCCTCGCGGCATTGGCTAGGCTAGCCCGCAACAAGACGGTCAGCGGTCTGCCATCGCTGGATTGAGAGGGAGCCATGGTTGGCTTGAACGCGACAGAGGCAACGCATAAGAGCTCAGCGTGTCCGGCCAGCCCGGCGATGATCCGCTTCGGCCGCGCGATCTGCGGTGATCTGCAGCAAGCCGAGCGTCGTGAATGGTGGCTCGCCAATGGGCTCGGCGCCTATGCCGCCGGCACCATGGCCGGCAGCTTGACCCGGCGATATCACGGGCTGCTGATCGCGCCGGTCGAGGCACCACTCGGCCGCCGACTGGTGTGGGCCAAAGCCGATGCCGAGCTCGTGGACGGAGAGCGGAGCTGGCCGCTCTTCACCAATCGCTGGAGCGGCGGAGCGGTGAGCCCGGCCGGTCATCTCCATCTCGAAGCCTTTTATCTCGACGGCGCCATCCCGGTCTGGGTGTTCGCCATCGGGCTCCCCCGCATCGAGGCGCGCGTCTGGCTCGAACCAGGCGCGAACACCAGCCATATCGCCTGGCGACTGCTGCCCGCCCCAGAGCTGTCGTCGCGACCGCTGTCGCTGCGTGTTCGCCTGATGGTCAATGACCGGGACCACCACAGCCAGACTGCGACCGGCGGGATCGACCCGCAGGTGGCGTCCGACGCGACAGGGCTACGGGTGCATGCACATAACTTCACCCTGACCTTGCGCGCCTGCGGAGGCGTCATCAGCCCAGCCCGGCAATGGATCGAGAATTTCGACCTCCCCGTCGAGCGCGAGCGCGGACTCTCCGACCGCGACAATCATCTGCAGGTGGGCGAGGCGCTGCTCGAGCTGGCGCCGGGGCGCTGGGTCGGCATTGTCGGGAGTCTGGAGGCAGATCCGTCGCCGGACCTCGAGGCCGCGCTGAAGCGCCGACAGCGATGGCAGCGCGATGTCCTGGACGGGGCGGCGCTGCATGTCCCCGAGATGGCGGGCGCGCCCGCCTGGATCGCGCAGCTGCTGCTCGCCGCCGACAGTTTTCTCATTGCGCGGCCTTTGCCCGGTCAGCCGAACGGCAAGTCGGTGATCGCCGGTTATCCCTGGTTCGGTGACTGGGGACGCGACACGCTGATCTCCCTGCCGGGCCTGACCTTGGCCGCCGGCCGCCAGGAATGGGGACGCGACATCCTGCTGACCTTTGCGCGGTTCGTCGATCGCGGCATGCTGCCCAATGTGTTTCCCGGGGCCGGCGACAAGCCCGAATACAACACCGTCGATGCGTCTCTGTGGTTCTTTGAGGCCTGGCGCGCTTATCTGGAGGCGAGCGGCGATCGCGAGAGCCTCGCCCAGGTGTTTCTGACGCTCGCTGGAATAGTCGACAGTCATCTCCAGGGCACCCGCTACGGCATCCATGTCGATCCCAAGGACGCGCTGGTCATCGCCGGCGAGCCGGGCGTGCAACTCACCTGGATGGATGCCAAGGTCGGCGACTGGGTGGTCACGCCGCGTATCGGCAAGCCGGTCGAGATCAATGCCCTATGGTACAACGCGCTGTGCGTCATGACAGCGTTCGCCGAGGCTCTCGGGCGGCCGGCAGAGCTCTACCGCAGCCTCGCTGACCGGGTACGTGTCAGCTTCGCGCGCTTTGCCGACGAGCACACCGGTGGCCTCTATGACGTGCTCGACGGCCCGTTGGGTGATGACGGACCGGTCCGGCCAAACCAGATTTTCGCGGTCAGCCTGCCGCACAGCCCGCTCCCGCCGACCACGCAGGCGCAGGTCGTCGCGCTCGTCGGCCGTCGTTTGCTGACCTCCTACGGGCTGCGCTCACTGTCAGCCGACCACCCCGACTACAAGCCGCATTATACCGGCGATCCGTGGCATCGCGACGGCGCCTATCACCAGGGCACCGTCTGGGCTTGGTTGCTCGGCCATTATGCGCTCGCAGAATACCGTGTCCATGGCGACGCTGACTCGGCACTGGAGCGCATCGCCGCGATGCGCGATCATCTCTTCGATGCGGGGCTCGGCACCATCAGCGAGATCTTCGAGGCGGAATCGCCACATTTCCCGAGCGGTACGCCCTCGCAGGCCTGGTCGGTTGCCTGCGTGCTCGAAGCCTGGTGGCGAATCAAACGGGCGATTGCTGTATCGAAGCGATAACCGATCGGAATTTCCCTCCATCAGCAAAGCGCGGATATTGGCATCGGGCGGTGCAGTAGCCGGCCTGCCGGAACCGAGCAGAAGCCGCGATATGATTGCCGTCTCGAGGGAAATTCGCCGCGTGTTCGCGGCAACGCACGGGCCGTTAGACCCCGGCGTGCTTGGGGTCGTAGGTGCGGTATCTTGCTGCCTTTCCCGGTAGCGCAAGGGTCTTCGGTGTAGACCCGGAACTGGCTGCGTGTTCCAGTCAGCGCGCGGGTCCGCAGGGCACGCGTAAGCCCTTGATCCAGCGAGCACAATCAAGGGCATGCGGCTTTTTGTTTGGAGCGGGCGAGGGGATTCGAACCCCCGACCGCAACCTTGGCAAGGTTGTAGCCCAGCTAATCGGGTCAAACACTTACGCATCACGGCCGGCGCCTTTTGCCAAATTCTTGCCAGAACGCGCCGTGCCGCCGATCAGCGTGTCGAGCTCTTGCTCGATCTGCTCGAGCCGCCCGACGGCATCGATCCCGGCCATTGCTTGCTCGAGCAGGAATTCGGTCTGCTGCGCGAGTGAGCGGCCAGTTTCCTCGGCGAGGGCGGCCAGCCGCTGGCGCATGCCCGGCGTGATGCGCACGC
>Ga0209488_10001891_pt1 | contig 17720 bp, 11 predicted proteins | sample Rivendell_Oct201_8_FD_188349 | JGI IMG/M metagenome (GOLD analysis project Ga0209488, IMG submission 188349) | Vadose zone soil microbial communities from the Eel River Critical Zone Observatory, Northern California, USA -... | ecosystem: Environmental > Terrestrial > Soil > Vadose zone >...
CCTTGAACTCACCAATGGAATCGAGGGAAGGGTAAACCAGAATAGTGCGGTTCGAGCCCACGTCGACGTTGTTGGCGCCATCCACCAGAAACAAGTTGGCATTTGAAGCGCCCCCACTGACAGAGATGTCCGCGCCGCCAGCCAAACCTTTCTTGTCGTAAGAAAAACCATTCTCCACCGCCACGCCCGGCACCAGCGTAAGCAACTGTGCGAAGCTCCGGCCGTTGAGCGGCAGCTGCGTGGCCTGTTCGCCAGTAATGGTGCTGCTCAATTCCGCACTCGTAAGCTCAACTTGAGTGGTGCTCGCAGTCACTTCTACGCTTTCGGTGGCGGCTCCGACCTTCAGTTGGGCGTCAAAGGTCAGGTTGTCGTTGACGTGAAGGACGATCTGCTTTTCTTCAAAAGCCTTGAATCCTGACGCGGCAACACTCAGAGTGTAGCGGCCAATGGGAAGGCTCTCGAACACGTAATTGCCACCCGAGTCGGTTTTCTGGCTACGTGAGTACGCAGTGTCCACGTTGGTCATCGTAACCTGGGCTCCCCGGACTTTTCCGCCTTGCTCGTCGGTCACGGAACCGCGCGCTGTACCTACACCGGTTTGTGCAAACATGGAGGAAGTGACTAGCAGGAGAAAGGACATCAGAGTACTGAGCTTCGTGGCACTGAGCTTCATGGCATCACCTGTCGAGGGATATTGGACAGCTTCTTATCAGCTTTGTCTTTGGCCTTGAATACCGCAGCTTGCATGAGGCACTGAAATTGTGCCCCGCCGTGGACGATATATTTTCGTCGGCGACATTATGCAGACCGTTTTGGAAACTGTCAATACATTTGTCTACCGTCCAACGTTCCATCTAATAGATAACGCTGGTTCCGGCATGGCCGCCGAGAGGCCATTTCCACTCTCGGAATTGCGATCAAGCGGGTGCTGTGTCCCTACATGAGGTGTGGTCCTGCTTCCCGGACTGGCTTGACAATATTGATAGTTGCTCCTAAGGTGTCGCGGAGTTTGATCCTACCTCCCGAGCTGCTTATGCGAAAACCTGTCTTCTGCCTGATCCTCTTCCTATCCGCCTTTTGCCTAGCGCAGACTCCGCAGCAAACTAGCGACGTAGATAAGCGCGCTGAAGCCATCCTGGCCCAGATGACCCTGGAAGAAAAAGTTGACATGATCGGCGGTACCGACGGTTTTTACGTCCGCGGATTCGATCGATTGCACATTCCCCGACTGAAGATGACGGACGGCCCTCTAGGCGTGCGTAACTTCGGGTTGTCGACTGTCTACGCTGCAGGCATTTCACTGGCGGCTACTTTTGATCCGGACTTGGCACGGCGCGTAGGCGTCCAAATTGGGCGCGATGCTCGCGCGAAGGGCTCTCATTTTCTGCTTGGGCCCGGATTAAATATCTATCGGGCGCCCATGAATGGTCGCAACTTCGAATACTTTGGTGAAGATCCCTATCTGGCCGCGCACATTGCGACCGGTTATATCACCGGCGTTCAAAGCCAGGGTGTGATCGCCACCGCAAAACACTATATGGGCAACAACTCTGAATATGACCGGCACGGTACCAACTCAGAGATCGATCCGCGCACCATGCATGAGATATATCTGCCGGCATTCGAAGCTGCGGTCAAAGAAGCTCATGTTGGCGCGATCATGGATTCGTACAACTTGATCAACGGGGAGCACGCCACTCAGAACAAAACCCTGAACACCGACATTGCAAAGCGGGATTGGGGATTCGACGGAATTCTGATGTCTGACTGGGATGCAACCTACGACGGGGTTGCGGCGGCAAATAGCGGGTTAGATCTGGAAATGCCCGACGCGAAGGCAATGAAACCAAGCGTTTTGCTTCCGGCAATCCAACAAGGCAAGGTTTCCCAAGCAACCATCGATGACAAAGTGCGCCGCATCTTGCGCACGGCGATACGCTTCGGGTTCTTCGATCGTGAGCAGATGGACATCTCTATTCCGCGCTACAACCAAGAGGGTCGAGAGGCGGCGCTGGATGGCGCTCGCGGTGGCACCGTCCTTCTCAAGAACACCCGGGACCTGCTACCGCTGAACAAATCCACGACGCGCACGATTGCGGTCATCGGTCCTAATGCTTACCCAGCCAAGCCCGCCGGAGGCGGTAGCGCGCGAGTAGAAGGATTCACCGACATCAGCTTTCTTCAGGGAGTATCTGAAGGCTTGGGTACGGCAGGAAAAGTCCTGTACGAAACCGGGGTGCCCTCCGATGAAGATATCGCCGAGGAAAGCTTGTTCACTACGGCCGCGACCAATGGAGAGCGCGGATTGCACGCGCAGCATTTCAACAATGGAGACTTCGCCGGCACGCCACTGTACGAAAAAAACGAACGCCCGAGAATAAAGCGCCAACCAGCCACCTACCCGCTTTCTGCTGCGAAGACGATACGATGGACCGGGTATTTCATTCCTAAAACCCCAGGTATACACAGGTGGTACACGAAGGCCTCAGGCACAGACTCTTACACGTTGTGGGTCAACGGTCAAAAAGTCTTGGAACAACCTCGTCTGGAGGGGCAGGTTCCAAAATCCGCCGACATGCAAATGGAGGCGGGGAAAGCCTACGAAGTTCGCTTTGACTATCGGCAGGAGCCGAGCTGGCTTGGAAGCGGAGTGCTGCTTGGGGTTCTGCCAAAGGATAAATGGGTAAACGCGACGGCGGTGGCGATGGCGAAGGCCGCGGACGTCGCTATAGTTTTTGTTGGGTACGATGAGAATTCCGAGAGCGAAGCCGCCGATCGCGATTTCAAACTTCCCCCAAATCAAAACGAATTGGTTCAAGCGATCGCTGCGGCAAATAAAAACACGGTCGTCGCGCTGACCGCGGGCGGAAACGTAGATATGACGGAGTGGATCGACGCTGTGCCTGGTCTTTTTCACACCTGGTATCCAGGGCAAGAGGGTGGGCGAGCACTTGCCGACTTACTCTTTGGAAGCGTAAATCCTTCAGGAAAACTGCCGGTAACTTTTGAACGCCAATGGAAGGATAATCCTGCGAGCGGTAGCTACTATCCAAATGATCCAGCAAACGGGCCTACCGCGGTTAAGTACAACGAGGGCGTGTTCGTTGGCTATCGAGGCTATGAGAAAAACGGTACCAAGCCCTTGTTTCCCTTTGGCTACGGTCTAAGCTATACCACCTTCAAATTTTCAAATCTCAAGACAACTCCTGCGGTGCCTCGTCTCGGCCAGCGAGTAACGGTTTCTTTTGACGTGAGCAACACCGGCAATCGGGCGGGTGCAGAAGTGGCGCAACTCTATTTAGGGAATTCGGGGGCCAGCGTTCCTCGTCCCGCAAAAGAGCTCAAAGGCTTCGCTAAGGTGAATCTCAATCCCGGTGAGACCAAGCATGTCTCGTTGGAACTCACGCCGCGTGAAATGTCTTTCTTCGATGTCGGAAGTAATAATTGGAAGCAGGAGCCAGGAAAATTCAATGTAATGGTTGGCCACTCTTCCGCCGATATCGATCTGCAAAGCGCCTATACCGTGCAAAAGTAGCGCAGCCTGTCGGGGATTAATTTTCGATCCAAAACCAGAAGAGCGCAACCCTAGGCAGTCGGTATAGCTCGGTGTCGCTTCAAGAGAAGTGTCTCCGAGAGAGGGACAGTTGTGAGGACCTCTACGATCTTCTCGGAGGCGCGGCCATCGCCATAAGGATTGGTCATGGTCCGTAGAGAACGTCGAAATTCCTTGGTTTTTGCGGTGCGAACCGCAGCCAGGATCGATCGCTTTTCGGGAGCGGCATCGATGACGTTACGCGCTCTCTCTCGCCCTTGCTGTCGGAGGCCGATGTTGACGGTCGGCAGGGAAAGCGAAGGCGTTTCCATGATCCCGCTACTCGAGTTCCCCAGAAAAAGATCTACCTGGCGAAGAAGGCTCCAGTAGGTGAGCACATCGAGATTGATGAACACGTGGGAATTCTTGCGCGCAGCCTGGAAGTCTCGCGTGCGCGCGATGAGGTTACGGCTCCCCGCATCGGCATTGGGGTAACAAAAAAGAATTTGATCCGGCAGCGAGGCCAGTGCAGCAAAGACCGCGTCCGCTTCTTGAACCGTATCTCGCGCAATGGTGACGGGATGATAAGCAACCAGAATCGCCGATTTATCCAGTTTTATTCGTAATCGGGTCTCAAGCTCCTTGCGGGGGTGAAGTTTTCCGCGTCGCAAGTGGTCCAAAGACGGAGCACCAGCGCGATGTACGCGCCATTCCTCCTCGTCCATGGAGATGATTCGCCGCCTCGCCTCCAGTGTAGAGGTGAAGTGAATATGGCTCATCTTTGTCAGGGCATTTCGTACAGCATCGTCAATCGCACCCTCGCTGATCTCCCCTCCTTCGATGTGCGCAATCGGAATACGCAGCGCCAACGCGACCGCAGCAGGAGCGAGCATTTCGTACCGGTCGGCAATCAGAAGAAGGATATCGGGACGCATTTGGCCGAGACAATCCGCAAGACCGAGCGTAGCCACCCCAATGGTTTTGGCCATGCCAATGTCTGAGTCCGAGCTCAACAAACACTCGATCCGGGCGCTCACCGGAAACCCGTCTTGTTCGATTTCCCGCAAAGTGTGACCAAATTCCGGAGACAAGTGCGAGCCTAGCGCGATCAGTCTCAGATCTACTTTTGGATGGGCGGAGAGATCACGCAGCGGCCAGTAAAGATGGCTATAGTCGGCGCGAGAGGTTGTGATGACCGCGATCTTGCGTTTCAAGTCTTTTTAGGGCGACGCTTTCCTACGGTTGGCTGAGCCAGGAGTCTTTCGCTTTATGTACGCGCGTGATGCGATGACGCCAACTCCTTCTTGGATAGTAATTGTCTGATCTGCTGGTGTGGGACCGAGCCGGTCGACATGCCCGCTGGGCCATTGGACTTCGAGTGAGTCGGCTTTGGTCTTGTCGGCGAGGCCGAAGGTCAACACCAACTCGCTTTGCGAAAGGTAGCTGGAGCCGCTGCGCAGCATCTGCCATTGCTTGGCATTATTAATGCTGTTGCCCTCGCCAGAGCTAAGGCGCACCACAGCGCCGATGCCATCGCGATTAGATTTTGTTCCGACTAGCTTCACGCGCAGGCTGTGGTTAGTTCCCCCTTCATTGTGGAATAGGTAAGCGCGTCCCCCGTTGGTAGTGGTGAGGATATCGAGGAAGCCGTCATTATCGATGTCCGCATAGGCAGCCGCGCGCGCGACTTTGGGTGCAGCGAAGGCCGCGCCCATCTGCTGCGTCACTTCGTGAAATTTTCCTCCACCGAGATTACGAAACAGATGCGGCGGTTGCGCATAACTCACGCGCTTCTGGACACGCTCGATCTCACTTTCAATATGGCCGTCGGCGACAAAGATGTCAGGCCAGCCGTCATTGTCGTAGTCGAAGAAGAAGCAGCCAAAACCCAGGGTGACTAGGGTTTCACGGCCAACTTCAGAACTGGGTGCTTCATCCACAAACAACCCATTGCCCTCGTTGTGGTACAGAGAGAGCATTTGATTGGAGAAGTTGCTGATGATGATGCTGGGACGGCCGGAGCGATCATAATCGGCCGCGTCGACGCCCATACCGGCGCGAGCAATTCCCTCCTCGCTGAATGCGATTCCCGCCGCTACACCTTTTTCCTCGAAGGTGCCATTGCGCTTGTTCAGATAGAGCTTGTTGGGCTGAGTGTCGTTCGCGAGTAGCAAGTCCGGCCAACCATCATTGTTATAGTCAAGCACGGCGATGCCCAGGGTTTTGGAGCTTGGATCGTAGAGACCGGCCGCGCTAGTCACATCCTGAAATTTTCCGTTGCCCAGGTTGCGCCACAATCGGGCCGAGGAACCTTTATAAGACTCGGGTGTGCAATAGGATTTGCGAGTGCCGTCCAGAGTGCAGAAAAGGTCGTCTTTGATCGACCAGGTGACGTAATTTGCGACCAGCAAGTCGAGATGGCCATCGCGATCATAATCCACCCAGGCTGCGCTGGTGGAAAACTCATTCGGGCCCCACAGACCGGCGGCTTTGGTCACATCAGTGAAAGTGCCGTTTCCGTTGTTGTGGAAGAGATGGCTTTGGCCAAGGGCGCTGATGAAAATGTCGTCGTAGCCATCGTTGTCATAGTCGCCGATTGCAACTCCCATGCCAAACATGGAGACGGCAAGCCCGGCCTTCTGGGTTACGTCAGTGAACGTGCTGTCGTGGTTGTTGTGATAAAGCTTAAGAGTGGAAGCATCAGCGGCCCGGGCGTGGCCGGGCCAATCTTCTCCGTTCACCAAAAGAATGTCAGGGTAACCATCGTTGTCGTAGTCAATGAAGGCAGCTCCAGGACCCATAGTCTCGGGCAGGTATTTCTTGCCGAAGGCGCCGTTATTGTGGACGAAGCGGATGCCGGCATTGGCGGTGATGTCGCGAAATGTAGTTTTTTGCGCCGAGGCGAGCGCGGGCAGCCATAGCAAGAAGATTAAGAAGCTGCGCATCGCGCTCATCGTGAAGTTCCCACGGAGGAGCTCCCCTTCCGGGTAGATTGATTCTTCGCGAGCGGAACTGAAACATGCTCATGAATAGATTGTCGCTCGTTGTTGTCTTCGGGGTTAAGCTGCCGGTAAGAGCCGGTAAGAGCTTGAGAAGCTTCGTCAGCCTTAAAGCGCAGGTAGCGAGCTTGATGTTCCTGGGCATGCCCAGTATCGCCCAAGCCGGTGTAGGCGAGCATCAGGTTGTAATGGGCCTGCAAGTCTTCCGCATCTATCGCTAACACTCGTTTGAGTTGCTCGATGGCTGCAGGGTACTGCCGTTGCAGGAAGAGGATGCGCCCAAGGTCATTGAGAGCAACGCGATCCCGTGGGTATTGGGTAACAACTTGCCGCAAATGATCAGCAGCCTGGTCATATTTTCCTGCTGCGCGCAGCACTTTCGCGTAAAAGAAATGGGCGCGTGCTAGATCCGGGCTTACGGCAAGCGCCTTTTCCAGGACGGTGCGGGCAAGGTCCATATCTCCCTCCTGAACGGCGGCACGACCGATGTTGACCCATCCGTCAGGATTCTTAGGATCGACCTCAGTTACTTTTTGGAAGGCGGCTTCGGCTGCTTTCAGGTCCCCTTGCAATAGCAATCCTATGCCGTAGTCATTCCAGCGTTGCCAATCTTCACTCTTGAGCACCACGTTGGCCGCTGACGCTGGAGAACTATGAGGCGCTACATCGAGGACGACTTCGTCTTCGGCGACGATCTCTGATGGGAGATCGGGAATGCGCTCGCGCTTGGCGGAAACGCCTTGCAGACTGCCGCTAAAAATGTACTTGGTGTCATCGTGCCCGGGGGCGACGTCCGGCTTGGGCTGGTTGGAGTCGGCCACGCCGGCAAAAGAGAATTGCGTGTTCCACCAGGAGAATTTCCGGTAGTAAAGCGTCGCGTGGAGGGTGATCTTGTTTCCGGTGCTTTCGGGAATATGCAAGCGGTAGTGAACGGTGTCAGCGGCGCCCGGGGGAATCAGGCGTACGTACACCACCGCGCGTGAGGCCCAAGCGTTGCGCTTGTTAATGGGATTGCGATGGTCGTCGACTTGAAGCGAGCGATAGAAATGCGCGCCCTTCTCGATCGGCCCTTTTCCCTCGGCATCGATCTTGCCGCTCCAGAAGATGGTCTGGCCGTTTTCGTCAAAGGCCTTGAGGGCGAGCCAAGTGTCATAAGCGTCGACAGTGCCACCGGGGAAAAAGTGGCCGACCTTCTTGGTACGCACCACGACATCGACGCGCACGGTATCGCCGCGTCGAAGCGCCGGCTTGACGCGGTTTAGTGGCGCGGTCAAAGGCGAAACTTCGCGAGCGGGGTTGGCTGTGACTTTTGTTTCCGCTTCCTCGCCAACAGCGAAGGTAGTGGCCAAATCGGATTGCGTAGAAGCTGCAGATGTGGTCTCGGCGCGTGCGGGCGATAGGGCAAAGATGTCGACCGTCAGATTTTGATTTTTCAGGAAGTCTTCAGTGATTTTGAGCTGCTCGGCATCTTCATTCGCTGTGGGCACCGCGGTATTGGCGCCGGGAAAGCGATGGGAGTGCACCTGTCCGTTCACGTTGCCAGCGTCGTTCGAAGGGGCGAGCGGCATGTGGCAATCCGCGCACTGCGAAGGCTTGGCGGGATAATAAAAAGAGCGTGCACCTTCGCCGGAAACGCCGCTGGCTTGCCAATTGTCGTACTCATTGAAGCCGCGTATCCAACGATAGTGGTTCACAGGCACATCCAGATGCACCTTGTGGCAGGAAGAGCAGAACTCCGCAGTCTGATTTCGCATGAAAGGCTTCAGAAAAACGCGGCGATGCGGTTCGGGATTCAAGTTGGTGAGCAAATCGTGGACGGCACGCACCACGGGATTCTTGCTGGCGGCAATCTCATGGAGCTTCGGATACTCCAAATAGAAGTCTCCTTGTCCCATGGTGCTCTTCACCCGGGCGATGGAGTGGCACATCATGCAGCCAAGCCCCGCTTGCGCCTCAGGCGTATGCACAATTTGTTTGATGGGCGTGTCCATCTTGCCCGCGTATAGGACGGCGGGATCATGACATCCGCCGCACCACTTCGAGGGCCGAGTGCCCACGGTGTCCTGCATGTATTCGATACTCTTGCGGTACCACTGATTATTGAAAGAAGAAAAATGGTGCGCGGAGCTGAACCACTGCTTGTAGATGTCCTGGTGGCAACGCTGGCACGAATCCGATTCCATAAAAAACTTGCTGGGAATCTTTTGCCCGCCGTAGACCTGAGCCGAGCTTGGGAAGAAGGGCCCTTGCGGGCCATCGCCTTCGGCGTTCATGGAGGCCGGCGGAAGCGCAGGATTGCTGATGGTGAGGCTGAGCTGCCAGCGCGATTCCCGTGCGTATTTGGCTCCGAAGCTCAATGCCGCGAGGAGAGCAAAACAAAGGATAGGACGAAGGACTGCCGCGCCCGTGCTGGATGCGAGCCATCCGCGTCTTCCTGCCCATTCGGAGACAAGAATTCCTATGCCTGCGAGGCAAAGAAAAATGTGCAGGTAGAGCCAGTTCCAATCGGCGCGCCGCGTTCCTTTATAGATAAGGATAAGGCCCAACAGGGCGCCAGCGCCGAGGAGTATCCATCCAATTGCGGTCGCGCGATTCGCTTCACCCAGAATACGGCGGAGAAATGGCAGTAACAGGATCGAAGTCAGAATGCCGGCGCCGACGTGCAAGAGAACGACTGCGGCGTAAAAGATGTTGGCCTGAGGGAATGCGAAGAGGTAGGCAGCAGAGATGAACAGAAAAATAATCAGCGCCGGAAGCCACGAGTGCAGTGATTTTTGGGGCCGGAGCATTGTTCAGTATCTTATTTCGGGGAAGCCCGCACTGCCAAGCTCGCGTTGTGACGGCCGAGTCAAAAGTTTTCGCTCAGCGCGGGGACTGCGGCGCAGCTGGTTGCGCGCTGCTGGCTTGAGCGTCAAGTAATTTGACCAAGGCAGTTTTTAATTCGTCTGGCTTGAAGCCGAAGGGGCCGGGCTTGCTCTTGTACGCAATATGACCGTGTACATCGATCACGTAGATGCGATCGGGCCAGCCGGTATAAGCCTTTTCCGCAGTGTTATCGAATCCATCGATCACGGCAGGAAATTTAATTCCCAGCTTGCGCACGCAGGTTCCGGCGACCGCAGCCCTCTCCGCGTAGTCCTTAGGACTACTGAAAACAACTTTATCCTTAATGTTGCTGGACATCTGCCACACATCGCTGGGATGAGCTTCGAGAATGTAGACAGCCATGAAGGCTGCCCGACTGCCGTATTGATCGTAAAGCGCGTTGAGCGCGGGAACCTCCCGCCGAAACGGCGGTCAAGTGTAACTGCCAAAAACCAGGACAACAGGTTGCTTGTCGCGAAAAGCGGACAACTGGACGTGGGCGATCTTGTCGAAGGTAGCCAGGGAAAAGTCTGGGGCGGGATCTCCGGGCTTAAGTGTGCCAACGCGAGCCCGAGTCCACAGAGTCTCGAAGGGGAGCACAAAATACCCCACCACCGGCATCTTGGACATGACGCGCGCGAAAGTCTCGGGCGGCTGGCGCATGGCCCACGCGATGGTCGCGAGAAAAGCCAGGTAAAGGATCGCCAGCAGAATTCCGGCGGGAATCAAGATTTTTCGCATGGATGCGTGGATTTTATCTCAATAGCTCATGCGTCAGACATTTTTTTGGCCGCAGCTGCCGATATTTAAGGTAAAGGCTTGAGTCCGTATTCTTGCGATGGCACGCCGAAGGCGTCCGCCACCCGGTTAAAGAAGGCAAACATTGCGGTAATGTAGACCGCCTCGGCGATCTGGTCTTCAGACCATCCATGATCCCGCAGTTTCTGAACGTCTTCAGGGACCGTCTTGTAGGCAGCCACAGTGACCTTCTTGACGTATTCCATCAAAGCCGCTTCTCCCGGGGAAAGCACGGCGAGATCTATCTGTCCATGGGACAAGCCATCGACCGTCTGATCATTTGCTCCCTGAGCACGCAGGAAGTGAGAGTGACTGTCGATTCAATAAGGGCAATGATTGACCGCCGAGACGAAAGTGGCAATCATTTCCTTGTGACGGCGGGAAAGATGACCTTCAGAGAAATGGACGGTGTCAGAGAAATCTACAACCTGACGAAGAAAGTCAGGCCGAGCACTGAAGCACTTGAGAATGCCAGGCATCTCGGCTCTTCCAGTCTTCTTCTTCCATTGGTTGTAGACATCCGCGATCTCTCCCCTGGCTTCGTCATCTTCAGTGAGCTTGATCTTTGTTTCTCCGCCCTTTCCTTTGCTCATATTTCCTTCTCCTTTCGCGAATACTGAGATCTTAATGTCCTACGTTGGATTTATTCTGCGAGACAAACTCGATCTAGCGGCGACTCTGGACTCTTGTAACACATTTAATCCGTCGTTCCACTCATGTAGGATTGCTTTACAAAAGTACCGTGCCCTGTAGAAGCCTAGCGATGATCGAGGCAGCACCTCCCGCATATGAGCCAACCAGAACTAGCGCGCTTTTAGCTTTTCTCGCCTTTTCATTGGCAATGGTATGGCCCACCGCGCTGTTTTCGCAGTCGCGCTTGAACCAGGACGATTCTAAAAAACCTGCGCGGTCGGCATCCCCCATCTCGGCAGACAAAAGCAGACTTCAGTTGAGCCGTTGGAACAATCTGGGCGTCGCCTATATGAATCGGCAGGAATTCAAGTCGGCGCTCGACGCATTCGATAAGGCTCACGCCCTTGATCAGTCTGCTCTGGTCGCTGAACTGAATCGCGGCATCGCCTTGCTCAGCTTGCAAAAGAGTGCGCTCGCTCTCGCCGTCCTCAAACAGCTAGCGGCAGGTTCAGGCGCAAGGGAGCCGCGAGTTTGGTACAACCTTGGATTGCTGCATCGTGACAGTGGCCAAATCGAGGCATCGGTGGCAGCGTTCCTGAAGGTGACGGAGCTCATCGGAAACGATCCGGACGCGCTTTACTTTCTCGGCGATCTATACACGCAACTTCAGCGCTACGACCAGGCAATCACTACCTTTCGGAAAGTGTTGGCGGTAAATCCGTTTCACGTCTCCGCCGAATTCGGATTGGCCCAAGCATATCGCCGCAAGGGAGAAGCCACCCAGGCTCGCGAACACTTTGAACGTTTTCAGCGACTCACGCAGAAAAAGCTTGGTCTGCCCGTGAGCCGAATCTACGGAGAGCAAGGAAGGCTTTCGCTCGCTCAACAGATCGTCGCCGAGCCTGAGGTGGATGCCGCCATCCCCGTGCATTTTGTTCTAACGCGCGAATCGGGGCTTCCTGACGGCGCACGTTCTGGCTCCAAACAAACTAATACCCCGATAGAAGACTCGGTTGCGTCCCTCGGCTCCGGGGTTTGCATATTCGATTTCGACGGAGACGGTCTTCCAGATATCTTTCTTGCCAACAACGCCGGCACCGGGCCTGGACTATTTAGAAACATGGGCCACGGCCGATATGCTGACGTTTCCGCTTCAGCAGGAATCAAATTCAGCGAAGCCGCCATCGGATGCTCGGCCGGGGATTATGACAACGACGGGCATCCCGATCTCGCGATTACTTTTCCCAGTCGCGTAACCCTGCTACACAACGATGGGGGCAAGTTCCAGGATGTAACCGACCGTGCTGGGATAAAAGTCAACGGCGATCTACTTGCGATCACTTTCCTTGACTACGACCATGACGGAAGTCTCGACCTCTATATCACTCGTTTTTCCGCCACCAGCAAGGTGCAAGGAAACGCCCTGCTGCGCAACAACGGAAACGGAACATTCACCGATGTTACGGAAGCCACAGGTCTCTCGGGAAAGTCTTCGAGCCTGGGTGCGGTTGCGGGCGATTTCAACAATGATCGCGCCATCGATCTGCTGGTTACAAACTGGCATGCCTCGCCGGTACTTTATTCCAACCCGCGCGAGGGCGCATTTACCGCCAACGAACCTTGGAAAAAGCTGCTTGATTCTTCCACGGCGGGCGCAAGCGTCCTCGACTTCAACAAAGATGGTTGGATGGATGTGGTTTTTACCCAGTCCGACCAGCCCGGCCTGAGCCTATGGCGCAATGTGGATGGCAAGGGCTTCGAGGCGGTACCGCTCCCACAACCGAATTGGAAGCGCGCATGGGGAGTGGCCGCATTTGATTATGACAACGATGGTTGGGTTGATATTGCCGCAGTCGGAGAGACCGATCACGGTGCTGAGGTCCGACTCTTTCGAAATCGCGGCAAGCAGGGTTTTGAAGATGTAACCAGCAAGGTTGGTCTCGACAAGATTCAGCTTCGCAATCCTCGTGCCCTGATTGCCTTCGATTATGACAATGACAAGGCAGTAGACCTTCTGATCACACAACTGGACGGTTCGGTAGTGTTGTTACGAAATGTTGGCGCCAGCAGGAATCATTCTTTGCGCATCGAGTTGAGTGGTCTGGCCGACAACAAGACTGGACTTGGAACCAAGGTGGAAGTATTTTCCGGCGAACAACATCAGAAGTGGGAGGTTGCAGGGTCCTCCGGGTATTTGAGCCAGGGTCCCTCCGAGATAATCGCCGGATTGGGCAAGCGACGGGCAGCGGATGTAGTCCGCATCTTCTGGCCTACGGGCGTAGTCCAGGATGAAATCCAGCTCGCCGCCTCAACCAAGCAAATCATCAACGAGATTGATCGCCGGGGCAGCTCGTGTCCGGTTCTGTTCGCTTGGAACGGCAGCGGGTATCAGCTGATCACTGACGTGATCGGGCCCGCTGTGATCGGGCATTGGGTTGGACCCGGACAGCGAGATACTCCGGACCCCGACGAATATATAAAGGTTGACGGAGCACTCTTGAAAGAGCGCGAGGGATACTTGAGCTTCCGCTTCGCCGAACCCATGGAGGAGGTCAACTACATCGACCAAGTGCGTCTGCTTGCCATCGACCACAAGGGCGAGAGCGCCGTTTATCCTAACGAACGTTTTGTAAGCGATCCGCCCTTTCCCGAATTTAAGGTCATAAGCAGTCGAGCGGCTAGACTTCCCAAAGGCGTATGGGATCAGACGGGAAGAGACATGCTCCCCGCGCTGCGTGAGCGTGACCACAAGTTTGTCGCAGGCTTCAAGCGCCTGAAATTCGCAGGCTTTGCTGAACCGCATAGCTTGGAGCTGGACCTTGGAGAATGGGACAACACACGTCCTCTGCGGCTGCTTATGTATGGCTTCACTGAGTACTTCTCCGCCAATTCCATGTATGCGGCATACCAAGCCGGCATACAAGTGAAGGCGCCGTATCTCGAAGCCCTTGATACGGATGGCAGATGGGTGCGAGTGATTGATGACTTAGGATTTCCCGCCGGGCTTCCGCGCACCATGGTGGCTGACCTCACCGGACATTTGCCCGCAGGCACGCGCCGCGTCCGCATCGTGACCAACCTGCAAATCTACTGGGACCAGATCCTGATCGACAGCACTCCCGACGATTCTTCGGTTCGGGTGGCGGAAGTTCCTCTCGCTCATGCAGGCTTGCGCTTCCATGGTTATCCCAAATCGGTGGAGAAGCACTTCCCCGGCGAACTGGATTATCTCTACGACCAAGTGAGCGCCACCGGCCCGTACGTGCGCCATCTAGGATCGTATACGCGATATGGAGATGTGCTTCCCTTGCTCCAGCAAGTGGATGATAAGTTTGCCATCTTTGGTTCGGGTGAAGAGCTGATGCTGGAGTTTGATCCCGCAAAACTTCCGGCGGTCGCGCCTGGATGGAAACGCGACTACTTCTTCTACGCCAATGGCTTTGTAAAGGACATGGACTTTTATGAGGCCCACGCCCTCACCGTGGCGCCTCTCCCATTTCATGCGATGCCGGATTATCCTAATTCCGACGCCCGGCCCTATCCGCAAGACGAGCCGTCGATCAATTACCAGCTCGACTACAACACGCGATTCCAGTCGGGAAGCGGCATCACCAGCTTCCGATTTCATTTTCCGGAATAGACCGCTAACGCTGCGCAGTGATTTCGATACCGCCAGCGTGGAGTGGCTGCGCCTTGAAGCCGGCAGACTGTTCAATAAGAGCGGCAACCTTCAAAATAATTTCTTCCGCGTAGGGGATTCCGATGATCTGAACGCCGATGGGTAGGCCCTCAGGTGACTCGCCCACCGGAACTGTGGCAGCCGGGTTTCCTAACAAGTTGAACCATTGGGCGTACATCATGACTTGCATGTAATCGACTTTGTGCCCGCCGACCATCCAGTCTCTGTCGCCATGACGAAATGCGGGAATAGCGCAAACCGGGCTGAGGATGACGGGCACCTCCTGCATTTCACGAAACAACTTCAGCCGTAATTCATCGCGACCGAACCACGCATCAAGCAGCTCCTGTTTGGTCAGTGGCGGCTCTTTGCGGGCGTAATTCAGGATCGAGCTAGTTTCGTTCTCGCGGCCATCGAATATGGAAAGCAGCAATTCGCCGCCCAACCTAACAAACAACGTCCACCAGTAGTCACGGGCTTGGTCTAGGATTTCCGGTTTGTACGGGAATACTTCAAAGCCGTGCCGATCCAGAATTCTTGCCGCACTGCGTACTGCTTGTTTAGTTTCTGGAGTTACCGGGCATGACTCGTGCTCCTCGAAATAGCCAATGCGCATTTTTTTTGGCAAGGCAACATCAGCAAGCGACACAGGTGCAGAAGAAGTGTCGCCGACGTCAGTACCCGCTACTACTTTGAAAAGCAGTTGGAGATCGGAAATTGTGCGCGCCATGGGCCCCACCACTCCCAAAAGGGCAAAGGGTCCAAGTGACTCCGGAAAGTGGCCCGAGGATGGAATTCTGCCGGGCGTCGGTTTCAATCCGCAGATCCCGCTGAAGTGAGCGGGCACGCGAATGGATCCGCCCCCATCGCTCCCCATACCCCCAGCCGACATTCCTGAAGCGATTGCTGCGGCTTCTCCGCCGCTGGATCCTCCCGGGGTGCGTTCCAAATCCCAGGGGCTATTGGTGCGGCCGTATAAAGGATTGTCGGTGTCATAGGCCATCAGCATTTCAGGCGTGTTGGTGGTGCCAATCACGATGGCACCCGCGGAGCGGAGCCGCGCAACCACGGGGGCATCCTCGGGGGCCACAACACCCTGCCGCGTCCTGCTGCCGGCCTCATGTTTGAATCCGCGTACGGCAATCGAGCTCTTGATGCTGATCGGCACTCCGTGGCAAGGGCCCACAGCCTCGCCGCGCTTCACTGCAGCTTCGGCTCGCTGGGCGTCTTTAAGGCAATCCTCGGCGTGGATCTCGATGAAGGCGTTTAGCTTGGGATTCAGTTCTTCGACCGCGTTGAGATGGTCGGCCATAACTTCGACGGGAGAGACTTCGCGGTTCTTTATCAGAGCCGCAATCTGGGTCGCCGGCAAATTTGTGGTTGAAGTCATCTTTGCCTAGATTTCCGTGCGTCTCTATGTGCTTGCGGTGGTGCTCGAGCGAATAGTGGGAGGAAGTACCGGGACCGCGGCGCTAAAAATACCGGCGCAATCTAATTCTTTTTTCCTGCAGCAGCGAGGCCGTGAAAACGCTCCCTAGTCCCGGCCGACCAGCCGGAGATAAGTTCTCGAACAACTCCGTCAGGACCAACCACAATGGACAGAGGGACGATTGCTTCGTCAGTCAAATACAGTTTTTCAAGCGCCGAAACTCCACCGAGGAAGATGGGATAGGTGACCCCACTTTTCTGAAGGAATTGAGGCACCTTGGCCTGAGTATCAGCGTCGACGTTCAGCCCCATGAGCTCAATGTTATTGGCGGCGAGTTCAGCCCGCATTTTCTCCAATTCCGGCATCTCTTTGACGCACGGAGCGCACCATGTCGCCCAAACATTTATCACCGTGGATCGTCCTGAGAGCAATTTCTTTCGCAAATTCGTCTTGCTTCCATCCAAATTCGTCAAAGCTAAATCTGGCATTGGCTTGCCGGTTTGAATCTTCAATTTTGCCGCCAAGGCTTGGGCCTCAGTAATGGGATCGGGTAAGCGGGAGGAGTCCACGCTCAATACTTGAGCTTTGCCCATACCTTTCTTAAGCAGCAGCGAAGAGCCGGCCGTAGCGTCGGCTGCAAATGGCTCGATCTTTCCGTTCGGCCAAGTCACTTCGATAGTCTCTGCCCGTGAGTCCTGACCCAATCCAAATAGAAGGCGAGGATCGTGCTGAGATAGGAATCCAGAGCCACCTGCTTTGGTCTTGGTCAGAATGCCAGCCGAGGTGCGCACGCGGACCACCGCCCCGAATGCATCCCGGCCGATCTCCTGGTCGCCTTCCAGCGAGATACGTATCCACTTGTTGTCTTGCCCCACATTGTTGCGGAACAAGAGGTGGGCTTGATTTTGAATAGTGGTGAGAAAGACATCGTAATCGCCATCATTATCAAAGTCCGCGAACACGGCGGCGCGGCCATCAGTGATGGAGTCAATCCCACTGACGCCAGAGAGATCCATGAATTTCTTGCCGTTCATGTTCATATAGAGGGCGTCCCGCTCGTAGCCGCTGAAGGAGAAGCCGCGATCGAAGATTAATTGGTTTTGATCACTGCGCAGCGATCCAGTCTGTTGATGGGAGTCATTGGTTCGCGTCACGACCTGACGCCAGAACTGGCTTCAAGTATCTTTCATCGATTTGCCGGAGATGAAGCCGGTGGGAGTGTAAAGATCGTCCCATCCATCATTGTCAAAATCTATAAAGCCACCACCCCATGCCCAACCGGCGGAGAACCCGCCCATCTCCGACGAAACATCGCGAAACTTGCCGTTGCCCAGGTTCTGAAAAAGAGTGTTGCCGGCGGCGAGCTTCTTGAAAACATTGTTGTTGGGAGTGGTGCCGGGAAACACTCTGGTCAGAATCCTATTCCCAGCGGTTGACGACATATTCGTAACATGAAGGTCAAGCAGGCCATCGTTATTGAAATCGCCAAACGACACGCCCATGCCGTTGCCGGGGTCGAGAACACCACGCTCGGCGGCCTCATCTACAAAGCGTTCGCCTTTATTAATGTAGAGCGCCTTCTCCCCGAAATCGTTTACGACGTATAGATCGAGCTTGCCATCGCCGTTAACATCCGCGAACTGAGCGGCGTAACTCCAGCGCGGATCATCGACCCCCCATTTCACGGCTTCTTCCTTAAAAGTCCCATTGCCCTGATTTATGAAGAGCAGGTTCGATGTGCCGTTGGTGGCCTTGTACCAGGAATTAGGAACTATTTTTCCGTAG
>Ga0209488_10001894_pt1 | contig 17708 bp, 16 predicted proteins | sample Rivendell_Oct201_8_FD_188349 | JGI IMG/M metagenome (GOLD analysis project Ga0209488, IMG submission 188349) | Vadose zone soil microbial communities from the Eel River Critical Zone Observatory, Northern California, USA -... | ecosystem: Environmental > Terrestrial > Soil > Vadose zone >...
GCACCGACGAAAAAGATAACGTCAGCGCACCGGAGATTTCCCGGACCCATCGTCGCAAAAGACGCCGGTCAAACCGTTTCCGGCCCGACGGTCTTGTTTGAAAAACCGGGTGTCGATTTCATGATTAGATATTCATCTTACGGTGGCACGAATTATCGGACGAATCCAACCACGCCGACCAAATTGCTCTGCTCGCTTGCGACAGAATATCGCGAGCTACAGGACCTGCGCGAGCGGGTCAGAAAAGCGGAGGCCGCCGCTCGCAACGCGCATGTGACCCCAAGTCAAAACAGCGAAGCCCGGAATCGGCCAGGGTGCACGGCATTTGCCGGACCTTCGGTGGCGCGAGGGATAAGAAAGCCCCGGCAATAGCTGCCAAAAATTCTCAGCATGGTTGCCACAGCTCGCTTGTTCATTCGCTCACTTGTTATCGTCCGCACCGCGCGGCATCACACACTTATAGTTGGTCGCAACACCAAGGTCGCCCCCTGCAAGGCCAACATGGCGCGCTTCTTGCGGATACGGGCAAAGCGGCCGGCTACGCGTGGTTGGCGCCGAGGTGAAATTCGTGCCCGACGCAATGATCGCGTCCGGTGCAACGCCGTGTTCGACCCAATCGATCAAGGGCGTCAGTGGATCGAACTGATCGGTCGCGGGCCCTCCACCACAATGACCCATGTTCGGAATGAGAAACAACCGGGCGAACTTCATGGTGTTCTCGAGGCCACCATTCCTTGCCGCCATTTCCTTGTAATACTCGATCGTGCCGGTTGCCGGCGGGCCCGGATCGCTCAATCCGTGGTACCATATGATCTTTCCGTGCCGCCGCTCAAATTCGGCGATGTCCAGGGATGTGGAGTAGGTGACTACGGGCGACCGGTTGTTTAGACGAGCGATATCGGTGTCGAAGTTGAAGCTCAGCGGGTCGAATCCGGGATCGGGTGGCGAGAGCCATCCATAGGGGATTTGACCAAGTCCCAAACGAAAATCCCCCGGGGTCGAAGTTGGCGTTCCTATCTTCCGCGGAGGAAGGCCGGATGGAGTCATGTAACCGCCATCATAGGCATAACCGCGCGCGGTATTGTCGGCATGATCTTTGACCACGCCGCCAGCCGGTGATTTGATCGGGTGCCCCAGGGAGTTTTTCGGTCCTTCGTTGATCCTCTTGATGGCATTGATCTGTGCTGGCGTGAGGCAGGTGGCCGTCTTTGGCCCAGGGCATTGCAGCGGCTGCTCCGTACTCGGGAAGACAAAGGTGTCCGGGTCGAATGTCGCCTGGCACGCTGCCGAGTTATCGATGACGCCGTCGAGGACCCCATCAAGATGATCGCATGCGGCAAGTATGGCGCTTTGAAAGAGCATCTGATCCGGCACGGGAAACGCCGGGTAAAAAATCGGATTGCCGTTTGGAAGCGTCCGTATCGGTTTCGGAGTGATAGCCTTGATGTGCTGGACGCTCCAGGCCTCACTGAGAGAGATTGCTTCCAAATCATAGACCGGATCGCCCGCTACGATCCCGTCGTAGTAGTCGGGGAAGTTCTGCGAAAGTACCATGCCTTGCCGACCGCCCGTGGAGCATCCGACGAAGTAGGAGCGATTCGGCTTCTGACCATAGTAAGCATCGATGAGAAACTTTGCTGTCTGCGTGGTCACGTCTATCGAACGGTAGGCGTGGTCGATGACCGCCTGCTGTTCGAGGTAGAACGCATTGGGGTAGGGCAGATGACGGTCCTCATGTCCACCGTCCTGGCTTGCAACCGCCCAACCGTGAGCAAGCGTCGGGGAAAGCGTCCCCGCCTGTCCCGTGGCAGGCGGCAGCGAACCCTCAGTATCGCTGCCGCCCTGTAACATGAAGCGGCCGTTCCAATCGGCAGGAATCGGCAGGCGCACTTCGAACATGTCGCCATATTGAAAGCCGTCTGTGCCGATACGCTCGTTGATGATGCCCCGTATTTGGCAATGGCTGGGCAGCCACACGCTGTTTGCCTGATACTTCGTCCCGTCCTTAAGCATGTGGTAGATGGCCGCAAGGGTGGAGGTGGCCGATGTGGTGCCGGGCGGGTTGAATTGCACGAGCGTGATCCGCGTCGGTGTGACCGGGAACTTGGTGAGGTTTGCCAGATTCGTACACGCGGTCGCCGGATCAGATTGAGCATTTGCCGCCTGCGCTGCAAAACCGGCGAGAGACACGCAAGTCAGGAGGCTGGCAATTACTGGGATGATCTGGCCCCATCGAGCATCTCGAAAATGTCGTCGCTGCACACCGCTTCTTCCTCTTGCGCCGTATTTGCTGGTCCAGGTCGCGCGCATGCGGCAAGCGGCCAAACGACAACCGCCCCCGCCGAGCGGCGCAATGAAATCCCGCCGCCTCATGGAGTTCCCCCAATTTGCACTCGGAACCAGGCTATACGGCTCAGAACATAACACGGGGCGTGGCGGCACCCCGCGCGCGGGACCCACGAGCGGCGTTGAAAAATTTTGTTCGTCAGTCAAAAAAGACTTTTTCAACGGCAGGACCCATTCCGGACATCGCGTGATGAGCGGTTATGGAGCGACCGTCTCATTTCCCTGGCGAGGGGCGAGCTATCCGTGCGCCAGGGTTTCCCGCACCCCGGGCTGGCCCACTTGGCGCGTCTTCAATGCAGACCGGTCCGGGCGCATGATGGTACTCTCGCTGGGTTCAGATCCTGGCGCGGGGCAGCGCTGCTCGCGCGCCGTCGGAAAGATAGCCGAGCCAGTTACGGAAGATCGCTGCCGCCGCGGCTGTTGCGTTTTCGTGCCGGAGGGTGCGCTCAGGCAAATCAGTGCTCAGTGCCGGCCTTCGTTCGATGCGCGCGCGTCGCTCGAAGCTTGCAAGCCTCTCCTCAGTCTCGATGTCGAAATAGCCGGTAGGGAGGGCCGGATAGGCGTCGCGCTCGCCCGCAAGAAAGCGGGAGATGTCGCGCAGATATTCCCGCTCCAGCGACACAGCCTCATATTCGGGATGTCCCTGGAAGAAGACAAACTGGCTACCCAGTTGCTTGGCGAAGATATCGACGCCGCCTTCCGGCGAATGCGTCAGCAGCTGGTAACCCCGGGTCGACAGATCCTGCGCGCGCAGCTCGTTGAGGCGGGAGTGCGAAACCCGGAATGGTGAAGGAAGATCGTCCGTCAGCCAGTGGTTGGCAACGCTGAAGCAGTCGTAAATCCCAGAGCATTTTGTGTCGAGCCGCCGACGCTCGATGCCGTCGAGATGCAGAACCGCGGCATGTGCCGCAAGACACGACCAGATGGTCGAACGGGTGTTGGTCTTCGCCCAATCGATGATTTCGGTAAGATCCTGCCAGAACGTCTCTTCCGGAAGGGTCGCGGCATTCGGTTCGGCGCCGGTGACGATCAATCCGTCGATGTGCCAGCGATCGATATCGGCGATGTCGGTGTATTGCTGGTCGACGCGCCATTTCGCCGATTGCGATCGTTTCACGGAAGGCAGCGAAAAGCAGTGGAAATGGATGCGGTTGTTGCCTGCGGCAGCGGTCAGAAGGCGGATGAACTGGCGTTCCGTCGCTTTCAGCGCGGCGTCCGGCATATTATTGATGAGCCCGATGGTGAGCACGCCATCGGTGGCCTTGTGACGGCGTTCGAATTCGTCGGCCTCGCGCGGCTTGGTCGGCGCCAGCGCCGGATTGACGATTAGCCGTTGCTTGTCGATCAGCGGCCTATTCATTCCGCGGCTTCGAGCTGCCTCGAGGAGGCCGTCGCGAGCGCCTGGTCGATATCCTCAATGATGTCGCAGACGTGTTCGATGCCGATCGAAAGCCGGATGGTTTCCGGCAGAACACCGGCCTTGCGCTGCTGTTCGGGGGACATCTGGCGATGGGTGGTCGAGGCGGGATGGCAGGCGAGCGATTTCGCGTCGCCGATATTGACGAGACGCGTGATCAGCTTCAGCGAGTCATAGAAGGTCTTGCCAGCCTCCAGGCCGCCCTTTATGCCGAAGGTGAACAGCGACGACGCGTTGCCCTTGAGGTATTTCTGGACCAGTGCGTAATAGGGATTGTCGGGAAATCCCGCATAGTTGACCCAGTCGACGCGCGGATCTTTGCGCAGGAAGTCGGCGACCTTGCGTGCGTTCTCGACATGCCGTTCGACGCGCAGCGCCACGGTCTCGATCCCTTGCAACAGCAGGAACGCATTGAACGGCGAAAGCACCGCGCCCATGGTCCGCTGATAGACGCTGCGCGCGCGCTGGATGTAGGCGCTGGCGCCGAAGTGCCTGGTGTAGACGAGGCCGTGGTAAGACTCGTCGGGCTCGTTGAAGGCGGGAAAGCGGCGTGCGTGCTCGGTCCAGGGGAAACGTCCGCTATCCACGATGGCTCCGCCAAGGGTAGTGCCATGACCGCCGAGAAACTTGGTCAGCGAGTGAATCGCGATATCGGCGCCGTAATCGAAGGGCTTGAGCAGGATCGGCGTGGCGACCGTATTGTCGACGACCAGGGGCACGCCATGACGATGCGCGACCTTTGCCAGCGCCTCGATGTCGCAGACATTGCCGGCGGGATTGCCGATCGTCTCCGCGAAGACGGCTTTGGTATTTTCGTCGATCAGCCTTTCGATGGCGCCTGCCTTGTCGCTGTCGGCAAAACGGGTGGTGATGCCCTGGCGCGGCAGGATGTGACCGAGCAAGGTGTGCGTGGTGCCGTAGAGCTGCGGAACGGAGACGATGTTTCCGCCGGTGTCGGCGAGGTTGACAATGGCGAAATGCAACGCCGCCTGACCGGTCGCGACCGCGAGCGCGCCGACGCCGCCTTCGAGTTCGGTGATTCGTGTTTCAAGAACCGATGTGGTCGGATTGGCGATCCGGCTGTAGCGATAGCCTTCCGCCTCCAGGTTGAATAGAGCAGCGCCGTGATCGGCACTGTCGAACGCATAGGCCACAGTCTGGTAGATCGGAACGGCGACGGATTTGGTGGCAGGATCGGGTTCGTAGCCGGCGTGAATGGCGATCGTTTCACTGCGCATCGTCCACCCCTCTACGGTTTGCGTATCGCCATGGGTTTAATTCGCAGCCTTTTTTGTTAAATGCGGCCTTGAATAATTGTGGAAAATATATACTAAATAACTAAAATTGAAATCGGATTATTGATTAAAAATTAAATGAATTTAATAGTTGTGGCGATTATATTCTGCGCTTTCGGGGCAGCTTTGCCGGGTTTTCAGGCGTTGATCAGCCGCCAAAAGCGCGCCGGACCTGCTCGCCGATCTGGCGAAGAACGAGCCGTCCTTGCGGCAGGATCGCGCCGATCGCGTGGAAATTATGGATCATGCCCTCGTGACAGACGTGATCAACTGCAACGCCTGCTGCGAGCAGCTTGTGGGCGTAGGCATTGCCTTCGTCCCGCATCGGGTCGAATTCGGCGGTATGGATAATGGCGGTGGGAAGTCCGGTAAATTTCGTCGCGCGCAACGGCGAGATTCTGGGGTCGGCAAGGTCCGCATCTCCGTGCAGATAGTCGGCGAGGTCGGCATCGAGCGTCACCTGGTCGAGCATATGAGCTTCGGCAAATGCCTGACGCGACGGGGGGGTGTCCTCGAAATCGAGAACCGGACAGATCAGGCACTGAACTGCGATCGCAGGCCCGGCGTTTCGCAAGCTCTCCTGGCAGACCACGGCGGCAAGTGTTGCGCCGGCGGAATCGCCGCCAACCACGAGCCGTGCCGCATCGATGCCAAGCGAGGCAGCCTCCGCGCACACCCATTGGGTTGCCGCGATTGCATCCTCGATCGCGGCCGGAAATTTGTGCTCGGGCGCGAGGCGGTAATCCACCGAAACAAGCCGGCAGCCGGTCGTTTGCGCCAGCGCCGCCGCGATGCGGTCATGCGTCTCTATGCTGCCCGCGACCATGCCGCCGCCGTGGAAGAAGACGAAGCCCGGCAATGGTTCGTTCGCGGCATCGGCCGGCGCATAGAGACGGTAGGGGATACCGCCGCCAGGACCTGGCAACACGCCATCCATTCCGGTTACGGCCGTCACATCCGCCCGTGCAAACTGCATCAGCTTGGCGAGCGCCTGGCGGCGGGCTTCCGGGCTCGGCCGCGATCGATCGCGCGGCGAGGCCGCCGCCGTCATGGCGAGGAAGCGTTTTGCCAGGGGATCGAGGGGCATATCGGCTCCGTTATGGAAAGGCACCTACCACTGTGGTCCATCAATCGTGAACGTCCGCTATCGCGGAAAAACCTGCAATGGAATCCTTAGGGAATTCAGATAATAGTAGCACCATCATGCATGATACCGCTGGAGTTCAAATGGCAGTCATGGCCCCGACCATCAAGCCGGTCAGCTTCTCGCGGACCTGGACCTTCTTTGAAGGCGACTGGCATGAGGGCAATGTGCCGATCATGGGTCCCCGCACGCACGCGGCGTGGCTGGCCTCGACCGTCTTTGACGGCGCGCGCGCGTTCGAAGGAGTGACGCCCGATCTCGACCGGCACTGTGAGCGGGTCAATCAGTCCGCGATCAATTTCAAGCTGAAGCCAGTTGTGGATACTGAAACCTGGCTCGGGCTCGCGCGCGAAGGCATTGCACGCTTCGAGGCCAATGCGGAACTGTACATTCGGCCGATGTATTGGGCGCAGACTGGCAGCGGCGGCGGCGTGCTGTTCGATCCCGAAACGACGAATTGGTGCCTGTGTATCTACGTCGCGCCGATGCCGCCGACATCAGGCTCCGCAATCACGTTGTCGCCGTTCCGCCGGCCGACGATGGAAAGCGCGCCAGTGGATTGCAAGGCGGGTTGTCTCTATCCCAATAACTCTCGTGCGCTGATCGAGGCGCAGGCGCGGGGATTCAACAATTGCCTGATGCTCGACATGCTCGGCAATGTCACGGAATTCGGCAACGCGAACGTGTTCATGGCGAAAGACGGTGTGCTTTATACGCCGGCCCCGAACGGGACCTTCCTGAACGGCATCACGCGGAAGCGCGTGATCAGTCTGCTGCGTGCCGATGGCGTCACCGTCGTCGAGAAGACCCTTGGATACCAGGATTTTCAGGGTGCAGACGAAATCTTCTCAAGCGGCAACTTCGCCAAGGTCGCGCCGATCATCCGCATCGACGCCCGCTCGCTGCAGCCCGGACCGTTCTACCGCCGCGCCCGCAAGCTGTACTGGGACTTTGCCCACGCCTGAGTGGCGTTCCGAAAAGACTACTCCTTCTGCAGCGCGCGTTCGCGGATCCCGGAGAGCGTGGCCGCCGGCAGAATCGCGTCGGGATCGATCTTCAGATGAATGATCGAGGGCAGGCCCGATTGACGCGCGGCCTGAAACGCCGCCGGAAAATCCGACGTCTTGTTCACCACCGCGCCAAAACCGCCGAAGGCGCGCGCATAGGCATCAAAATCCGGATTGAGCAGCTCAGTGGCGCTGACACGGCCGGGGAATTCGCGTTCCTGATGCATGCGGATCGTCCCGTACATGCCGTTGTCGCAGACCACGACGATGATCGGCAGGCGATACTGGACCGCAAGGGCAAATTCCTGGCCGCTCATCAGAAAATCGCCGTCGCCATTGACCGAAAGGACGAGCCTTCCAGGATGCAGCCGCTGCATCGCGATCGCCGCGGGCATGCCATAGCCCATCGACGCCGAAGTCGGAGCGACATGCGTCATGAATTCGCGGAAGCGATAGAAGCGATGGATCCACGATGCATAATTGCCCGCGCCATTACACAGGATGGTATCGGTCGGCACATGATCGCGCAGCCAGATCATGATCTCGCCGAGGTTGACGTTGCCGGGCTGCGGCGTGGCGGTGCTGGTCCAGGCGAGAAAATCTTCGTGGGCGGCAACAGCCTGCCCCCGCCATTTCGGGTTTGCCGGGATGGCCAGGCGCTTGAGCGCGGCGACAAAGCGGTTCGGCGAGGCATGGATGGCAAGATGCGGCCGATACACGCGGCCGATCTCCTCCGCGCCGGGATGGATGTGGACGAGTTTGGTTTGGGGCGAAGGGCTTGAAAGAAGGGAGTAGCCCTGCGAGGGAATTTCGCCGAGACGGCCGCCCACGAGCACCAGCAGATCGGCAGCCTTGGCGCGCGCCACCAGCCTGGGATTTGGGCCGAGCCCGAGATCTCCCGCATAGAGCGGATGCAGCGGGTCAAACAGCGTCGAGCGTCGATAGCTGGTTGCGATCGGCAATCCGGTTCGATCGGCGAATTCGTGAATTTGACCGCGCGCGGCCTCTGACCAGCGACTGCCGCCGAGCACGAAGAGTGGATTTTTCGCTTCATGCAGAAGCTCGCCGAGCCCTGCCATTTCCTCTTCGCCCGGCGAGGTCTCGACCGGCGCGAACGGCGGCGCATTGGATATATTGACGCACTCGCTCAATACGTCCTTGGGCAGCGCCACGACCACCGGTCCAGGCCGGCCGCTGCATGCGGTGTAAAACGCGCGCGAGACAAATTCGATGATGCGGTCGGGGTCGTCGATCTCGACGGTCCACTTGGTCATGCTGCCGAAGACCGCGCGGTAATCGAGCTCCTGAAATGCTTCGCGCTCCCGCACCGAGGTTTCCACCTGGCCAACGAACATGATCATTGGCGACGAATCCTGCTGGGCGATATGGATGCCTGACGACGCATTGGTCGCGCCGGGGCCGCGCGTGACAAAGCAGATACCCGGCCGTCCGTGGTCTTGCCGATCGCTTCCGCCATCATCGCCGCGGCGCCTTCATGGCGGCAAACAGTGACCGTCATGCTGCTGTCGCGAAGCGCATCCAGCACGGCGAGAAAGCTCTCGCCGGGAACGCAGAACACGTGCTCGACGCCGTTGATCTGAAGCTGCTCGACCAATGCAGCGGCGGCGGTCCGGTGAGAGGTGAGCTGGTGCATGGATGGTCTTTCAGAGCGCGCCAGAGCACGCTCGTCAATCGGTCACTCCATATATTACAGGCCGAGCAGTTCCCGCACGGAAACCGGCCACTTGGCGAGATCCGTGCCGTGGGTATGGAACATCGCCACGGCAAGGCGATCCATTCCGAACGCCACGCAGCCGGTATGGGCCGGCTCGCCTTTGACATCCTTGATGTCCCAGGTCAGGCCGAAATGGTCGCGGTGATAGTTAAAGCTCATGCATGCCGTGGGCTGCTCTTCCGAGCGTAGCGGGACCAGAAGCTCGAATTTCAGCGACTGCTGCTTCTGGCTGACCGCCATCACTTGCCCGACGCGGCCAAAAAACGGATCGCTCGCATAATCGACCCTGAAGGTCAGGCCGAGATCGCGCGCGATGCCCTGCGCCCGTTCCATCCAGCGCTCGCGGAAATCGGACACATCACTGGGGCTGCCGATGCAGACATATTCGCGCATCCGGAAGGACTGCAGCCGATCGAGATGGCGGGACGGCTCGCGACGGAAGCAGTCGGCCGCGACGTCGAAGCGCAGGCCGCTTGACGGTAGCGGGCCTCTGGCAGCCGCGATCGGATAAACCGGATAGCAGGCCGCCGGCGAGAGCACGAGATCGGCCGGGGAGAGCGACGTAGTCCAGTCGCCACCGGCATCGAAACGGCTGACCGCGGAATTGATTTCGCGCTCCGTCCCATGCAGACCGCACACACAGCCAAGCAAATTGGGGAAGCTTTTCAGATAGCCGGATTTCTCCAGCTGTCCCCGGTTCATTACCGGCGGGAAGCGCATCACTTCGGTATTGGGTTCGCGATGCCGCGTGATCAGGGCGGCGAGCCGCTCGACCATGTCCTCATAAAGAGCGGTCCGGGCGTAAACGCCGTCGGCGCCCATCTTGTGGAACAGGACGTCGGCGAGATGGTCCAGCGGATCGGCCGGCTGCGATGCGATCTCTGGCGAGGCGGTTCGGACGGCTACATTCATGTTCGGCCTTCCCTGGGCACTGTCGAAAATCAGCTGCTCAATCGCGCAAGGTAGCGGGGACGCCGCTCATTAGGCTGGCAGTTGCGATGTTGGTGAGGATGCGGTCATTGTTGATCATGATCGGCGCTGAAAGCACGTCGCGCAGATGCCGGCCGACGCTGAAGTCGCCGTCGTTGCGGTATCCCGACAGCCCGCAGGCGCGCATCGCGCTCATAACGGTCGCTACTGCAAGCTCGGAAACTTCTACCTTGAGCAGGTTGATCGATGACTGGAAGTCGACCGAAGAGAGCGCGCGCTCATCGTGCTGACGGGCCGCATAGGTGTCGAGATTCGCTGTGATCATGGCGCGCAGCTTGGCGAGCGTCATCCTGGCCGCGGTAAAGTGCGCAGCGCCGGGGGGCATCTGGCCACCCGCGCCGCGTGCGGCCTTGCGGATGAACATCTGCGCGCGCTCCACGGCCGCGGCCGCGATCCCGGCCCAGGTCGAAGACCAGCAGAGATGCGCAACCGGCGTCATCGTCTGCGCATGAATCTTGTCATATGCTTCCGGGAAGATCTGTTCGGCAGAACCTTTGAATTTCAGTTCAAAGCCGGCGCTGCAGGTTCCGCGCATGCCCAGCGTTTCCCATCCCAGGCTATGTTCCAGCGTGTAATCGTCCTTGGTAATGGCCAGCAGCACCTGGTCGGAGCCCGCGGCATCGTTGGCGCGGCGGGCGATGGTGACGATGCCGTCGGCCTGCGCGCCGTAGGAAATCACGGTTGCGTTGCGAACCAGTGAGATCTCGGTGCCGGCGTGCTCGACGGCCGCGGTAGAGAAGCGGATGTTTCCGCCGTTTTGGCCTTCGGTCGTCGAGGAGGCGAGAAGCAACTGTTCGGAGGCGACGCGACGCATCAGGGCTTCGTGATAGCCGCTGCCGGCGCCATGCCGGATCAGGCAGGCGACCTTGGTCTGATGCATTGCAAAGATCATCGCCGTGGAGGAACAGGCGCGGCCGAGCGTGTAGCACATGTCGGCAATGTCGAAGATCGAGGCGCCGTCGCCGCCGAATTGTTGCGGGATCTGAATCCCCAGCAGCCTTTGCTCGCGCGCAATGTCGATGGCCTTCTGCGGGAAACGCGCGTCGCGATCGACGTCCTCGGCTTCCTCAGCGGCTGCGGCCGCGACGGCTGCCGCTCGCCGGACGAAGGAACTCCGGTCGGGCGCGAATTGTTCGCTGATTCTGTCCGCGACAGCGTTGCGGAGCCTGGCTTCTTGCACGTTCATGGCCGATATGCCCCCTGAGCAAGCATCTCGCCCTAACAGCTTCCGATCGAGCGTCGGGGCCAAAGATTTGATTGAATATATTTAATTATACTGATTTAATGTAAACAGATTTAAACTACCATTGTTTCAATGTCGAGGGTTAATCTAGGTTTTTTTAAATCCCGTGATTCCCGCATTGGCAGTTAAAATCAAGGCTTGGTTAAACAAGAGTCTTCCAAAAAACTATACCTACGCATTTTAATGGCTCATTTCGGCGCCATGGCGCATTGACACAATGGAAAGTCGGAGATGCAAATTTTTAACGCCAACGTTCGGGACCGGATCCTTGATCTCGTCAAGGCCATCCTAAAACAGAACTCGATTGCCGTCGAAGTTGATCCGGAATCGCGACTTGTGAATGCCGGGCTGACATCGATGGATATGGTCAACCTGATGCTGGGTGTGGAAGCCGAGTTCGATTTCACCATTCCCCAATCCGAGATAACGCCAGAGAATTTCCAGTCGGTCAAAACTTTGGAACTGATGATCGTCGGTCAGCTCAAAGCCGGGACGGCCGTCTGACACGGCTATACGTTATGCTGGATACCTGGGCAGGCAGACCATGAACGCTGGTGTCATCAACCCGTCGACAGACCGCTCGCGGCCGAGCGGCAGGCCGTCCCCCGCCAAAAGCTGGCTCAAGGCCATCGAACTGACGTCCCGCATCGAGGCCGATCCCCGCCGGTTGTTTGCCGACCTCGTGGAGGATTGGGCGAAACGGCAACCGGACCGTCCTGCGCTGATTTCGGAAGCCGAGACGTTCAGCTATCGCGCCTTGGCGGAGCGGATCAACCGTTACGCGCGCTGGGCGTTGTCGGCCGGAATCGAAGCCGGCGATACCGTGTGCCTCGTCATGCCGAGCCGGCCGGATTATCTCGCCGCCTGGCTCGGCATCACCAGGGTCGGTGGCGTCGTGGCGCTGATCAATACCAGACTGGTTGGGCTGTCGCTTGCCCACTGCGTCAATGTTGCCGATGCCGACCATGTCATCCTTGCGAACGATCTTGCCGATGTATTCGAAGCGGCGCGGCCGGATTTGAACCGCGCGCCGAAAATCTGGACCCATGGCAGCCGCGGCAACGAAGCGAGTATCGACGCCGCGCTGGATCGAACGGATGGAAGCCCGCTGTCGCCTGCCGAGCGGCGCGGGGTCACCATCAACGATCGTGCGCTGTTGATTTATACCTCGGGCACCACCGGCCCGCCGAAGGCCGCCAGCATCAGCCACCGCCGCATCCTGAACTGGGGCGGCTGGTTCGCCGGGCTGACCGACGCTTCTCCCGAAGACCGGCTGTACGATTGCCTGCCGGTCCATCACAGCGTCGGCGGCATCGTCGCGCCATGCAGCATGCTGAACGCGGGAGCATCCGTCGTACTGTCGGACAAATTCTCCGCGAGCACCTTCTGGCAAGATATCGTGCGCCGGGATTGCACGCTGTTCCAGTATATCGGCGAACTCTGCCGTTATCTTCTGAAAGCGCCTCCTTCCGAATACGAAAGTCAACATCGGCTTCGGCTCGCTTGCGGCAATGGTCTGCGCGGAGATATCTGGGAGGCCTTTCAGGCGCGCTTTGCGATTCCCCGAATACTCGAGTTCTACGCGGCGACCGAGGGCAATTTCTCGCTGTACAATGTCGAGGGCAAGCCGGGCGCGATCGGCCGGATTCCGCCGCTGTTGGCGCATCGCTTTCCGGCGGCGATTGTTCGGGTCGATATGGACGCCGGCACGCCCGTTCGCACCGAAGACGGTCTTTGCATTCCCTGCGCCCGCGGCGAAGTCGGCGAAGCCATCGGCCGGATCGGAACCGGAGATGACGGCGGAGGCCGTTTCGAGGGCTATACCGATGCCGGCGAGACCGAAAAGAAGATCCTGCGCGATGTGTTGGCCAAAGGCGATGCCTGGTTTCGCACCGGCGATCTGTTGCGGCTCGATGAGGCCGGATTTTTCCACTTTGTCGATCGGGTCGGCGATACCTTCCGCTGGAAAGGCGAGAATGTCGCGACCTCCGAAGTGCACGAGGCTGTTGCGGATTGCCCGGGCGTTGTCGAAGCTGCGATCTACGGCGTGGCGATTCCCGGCGCCGACGGCCGGGCCGGAATGGCTGCGGTCGTGGTCGACGATACTTTCGACCTCGCCGAATTCCGGAACCGTCTGTGGCGCCGGTTGCCGGCCTATGCATGCCCCGTCATGGTCCGCTTTTGCACCGCGCTGGATGCCACCAACACCTTCAAGCAAAAGAAGCAACAGTTGGTTCGCGAGGGATTCGATTCCCGCCTCGTGACGGATCCGCTGTTTTATCTGGACGCGAAGTCTGGAGGGTATCGTCCGATCGATGCAGACAGTTATAAGTGTATTTCGAATGGCTCGCTGCGGCTGTGATATCTATCAAAACCTCAAAGAGAAGGCGGAATAAACCATGTCGGTAGCGTTAAGGATCGTGTCGGTGATGCAGCAGATTGCCAAGGATCAGCAGATCACACTGCCGCCACTCAATGATGATGTGCGGCTTCATGAGACGGGTTTCGATTCGCTTGCCTTTGCTATCCTGGTGGCTCGGCTTGAAGACGATCTGGGTATCGACCCGTTTACCATATCGGAGGACGCAGAATTTCCTCTCACGGTAGGCGACTTCATCAAGGCCTACGAAAATGTCTTCGCGTGAAATCTTCGCGCTCCGCGACTATCTCGGTCCAGAGCTGAAGGGCCGCACGATTTCGGATGCGCGACAGGTTTGGTCCCTGACGAATATCCTCGAACAAACCTGCCTGGCAGGCCGTCTTGGCGCGCTCTCCGGGCGTTCGGTGTTACTTGCCGCGGCAGATCAGCTGATATCGGCCATCGCAATGACGGAGATCGATGGCGTGGCGCGGTGCATGCTGCTATGTCCGCCGGATCTCAATGCCGATCACGTCAATGACCTGATCGAGGATGCTGAAATCGACGCGGTGGTCACCGACCAGCCGGCACGCTGGGCGGACGCCGGAGTGGATCTGGTGGTTGCGGACAGAACGCCGGCGCGTTCGGCCGCAAAGTCAACAACCGAGCACGCGACAGATTGGCTGATGCTGACATCCGGCACCTCGGGTGTGCCGAAAATCGTGCGCCATACTCTGGAGGGATTGACCGGAGCGATTGCCGCAGACGGTCCGGCCCGCGGCGCCGCGCCGGTGTGGGCGACCTTCTATGACATCAGGCGCTATGGCGGCCTTCAGATCTTCTTGCGCGCCGTCATCGGCGGCGGTTCGATGGTGCTGACGGAGCCGGGCGAGCCGATCGCCGATCATGTCGCGCGCCTGAAGGCGAGGGAGGTCACGCATATATCCGGCACGCCTTCGCATTGGCGCAAGCTTCTGATGAGTGGATCGGCTTCAGACTTTTCTCCGCGCTACGTCCGCTTGTCGGGTGAAATTGCAGACCAGGCCGTGCTCGATGGTCTGAGCCGGGCGTTTCCGGCAGCTTCGATCGGTCATGCCTATGCGTCGACCGAGGCAGGCGTCGGGTTTGCCGTGAACGATGGCCTCGAGGGCTTTCCTGCAACTATGGTTGGGGTGAACCGTGATGGTGTCGAGATGAAAGTCGAAGACGGATCGCTGCGAATCCGCTCGACGCGGACGGCGCATGCCTATGTCGGCCGGAACGCGACCGCGCTCACCGACGGCGACGGGTTCGTCGACACCGGCGATATGATCGAGCTGCGAGGCGACAGGTATTACTTCGTCGGACGGCGCGGCGGCGTCATCAATATTGGCGGCCTCAAGGTTCATCCCGAGGAAATCGAAACCGTCATCAACCGGCACGCGGAAGTGCGGATGTCCCGCGCCAGATCGCGCCGCAGCCCGATCACGGGCTCCATCGTGGTCGCCGATGTCATTCTGGCCGATGGCTGCGACGTGAGCCGGAGCGATGATGTCCGGAATAAAATTCTGGCCGATTGCCGGGCATCGTTGGCGTCTCACAAGGTGCCCGCCATGATCAAATTCGTATCGTCGCTCGACATTACGGCGGCCGGCAAGCTGGCGCGGCACGATGCATAATGTTGTGGTAACAGGCGGGAGCCGCGGCATTGGTCTTGCCATATCCAGAAGGATCGCGGCGGCCGGCTACAACGTGATCGCGGTGGCGCGGCGCGAAAGCGACGAGTTGCGCGAGACCATCCGCGGAGTCGTGGAACAAGGCATTGGCGGCCTTCACTTCAGGGCCTTCGATCTCAGCGAGACCGACGCCATCCCGGCTTTTGTCAAAGGATTGCGCGACGAATTCGGCGCGATCTATGGCCTCGTCAACAATGCCGGGATCGGCACCGAGGGCCTGCTCGCTACCATGCACAACACCGAGATCGAGGCCCTGGTGCGTCTCAATATCCTGTCGCCGGTCATTCTCACGAAATATGTCGTGCGGCACATGATGGCCGATGGCGCCGGCCGCATCATCAACATGTCTTCGGTTATCGCGACCACGGGATATAACGGCCTGTCGGTCTACGGCGCGACCAAGGCGGCCGCGACCGGCCTTACGCGATCGCTGGCGCGCGAGGTGGGCAAGCTCGGGATCACCGTGAACGCGATCGCGCCGGGCTTCATCGATACTGAACTAACGCAAACCCTCTCGGAAGATCAGCGCAAGCGGATCGCCGGCCGAAGCGCATTGCGCCGGCTGCCGGAGGTCGACGATATCGCGCGCATGGTCGAATATCTCTTGGGTGACGGCGGCCGCAACATCACCGGCAGCGTGCTGACCATCGATGCCGGAAACACGGCCTGAGCCAAGCGTATTCGTGACGGAAGTAACGTATTATCGGTGGCAGATGAGTACGGCAGCCCGCGCCGCACGACAACCGGCTATTCCTGAATGGCATGCCTTACGTCATGCGCGTTCGCTGAGTTGTTTGATTCTCTCCCTTAATCGCTTGGCGACAGGGAGTCCGCGTGGCATCTGCATTATATCGACGTGCGTGCCAATGACTTCGAAGATTTCGGACGACGGTGCGATTTTCCTCCAAGCCGCTTTAACGTGACCGTGATTCAGGAGTTCATCGGTCTTGGCGACAAACACCAGAACGCGACCAGGATAACTATTTGGTACGTATTCAAGATGTCTGTCATAAAGTCCTCTCATGAAAGCCGCATGCTCGGGTGTAAAGGCGCTTAGATTTACAACACCCTCTACTCCGTGGCGCGAACTGAATTTTTTCACGAGCGTCCGACAAACACCTTGAAAGGAGTATTTGACCAACAGCACTTCATTGATCCATCGCGGCAGGTAACATAAAAGGTTGAACCAATAGAGTGGGTTTAGAAACGAAATATCGGCACCGGTATTTAAGAGCCATCCATCGAAAACCACGAGCAGGCGGACTTCCCGGCCTCTTGCTATCAATTGCTGGGCCATTTCCAGCGCGACCGTCGCACCTACTGAGTGACCACCCAAAAAAAAGGGCCCCTCGGGCTGGAATTTTACCAACTCGTCCACGTAGTATTGGCCAATCGATCCAATCGAACTGACAAATTCAGCATTGCGTTTGTCGGTCGGTGTTTGAATGCCATAGAATTTTTGTTCTGGCCCAAGCATCCTCGCCATATGTCGAAAGTCCGCGGCAACACCACCGATCGCGTGGACGCAATAGAATGCTGGACCACACCCGCCGTCGTTAAGCGGCAAGATAACATCTGTAACTTTGCGAATAACTTCCCGTTTGAAAGCAAGATTAATCAGCTTTTCTATACGCGCCTCGCATAGCAACGTTTTCTCAATTTCAGCTGAGGGCGGTAGCTTGGTATCTGAATCGAGCGGCATTTTTTTGGCCAGCACTAAATCGGAGCGAGTATCTCGCGGAGTCGATTAAAATGGGTCGGCAAAAACGTGAAGTTGTATATACTTGCCGCAAAATAGCTTAGTGAGATGGTTTTCGCAACAAACTTAGTGAGATGGTTTTCGCAACAAAATCGCGCGTCAACCTGGCCGGCCAAGGAAGGCAATAAAACGTCACGGCGTCGGCTAATAGAAAAGGCGGCCCGCTGGGACCGCCTTTGCTACCGATTGGGCACCGACTTATCGGTGCGGCATGTTACATCTTGTGCTTCGCTGAAATGCGTTTGGCTGGCGTGCTCGCATATGAGACGTTGCGTGTCGACGCCATGGCGCTCGGCGCGCTTGACTGGGATCCAACACCCAGGCTCTGGTAAAACGCCTGCATGCCGGGTTCGGAGACAGCTTGCTGCGCAAATACCGGGGTTACGATCGCCGTCGACAGAATCACACCCACGCTAAGAAGCTTGAAATTGGTCATCGTCGTATCCTTCCACGTTGTTGGCCCAGTGCGCATGGTGCGTGGGCCTCTGATGGAAAGACTCGCATCGGATTTCCGAAATTCCCCGGCACTCGAAATCGTGAAGTCGCGTTCCGGCCGTCGGTGCGTTCGCGCACCTGATAGCCTTCGATGCCGATCCGGCTGCCCTGCGATCCTTGTTCGGTGGGGCGGGATGAACCGGATGAAAGTCAGTCTGGCGCAATATATTATTGCCCTAAACAATATACATTCCCCCGGCGGA
>Ga0209488_10001895_pt1 | contig 17694 bp, 17 predicted proteins | sample Rivendell_Oct201_8_FD_188349 | JGI IMG/M metagenome (GOLD analysis project Ga0209488, IMG submission 188349) | Vadose zone soil microbial communities from the Eel River Critical Zone Observatory, Northern California, USA -... | ecosystem: Environmental > Terrestrial > Soil > Vadose zone >...
CCTGCGGGTCAGCGACCCTAACAGCCGGCAGCCCGGCGCCCGCCGCCCTCAAGGGGTGCGGGCATCGCTGGCTCGCTGAGAGCTCGCGGTACCGGCGTCAGACCAGGGCCGCGTGTGGCCTGGAGGTGGCCATATCCAGCGCTCCCCGCAGCGCACCGACAACGGCCTCCTGATCGTCCGTGGACATGCCCGCGTAGAGCGGAAGCAGCATCGTCTCGCGTGCGGCGCGCTGCGTGACCGGCAGCGAATATTGAACCCGGCCTCGGTAGAGCGGCTCGAGGTGTATCGCCATGACACCCCTGCGGGTGGCGATACCCTGTCGCGCGAGCTCGCTCATGACGACATTCCTGGCGTCCTCGGACGGCAGGCCGACACAGTACGACTGATAGGTGTGCCGACATCCAGGCGGGGTGTACGGCAGGCGCAGCCGCTCCTCGCCGGCGAGCATTTCTGAATACCGGCTTGCAGCTGCCGCCCGGTCGTTGAGGATCCAGTCCAGCTTTGTCATCTGTACGCAGCCGATGGCAGCCTGGATGTCGGTCATGCGGTAGTTGAACCCCAGCTCGTCGTAGGTTTCAAAGCCGGTTTGCCCGGATCGGTGCCTGGCGAGGTCTGAGGTTGAGGCGCCATGGGCGCGCAGGCGGCGAAGGCGAGCGGCGACCTCGCCATCGTCGGTGATGATCATCCCGCCCTCGCCCGTCGTGATCGACTTGCGAGGATGGAAGCTGAAACATGTCAGCCGGCTCCGGCTGCCGACTCGTTCGGCCTCGAACGTCGCGCCGAGTGCTGGGGCGGCATCTTCGACGATCGCCAGCCCATGGATGCGCGCGACCTCACGGATATGCCGTAAGTCCGCGGCGAGGCCGATCTGGTCAACTGGGACGATCGCCGAAGTGCGCTTGGTGATCGCTCGTTCGACAAGCGCCGGGTTGATGTTGTAGGTCCTGCGATCGATGTCGACAAACACCGGCACTGCCCCGGCATGCACGATGGCGTTGGCGGTCGCGATGAAGCTGAAGGATGGACAGATCACCTCATCGCCGGGTCTCACTCCTGCAGCAAGCAACGCCAGGTGCAAGGCCGACGTGCAGCTGTTGACCGCGACCGCATGACGACCTCCGACGTAGGCGGCCACCGCATGCTCGAAATCCTCCACCTGCTTTCCCTGTGTCAGCCAGCCCGACCTGATGACCTCCGCCGCGGCGGCCACCTCCTCCTCGCCAAGCCACGGGCGCGTGATCGGGATCATCGTGCAGCCACCCGCTCGACGTCGGCCAGGGCTTCGTACCAGCCGACCAGCTCACGCAAACCGGCGCGCAGGGCGACTTCTGCCTCGAACCCGATCAGCTGGTGAGCGTGCTCGATGGATGCTTGCCGGCGCGTCACCCCGTTGACTTTGCGGGCTTCGGCATAAACCGGATCGAGCCCGGCATGGCCGCTCACCTCACAGAGCAGGCCACACAGCTCGTTCAGGCTGGTCTCGATGCCGGTGCCCACGTTGATCACCTCGTCAGTGGCATCAGACAGGGCGGCCAGCAGGTTGGCGTGAGCCACGTCGCCCACGAAGACAAAATCCATGGTCTGGCTCCCGTCGCCGAAAATCATGGGCGGCCGGCCCTGGCTGAGCCGCTCGAGCCACCGGATGAGAACCTCGGTGTAGGCGCCCGAGGCGTCCATCCTGGGGCCATACACATTAAAAGGACGCAAGGCAAGGTAGCGGAGCCCGTACATCTCGGCGTAGGCGCGCGCCAGCTGCTCGTTCGCGATCTTGCCGGCGCCATAGACCGACCTGTTGTTGAAGGGCGCGGATTCGAGAATCGGCAGGCTGTCCGGCTCGCCATACACTGAGGCGCTCGACGCCAAGACAACCTTGACGACGCCATTGCGAACCGCGGCCTGGAGCACGTTCTGGGTGCCCCCAACCAGTACGTTCATCGCTCGGATGGGGTCGTCGGCACACTCGGTGATGCGGAGCGCTGCCTGGTGGAACACCAGGTCAATTCCGTCGGTCAGGCGATCGATGAGAGCCGCGTCGCAGATGTCGCCGTGAACGATCTCCAGCGACGTGTGCGCCGCCAAGAACGCCACGTTCTCCATCCGGCCGCGACTGAAGTCGTCGACGACGACCACTCGCGATGCCCCGGCGTCGATCAGGCCTTCGACGATCCACGAGCCCACGAACCCGGCTCCGCCGGTCACGAGCGCCCGAACGCCGCTCAACCCGTGGAGCGCCTTCACCGCCCGCCCACCGCCACTTCTTCGCGGGAGGTCGAGGCCGAGGGTGCGGGATCACGGACCACCGCAGGAACGCCGATTGCTGTCGCACCCGCGGGGACGTCGTGGATCACCACCGCGTTGGCGCCGACTGAGCAGCCATTGCCCAGGCGCACGCCGCCCAGCACGCGGGCGCCTGCACCTAGCACCACACCGTCGCCGATGACCGGGAACTCCCACTCGTTACGCATCCCGAGCGTGACGGCATGAATGATGCTGACGTTGGCGCCGATGCGCTCCGCCATCAGGACGGTGCCGTACGGATGCGGAATGTAGAGACCTGGACCGATCTCCATTCCGCAGCTGATCTCGATCCCGAACACGAGCATGTTCAGCCTCTGGAAAAGCGTCGGCAGTCCCCTCACTCCGCGCACGTGGCACCAGCGAGAAGCCCGGTAGATCGCCGTCGCCCAAACAGCAGGGTGCCGCCAGAGCAGGCGAACCGTGTCGCGGGCCCCCAGGCGCAGCGAGCTCCGCGAGTCGTCCTTGGGCCGAATGCGCTGATCCTGCCACCTCTTCAGATCCTCCGAAAAGGCGCTCATGCGACAGCCTCACGAATCATCCGATCAGGTGTGGTCAATGCGAGTGCCTCGGCGCGACCGAGGCGCTCCGCGACGCCGCGCCAGTAGCCCGCCGTAAAGAGTGCAGAGCACACTTTTACGGCCACTGACTCCCAGCCCAGGCGGCCGATCGCCAGCGCTGCGAGACGTCCTGAGGCTGTGACCGGGCGCCAGATCTCAGGTCGAGCCAGGACCGCGCGCGTGAGGAGCTTCGTGTACGGGTGCCGGCCCTGGAACTCCTCGATGACAAAGTCAGGCAGGTCGTGACCGGTGCGGATCCTCTCCATCATCACGTCCGTCCGTCCGTATTCGTGTGCCCCACTCAGCCACGCCTCGAAGGAGCGCTCCGCAAGGTGCTCGCCCTCAGCGAGCGGGTTGAACACGAACTCGAGACCGCGCTTGTGGAGACGCCATGCGAGCTCGACGTCCTCGCCCCGGCGGAATTGGGTGTTGAAACCGCCGACCGCCGCGACATGGTCGATCTTAACGGACGCGTTGCCTGTGTAGAACTGCCTCGGCGTGGGCTCCCACTCCCCCGCTTCCATGGCGCGGTACTGCTGCATGAGCGTGGCCCATTCCCAGGCCGTCCAGGGCGATGGCTTCGCCGCGGTGGCCGCGAGCAGCGGGCCAATGACGACGCGGTCCGCCACGCCATGCATCTCAGCGTGCTGGCGCACCAGCGAGGTGGCGGGCAGGACGTCGTCGTCGATAAACAGCACATATGGCTCGGCGGCTTCGGCCAAGCCGCGATTGCGCGCGGCGGCGGGTCCGCTCTGCGCCTGGCTGACCGCGCGCAGCCGGTAGGGATACGTGCGGCGAGCGAGGACGCCCTCGAGATCAACGGCGCCGCCGTCGGCGATCACGATCACCTCAAAAAGGTCGAAGGGGTAGTCCTGCCTGGCCAGCGCGTCGAGCATCCGCAGCAGCGAGTGCGGCCTCTCGTGAGTCGGAGTGACGATGCTGAAGCGAATGGGCTCAGCCATACGGGCTTAAGTAAATGCACCCACCCGTGAAGCCACAATGGTCAGCCGCGGCGGCGATGAGCCTTGCGTTCCATGGCCGTGGGCGTCTGTCCCGGTCACCCGCATCGTGGGTCTGGCAACCATTCGCCGGCAGCGATGCGACGGCGTAGGTCATCTGTCCCATGGAGCTGGGCGCGTGACCCAAGGCCGCGGTCATCCGTCTTAACAGGATGCGGAGGTCATGCCGCGCGGCGATCCGTCCGCACCACCTCGACGAGATGCCTGTACAGCGCCGCGGCGTAGTCGGGCAGGTCGAATCGCGCGAGAACCGCCTCGCGGGCATTGTGTCCGAGGCGGCGCCGTTCGGCCGGGTCGGCGAGAAGCCGTTGAAGGGCCGCCTTGAGGGCGGGTGCGTCGTGAGGAGGTACGAGCACACCGGTCTCACCGTCGATCAGGATGTCGCGCTGCCCGACAGTGGCTGTCACCACCACCGGCTTGGCCATCGCCATGGCCTCGAGGATCGTGGTGACGCCGGCCTGGAAGTCGCTTGGTATCAGGGGGACAACGACGACCTCGGCCTGGGCGTACAGCTCGCGCAACCCGTGGGGGGTGCGCGTGCCGACCGACACATTGGCCGGCATGGCCTTTGGCATGCGACACGTCGCGGCGGGCGAATAGAGGCTTCCTGCCGCGATCACCGTCTGCACCGGCAGATCCTTGACCGCCGCCGCAAGCGTCGCGTAGTCGCGGTGTTCACGGCCCGCGGATACGATCAGCGGTTGAGCCTCCACAGGCTGCGGGCGCCAGAACCGAGCGTCGGCATAGTAGGGGACGAAGGCAGCCGACCTCGAGGTAAAACCGAGCGTGTCGATCGCGATCTGCAGCTGCGCCCGGGAGTGAACGAGGACGCGTGAAATTCCCATGTGGCGAAGCCAGCGGAGCATCCACGGCTTGGAGCGCGAGGTGAGATGGTGGCCCAGCACCACATGGGGTCGTGCCGGGCCGATGGCTTCCATCGCGATTCCGAGGGGGATGCCCACGTGCTCGCCGTCGGAGAAGATCGCGTCGGCCCCAGCCGCGGATCGAAGGCCGGCGGCGGCATGCCGTATCGACCGGCGTGCGGAGCGCCCAGGCTCGATGTTCACCCGCGACCAGTCAAGCAGCCGCACGCCATAGTCGCGCTCGAGCGCGATGAACTCCGGCATCGGCCTTGTACCGGCTTCGATCTCAAGCCTCAGCTCGCGGTTGGCGTTGGCCGACACCAGCATCACCGCCCTCACGATTTCGTCAACCTGACGAGCCGCACCGACAGGGGCTCGAGGCTCAACGTCGTCGCCGTTGAATCGAGCGCCTCAGGGCTGATGGTGGAGGAGCCCGGATGGATCACGAACTGCTGTGCTTTGTAGGCGCCGCCGGCGAGCTGAAGCTGCACCGTTGCGGTTTGTGTGAGGCTCTCGTTGGCCAGCACGAGGTCGATCTCGCCCGTGTCCGAGTGGCGTGACGCATATGCCGCCACCTGTCGGGCTCCTGAGGTCACAGGCATCGACACGTCGCCGAACGTTGACCCGTGGCCGTCGTAGTTGCGAAACAGGCGAAACGCCGCGGACGCCGGTGAGTTGCGAGGAGGATTGGTCCAGTAGTTGGCCATGTAGACCCCCTCGCGGCCAAAGATGCCGAGCACCTCAGCCTGCGCCACCGCTCCGCTGGCATCGAAATCTCCGCCGAAGTTGTACTCGGTGATCGCGATCCCCGTCCCGGGATAGGACTTGGCAACCCAGGATTTCAGCCTGTTGATGAGGTTGACGGGCTGCGAGATCCAGGACTCGTCGCTGTAGGTCGGGTCGTAGAGGCTGCGAACCGACCGAATGCGAAGGGCCTGGGTGGCCGGGTCGGCCGCATGGGCCGACGCAACGTTCGAACCCTGCGGGTAGTAGTGCACGTCCAGGTAGTCGAGAGTTCGCTTGCCGAGTGACCGGTCGTGCTGCGCGATCTGCTGCAGCCACCACTCCAGGAACGGCACGTCGCCATGTGCCCGACGGTCCGCATGCGTCGCGAAGTTATCGCCGCCCCGGTCAAGGGCCGAGTACTCGTAGGCGGTCCAGCCGGAGACGACGGGTCCAAGCACCTTGGCCGACGGATCAACCGCTTTGACCGCGTCGGCATAGGTGGTGAACTCTTTCACCATCTCGTCATATCCGGTCTCGGCGGGTCGCACATCGGTATGCGTGATCCACCACAGGTCCGGCTCGTTGTCCATCTCGAAGTAGGTGACGCCCTTCGCACCGGTCCCAAACTTGGTGGCCAGGTAATGCACCCAGGCGTCCTGGTAGACCACGGTGGCGGAAGGGTTTGGTCCGGGCGCCGGGGGACCTTTGGCGGTCGGCAAAGAAGGCACGCTCGTGCGCGCACGATTGGCGGCCGGATCGTAGCCTGCGATTGCCTGTGAGCCGGGAGCCAGCGGCGGACCGCCCTGGTTGGGCACGCCGAGAGACATCGTGTTGTTGTCCGAGTTCTTCGCCACCCAACCGATCGTTGGAATCGTCATGACGGTCTGCACGCCAACCGCCAGTGATTGGGCGATGCTGGTGTCGGCAGCGTTGCCTGACCCGCCTACGTTGCGGAATTCCCAGTCCCGGCCGGCGTTCGCGGCATCTCCCATGTTCCAGTTGAAGGTGCTGGTTGCGTTTCCACCCCAGCGGTTGACGGTCGCACCGAGCTCTTTGAGGTACGCCGGATCCGCGAACGCGACCCCGTAGATGAGCGGGCTGATCAACGAACCTCGCGCCTGGGTGTCGACCCGCACGATGACACCGTTGAGTGGCGCTTCCGCAGTCGGCTGAGCCGACCCTCCGTCGGTTAGAGAGCCCAGCTGATGAGTCAACCGTGCCTCAACGCGAGAGACAAACCTGGGATGGGCGACGAGCAGATACGTCCCGAGGGCTGACACCGTGGTCGCGCCCGCGATGAACGCCGCGGCCAGCGGTATGAGCCGGCCGCCGATCAACCTCACGCCGCGTTCTCCCCAGCACGCCGCAAGGCCGCGAACCTTCTGTTGAACGCCGCTCGAGCTCGCAGTCGAAATCGCCACCACCTGGCGCCCAGCGTCTCGCCGGCGAGTGCAAACATGGCAACGAAAAACGGAATCGGATCATCGAGTCCCCACGTCGCGCCCTCGCGGACCGTTCGCAGAGATTGGAGCCAGGCCGCCGGGGTGAGGCCATCGAGCCGGTGGTAGTGCGTGGAGGCGACGAGGTCTGCGGTTTCGTTGATCCACCGCCGGCCGTCCCTCGGCGCGATGGCGCGGACACGCCGGCCGGTCAGATCCAGGTACATCGCACGAGCGACGTCTGTCCCGCTTTCGTCGACAAACATTCGGAAGGCGCCCCCAAGCCTTGGGTTGATGTCCAGCACCTTGTACTGGCCATCCCGGCGGTCGAACCTGTATCCGATGTCGACGATGCCGCGGTAACCCACGGCTCGCATGAACTCGCACGTGGCATCTATGACCGTGCGGTTCTGGCGCAGCTCGCCGAGGCTGGCGATGCCCATCTTGGCGGGGTGCTGCCGGATCTTGATGCCGGTGAACGCGGCGAGGCAAGCTGAATTGGCGTCGAAGTATCCGTTGAAGATCCAGACATCGCTGTCTGCTCCAGGGATGTATTCCTGGAACATCACATTCGGGGCGGATGGTGTTTCTTCCATCCAGCGATACGCCTCAACGAGCTCCTGCTGGGTGTTCGCGACGGCCTTTTCGAGGACGTCCGGCCGGCTGCGGACCGGTTTGAGCATCACCGGGTACTGAAGCTGCGAAGCCTCGGCAAAGGCTTGCTCCCTGCTCTCCACAAAAACGATTCGGGGTGTGGGAAGACCATGAGCCATCGCGAGCCTGTACAGGCCGTCCTTGGCGGCCAGCTCTTCGATGAGCTCGAGCGACGCCTCCGGAAACCTGAACCAGGTTGAAAGCTCACGCGCATGAGCAGCCACCAGGACGGCCCACTCGTCGGAGCCCGGGATCAGGATCGTTCCTTCGCCCAACCGCCGCCCGGCGGCGATGAGCTCCGCCACGGTTCGCGCCTGGTCATCCCAAGGGCGGCCGTCGAATCCAACCGGCAGCGTGCCTGCGCAGTACCTGGACGAGCTAGGTGGCGAGCGCCGGTCATGTGTAAGTCCGTAGACGCGGACTCCCAGCCGGCCAAGCGACCGCATCACGCCAAGTGGACCCACGTATCGAGGCGGTCCCATGACGAGGACCGCCGGCCTGTCCGGCGACACCACGTTCAGGCTTCGGCGAGCAGGCGCTGCGCGCCGGGAAGCATCAGGCTCACCTGCTGGCCGTTGAAGACAGCCGACGCGTCGATATCGTCGACACGCGAGAGGACGAACTCGAGATCGTCGTGCTGACCTGTGTTGCGCAGGAAATCGGCGCTGGGGCTGGTGCGCATCGAAGCCACGCCGACTCCGCGCCACTCGGCGAGCTCCGCCACGGTTCGATCGTCTTCGGGCGTATAGCCCTGGCTGCGGAGCATCTCGGCGATGCGGGCGCAGGCGTATTGATCCTCCGGCCGCGGCTTTCCCTGCGTGCCGGCTCCGATCAATGCCACCCGCCTGTGGGCGCCGATCAGCTGTGCGGCCGTCGCGATCATGTTGCGCAGGCAGGCAACGTAGATCGAGCTCGCGCCACGAGCCTCCGAAAGCAGCCTGGTGCCCGCCGACGTGACGAGCACGATCGGGCGGCAGTTGGGGAGCCGCTCGATCGCCGCGGGCGAGTTGTTGAGGTCGAAACCGGCTGGCTTGACACCGGCCTGCTCGCCGGCCAGCAGCGGGTCGTGAAGCCGGCCGGCTACGACGGACGCTTCCTCCACCGTTGATACCGGATAGATTGGATGGCCGTTGGCAAGGGCGGTCACGATCACGGTCGTGGCGCGAAATACGTCGACAGCGACGATCGCATGCGTGTCCCGGTACTTGCTCACCGACTCCGGCAAGGAGTCGATCACGAACGACCGCACGCTCATGCGACCGGCTCGGGCAGGGGAAGGGGCGCGAGCATCTTTCCATACGCGTCAGAGTGCAGACCGCGCCGGTAGATCTCGACGCGGAGAAGCTCCTCGAGCCGGACGTTGCTGAGGTGGATGTGAGGTCCGAAATGGCTCAGGAAGTCGAACTGGCTTCGCTTGTTCGGCGCCTCAAAGATCGTGCGCTCCATGCCGAAAGCGTTGGCGAATGCCTCAGCCGCATCGAAGTTGAGGCGGCCTGCGTCGTCAAAGAGCCCGACCTGCTGAGCGCTCTCGCGGGCCTCGACGACGATTGCGAGCGCACCCGCGTCGAGCCATTCGTGTCCAGTCGCGATGAGCTCACTGACCACTCTCTCACTAAAAGCTCCGCCATGTTTCTCGCCCAGCTCCATCTGGACCGACAGGCCGAACCGCCTGGCCAGGCCAACGATCTGGGCCGGCGTGTGCTTCATCTCGGTGAAACCATGCCCAGCTTCGATGCGATCGATGCCGAGGCTGGCGCAAAGCTCGAAGTAGTCCTCGAGGCGCCCGCGGTCCTTCGCGATCTCGAATGGTCCCCCGCCGGTGACGAGAGTCACGCCTCGGCGCTTCGCGGCCGCGATCTTGGCGCGAGTGGCGGCCTCGTCCGCGATCAGCCAGCAGCACATCGAGAGCTTCAGGAGGCTGATCAAATGGCCGCTTTGTTCAATGTGGCTCACCACCGTCGCGACGTCGTATCCGGGATCGAATGGACTGGTGAGAGGCGGCAGGTCGGGCACTCCCAACGAGCGGACGAACTCCCGAGTTGTCAGGCCGGTCAACGAGCCGTTGCCTTTCATCTGGTCATCTCGCTTCGTGTCAGCCGGCGATCCGAAGACTGCCGCTTAAGCTCAAATTCAGCAGCTACCGCGCGCATGCTGCGATTGAGCCAGCTTTGTGCAGGCCATTCAATCGGCTGGCGTGGAATGTTCTGGGGCAGAGGTCCCAGGTAGGGCTGAGACCTACCCAGACCTTCTGTGATACTGTCCCGGCAAGGGAGGCCCTTTACAAGGCTAGACAGAACAGGCGCAGGTTCTGATGTAAAGGCCCGTTAAGCAGTTGTCTAAGAATCGTAATCCCCCTCGTCAGGAGGTACTGATGCGACGAATGATGGCTGGGGCCGCCGTCGCGGCTTCGTTTTTTTTGATGTTGGTGAGTGCCGCGGGTCCGACTACGGCCAGCGCGGCATCGACCAGCGCGTTCAGCTTCAACTGGCCGGGAGGCCTCACCGCGCCCGTTTTGTGGAGCGGTAACGGATTCGGCAACACGTGGGACGTGCAGGTCCACAAGCGCTCCGTGGGCGACTCGATGGATGCGATGGTCGCTGGTCACGGAGCTGATTGCGCAGCGCCACCCGCCACGCACCCGATCAACATGCTCTCGCAGGCTGTCTACATCTGCAAGAACCACGTGATGACCGCCATCAACGATGGTGGCTACGGCGAGGTTGTTCTCACGCCCGACCACCTGGTCGACTTCACCTCAGGTACCTCCACGATCACATTCAGTGTCAGCACGCTTCAGGTGAACCTGCGCGACTGGGTCGAGCTCTGGATCAGTCCCTTCAGTGAGAACCTGACGACGCCTTCCAACTTCGGCTCGCAAGGCAATCCGAATCACGCGCTGCGGTTCAGCCTCAGCCAGGCGGGGATTATTTCAACCTCCGCGGGCGATGTCGCGAGATTCGACGGATTCAACAACAAGACCATCCTGCCGAAGACAGGCGCCGCGGGCCTGACCAGCATAGTTGCGCCCAGCGCAGTGATCCGCACAACCTTCGAGATTGATATCTCGCAGACCCATGTGCGATTCGGCATGCCGGGTGTCGGCGCCGGCGGGACCTGGTGGACGGACACCAACATCTCACCGCTGGCATTCACCCAGGGAGTGGTCCAGCTCGCGCACCACGCTTACGACCCGCAGAAGAGCGGCCAGCCCGGCGAAACCTGGCACTGGTCCGGGTTCTCGATCAGCAACTCGCTTCCGTTCTCGATCATCAACGGCAACGAGCGCTCGATCAATGCCGGCGGAGCAACCACCGTTCACTTCCCCGCTCCCGCTCCGGCCAACGCATTCCTTCGCTTCTCTGGAATCGGCCCGCAGGGAAGCACCTACACGGTCAGCTACAACGGCGGAGCCACCTGGGTGTCTCCTACGCTCCAGAACCAGCTGGGCAACCATGCTGAGATCTTCTCGACCTACTTCACGCCGGTTCCCGCCGGTACGACCTCGGTCATGTTCCGCGGCAAGAACTGGTGGGGCGGACCCTGGTGGGTTCGTGACCCGGCAATCTGGTCGGCTCAGGGTGTCTCGCCGGTAGTGCAGCCACCCGCCGTCAATCCACCACCCACCAACCCACCGACGAACCCACCCACCAACCCGCCCACGAATCCGCCTACCAATCCGCCTACGAACCCACCGTCCAGCCCACCCGCGGGCGAGCACGGCACCGGCGGCACTCCATCCCCTATCGCGCCGGTCGTAGAGCCGCTTCGCAACCTGATGACAAAGCTGGTCGGAGCCGTAAACCCGACGCAGGACCCGAAGTTGACCGTGATCCTCGTCTTGCTGGCAGCGGGAGGCCTGTTCGCGATCTTCCGGGTCATCCGAGGCTAACTGAATAGAAAGTCTCGCTGAGCGCGAGAGCGGCCGCAGCCAAGGGGCTGCGGCCGTTTCATTTCATGCGATCTGCAATACCCTCGTTCTCGCGGCGGCGACGCTGAGCATGAGCTCGATGATCCGGTGGTTGTTGGCGTCTGCGTCGTGCTCCTGCTCCGCCACGCGCCGGCTTTCAAGGCCCATCTGGTGTCGGCTGCTTGGCGAGTCCACGAGCGATTCAAGCGCCCCGGCCAGCGCCCGCGGGTCGCCGGGCGGAACGAGACGGCCATTGACTCCCTCCCGAACCATCTCCGGAATCCCGCCTGTCCGGGACGCGACGATCGCAAGGCCTGAAGCGAGACCCTCCGCCACGGCTTGCGGGAAACAGTCGCCTCGCGATGGCAGCGCGAAAATGTCTGCCTCGCGGTACAGCTTCACCAGCTCGGGTGATTGCGGGCTGAGGCCTCGATGCACGCGGCAGACCAGTCCTGGAGGGAGCTCAACCAGCGAGCCGGTCACAATGTCGAGCTCTGCTTTCGTCCCCAGACGCATCATGGCCTGCAGCAGGTCTAGACCGCCCTTGCGCTCGAAATCGCCACCAACAAACAAGATCCGAATCGCCTTGCGATGACCGTTTTGCCCTCCAGGGCGAAACAGGTTGATGTCCACCCCGGGATGGATGATCGAGACCTTCTCTTCCGGAACTTCATAGTCGGTCACCAGTGAGTCGGCCGCCCAGCGGCACCAGGTGACGAGCGCAGCCGCGCGCCCGAACACGAACTGGTTCCAGCGCAGCTTGGCTGCCTCCGCCGGCGGCCAGCCGCGGGTGTGCCCATAAGAGCCGCCTTGAGAATCGAAGTTCATCGGCGTCGCATCTAGCGAGACGACGGTCGGAATCTTCCGCATGAGCGAGCCGGCCAGCAGAGCCGCGACCTGGGTGTGGATGAAAACGGCGTCGACGGGCCCGCTGCGCATCCGCCGAACCAGCGCCGACCTTGCCTGCCGGCTGGCGTCAAAGGTCCAGGTCCGCAAGCCAGGGATTCGCGCCGCCAGACCCGTCGCGGGACGGTAGTCGATTGGAACCACAGTCGCTCGAACGGATCCCTGGTGCTGGTCGAGAGCGCGCCGGATGTTCCGGGCGTGCGCGACATGCCCCAGCGTCTGTTCGAGCACGAAGACGAGGTCAGGCAAGACGGCGCTTCTCGACGACAGGCTCGGGAAACATCGCAGGCACGATGTTCAGCACGCCAAAAATCACTCCGATGAAGATCATGTTTCGGTAACTCTCGAGCTGGAGGTCCGCGTACGAGACAAGCAGCTGAGCCACGATCGCGCCTCCCGCGAGCGTCAGCAGGGCCAGCAAGAATCGATCGCGTTGAGTAGACAGACCGCGGCACACCTCGAGCAGCGCGGTACCAAACAGTGCCCAGAAGGTCACGCTGCCGACCAGGCCCATGCGCACCCCCACCCAGAGCAGGGTGTTGTGCGGGATGTAGTTCCAGAGGGGGTAGATGTTCGAGATGTCCGCCTGTGCCAGCACCGTCAAGAACGGCATGCCGAAGCCCATGCCGATCAGCTTGTTCGTCTGAAAGCTCAGCTGCAGGTTCACGTTTTCGGCCTGGCGGTAGATGTTCGAGAGGTAGTCCCGATAAGTCGGGTCGAACTGGGATTGAATCGGCCGCACCAGCTGTCCGATCAACCCGTGCTGCACATTCCAGAAGGCCATCAGAAATGCGGTGACGAGGATCGCCGCGATCACAGCCACCACAACCAAGCGTCGCCGATGAACCACGTCAAACCGGATCGCCAGGAGCACGACGACGATCACTCCACCGCCAAGCGCCAGGATGCCCGCTCGCCGCTCATTGGCAAGCAGCGCCGCCAGCGCGACGAGCGATGCCATCGCCAGGAGGTTCAGGACTCGGCTCCGCCCGGTCCAGATGAGGGCGGCCACGGCAGCGATTGGCAAGAGAGCCAGGAAGTAAGAATCCTCGTGACCAAGGATGGTTTCGTGAGCGCCGAGATTGTGGTTGAGGATGATGAAATAGCGAACGTCGCCGATCACGGCTTTGAGGGCAATGGCGACCGCAGCCACGAGAGCCAGGCGCTCCAGGTCCTGCCGAGAGCGTATGACGAGCGAAGCGATGACGAAGCCGACAAAGCCGTAGACCTGAGGCCGAAGCTCCCACAGCGACTTGTTGAAGTCACCCCCATTGAGAAGGCCGTGGATCTCGCCACCCATGACCACCATCAGAAAGAGCAGATATGGAACGAAGAGGCGTCCCTTGACAAGCCGCGTTCGAATCGCCGGTCCCGAGCGAACCAACCCGATCACGAGGAGAAAGCCCATCAAGAGCTCGGCCGGAGTGGCCGAAAGCCCGTTGGTGTTGAGCGTGTTGTTGAGGTTCAAGAAGAACGGCACCTTGTCGGTGAACGAGTCCGGAAAGTCGAGCGCGAAGATCTCGATTGCGATCGCGGCAGCGACCAGGACCTGAAGGCCTCGTATTGGTTCCGCGACCATCCACGGAACGAGCGCTGCGAGAGCGATGAGCACGCCGATCGCCGGCGGGGTGGTCTGGTTGATCAGGGCGATGAGCACGACGATCGCCGTTGCGATCGCGAGCACAGAGCGAATTCGAACCGGTGGCCGGGCTGCCGTGGCCGGCGCGGGATGACTCAGCGGGAGCGCGGGCCGGCTCAGCGGAAATGTGGTGGCCACCGGGTCTCAGCGGGTGTAAGCGATGTAGCAGAGGACGAGCGCGACCGCGCCGATGATCACATAGGACCGGGCTGACGTGCGAACGCCAAGGAAGCCGAGCCCGAGCGCCACGGCAGGAATCGCCAGCAGGAGCATGAAGGTTGAGGAAGCCTCAGAGAATCCGGCGAAGCCAGCTGGGTGTTTTCGGCTCGTAACCGTTCAGGACGACACCCGCGACTCGCTCGCGCCCGAGCAGGAACATCACCTTCTCGAGGTCGTCGGTCAAGGTGTGTCCATAGCGAGCGATCACCAGAATCCTCTCCGCGAGTCGCGACGCGAGCGAGCTGTACGCGATGTTCAACATCGGCGGCAGGTCGATGACGATGTTCGGAAAGCTGGACTTGAACTTGTCGATCAGGTCGCTGTTGGTCAGCCGGTAGATGAGCCGTGTCGGATCTGGTCCTGGGTCTCCCGCCGGCAGCACGAATGCATTCTCGAGCGGCGCCGCCTGCACCAACCGCAGGCGATTCGACCCTTCGAGCCACGCGCAGAGGCCGGGCCCTCGATTCAGCCCGAAGACTTCGTCAAAGCCGACATTGCTGGCCAGGTCGCCCTCAACGAGGAGGGTGGGTTCGCCGGTATCGGCCGCCATGGCGACCGCTATCCCGGTCGCAATCGAGGTCTTGCCCTCTCCGTGGACCGCGCTCGTGATGCCCAGCACCCGGCTTTGCCGCCCGCCCTGCTCTCCGAAGGGCACGGCGAGATACGCCTGACGGCAGCGATCCAGGAATCGCGGCGGCATGTTGATGGGCGTCGTGCGCTCGCGTCCGATGGCCGCAAAGCCGGCCGGCGCCGGTTTCGGTTTGAGTGCGGCCGCGATGGCCTCTTCGACGTCTCGGTCGATGATCGCTTCGGCCATCAGCCTGACTTGGCGGCCAGGTTGCCGATCAATGCAACGACCCGGACTCCGACTCTCCCCTCGATCTCCTTGGGATTTCGCGTTGTGCGGTCGATCCAGCCCAGGAACACAAAATATGCGAGGCCGGGCACCGCGGCGGCGCCGGCTATGGCTGCGGCGGTCTTCTTGGTCGCCTGTGTGAACCTGCCTCCGCTGGTCGTCGGCGGATCGATGACACGCAGAGCTGTCTGATCGATCTCCGCGGCGGCGTCATTGGAAAACTGGATGCCCTGAAGCTTGTCCTGCAGGTCATTGACCTGGGTCTGTGCCTGCCGCACGTCGCTCTGCAGACGATCGAACTCCGGATCCGGCGGCCGGATCACGTTTGCCGGGTATGGGTGGCTGGAAACGTAAGCGTTGAAGGTGTCGATCGCGGCCTGCTGGTGCTGCTTGGCCAGCTGCAGCTGCGAGGTGTAGAACTTGAGGGCGACTTCCGATTGCTGCTTCTCGGTCTCGATCAACCAATCGCGGTGGACCGCAATGGTGGTCGTCAGCACCTGGAGGCATACGGCTGCCTGCCGGCATTCGACCTTGATGGTGACGAGGTGCGATCCAGACGCCGCTGCCGTGAGGGTTGCCCTGGCATCGCCGAGGACCAGGTTGCTCTCGGACCAATCCTTCACAGTTCCGCTATCGATCAAAGCTTTGCCGAGCCGCTGGTAGAAGGTGTCCGTGAGGATCAGCTGGTCGAGCGAGTCGACCGTGTTTTGCGCCGGGGTCAGGTACTGATTCCAGCCGCTGGCAGTCTGAATGACGCCGATGTAGCTCGGGTTGTCGACCCACAGCTGCGCCGAGCCGTCTTTTCCCTGGAAAAGATAAAGTGCGGCGGCCCCGGCGACGAGCGGCAGAGCAAGGCAAAGCAGGGCGAACCTCACCCAGTGACGAAAGACAACTTCCAGGTACTTGAACATGAGCCGGGCGCACTTCGCCCATGGCTGATGCTAATGACGCCACCCATGCGCTGTAATGAGTCAGCCGTCCCGCCTGCAGTAGGACAATCCGGCTCCGCCGTTTGACCTGGGACTGATGCCCACCCGCGGCCGGGACATCGCCCGCGTCCCCACCGAGGCGGCCGATACCCTGCGACCCAGCCTTTCACCGAAGCTGTAAGCAGATGAACATCGATCAGGCGCTGGACCGGCTGATGGAGAGCGCCGGAAGTGACCTGCTGATCAGCGCCGGAAGCCGTCCGCGGATCCGCAAGGATGGCAAGCTGGAGATACTCGAGGGCGATGCGGCGGTGATGACGCCGTCCGACACCGAGCGGATGGCCCGCGACGTGCTCGACGCCGAGCAGCAGAGAGAGCTCAAGAAAAGGCGCCATGTCGACTTCTCGTTTACGTGGCACGACCGCGCCAGGATTCGCGGCAACGCTTACCACCAGCGCAATTCGATCGCGATCGCGTTCAGGCTGCTGCCGCTTGAGATCCCGAGCTTCGACCTGCTTGGCGTGCCCGAATCAGTGCACCGCCTGCTGGAGCGGCAGCACGGTTTGATCCTGGTCACCGGGCCCACCGGCTCGGGCAAGTCGACCACGCAAGCGGCCATGATCGATCACCTCAACGCCACCAGGCCATACCACATCATCACCATCGAAGACCCGATCGAGTACGTGCACAAGCACCGGATGGCGATCGTGGACCAGCGACAGGTGGGAGAGGACACGCCGACCTTCGCCGAAGGGCTGCGCGCCGCGTTCCGGGAGGACCCGGATGTCGTACTCATCGGCGAGATGCGCGACCTGGAGACGATCGCGGCCGCCGTATCAATCGCGGAGTCCGGACATCTCGTCCTCGCCACCCTGCACACGAACGACGCGCCGCAGGCTCTCGATCGAATCCTGGACAGCTACCTCGGGGCACAGCAGCAGCAGGTGCGAATCCAGCTCGCCAGCTCGCTTGCCGGCGTCATCTATCAACAGCTGATTCCCGCGATCGGTGGCGGCCGAGTGGCGGCTTTCGAGGTCCTGATCGCCAACACGGCTGTTCGCTCGATGATCAAAGAGGGCAGGACCGATCAGATCCGCTCGGTGCTTCAGACCAGCCTGCGGGAGGGTTCGCAAACCCTCGAGCGCTCCCTGAACCAGCTACTGCGGGCGGGGCTCATCACCGAGCGCGATGCGCGCGGCCGGGCGCTTCACACCACCGACCTGCGCGCCTAGCCCGGACCTCTTTCGGGCGAGAGAGCGCGCCAGCGACCCCAGGCCGACAAGCGATACCGCGGCCGCGCCGACCACCGCACCCTTGACCAGGCCGAGCACCGCGAGCGACCCCAGCATGGACAGCCCGCATAGGGCCTCCAGCGCCGGGGATGCAGCTCCGATCGAGACGCCGCAGGTTGCGCACCGGCCTCGCCGGATGAGGTAGCCGCCAAGCGGGATGAGGTCGACGAAGTTGAGCACGCGCGCGCATGACCGGCAGTGCGAGCGGGGTCTGACCAGCGACTCCCCGCGCGGCAAACGGTCAGCCGCAAGGTTGATGAAGCTCCCCACCAGCATTGCAACCAGCACGAGGTAGGCCATGACACCAACGACGAGAGGAGACTCAGGGAAGGTCACTGGTTCTCAATGAAAAAGGGCGCCGCTCGAGCGGCGCCCCCCTTCTCCCCTTCT
>Ga0209488_10001896_pt1 | contig 17691 bp, 19 predicted proteins | sample Rivendell_Oct201_8_FD_188349 | JGI IMG/M metagenome (GOLD analysis project Ga0209488, IMG submission 188349) | Vadose zone soil microbial communities from the Eel River Critical Zone Observatory, Northern California, USA -... | ecosystem: Environmental > Terrestrial > Soil > Vadose zone >...
GCCGGGGACGGCGTCCGGGATGTCGCGCCCCTGGAAGGCGCAGCCGCAGCAGAGTACCCAGCAACCGCCTTCGCGGGCGATGTGCTGCATCGTCGCGATCGAGCGCTCGCCGCTGTCGTAGGTCGGCGCGACATAGATATCGACCCCCTGCGCGTACAGGGCGCAGCGCGCGAGCGGCATGTAGCTCTCCCAGCAGATCAGCGCGCCGACGCGGCCGCATGGCGTGTCGACGGGTTTCAGGCCGGTGGCGTCGCCGAATCCCCAGACCATGCGCTCGGGGCTGGTCGGCATGACCTTGCGGTGCCGGTTCAAGAGCGCGCCATCGGGCCCGATCGTGACAACAGTGTTGTACAGCGTGGTCCGGCTGAAGTCGGCGTCGAGCTCGTGGACGCCGCACACAATGCTTACGTGGTGACGCCTGGCCGCCTCGCGCAGCGGCGCCAGGTCGTCGCCGGCCAGGCCGACCGCATTGACACGCAACAGCGAGTGCAGCCGCTCGCTCAAGCCCATGTCGCCGCCGGGCCGAAGCCGCCAGATCCAGGCCGGATAACCGGGAACGAAGGCTTCGGGAAAGACGATCAGGCACGCCCCGGCGCGCGCGGCTTCGCCGACCGCGACCACCGCCCTGGCGAGCGTCGCCGCGCGATCGAGAAACACCGGCGCTTGCTGAACGATGGCGACGCTCGACACGGCTGAGCTCGCTAAGCGATGTCTTCGTGCAGGCAGAGGATGTTGCCCTCGGGGTCCTGGAACCACGCGGCCTTCTCCGAGCCGAGCACGGCGACGTGATCGACCGTCTTGAAGCCCGGCAGGTCGTAGTCGGCGAACACGACGCCGCGCGCTTCGAGCGCGCGGATCGCGGCGACGATTTCCTTGACCTGGAAGCTCAGCGTCGAGTGCGTGGCCTTGGTGCCGCCCGGTTTCGGGAAGAGCGCGACCTCGGTGCCGCCGCAGCGGTATACGAATTTTCCGCTCGCCTTGGCGCCGACAGGCTCCAGCCCGAGCTGCTCGCCGTAGAAGCGGCGGGCGCGCTCCAGATCGATGACCGGGAGCATGCAGCTGATCTGCGTGCCTTTCAGCACGTTACTGCGTGGTGCGGGTGCGTTCATGTCGTCTCCTTGAGTTTTCAGGCTGCCGCCGAATGCTTCCGGACCGGGCAGGTGCGGCCTATACTCCCCCCGAGGGCGCGACCGCGCCATACGTGTTTCCACGTAGTCGCGCACGTTACGGGGAGTCCATGGCAACCCTTGCGGGACGCATCGCCGAGCAGGGCTTGAAGCTGCTGAACGAGATCGCGGCCGAAGCCTGGAGTCTGGAGAGCTTCGCCAGCTCCGGGCTGGACCGGCTGCCGCGCCTCGTCGCTTCCGAGGTGACCACGCTCAGCATCTGCGACCTCGCGCGCGGCCGGCGCACGGTGTTCAGCACTCCCAACCGAGCCTTCTCCGCCGGTGAGCGGGCATCGTTCGATGCGCACTTCCACGAGCACCCGCTCGTGCTCTACCACTCGAAGACGCCGGGCGGCACCACGCACCGCATCAGCGATTCGCTCTCGCCCTCGCAGTTCCGGCGCACGCCGCTCTACAACGACTACTACCGCTGCGTCGGCATCGACCACGTGATGGCGCTGCCGCTGTACGTGGACCGGCGCTTTCTGGTGAGCTTCGTCTTCAACCGCAAGCGCCGCGACTTCGACGAAGCCGAGCGCGATGCGCTCGACGTGCTGCGTCCGCAGCTCGCCGCGCTATTCGGCCAGGCGCTGTCGCAGGAGCGCACGCGCTCGTTGCTCGCGCAGCTCGACTCGCTCGCGGCCCCGGGAGGCTGGAGCGCGATCGAATTGGACGGCGAGCGGCGCGTGGTGCGCGCCTCCGACGCCACGCGCGAGCGCATCGAGGCCTGCTGGCCGGATTGGAAGGGCGGCGAGGGCGCTCGGCTGCCCGACGCCCTGGACCGCTGGCTGCGGGAACGGGTGGAAAGTACGGAAAATCTCGCCGGCACCGCGGCGAGCGGCTCGCTCACGGTCGGGCGGAGCGGGAGGGCGCTGCGCGTGCGGCTCGTGCCCAACCCCGCGAGCGGCGGCGGTTTTCTGCTCTTCGTCAGCCTCGCCGTCGAGGCCGATTTCCCCGCGTCCGCCGCGGGCGTGGGCCTCACGCCGCGCGAGCGCGAGGTGCTGCAATGGGCCGGGGCGGGCAAGACCAACCTCGAGATCGGTGCGATTCTCGGCATGAGCCCGCGCACGGTGGAGAAGCATTTCGAGCACATTTTCGAAAAACTCGGAGTCGAGACGCGCATGGCCGCCGTGATGCGCTTGCTGGCCGGCTCGCCGCGAGCCTGAACGCGCAGTGTTTCCCATCCACACCGGAAGGCCGCCGACTATCGCGACGCGAGGCATGGTCGTCTCGCCGCACGCGCTCGCCTCTTCCGCGGGTGTCGACGCGCTGCGTGCCGGGGGTTCGGCGGTGGACGCGGCGATTGCGACGGGCGCTGCCCTGTCGGTGCTGTACCCGCACATGACGAGCGTCGGCGGGGACGCCTTCTGGCTGATCTACGACGCGAGCTCACGCCGCGTGCGCTACCTGAACGGGGGCGGGCGCGCGGCGAAGAGCGCGAGCCTCGACTGGTTTCGCTCGCGCGGCATGAACGAAATTCCCCTGCGCGGCTTCCTCCCCGCGACGCTGACCGTTCCGGGCGCGGTGGCTAGCTGGTGCGCGGCGCACGAACAGTACGGGCGGTTGCCGCTTTCACGCGACCTTGCCGCCGCCATCGAGTACGCGCGCGAAGGATATCCGGTGACTGGAAGGCTCGCGCGCTGGATCGAGATGTGCGCCGGCGAGAACGCGCTGAACGCGCACGCGCTGGCACTCTTCGTTCCGGACGGCGCGGTGCCGCGAGCAGGCGGCCGGCTGCGGAACCGCGGCCTCGCGCGGGTGATCGAGCGGATCGCTTCGGATGGGCACGAAGGCTTCTACTCGGGTGACACGGCGCGCTCGCTCGCGAGTTTTTCCCGCGCGGGAGGCGGGTTCTTCGACGAGGCGGACTTTCGCGCGCAGCAAGCGAGCTGGGGCGAGCCGCTGCGCGGCACCTACCGCGGCGTGGAGATCTGCGAGACGCCGCCGCCGACCCAGGGCTTTACGGTGCTGGAGATGCTCAACCTCATCGAGTCCTACGAGATCGGCAAGATGGACCCGCTCGGTCCCGAACTCGCGCACCTGCTGGTGCAGGCGAAGCAGATCGCCTATCACGACCGCGACACGCTGCTCGCCGATCCCGAGTTCCAGCCCGTGCCGGTGGAGCGCCTGATCTCGAAGCCGTATGCCGCCGAGCGCCGGCGCCTGATGAGCGTCGACCGCGCCCTGCCATGGGATCTCCTTCCGTCCTTTGGCACCCTCGCCGGAGACACGGTGTTCGTCGCTGCGGCCGATGGCGAAGGCAATGCGGCCGCCTTGATCCAGAGCCTCTATTTCACGTTCGGCTCAGGCGTGGTCGCAGGGGACACCGGCATCGTGCTGCAGAACCGTTCGGCGTACTTCTCGCTCGATCCGCAGCATCCCAACCGCCTCGAGCCGGGCAAGCGCCCGATGCATACGCTGATCGCGTCCATTGCGCTGAAGGACGATCGGCCCTGGCAGGTGTTCGGCTGCATGGGCGCGGACGGCCAGCCGCAGATCCACCTGCAGAGTTACGTCCGCCTCATCGATTTCGGCTTCGACATCCAGCAGACACTCGAGATGCCGCGCTGGCTCTCGGGGCGCTTCAATATGGGCGACTCGCGCGACCTGCTCAACATCGAAGGCCGCTTTCCCGAGGAAACCGTGAAGGAGCTCGAGCGGCGGGGACACACGGCAAATCGCTGGCCGGATTTCTGCGAACTCGCCGGCCATGCACACGGCATCACCGTCGACCCGGTGTCCGGCATGCGCGTGGGCGGCGCCGATCCGAGGAGCGACGGCGCCGCGATCGGTTACTGATCGACGCCCGCTAGATCTTGTCCGGAAAACGGATGATGAATCCGTCGCGGTTGGGCATGCGCACCTTGGGCAGCGTTTCGGCGTTCATCGAGTCGTTCTCGCCGATCAGCTTGTTTTCCGCGAGGATGTAGGCGGTGAGCGCATAGACTTCGTTGTCGGTGAGCGAGCGCGGTTGCTGCCACGGCATCGCCCGCCGGATGAAGTCGAAGACCGTCGTTGAGTAGCCCCAGAAGTTGGCGATGGTCTTCGTCGCCTCGATCCGGTCGATCGGACCGCCGCCCACGACCGCGGCGGCAACCCCACCCTTGCCCCTTTCGCCGTGGCACATCGCGCATTTCTGCGCGAAGATGCGCTCGCCCTGCGCGGGCGTGCCGCCACCGGGCGGCAAGCCTGTGCCGTCCGGCAGGATACTGATGTCCCAGGCTGCGATGTCGGCCGGATCGATCGGCCTGCCCAGATTGGGCCCTTCGGCGAAGGCTGCGCCGGATCCGAGCGCGACCAGAAGCACGAACGCGTGCCCAGGCTTAGGCGTAAACATGCTTCACCTCCCCTTTGCCGTCGACCGCCCAGCTCGTTAGGCTGTTGTAGTGCTGGTTCGGGAAGCCGAGCACCGGCGGAATATTCCTTGTCTCGCCGCGCTCGGCGACGAACTGCGCCCGGGTCGGCTGCACGTTGCCGCCCTCGTCCCACGCACGGCTCTGCAGTAGTGCAGGTCCGCCGTCCCAGCGCCAGGGCATGCGGAAACGGGTGAAGGCCTTGGAGAGCACCGGTGCTTGCAGCGCGGCCTCTCCCCAGCTCCTGCCGCCGTCGGCGGAAACCATCACTTTCGAGATCCGGCCGTTGCCCGAGTACGCGATGCCCGAGATCTCGTAGAAGCCGGGCCCTCTGAGCGCAAGTCCCGGCGAAGGATGGGTGATGAAGGACTTCACCTCCTGCAGGAAATAAAACCTGAATGCCTTTCCGTTCGGCAAGATCTGCGAGTACGTCCGGGTCTCGTAGTAACTCATCGCCGGCTGCTCGACCAGCTTCAGGCGCCGCAGGAATTTCACGTTCATGTTGCCCTCGTAGCCCGGCAACAAGAGGCGCATCGGATAGCCGTTGCCGGGCATCAAGCGCTCGCCGTTCTGGTAGAGCGCGATCATGGCGTCGTCCAGCGCCTTCTTGACCGGGACGCTGCGGCTCAGGGCGAGCGAGTCGGCGCCTTCGGCGACGATCCACTTCGCCTTCGGGTCGATGCCGGTCTCGTCGAGCAGGGTCGAGAGCCTGACCCCGGTCCACTCCGAGCAGGAAACCAGGCCGTGCAGCGCCTGCACGCTCGCCTGGATCGGCTCCTTGGAAAACATCGGCGCGCTGTTGCCCCCGCATTCGACGAAGCTGAAACGCGACACCATCGGATAGCGCGCGAGCGTATCGAGCGTGAAGACCAGGGGCTGCTTCACCAGGCCGTGGATCACCAGGCGATGCTTGTCCGGGTCGATGTCCGGAGTGCCGGAGTGCACGATGGTGAAATGCAGCCCGTTCGGCGTGATGGTGCCGTTGATGAGGTGGTGCGGAGTGCGCGCGTGCGAGGTGCGCGGCTCTCCGTTGGGATTGCTGAGCGTGCGCACGATTTTTTCCTCGAAGCGCGAACGCTGCTGGTACGGTCGGCTGAGGCCGCCAGGTCCGAGGCTCCAGGGGTCCTCCGCGAGCGGCGCGGCCGCAGCAGGCCGGACGAAGGTGTAGCCCATCACGGTTCCAGCGACGGCGGCTCCGCTGCGCAAGAAAGCACGGCGGTCAAGAAGCCCGTTTCCTGCAACCACCTCTAGCCCCACCAAATCCTGCCTGTCCGGCGTTATTGCCATGTCAGCCTCCCTGAGCGAGTCCCGGACCGATATTTTGCTCCCAAACGTCTGCCGCGTGCGCAGCTCCCGTGCTGAGCATAAAATGGCCGCGCCAAGCTTCCCCTCCACCCGCGGACTCACCCATCGAGAGAACCTGTGCCCTCCTGCAGCACCGCCGATCATTCGGTCAGCCCGCCCATCGTCAGGATCCCCCGCGACTACAACGCCGCTTACGACCTGATCGAGCGCAACCTCGCGGCCGGCCGCGCGGCCAAGCTCGCCTACATCGACGACGGCGGGCAATACAGCTTCGGTCAGCTCGCCGAGCGCGTCGACCGTTTCGGCTCGGGGCTGCAGGCGATGGGCCTGGAGATGGAGCACCGGATACTGATTGCGCTGACCGACACGATCGACTTTCCCACGGCGTTCCTCGGCTCGATCAAGGCGGGCATCATCCCGGTCGCGGTGAATACCCTGCTCACCCCCAAAGATTACGAGTACATGCTCTCCGACAGCCGTGCAAAGGCGCTCGTCGTGTCGGAGCAGTTGTTGCCGCAGTTCGCGGCGGCGATCGGCAAGGTCCCGTTCCTCAAGCAGGTCATCGTCTCGGGCAGCAGCGCTCACGGGCACACCGCGTTCAAGGACGTACTGGCGAGGGGAAAGGCCGGGCTCGCGCCCGCGCCGACGACTTCCGACGACGCTTGCTTCTGGCTCTATTCGTCAGGCTCGACCGGCATGCCGAAGGGCACCGTCCATGTCCATTCCAGCATGATCCTCACCGCCGAGCTCTACGCGAAGGCCGTACTGGGGTACGCGGAAAACGACATCGTCTTCTCTGCGGCAAAGCTTTTTTTCGCGTACGGCCTCGGCAACTCGCTCTCCTTCACGCTTGCGGCCGGCGCCACTGCGATTCTGATGGCCGAGCGTCCGACGCCGGCGTCTGTCTTCAGGCGGCTCACCGAGAAGAAGCCGACGATTTTCTATGGAGTGCCGACGCTCTACGCAGCGATGCTTGCGAACCCCGATTTTCCGAAAAGGGAGAACTTGGCGCTGCGCTTGTGCGTCTCGGCCGGGGAAGCGCTCCCGCCGCAGATCGCGAAGAGCTGGAAGGAAAAGACGGGCGTGGAGATCCTCGACGGGATCGGCTCGACCGAGATGCTGCACATCTTTCTCTCCAACCGGCGGGACGACCTGCGCTACGGCACTACGGGCAAACCCGTGCCGGGATACGAGCTGCGCCTGGTGGACGAGCGCGGCAACCCGGTGAAGCAGGGCGAGATGGGGGAGCTTCAGATCAGCGGGCCGACGAGCGCCGCCTGCTACTGGAATAACCACGACAAGAGCCGCAACACCTTCATGGGCGGGTGGACGAAGAGCGGCGACAAGTACAGCCTCGACCGCGACGGCTACTACGTATACGGCGGGCGCTCGGACGACATGCTGAAAGTTTCCGGTATCTACGTCTCGCCCGCTGAAGTCGAAGCCGCTCTCGTCACGCACGACGCAGTGCTCGAAGCCGCGGTAGTCGGCGCCGAAGACGAGAACAAGCTCGTCAAGCCGAAAGCCTTCGTCGTCCTCAAGCAGGGCAACTCGGGAGGCGACGCGCTGAAGGCCGCGCTCCAGCAGCACGTCAAGGACAAGCTCGCGCCCTACAAGTATCCGCGCTGGATCGAGTTCCTCCCCGAGCTGCCGAAGACGGCGACGGGAAAGATCCAGCGGTTCAAATTGCGGAGTTAGGGGTGAGGGGGACCGGCGTGGCCGAAAAAAGTCTGTCGCCGGGCAAGCGGATTGCGATCGGTCTCGCGGTATGTGCAGTGGGCATGGGCGGCGTCGCGCTCGGCGTCTATCAGCTCGGGCCCAAGGCAAACGTGTTCGCCGCCTGGGAATTCGCGGCATTGCCGGTGGGGATGGCCTTCGCCTTCGGCGGAGCGCTCTTCGCGCTGCCCAAGAGCTTCGTCAGAACGCGGGCGCTGATCGCGGCCCTGATGATCACCGCGCTCGCGCTCACGGCGGACTGGATCGCCTTCGGGCCGGGTGACTCGGGCGTCAGGAAGGGTTTTTCCCTCAACCACGTCCGCGGGCCCTTGCAAACCAGTCAAATGCTCGGTCGCCTTTTGTTCGGAGTGGGGGCCGTGCTCGCGGACCTCCTGGCTCTCTGGGCGTGGGTGCGGGTTTCTAGGGCGTCAGGCGGCGGTGCCGCGACCCGGGCTAGATCGAATCCGTGAAAATCGCCTCCGTCCGCAAGTGGGTCGAGGATGCCAGGCACATCGTGATCCTCACCGGCGCCGGCATCTCCACCGAGTCCGGCATTCAGGATTTTCGCGGCCCGCAAGGAGTGTGGACGAAGGACCCGCAGGCGGAGAAGCTCTCCAACATCCATTACTACGTCGCCGATCCCGGGATCCGAAAGAAATCCTGGCAGGCGCGCCTTGCGCATCCGGCGTGGACTGCGCGGCCGAACGCTGGCCACGCGGCGATCGTGGAGCTCGAGCGGCGCGGCAAGCTCCACGCGCTCATCACGCAGAACATCGACGGGCTGCACCAGAAGGCGGGCAACTCCCCCGGGCGCGTGATCGAGGTGCACGGCACGGTGCACACGGTAGTGTGCCTCTCCTGCGGCTGGAAGGGACCGATGCAGGCGACCCTCGACCGGGTTCGCTCGGGGGAATCCGATCCGCCATGCGGGCATTGCGGCGGGATCCTGAAGAGCGACACGATCTCGTTCGGCCAGGCACTCGTGCCCGCGGTGATCGATCGCGCGATGCAGTGTGCCGCCGAGGCGGACCTGCTTCTCTCCATCGGCACGAGCCTGCAGGTCTATCCGATCGCGGGGGCGGTGCCGGCTGCGAAGCACGCGGGCGCGCGCGTGGTGATCGTGAACGCGGAGCCGACGCCGTTCGACGGCATCGCCGACGCGGTGCTGCGGGACTCGATCGGCGAGACGTTGCCGCGCATCGTCGAAATGTCCTCCGTCCCGCTCCCTTGATGGCCGTGCCGTACTGACGGACGCGCGACGCAATGAGTGCTCCGGTAAATTCACGCGTTATCGTTCCTCCCGCGCGCATCGGTTTCATCGGCCTCGGCCAGATGGGCGGTCCTATGGCGCGCAATCTCGCCCGGGCAGGCTACGGGCTCGTCGCGCACGATGTGGACCGCGATGCGCTCGAGCGCGCCTGCGAAATGACTAGCGTAGAAGCAGGCGAGTCCCTTAGGGCAGTGGCCTCGCGTTGCGAGGCGGTGATCACGATGCTTCCCGACGGGGAAACCGTGCGCGCGGTCGTGCTCGGGCCCGGCGGGACTGGGGATTGCCTGTTGACTGGGTTTTCCCGCGGCGGCATCCTCGTCGACATGAGCTCGTCCTCTCCGCTGGCCACGCGGGAGCTCGGCGCGCGCCTCGCCGAGCGCGGCGTTGCGATGCTCGACGCGCCCGTGTCGGGCGGCGTGAGAAAGGCGGTGGACGCGACGCTCTCGATCATGGTGGGCGGCGACGCGCAGAGCATCGCGCGCTGCCGGCCGTTCTTCGAAACGATGGGCAGGCGGATTTTCATGACCGGCCCGCTCGGCTCCGGGCATGCGATGAAGGCTCTCAACAACTATGTCTCTGCGGCAGGCCTCGTCGCCGCGGCCGAAGGAGTGCTTGCCGCCCAGCGCTTCGGGCTCGATCCGGGGAACGTCGTCGACATTCTCAACGCGTCGACCGGGATGAACAACTCGACCCTCAACAAGTTTCACCAATTCATCCTGTCGCGCGCGTTCGACTCGGGATTTTCCCTCGACTTGATGGTGAAGGACTTGAACACGGCGCTCGAGGTCGCGCGCTCGACCGGATCACCGGCCCGGCTCGCCGAGGCTTGCCTGGAAGCCTGGACCGAAGCGCAGGCGACGCTCGGCCCGGGCCTGGATCACACCGCCGTGGTGCGATACTGGGAGAAGCTCGCAGGCACGGAGCTTAGGAAGAAACACGATTGATCCCGCCTCTTGACGTCGGAACACGCGGAGGCCAAGCTCGCACCCTTTGGTCCAATGGAGCCGACGCATGGCGACGCCCGAACTCAAATCCTCAGAGCTGAAGCTCGAACCGGACAAACTCTACCTGGAGGAGGTATTTACAGACCGCCGCATCGGGACCCTGCGCCGTCTCACTCCGGTCACGAAGGACGGGAAGACGGACGCGTCGCGAGCCATCGTCTACGTCGGCGAGACGCAGATCATGACCCCCGCGGGCTCGATCCCGATAGCGTTCGAGATCGTCGCGGACTCGCTTGGCGAGGCTGCCGAGAAGTTCGGGCCGCTCGCCAAGGATGCGATCGATCGCACCGTGCGCGAGCTGCAGGAGCTGCGCCGCCAGGCGAGCTCCTCGATCGTCGTTCCGCAAGGCCCCTTGAGCGGGGGGGGCGGGAAGATCCAGCTTCCCTGAGAACCCCGATCGCGGGGGCCTATTTGATCAGTCCGGACTTCGCCGCGATCTCCGAAACGCGCCTGTGCTCGTCGCGGATCTCGGCGAGGAGCTTCTCCGGCGGGGAATAGTCCATCAGCATTCCGAGAGGCCTGAGCTTCGCGCCGATGGCAGGCGACCTGATGGCGCGCTCGAGAGCGGGAACCAGCGTCCGGGTGATTTCGGCAGGCACGCCGGCGGGCGCGAAGAATCCGACCCAGACTCCGAAGAGCGGTTGCGAGTAGCCGAGCTCCGACAGGATCGGGATGTCCGGAAAATCCGGATACTTGCTCGACATGACGATGCCCCGCAGCGTGCCGCTCCTCAGGTGGCCCGTCATCGTGCCGAGCGCGAGGACGACCCCTTCGACGTGCCCGCCGAGCAAGGCGGTAACGGCGGGCGAGGCGCCGGTGAACGGCACCGTCGTGAGTCCCGCTCCGGTGAGCGAATTGAGTGTCAGCACGCAGAAATCCCCCACCGATCCCGCCCCGGCGGTGCCGACGCGCACGCTCCCCGGGTTCTCTTTCGCGTGCTCTATCAGCTCGTTGAGGGTCTTGTAGGGCGCGTCGCCGCGGACGGCGAGAATGCTCGGTGAGCGCATCGCGAGTCCGAGCGGAGTGAGGTCGGTGAGCGGGTTGTAGTTTGCGGTCTTGGGATCGAGGATCGAGCGGAATACGAGCGAGGCGTTGTTGGTGAGGATGATGGTGTAGCCGTCGGGCTTCGATTTCACGACCATCTCGGTGCCGAGCGCGCCGCCAGCGCCGGGCCGGTTCACCGGGACGATCGCCACCTTGAGCTCGCGGGAAAGCTGCTCGGCGAGGGCGCGTGCGGAGGTATCGGTCGCGTCCCCCGGCGCGAGCGGAATGACCAGCGTGACCGACCCTTTGGGGTAGTCCTGGGCGTGGATCGGCGTCGCCGCGGCGAGGAACAGCGCCGCGCAGGCGCCGAGCGCGATTTTCATTGCCTGAATTCTCCTATGACGGCACTTCGTAGCCCAGTTCCCGGCACTGCGCGTGCGCGTAGCGGACGCCCGCGGCGCGCTCCAGTCCGTCCCCGTTCGCGGCGACGACTTTCCCGTCGCGAATGTAGACGACCATCGGATAGAACCCCCCGTAGGCGCCGCGGATGTCCTTGTCGTTGATCATCACGCACACCGCCCAGCCGTACTGTCGGGCGCGCAAGACCGTTTCTTTCTGGTAGAGGGGCTTGGGCCCGGCCTCGAACTCGACCAACGCGAAATCGGGCTCCACGAGACGGGTTCTCAGATAGTCGCGGACGATTTTTTCGTAGCCTTCGGGGCGCGGACCGTAATTGAGCGCTGCGAGTTCTTCGCGGGTCAGTGGAGGAGATTGGCACCCGGCGAGCGGCGCCAGGGCGATCGATGTCGCGGCGAGGATTCCAGTCAGGAGGCGCACGGCCCGATCAGGGGGTCCAGAACGGTGCGCCCAGCTCGTTGCACCCGGTGCGCGCGTAGCGCCAGCCGATGATGTTGTCGTCCGACCCGCCGTTCACAGCGACGATTTTTCCGTCGCGGATGAAAAACACCGTCGGGTAGGGGCCGTCGTAGACGCCGCGCGTGTTCTTGTCGTTGATCCACACGCAGACTCCCCAGCCGTATCGGAGCGGACGCAGCGCCGTTTCCTGCTGGAACAGCTGCTTGGGTCCCGCCTTGAACTCGACGATCGCGCTGCCGGGATCGAGGAGCTTGGGCCAGAGGTAGTCCCGGATGAGTTTCTCGTAGTTTTCCGGGCGCGGGCCGTAGTCGTAGGCGGCCATCTCCGACTGAGTAGGCGGGCTCTTGCAGCCGCCGGTCAGTGCGGCCGCCGTGCCGAGACAGAGTATGGCGAGGATCGTCGCGGTGCGCTGCATGAGTTTCCTCCGTCGCAGGCTATTTCGGCTGGGCCACGGTCCGCAGATACGGCTTGAGCGTTTTGAAGCCTTGCGGGTACTTCTTCTTCGCGTCTTCGTCGGACACCGAGGTCGGTATGATCACGTCCTGGCCCGGTTTCCAGTTCACCGGCGTTGCCACCGCGTGTTTGGCGTTCAACTGCAGCGAATCGAGCAGGCGCAGAACCTCGTCGAAATTCCGGCCCGCGCTCATCGGATAGATGAGCATCGCCTTCACTTTCTTGTCGGGGCCGATCATGAACACCGAGCGTATCGTGGCGTTGTCCGCCGCGGTGCGTTTGCCGCCGCTCGCGTTGGGATGGATCATGTCGTAGAGTTTCGCGACGTTCAGATCCGGGTCGCCGATCATCGGATAGTTGACTGCCGTCCCTTGAGTCTCCTTGATGTCGTTGACCCATTTGTTGTGGTCGCTCACCGGATCGATCGAAAGCCCGATGATCTTGGTGTTCCTCTTGTCGAACTCGGGCTTCAACTTCGCCATGTAACCGAGCTCGGTGGTGCACACCGGCGTGAAATCCTTCGGATGCGAGAAAAGGATCGCCCATTTGTCTCCGATCCATTCGTGGAAGCGGATCTTTCCTTCGGTGGTTTCTGCCGTGAAGTCCGGTGCTTCATCGCCTATGCGAACAGCCATTTTGACCTCCGTCTTGGTGGCGGGCCGGAACGCGCGCGCGCCGCGATTGCGCGTTTCCGGTCCTGAGTTGAGAATCTGAGAATTCCCGTCGAAGGTACGGGGATCGAAAAATTATACTCCGCCCGACGGCTTGAACTAATGACATTTGAATAATATGCATATTCGGAGCGGGTCGCGACCGTTTCGCGTGGCCTGTGTAAAATTCCCACTTTGCGAAGTCTGTCCGCTGGCATGGCGGGAAACGCGGCGTAGTGGGAGGGGGAGTATGCGACGTGGCGGCTAGCGAAGCGGACAAGCCCGAACGCTCCCCGCTGGTGATCCTGTTCGCCGAGATGCGCGGATTCACGGGCATGTCGGACATGCTCGATCCGGCAATCGTGCTCGGGCGCGTGGGCGAATTCGTGTCCTTGATTGCCAAGGCGGTCGAGGCGCACGAGGGTGCCGTGGTGAACATTCTCAGCGACACCGTGATGGCGACTTTCACCGGGCAGGACGACGCGCAGCACGCGGTTGAGACGGCGCAGGAAATCCAGGCCGGCTTCGCGACCCTCGCCGAGGCGTGGCAGCGCGATTTCGGCATTCGCGCGGCGGTCTCGCAGGGGCTGCATTGCGGGGACGCCGTAGTCGGATTCGCGAAAGGAAGCCCGACACCCGAACAGCTCTTCGTCTTCGGCGATTGCGTGAGTATCGCCAACCGCCTGCTGCACCGGGCACGGGCCGGCGAGTTCGTCCTCTCGGAGACGCTGATGGACCTCGCCGCCGAGATGGGCGTCTCGATCGACGCCGAAGAGCTACCGTCGCTGGAGATCCCGCGCCGCGAGCCGATCAAGCTCTTCGGCGTGCTCGTCGATACGCGGCTGGATTTCACCCACGAGTAGAGCCCGCCCTCAGCGCCAGAACGCCAGGATCATCGCGACCAGCTGAAGCATCACGAAATAGTAGGCGGCGTTGATGCCGAACAGCTTCCAGGACTTGTTTTCCCAGGCGACTGCGCCGAGAAGCAGCGGGACGTAGAAGCCGATCCATGTCCAGAATCCGGTGGAAAACCCGTAGTACGCGGCCGAGCCGTCGGCTCCGGCCTTCCACACGGACGGCCGCCATACCTCGCCGGTGTGCGCGAGCACGAACGCGGTGAGGAACGAGCCGATCAACATCAGGATCAAGCCGCGCCTCATGACCTTGGGGTCGGGTTTGCTGCCGGCCGGGATGCCCATCTCCTTCATCCACGCCTTGCCGAAGATCGGGCCGTACCAGAGAAAGCCGAGCACCATCGTGGCGGCCACCGCGACGAGAATCGCCCAGTAGTTCAGATGAATGTCAGGTTGCATGGAATCTCCCCCTTTTGAACGCGGCCCGAGAGTGGGGCCGCGAAGGAATGCTAGGAGCATCCGTTTCCGGATGCAAGTCCGCCCCTCCGGGGCGGTTCATCCGTGAGCGCGCTTGGAAGTCTTGGAGCGAAACGCTGAAATCTTGGCGGGTCCGCGGACGAAAATCCTGACTTGATCGCGCCCCCGGCCTTTCGCGTCGTAGAGCGCCTTATCGGCCGCGCGGAGCAAAGACTCGGGTTCCGCGGCGTGATCGGGGAAGATCGCCACGCCCAGCGATGCCGTGACGCCCATGAGTTGGCCGCCTTTCTCCCGTATCGCCGAGCAAATCGCCTCGCCCTTCCTGCGCGCGCTCTGGAGAGTGGCGTTGGGAAGCACCAGCGTGAACTCCTCGCCTCCGTATCGGCAGGCGATGTCCGTGCCCCGGATATGGCGTCTGAGCAGCGTCGCGATTTCGGTGAGCACGAAATCGCCGGCGGCGTGTCCCGCGGTGTCGTTCACCCGCTTGAAGCGGTCCAGGTCGATCATGATCACAGCGACACGAATCCTTTCGCGTGCGGCGCGCATCAACTCGCGGGGCAAATAGTCGCGCAGGAAGCGCCGGTTGTAGAGATCGGTCAGCGGATCCCGGATCGTTTCCTCCTTGAGGGTCTTCAAGGCCTGCGCGAGCGCCTCGAAGGCGCGGCTGCGCTCGCCGACGACCGCGTTGAGCACCACTCCCGTGGAGATCACGGTGCCCATGAACGCGAGCAGCAACAAGACCGAGGTACCGAGCGACGCCGATGCAAAAGGCCCGCGTCCCTCGATCGTGTGCCACACGGCGATGGTGCACACCAGAGCATTCAGCGCGGTCACTTCGCGCTGCCCGAAGCGCAGAGCCGTCCAGAACACGAACGGCAGGACCGTGAACGTGAGCGGCAGCGAAGGCAGGGTGGGGGCTAATGCGTCGCTGAAGATCGCGTAGGTCAACGCGAGCGTGGGCAGGGCGATGAGGAGCACCCGACCGGCGTAGCATAGGGGCCCGGAGATTCCCGCCGGGTGTGGTTTACGCACTACAGCGTTCAAGTTGCACCTTTGCTTTCAGTAAATTACGAGCGATTCTTACCGTATAGTATAAGCTTCAAATCGTGGGTAGGCCAGCCCCTGGGGGTGTTTCGTGAACTATGACCCGGTCGTAGGCAGGCCCCGGGGGGTGCAGCGTGAAATATGACGCAGTCATGAAATGCGCGTCGCCGTAGTCGGGGCCGGACCGGCCGGTCTCCTGTTCTCGCTGCTCGCCAAGCGCCGCCAACCTTCCTGGCGGATCGAGGTCGCCGAGCAGAATCCCGAAGGGGCGACCTATGGATTCGGGGTCGTATTCTCTGACGGCGCGCTGGCGTTTCTCGAGCGCGATGAGCCGCAGCTCTCGAACATCATGCGGGCGACGATGGAACGCTGGCCGATGCAGCGCATTGTGCACCGCGACGAGCGCGTGGACATCGACGGCAACGGGTTTTCCGCCATCGGCCGTCTTGCGCTCCAGGAAATCCTGCGAAACCTGTGCCGCGACGCCGGCGTGAGGGTCGAGTACGGCCGCGCCGTGACCGTGCTCGACGAGCTCGCAGGCGCGGACGTCGTGGTCGGGGCCGACGGATCGAATTCGCTCGTGCGTGCCGCGCTGCAATCGCGGTTTCAGCCGAAGATCGAGCTGCTCACCAACCGCTTCGCGTGGTACGGCACGACGCAGCCGTTCGATTGCCTCACGCTCACCTTCCGCGGCAGCGAGCACGGCGCCTTTGTCGCCCATCATTACCGCCACGCTCCGGCGATGAGCACCTTTGTCGTCGAATGCGACGCGGCCACCTGGAAAGGGGCGGGACTCGACCGCGCGGATGACGCTCAGTCGCGCGCGTATTGCGAGCGGGTATTCGCGCCGGATCTCGACGGGCATCCTCTGGTCTCGAACAAGTCGCTGTGGCGGCAGTTCCCGCTGCTGTCGAACCGGTGCTGGCACTCGGGAAAGTTTGTCCTGATCGGCGACGCGCTGCGCACCGTGCATTTCTCGATCGGCTCGGGGACGCGCCTCGCGTTCGAGGACGCGATCGCGCTCGACCGGGCGTTCGGCGAGGCGGGCGAGGACGTGCCGCGCGCGCTCGCGGCGTTCGAGCGCGAGCGCAGGCCCATCGTGGAAAAACTGCTCGCCGCGGCGAACGCGAGCTCCTACTGGTACGAGCGCTTTCCGGGAAAAATGCGCGAGGCGCCCTGGCGGCTCGCGTACGACTACATGACGAGAAGCGGGCGCATGACGGACGAACGCCTGCGGGAGCAGTCGCCGAAATTCATGGCGAGCGTCGAGGCGCAAAGGCGGCGCGGAAGGTGATACGTGGCGTGCTAGACTCGCGGCTGCGACCGGAACCCGACATGGACTTGGCCACGAAGGAACAGTCATCGAATAGCGCCATCAGCGAGCTGCAAAGACACCTGCAGGACGGAAGTTTCGTCGTCACCGCGGAGCTTTCCCCGCCGGTCTCCACCGATCCTGCCGAATTCATCGATCACGCGCTCGCGTTGCGCGGGCTCGTCACCGCCATCAATGTGACCGACGGCGCGGGATCGAAGGCCCACATGTCGAGCCTCGCGGCGGCGCACTTCCTTGTGCGAAGCGGTGTCGAGCCCGTTCTGCAGATCACCTGCCGCGACCGGAACCGCATTGCGCTGCAGGCCGAGCTCCTCGGCGCCGCGGCGCTCGGCATACGCAATATTCTCGCGCTGCGCGGCGACGACCCGAAGCTCGGGGACCAGCCGGATACCAAGCCCGTTTTCGACCTCGATACGACGGCCTTGCTCGCGACGGCGCAGCGGATGCGTTCGGAGCATCGGCTTCCCTCGGGCACCGAGATCAAGGGCGCCGTGAGGTTCGTGCTCGGCGCGGCGGAGCTGCCGGTCGATCCTCCGGCCGGCTGGTATCCCAACGGCTTGCTCGCCAAGATGGAAGCCGGCGCCGAATTCATCCAGACGCAGTTCTGCATGGATCCCGACGCGGTGCGGCGCTACGCTGCGCGATTGCTCGAACTGGGCGTCGCGCAAAAGCTGCCGATCCTGATCGGCATCGCCCCGATTCCTTCGGCGCGCTCGGCGCGCTGGATGAAGGAGAAGCTCTACGGGGCGATGATCCCGGACCGGATCGTGGAGCGACTCGAGCGCGCCGCCGACCCGAAAGCCGAGGGCAGAAGAATCTGCGTCGAGCTCCTGCAGCAGCTCGCCGAGACCCCGGGCGTGGCCGGCGCGCACGTGATGGCGCCGGCTTTCCGTTCCGCGATCGGCCCCGTGATCGAGGCCTCCGGCGTCGCCGGGACGAAACGCGCGGGCGCGAGGCGCGGTTAGCTGCCGGCTAGCGGTGGAACCGGCGTCATGCGGGAACGCGCCAATCAGGCCATGAAAATCCCGCCGTTGACGTCGATGACCGCGCCGGTCATGTAGCCGGCCTCTTCCGACGCAAGGAACGCGATGGCGGCCGCCACTTCTTGCGGGGTGCCGGCGCGCCCGAGCGGGATGTTCTTCGCGATCTCGACGTTCTTTTCCTCGCCGTGCAGTGCCGCCATGGCGGTGTTGATGTAGCCGGGTG